>MDSW01101456.1_pt1 | contig 19609 bp, 13 predicted proteins | sample 811171 | NCBI WGS metagenome assembly MDSW01 (sample SAMN05326641, study PRJNA326480) | marine metagenome | isolation source: seawater | place: Atlantic Ocean: North West | collected 2012 | reverse complement strand
TAGCATATCACCTGGATACACGAAACCAGATTCCCTGTTACCTACATCTGGAGTGATGTAACCGATTGTATCTTCAACAGAGAAAGAAGAACGATCTAACTTGAAGTCATCAGAATAAGATACCTTCTGAACATAATTCCCTGCACCACCAGATGTTGTAGTCCAACCACCATTATTGGGATCAAAGTCAGTGACTTCCACAACTGGTGTCCGAACTCCGTTCAATGTAGTGACAGACCATTCAAACACAATTGGGATATCAAGAATGAATTGCGTCTCAAATGGATCGATGAGTACCCCTCCATCGAGACGACGCATCTCAGCACCTTGGCCATCCTCAACAAGGTCTAGGACGTTGATCCAATCACTATCTGTCCACGCAGTATCGTTTGATGGAGTATAATGAATCACCATATCGCCAGCATTTATCGGATTGAGATTGATACGAACCTCAGCAATGTCGCCCCAGCCATTTGGATCAGCGCCTTGAACACGTAAATGGTAGGTATTACCAGCGTACATCGTAGTGTTAGCACTAGTTAATTCAGTACCAAAGCCATCCTGAATACGAAGTGAAGTAACACTTGGTTGGCTACTCTCCATTGCCTGATAGGTTACAAGATCAAAGGAAATTCCCGGCCCACCTCCGCCGTTCACCGAGTTCCCACCAACGTCAGTACCCGAAACAAAGAGACTCACCAATGGACTGTTTAGTAGGCCTTGATTTGCAAGATCACTGATACACGCAGCGCCTTGGTTATCGATGGTATATTCTGACTCGTTCAGCGCATTACTCCTAACCAAAGGAACCTGTGCATACTCACCAACATCTGCAACTCGATCAAGATTTGTATCATGATCTTTCTCCACCCAATAGTTCAGCATGAGTGATTCCGGAGCAATCGGATTATCACGAGCAATCACGCGGAAGGTCTGGCAGAAACTTGCAGGAATCCATGTGTTATCTGTGAGTTCGCGCCATGAGTTTGTTCCGTCCATTACACTAATGTTCACGAGTTGAGGAGGCAATGGATCCATCGATACTTGCATTCGAATTGCACAATCAGAATCAGGATTAAACTCAGAGGGCGGACATATTGTATCGCCACCCGTGAAATTCGCCATCATGAATCGGTATGTACGAACTCCAGCCGTTTGAGTAGGCAAGGTTGGTGTCCAGGTGAAATCTCCGTCGACGAATCCATTACGACGATCAACTTCATTCCACTCCTCAGACTCAAGATTTGAAGTGTTTAGTTCCTCAAGGACGATGGAATAACTTGCGGGATCTGGTGCATTCGTGATATCTTCAAATCGCACCTTCCCAGTCAGTACAAGGCTCTGGCTACTCTTAACATCCATCAAATCTGTCTGCTCAACTCCAGCCTGATTGTAGACACTGAAATCGGTGATTCCCGCATCGTTCTCTACCGCGTTCCCCTCTGCCGGAGAGAGAGAAGCAGCGGCAGGTAAACCGATGACATTTGAATCGCTGATTGAAGATGAATAAATCATGACCGAAGGTGTATCATCCCAATCAGATGAAACACGGAAACGCCAGTTTAGCTGTAAAGAAGCGCCTGTACTTGCTACGCTAACCGACAATTCAATTCCATCAATAGGGTCACTAACTTCCCAAAATGTATCATTCGAAATGGCGTATGCTAACTCGATATTGCCTCGTGCAGATTCCATCAATAGAGAAGCACCCGCGAGAGTTTGTCCTTGGGTAGTAACACTGTGTGTTGTTACAATCTCGTAGATGTTCCCGTCATCATAAAGTCCTGAGAAACTATTGGTTAAAGAAATCGTACTAGAATGCCCCGTACTTGTAGTAATACTGAGTGTGTCAAGTAGAACCGAGCCTCCTGTGGAAGAAGTGAATGTTAGTGGAACATCGATATTTCCTGCAGTCGCAGTGCCCATAGCAACGCCCTGAGAGAGTTCCCTAGCCAGATTGTTATCATCAGATATTACACGCTCCCAGTCGTAGTTTACAACAAGATCAGTGAAAGTGATTGATTGACCAGGTGTCGCATTTTGGCTAGAAACCTTCATCCTAAACTGAATCCATTCATTCCCAAAATCATCTACATCAGAGGGAGGAATAATCGAGTTAGAGGTCCCGTCATCCATATCCAAGAGAGTATTGAGTGCATCCACAAAACCGTTGAGAGGATCAGAAATAATCTGGGGACTCAATAGAGGCAGCTCATCTATCTCATTCAGGAGTTCTTCTTGAGCGGCAGCAGCTACGTAAATCTCAACATTATCGATTTGATTCTGCATGAAACCAATCTGGGCATTTGTCACATCTGCACCTCTAGGCAGCATGAAAGTAGCACCTTGCCCTACTCCCCCTGCAGTCACGCTGACAGTAGATGTATCTGCACCCAAGGATTGGCCTGCTACTGACCCCATACGGAATTGGGTCTGCTCACCCAAAGCGCCAAATGCTGGCTCAACGATTCCCCATTCAATATCACCGTCACCTGCTACATCGAGGCGAACCTCTTCCGCATGATGAGCAAAACGAAGATCTACATGGACTCCAGTAACTTCACACTGGACGCTAGAGTAGTTCACAAGGAGACCAAAACCATTGGTCATAGCCGTGAGTTCATTCCAAACTCCAGGAGTCAAAGAAATCATCATTCCATTTGCTCCTGCTGCAGCGGAATTGCTTGGAATCATAGACAAAGATGGCGTATTAGCTGGACAATCATCAGAAACAATGGGCCTAATCGCAGTGATTGGCTTGGCAAAGGTAGAACGTTCTGAAGGAGGATTGTAGGACTCATCTACCCAAACTGGTGATATGCCCATACCAGATGGACTTGATGGGTTGCTTGTCCATGAACCAGGTTGCTGATATCCGTTCTCACCGAAGACCATTGCTGAGGTGTTGAATCCAGTAGTATATCGGGTTCCAATATTGAATCCGAATAATTCAGGTGAATTGAATTGGTTAGCTCCAGAATTGAAATTGAATCTGAGATCTACTGCGGCGTAATCTCCAGTGTCAATGTCCCAGAGTTCGATAACAGAACCACTCAAACCTGACATCGAATTGCCATAACGGTCAGGAACGATATTTGTCGTACCTGGTTCTAGAACATCAACGGTTAATTGTCCGTCACCAGTTACTTCAGCCTCCATGTTAAGGAAACCAAACCCGTTAGGAGATTCTCCGCCCAGTGAATCTGTATTGGAGAAGGTTCGGAAAGTAACAGAACCCGACGATGGTAAAGCATCTCCAACTCGAAGACCATCGATATACCATCCTTGAAGATCTGCTGAAACCGGAGGATCGGCCACATCGTTCTTCTCAAGTACGAACTTTAGACGGACGTATTCAGTTTCGAAACTTGAAAGGTCAAGACCGATTGTCGCCCACCCTGCAGATGATGAAGTCTGACTATTGTTTGAAGTCCCACCAAGCATACTAGCGCCAGTTGGGAAGGAATACTTGTTGCACTTCGTAGTAACCTGATTAACTGAAGTGCCGCGCGTATACATCCCATTTCCATTTGAAACACCTGTAGTATTGGATTGATCGAAAGGAAGGTACTCAAAAGCACCCCATGAGGAACCATCAGTTGATGACTGAACCATGACATAAGCACAATCCTCGTAGTAGAAAGACGAGGAAGGAGCGTTACGATAGTATAGATTATGCAATGATTGGAATGATGCTTGAGACTTTCCGGCCCAGACATAGATTGACTCGCTGGTAAGTTCGTAGGTATAGGCTCCAATTTCAGCCCGGTAGTTCATTGAATCGAAATCAGTACCATAGCACCAGTCACTAGAACCACACTTGGTTATTGGGAAACCTGATTCTGGCGAGCCTCTTTCCCAGTTATTCTCTTGGAAACCATTGATTGCAGGCCCTACAGAGAATGGAACTGGAGACTCAAAGTCCTGATTGTATCCAAGACTCTGAAGTGACAGGGTCTCATCCTGCACTGAAAAATCATTTGCAGTGGAATAAAGAGTGAAACCCCCATTGTATTGAGGATCCCAAAGATAAGATCCTAGGGCAGTAGAATGTGCATCGTATCTCTCAGATGAATCGTATTCTAAGTAATCTGTTCCAATTACCATGGCTGCACCATTGACCGTTTCACCTTCTGGAAGAAGAATCGAACCAGAAGTCGAATCAAAGTAATTAGAAGAGTCGTCTAACTCAACAATCGCTTGGCTCTGTCCATTGGAATACGTGGAGACAGATGCTGCTTGTGACAATCCCATTGTCAACATTAGCATAGTCAGCACGATAGCCATAGTTCTCTTGGTGCGGTTGATTTTAGTGGTCATCTTCCATCACATACCCAAAGGTGGGTAGTTAATCCACGGTTGGATGGCTTAAAACACCACTCTTTCACAGATTCCTTTGGAATGACACATGATTCGTCTGAATCCTCCTCTAAGATGCCGACCAAACCACTGGTTCAAATCAGAGAAGATATGACTCATTTTCATGACCGAGCCATATTCGAATGAACCCGTGACCAAGATGGATGAGGTATTTCCACAGCATACGAACGCTTACAATACCCTGTTCGGGGGGCGTTTGCTCAGTATTATGGACACTGCGGCTGGTATGGCATCAAGCAAATTCGCTCATCGCGAATTTGTTACAATCTCCGTGGATGCGCTAAAATTCAAACGACCAGCATATCAGGGAGATCTCATTGAAACAACGGCGAAAGTTGTACACACTAGCACACATACAGCAGGCGTCTATGTAGTTGCAAAGAGATTGAATCGCAGTGAATGGGAGAGGGAAGAAATCTGTGCAGGATTTTTCTTCATGGTCGCAATTGATTCACAAATGCGTCCAATCCCAATCCCTCAATTTGTCCCTGAAACAGAAGAAGATCAACTATTCTGGAATCGAGCGCAAACTGCTCGAGATGCAATGAAGGCGAACCCAACTTAACAAAAACGACGCAATCATTGAATCGGGATTGAAGGTCCCGCGAACTATGGCAGTGCTGAATGTCCTATGTGTGAGCACCGAGGACTTTGCAAGGAATTTAGGGAAACGGACTGATGACCGCGACGTTGAATCCTACATCTACAAGGAAATAAGAAATGAGCAATCGGATGCTTTGACATTCCTTAGGCCACGAAAACATCCTGAACGGATTCGCCCACTACTAGCTGCCCTTGACATCGCAGATGCTGGCATAATTCAAGTTCAACGTATTGACGCAACATTAGGTGAAGTGCTTGTCGCAAGTGCTGTTGCAGGACTGCGTAATGGCATTGTAGTCATTGAACCAGAAGAAGGTGGGTGGGTTGATCCTGACCAATTGAGTACTATCATCAAACAAGCCGGACTCAATGGATGGACGATAATGTCGACAGTAGATGTACATGCAATTCGAGATTATGCTTGGAATTTTCTAGACACGAAACGAAAAAATTCTGTTAATTCAACAAAAGCACCTCTTGCTATACCAGTAGACCAGAATTTCAGTGTAAAGGGAGTTGGACTTGTCGCAATTGGAACAGTACAAACCGGAGTTGTCAACAAGCATGACAACCTGGTGACTGCCCCTGGAAAGGATACAGGAGTGGTTCGTTCTCTCCAAGTAATGGATGACGACGTAGATGTTGCCTCAGCAGGAGACCGTGTTGGTGTTGCTATACGAAACATGAAGGAGAACGCGCTCTCCCGAGGAACCATTCTCACTAGGCCTGAGGATATTGAACACATCATGGTACATTCCAGTAGTTCTATCCAAATTGAAACTGCACCGTTCCAAAAACGTTCAATCGAGCAGGGGACCGTAGTCCATGCCTCGATAGACCTCCAATTTGTAGTTGGCCGATGTAAGGAAGTTGGAGAACGAATCCATATCGATTGGGACGCCCCTTTGCTTATTCGAAATGGCGCCTCAAGACGTCTCATTCTAAGCCAGTTAGATGCTGGATCAATGAGAATTCTTGGTCATGTAACTGATATTCAAGCCAATTGATTCGGCGTGAAGATGTTAACCGATAAACTGGTACATCGGCATTTCAAAATGATAAATTGTATAAGTGCAAAGAGAACATCTTCCCTCTGGATGCACTCTGAAGACGAGCCCCTACGGGCTCGGTCGGATGGAGAGGGGGCCGAATCCTTCGGCAACCTCCGTCTGACCGGGATAGATGGGCGATTACGTACTATTCTCAGTAATGAGGCATTACGATTGGAGCGAAGCGACGGAAAGGGGTATAGAATCCAAATTACATCGATGATTTCACTCCGACTCATTTCCACTGCTTCAGTCCCCAATGGATTTGCTGTAATATCTGCACTTCTACTCCTGTATGGGCTTCGAATTGCACCCCCATCATTGATGCCTTACACTACCGCGGGATCTATCCTTACACTAGGCCTCTGGATGCTATTGAGGAAGGATGCTATCGTAATTGATACTGCTATTGGAGACCGACATCGCCTCCAAGGTAACAGTGACTCCCTCAAGCGACTGAAACGATATCTAGATCGAATGATGGATGGAGCCACACTCGAAGAGGTTCAAGATGAATTACGAATCAATCGACCGATGGCAACACCATTCTCCATTGACCTCGATATGCAAGAATCCAATGAGCAAGATTTAGCAAATGCTCTCGCAGCCCACGTTGACATCGGAGGATTCCTAAACACCGAGGCAGAGGTTCATACTCCTATCTTGAATGAGCGAGTAGATCCAACGGCATCTTTCCTAACTGATTGGAAAGATAGCCTCCCTAGTTCTGAAGAAACAAATTATGGAATGTTTGGAGAATCTCATCGGAATCGTGCTACTAATGCTCTACGAACGAGTCAAGCAGAGGTAAGAAGTGCCTCGTCAGCATTCGAAGCGCCTCCCGCATCCATTGACACCAATGATGGAGGCGGAATATTCGGATCACTCTTCGATGAACCTGCTGCGGTATCTCCGCCTATACCTGAATATGGCAGACCGAGTATCGAGGATGATTTGGCCTCAGCACGACGAAGTTTTGATGAATTCAACATGAATGCCCCCGTACAAAACACAGGTCTTCTTCCTGTTCCCATCTCAACTCCAGCTGAACGTCCTTTGAGTAGTAGTGAAATGATTCGTCGCGCACAGAATGAGTTCGGACCCTTTGACGCCGCGACTCTCCCAGCACCATCTGCAGATGCTGTACGTGACGAATGTCGAACAGATGGGCTAGTTGCATCTGCTAGACGAATCGAAATTCAAGAAACAGATGTGATTGATGCTGAAATCATCGAAAACAAAACTACCAATCCATTGCTTCAAGAAAGTCCAATGATTCTGAGAATGTTGCAAGGTAATGAGAAGAAAGGACGGATTATACTCCGCTCAAAAAAGCCGGGCCCAAGCCGCACGATTCTAGGGCTAGTCCCCCCATTCAGGCAACGCGCAGTCCGACGCAGAGCAATGTCAATTCTAAGGCTTAGAAGCGATCAAGAACATCAAGCTCAACGGGTTGAACATCTCCAAGATTCAATTCGAAGTGAAGGCTCAGGGAATGTAGTCAACGACGGAGTAACTAAGGCGATGGAGAGTATTAATGCAACACTTGAACAAAACCAAGATGCCCCTCCTGAAAGTATCACATTCGCTGAAATGAGGGCGACTCGCCCTGACGGTAAGGAAAGTCAGTATCCTGGTCTTCGTCGCTTTGGCTGATTAGATGCCAATGATTCGACGGAAACGATCTAGACGGGCATGATAGGTACCACGGTCTAATTCGATCATTGGAATCGTACCAAATCCACCCACTACAAAAGAGGCGGCAACAGTCGCATGAATCATAGCATCACGGAAATCCCTCTCAGTTGGGTTCTCAACGCCGCTCTCAGCAAGACAAGCCATCACAGTACCTGCGAATGTGTCTCCACAACCAGTGGGGTCGATAACATCCCTAGAAGGATAGGCTGGCATTGCAATAGTATAGCCATCAGCAACCATTAGAAGACCATGTTCTCCTTTCTTTGCAACTAGAACCTGTGGTCCAGGACCTACTTGACTGCCACCCGAAAGCGCTGAACCGTCGCGAACAGCCCGCATAGCAAGTACAAGATTGGATTCATTCGCCAACATGCGCACCTCGGCTTCATTGAGGAATGCTATATCGGCTCGCCTTAGTACTGCAGATAGTGCTTCACGCTCAATATCGATCCAGAGATTCATTGAATCGACTGCGACGAGAGCAGGAGATTCCATCTGTTCAATGACAGATGCTTGAATCGCAGGGTGAATATTTGCACAAAACAAATACGGGGCGGAGCGCCACTCTTCCGGAACTTTGGGGTTAAACTCTTGCAAGACGTTTAGATCCGTACTCAATGTCTCAGCTTGATCCATCGTCCCTTCGTAATGTCCTGCCCATCTGAATGTTTGACCTGCAAGAGTTTCAATTCCTGTTAAGTCTAGGTTGCGTGATTCGAGTAAATCCAAATCTGATGTAACCACATCCTCCCCGACAACGCTGACAAGTCCTACTCGTCCTTCTTGATGTAGAACACGTGATGCTGCAAGACCTGCGTGAACCGCAGCTCCACCTAATGTATCTTTGACAGTACCGTGCTGTGTAGAAATGGTATCATATCCAAAACTACCAACGAGGACGAGATCCAAGTACTCAACCCCTCAATAGGTCCGGATGTTCCTCTAGATACCTGATTGTTACGCGGCGATTAAGGAAGTCTCTTTCATCGAGTATAGCCCGATGTAACGGAATAACTGTATCAACACCATCTAAGATAGTCTCTGAAAGAACTGCACGACTTCGTCTGATTGCTTGATCCCGATCCTTTCCCCAAACGATTACCTTTGCTAGAAGAGAATCGAAACATCCGGGCATGTCGTATCCTATGTGTGCATGTGTATCTACTCGGACACCCACTCCACCGGGAAAATGACATTCCCAAAGCCTACCTGGGGATGGTATGAATGTATGAGGGTCTTCTGCATTGATTCTAAATTGGATTGCATGACCTGTGAACTCAATATCATCCTGATTCAAAGACAACGACTCTCCTGCAGCAACACGAATTCCTAGTTCAACAAGATCGTGTCCGGTGATGGTTTCTGTAACCGTATGCTCAACCTGTACACGAGGATTGACCTCGAGGAAGTAGAAATCTCCGTGTGCATCGCGTAGAAATTCAAAGGTCGCAAGGCCACTATACCCAACTGCTTCTGCTCCAGCACAAACCTTAGCACCGATATCAGCCCGAACCTCTTCTGTTAGCCATGGGCCTTCCTCAAGCAACTTCTGATGTCGTCGCTGGATGCTACAGAATCGCTCTCCAAAGTGAATTGCACGCTTCCCATCAGCAAGCACTTGGAATTCAACATGCTGAGCGCCCTCGATGTATTTCTCGACGAATACCCGATCATCACCAAACGCACTCCTAGCGCGTGATTGACAGAGATTGAGAGCTGAAGTGAATTCGCCAGGCTCGTGAACTATCTGCATTCCGATGCCGCCGCCGCCAGCTGCTGCTTTGATTATCACTGGGTATCCAATCTCTTCCGCAAGTAAAATTGCTTCTTCAGAAGTTGATACTGGTTCGCTACTACCCTTTGCCACGGGTAGACCTGCAGCCTCCATGGCTTTCCGAGCCTCAATCTTGTCTCCAAGAAGTCGAATCACATCAGAAGATGGGCCGATGAAGGTGATTCCTTCTTCTTCTAGACGGCGCACAAACTCAGCGTTCTCTGCAAGAAAACCGTAACCAGGATGTACTGCGTCAACTCCCATACTCTTGGCCGCATCTATCACAGCCTCGATATCAAGGTAAGAATCCAGAGGATTGTCTCGGAGAATTCCACGAGCATCATTGGCAAACCGAACCGGCAATGAGAGGCGGTCTTCTCGACCATGAATCATACAGACCTCAATGTCGAGACTTCTCAATGCGCGACCGATCCGAAGAGCAATCTCTCCCCGATTTGCAACGAGGACACGGTGGAACATACCCCCTCGAGGGTCGATTCGGTTGATGATGGAATCGGGTCAATAGACATCACGGAGATACCGTTTTTCATCCTTCATCATACGCTGCTCGACATATATTGCAGCATCTTCCTGTGACATACTGCCATGTTCAGCACATATTGAGATTAGAGTACTGTGCACATCCTTTGCCATACGTAACTTATCACCGCAAACATAGAAGTATCCACCAGCCTCGATACGAGACCAGATTTCTGCTCCATGGTTAGCCATCAAATGTTGGACGTATACCTTTTCAGACCCTTCACGGGACCAAGCAAGATCAACTCGTTCGAGAGACCCGCCCTCCATCCAAGTCTCAATCTCGTCTCGATAGTAGAATTCGCCTGCTTCAGTCCAATCACCGAAGAACAACCAGTTTCGACCTGTTGCTCCATCAGACTCTCTCTGTTGGAGGAAAGCACGGAAGGGAGCGATTCCAGTCCCCGGACCAACCATGATAATATCCGTCGAAGGGTCTTCTGGAAGAACGAAACTTCTGGTAGGGGACATGAAAACAGGAACTGTAGATTCACCCTCTGGACACCGATCTGCAAGATAGCCTGTTGTCAGACCTGTACGGTCTCGCCCATGGTGAGAATATCGGACAATACCAACTGTAAGGTGAACTGTTCCAGGCTCGTGGTCAGGACTTGAAGCGATTGAATACAAACGAGGCTTGAGAGTATCTACAGAATCAACGAACTCCTGTGCACCGAGGTTAAGCGATGGCATGTCTTCCAAAAGATCGACATAGTCACGAGACCAGATGTAATCCTCCATAGCTGAATCATCGTTAACAAGATTAGACCAGAGTGCGAACTCAGGGTCATCCACGGGTCCAAGGGGGATGTAACCCTCAGGACAATCGTCTTCTTCTTTACTCATCCATTGTTCAAGGAGGACACCATCCGAATCCAATCGAGTTCGTGATACAATCCGCATTGTTACACCACCACCACCAGATCCCGAGAAATGTGGTGAAAGACCCTGAATAAATCGCTTAGATACTCGATGTATCTCCGATTTGGTGAGGAGAGCTTCTCGTAACGTCATCTCAACATCCTTGACTACAACCATTTCATCAGGAGGACAACCAAGACGCTCGATGGTGAGATCGACTAGATCAGGTGGACATGTCGGGAAGACACCTAATGCATCACCTGCCTTGTACTCAAGACCTGAATCCCCAAGATCAAACACAATATGACGAGTTTCTTTGAGCGACCCCTCGCCATTGAGTACGTAATTCACATTAATATTCGAAAGATAGGGATTCTTGTTTGAGTACTCGGTCACGAAATCGCACCCAATTTGTGGGGCCCGCCATCGGTATTTGAAGGGCTGCACCTAATCTATCGATTGAGCGGTTGAATCAAATGCTGGAGTCAGAAGCGTGCTGTATGGCGTCCTCACTACGATTCATTGGTTCAGGCAACGCCTTCTGTCCGCCTGGACGCTTCCATTCCTGTGTCATCCTCGATGATTCCATCCTGATTGATGCTCCTCCAACCATCCTTCCACAATTGCATGCTGCTGGTATTTCCTCAGCCGATATTACAGACTTGATGATTACACATTGGCATGGAGACCATGTCTTTGGTCTCCCATTTTTACTGCTTGAACGTAGATTCATTACGGACCGAGATGGAACAGGTCGTCTTCGAATACATCTCAAAGCAAGTGGAATCGAACGGATGAAGACAATATGCGACCTCGCATTTCCTGATACTTTGATTTCTGTCATAGAAGAACGTGTAGAATGGGTTGTCAGCGATATAGGCGAAGTCGGGCAGTGGGCATACGAGCGATTCCCTGTATTCCACACACCAGCAACGGAACCGCACGGCTACATGTTACGAGACAATAACGGATTCACACTCTTGCACACGGGAGATTCAGGTCCTTGCGAAACTATTGATCAGAGGCGACCAGAAGCCGATGCTATAATCCTTGAAATGGGAGTACCCGATGGAGCAGAATTCCCTCACCATCACCGTCCAATGGACATTGTTCGAGTGGCTGAATCAGATCCCGAGCGAACATTTCTCGTAACCCATAACTACGCATCCGGATCAGGAGTTACGGTTGGATTCAATATGCCTGAACTACCTCCAAATGCGATTCAAGTAGAAGACGGACAGAAATATCATCTGGAGCAGAGAAACATTACACTGGAAAGATAGAGCACGAAGACTAAAACATCATCAAGATATAGAAAAATGAAGTTTTCTTTCATTTTCTGATGGGCAGAATTAAGTCATTGACGCGAGTGTGAGAGAAGTCCCTTTGCCTCTATCCCGGGGTCACCCGTGGACATGAGCTTGGATTTGAAGTGATTAGAATGACGAATATCTTTGAAGCAGCGAGTCGTTCAAACTCGATGTTCTCTGATCGGCGAGTATTCGACCCTCGTCACTCGCCGTCAAACCTGCGTCACCGGGACGCACAAGTTCATGCCATGGTACTAAACCTAGCAGATGCCCTTGAAGGCCATATCCCAGGAAATATGATTCTCTATGGTCCAACAGGTGCAGGTAAAACGGCTGCTGCTCGTTTCGTAATCCAACAACTCGAGGAAAGAGCAGAGGCCATTGGTAGTAGAGTCATATCTCACGAAATAAATGCTCAGCATACAAACACTCGATACAGAGTACTGCATAGCATCGCTACCCAACTATGGGAACAAGGCGATGACAATATTCCATTTACGGGATGGCCCGCAGATCGGGTCCTCGAAGAAACAGTTCGGAGGATGGATCGATGTTCTGGAGTCCATGTGATCGTTCTCGATGAAATGGACCGTCTGGCTACACAATCCGAAGAGCAATTACTCTACGATCTTACCACCCTCAACGTCCTTCTATCCACAGCACGTGCCTCAATTATTGGAATCAGTAATGACCTCTCATTCACTGATTCACTGACTGGGCCCATCCGCTCTCGACTTTCAGCAGAAGACATTGTATTCACGCCATACACCTCTGACCAAGTCAACGACATTCTGATTGATAGAGCGAAACACGGGTTGCGTGAAGGCGCATGGAATGAATCTGGAATTAGATTGTGCGCAGATCTCGCTGCCAAGGAGCATGGCGATGCAAGACGAGCAATTGAACTCCTCCGAGTATCTGCTCAACGAGCAGAAATTAGCGATGCGAACAGTATCGATATTGAGCATGTGATTAGTGCTCAATCACAAATGGAACAAGACCGTGCAATCACACTTATGCGGGGCTTACCAGATCACCAGAAATTAATCCTGATGTCCATCCTCATCAATCAAAGAAATGGAGTACATACACAAAACAGTGGGACTATTTGGGAAACCTATACCCAAGCCTGTGCGCGAGCAGGCTTCCGACCACTGACATCACGGCGAGTATCGACAATTATCAACGAGTTTGATTTAGCCGGTCTTGCGCATGTAAAAAACGTCTTCCTTGGACGACATGGGAGAACAAAACATGTCTACAGCCTCATTCCAAAAGGAATAGATGCAATCCAGATTCTTTCCCAAGACAATCCTGGTCTCGAAGCTGCATCTAGGGGCGCTTACAAACTTCAGAGAAGGCTTGGATAAGACGCCTTTTCATCTGGCAACGGTTAAGACGGCCTCGCCGGTCGAACGGTCATGGCGGATGATACGGTCGACGAGGTAACCACCTCTTTCATTCCAGAATCACCCACTCTCGGGCGCATCCTAACAAGTATAGGTATCTGGGCTCTTATTGTCGATGTAATCAACATCCTGTATGGCGCATACGCTGCTGGTCAGAAGGTTGTCTGGGCGGGCTTCCTGTCATATGGTTACCTTGCAGAGAACACTCATGTAACTCACGATGGAGTCGTCGTAAGCCCGGGCGATATGGTGTTTAGCATCATAGCTCTTGCCTGCCTTGGACTCGGATTCATGATTTTACAAACCACCGAAGAAAATGGATTCGTTGGGTGGTTGCAAAGTTTCCTTACCGTTGATCGATGGACCCCCTTCTTCGACACGAGCAATGGAACTAACAAGATGATTGGAAGTTGGATGACTTTGATTGGACTCATCTTCTATTTCGGATGGTCCGGAATGAACATGACTTGGGTTGACCCCGGTGTGTACGCAGTTACTATTCCTCTAATCGGATTCGGAATCATGCTCCCACACCTAGATTCCGATACTGAAGATGCTTGATTAATGGTGTCCAGCACGGCCAAGAATCGCATCGATGATGCCTTGTCCAATACCCAACCAAATTGCTGCACTCCAGAGGATTCGAAGTCGTGACCAAGGCATTACGAATATGAAAATTTGAACAAACATGCCGAATATGGCTACAGTCGGATACTTTTGCCAAAGTAAATTGACAGCAATCGACCAGAGCCCCAACATCGGAATTAGTAGAGAAATAGCAGCGCCATCTGAAATGAAATCGTGCTTTACCATCAAATTTCTAGATGTCTTAACTCCTCGTAATCCATATCTCTTAATTATTCTAAAATGTGCACGAGCATCCCGATATCTCTTCTTGAGAAACCGTAGGAGTCCCTCCTCGGCCACATGTTGTACCGTCGCTTCGGGGACATAGAGAATGGTTCCTCCATTCTGTATCATTCGTAGACTGACCTCCATATCCTCAGCATGGAACCAATCAGGAGAGAACCCACCAATTGAACGAAGCATATCTGCACGGAACATAGAACATGGACCATTTGCGAGTGACACGGATTTGTCACGACCTGCATACTTCTTCTCAATAGATTTCGAACGGAGTCGGGAAATTCGAGTTAACCCCGGATCAAACACTGTTCTACCGGTCAAAGCAACAATATTCTCACCATCTAGACCGGGCAATTGAGAAAGCATCTTACTAATCCAATGAGGATCAGGACGACAATCGATATCAGTAATCGCAATCCATTCACCTGCTGCCGCATTCACAGCTCGGTTACGTCCAGCAGAAAGGCCAATTCTTTCTTGACTCAAAACTAGAAGTTCGATATCATCCTCTTGGGGTGGCAAGAACGATTGCATCTGTTCTAATGTACTATCATTCGATCCGTCATCCACCGCGATAATCTGCAACGGTCGATGATCTTGGGCACATAGTGAGGATAGACAATCCTTCACCCAATACTCAGCGTCACGTGCGCATACGGTGATAGTGATGAGCATCACTTCGTCTCCGTTGACTCGAATGCATCAAGGAAACGGCGCGCGCGATATTTGGCGGCTAAATCTACTCGACGAACAACAATCCCCTCTCCAGGTTGACCATACATGATGACTGCGCCAAGGGGACATAGAAGGATCAAGAGAATTGGTGAAAGATCTTCCTCTCCTTCTACATCGATGACTGTTGGGCCATTCCAACCCATAGCATCTCGACAGGCTTCGTACATTGACCGTGTCAACGTTCCAGCAGGGTTTACCGCTTGAAATCGATGAGACGCACTGAGATTAATACGAGACGCAGGGCTCCATTCCTGCCTCTTTGTACGGCCATCTATTACAGCAATACGTGGAATTAACCCACTCTCTTCAAGAGAGAGAACGGTTACGTCTCCAACTGCGATAATCGCGGACTTATCATCTAGTGAAGAAAGAGCCGAATTAAGAGCGATAGATGGATTATTCTCCGGACCTTTGTACAAGGTTCCCAGAGGTTTCTTCAACTCCTCATCAATTACTGATGGCATCTGACGAACAGTATCAAAATCTGACGCCCGAATCCAGAGATTACCAGATGGTGAAACAACTCCATTCCTAATCCTTGACGATGAAAGAACTTCTCCCATCTCATCGATAAAATGCTCCACGACTAAAATTTCTAATGGCTCTAATTCTGCTTTGAGACGCATTTCGTTGATTATCTCACATCCATTAAATGTCTCAGAAGTACAGCCAATGACTACACAATCTTCCCGATGAGGTGCAGGACCTAACGAATTCTCCAACATGTGAATTGAACCTTGGACTCCAGTCTGTTCAATATGTGCAGCAAGAGATTCGACTCGTTGGTCATACGGTAGGACTTGAACTCCTTTCTCTGAAGCCATGTCATCTGATGTTACATGGATTTCAAGATGGTCACAGTGTTCGGCAACCTCTTCGATTAGTCGATGATGGCCTGCATGGAGGCGATCGAACGTCCCTCCGAGAAGGCCAATGCGGTCACTCATGGCCCGAGGTAGAGCCGGAGTAAATTGAATCATCCGACAGAGTCTGTGTCCCGGGGCGTAACTTCCCGCTTCATCGCCGTAGCTCACGGGCCTGACCCTGCCCCAGGACGTCTGTCGGACGGATTGGTTGTCCCATGAATCATCCCATTCGGTCAACCGGGGACCCATAGTCCGTCCAGCCGTCGTTTGCCTCACGGATCATCCCAGATGGTCCCCGTGAACTTCGATCGACGGCGAATCCCCGAACTTGGTACCGAACGTCATCCTTCCTTCCGGCGAGGGAGGTCGTCAGCACGGTGTTGCAGTCGGGGCAAGTGAACGCCGGCTCCATTCCGTTATCAAGTCACCGATGCGGCATCTATGGGGATTCCAGCAGATAGCCGACCAATAAGTTGCATAATCTCAGGAGAACCATCTGTGTCGATTAGATAATGCGAAGAAGGCCACTGTTCTATTGGACGACAAAGCCAGCCCACGTGACGATGTGTCAAACCAGGACTAGGAGGGCGTCCGGCCCTCATATCCTCAATAGCTTGAGCCGCATCTGTCAAGGAATCCAGTACTTTTGCTTCGAAGCGAGCAGATGAGAGAAGACGACGGATCCGGTCTGAAAGGCTAGGTCGGAAACCAGGGTGAATACCCGGGGGAGCCAAAGGCAACGGTATCTCGGAATCTAAAGGTAAGAAAAGAAGAGCTGGCCAAGGAGCCGGGTTGATAGAAAGGGCAGTACGACCAGCCTCACTCTCAGTGAGTATAGTCAGTACCTCAGCAGCCTGAGATGACCACCAAGGCCAAGGTAAATACTGGATGATGCGTATAATTTCCATTGTATCTGGAGCTGAGCCAAACTCATTCCAATGCATTAACAGCCTCCATGACTGTAAATCATGTTCAACTGAAAGTGTGTAGGATCTACGAATTAGAGATTCAGATACCATCTCTATACCGCCCTGACGGGATTCAGGATATACTGACAACAGATATGCAATACCTGACAATGTATCTGCACAACGACTAGGAGGAGACTTAGCCCATGCATCGATGCCCCAACGCAACAAATCAGTGGCTTCATCATTCGTTAACCATTGAGCAATTGAGAGTAAACATCCTGACGCCCATGAACGAGTTTTTTCATCATCCGCATACAAAGCGATTCGACGCATTATGCTACGCTTCTCACTATCGGCCAGGAGGATCTCATTGAGATGAAGGCCAAGATTAACTCGCCATCCATCTGAAGTAATCCAGAGTATTTCGGGAATGCGCGTAATTGGGACCTGATCCACTGAAAGAAGTTGAGACCATTGAAGGTCCATACGATCATGAATCCTCTGCCAACGATCAATCCGATTCGCATCGCTGGATGCTATCCAAGCAGCAAGTGGATTGACACGTTCTATCGAATTAGCAAATTTTTCATCACCAGAATGATGAACAGAACAAGCATACAGGATTTGCTCCTCATTGGAATCCTCAACCGATGGAGATCGCATTGAAGTAGAGAATACTGTGGACATCTCTTTGAGTTCCTTGGGACTATCTGGAACTCTCCATCCAGGTGGTGGCCTGAACAAAGAAGGTTCGCCATATCCAATATGCACGATTCCTTCGGTCCCGTCGGAACGAATCCATCGGAGATCTGGAAGGCGATGTATTGGATGATGTTCAAGACGATCTCCACGCGTCATCTGAATTGTAGACCAAGGAGCAATTAGAAGTCGTAAGTCCTCTGAACGATGAATCCGACGAGAAAGCACCTCCGGCATGGGGATTGGTACATCAAGCACTAATGGCTGAGAAATCGGTCGATTCAGAGCCCAGATAAGTAGAGATTGAATTCCTGTCTCTGATAAATCATTGATTGTGATGTAATCATTTTCCCATTCTTCAATGAATTCTCTTTCCCCAAAATCATCCCTAAATCTACGAAGAGTCACATCAGAAACTCTACGTGATCTGCCACTAGTACGTCCTCGAAGAAGATGGTCATGGAGTGCAACAAGTCGAGAGGAACGAGCTTGGGGTCGAAGACGAGGATGCACGAGTTCTATCCAATCAGATAATACTCCAATCGGCAAAGGAGTACTTTCCCTCTCAAGGATTCGACGCCTACCGATTGAAAATGCACCATCACTAGCTATCTGGATGAGTTGCATGGATACCTCATCAGAAGCAACTTGACTTACCACTGAACTTACAGACATTGCCGGAGGACCGTCTCGTCCAATCCGACCCAACTGCCAAGCAGATGGATCTACTGATAGCGGATGTTGTTGACTACGAGAAGGAGTTCTCATTTCCACCCAACGATTCATTGCAATTCTATTGATTACAGCATCATCTAACAGTCGAATTCGTAACAGACCAAATCGTGCATCTAACCACCCTTCTAAACGTTCAGGATTGTTAGTGATAGGTCCATCCATTCTCTCAAACATCTGGTTGTAATGACGTGAGGTTCTTTCACGGGTTTCAGCGATGGTCCATGAACCATCAATCAATGGTAAGTGTACAACAGACGATTCGACGCGATCGGAAAGAATGAGTAGAGCATCCCGACCTAAAATAGAAATGACTGCTCCAGATTTTGGCTTCTGATTCTCAAACAATTCTTCGGAAATTCGCGAAAGCTCATCCGATTCCAACATCTCAAATCCATCAGGAGTCAATGCAAGAGACGCCCCTCTACTACCAGGAGCATCACTTAGTTCGATTAGGCCCTCTTGACGCATACGCTTGAGTTCAGTCGAGACGTGAGGAACATGTAGGCCTGCTCGCTGAGCAATTTCTGACACAGTCCCTGACTCAACAGCGAGTTGAATCAGAATCAGCCGACGGTGTCGGCCCCGAATCCTCGCGGCCTTGATTGGATTTGCCATTGTCTGCTCAGAAGCGTCTCAGCCCCATTCATATTTCAATCTTGATATATTCTCAACTCAACAACTGTTTAAGTTACAATTTGTTACATCAAAATGCATAATCGGTGTAATTATTAATATTGGCATCCTGAAAAATCAGAAAAAGAAGGTATTTTCTGAGCCTAATGTGTAACTATCTTCCAAAATGACGGCGGTCATTTGATAACCCCCCCGACCATGCCGCTTACATCGGCTGGAGTTGTGCATTGCGACGATTGTGCCGTTAGAGACCTGGAGGACTAGAAATGAGCGAGAATCTCAGAATTCTAATTCGATCCTACCTCCAGAATAAACCTCGGAATACGTCCGAGATTGCGGAGTACGCACATGCAAATGGCAATCGTGCGAGCCTCGAGGAGATAGAGAAGATGCTGAAAGCAGATTCTCAAGTCGTCCGCGTCGATCTCGTACGTAGGAGTGGGGTGCTCTCTTCCGGCTACAGAATCTGTGAATGGGCTTCTGTCGAATGGATGACCAATAGGAGGGAACAACAATGAGAACCACAAGACTACGAGAAC
>MDSW01212934.1_pt1 | contig 19610 bp, 6 predicted proteins | sample 811171 | NCBI WGS metagenome assembly MDSW01 (sample SAMN05326641, study PRJNA326480) | marine metagenome | isolation source: seawater | place: Atlantic Ocean: North West | collected 2012 | reverse complement strand
CGACGACGACGGCGCGCGCGCCGCGTATGCCGCGATCGTCGAGACCGCGTCCCCCGACGTTCGGTACTCGCTCGCGGAGTACGTCGCGCACGGGCTGTACCCGCCGCTGTATCTCGCCGGGCCGACGATCACGTTCAACGCGTTCGCGTCGCAGATGTACGCGCCGCAGCGGACGTACTCCGCTCGCGGGGTGATCACGTACGCGGTCGTGAAGTTTGGGTTGATTTTGTCGCTGTGCGAGCTGTGGACGCACACGCAGTACGCGAACGCGATCGCGAAGACGAGGGCGTGGACGTGGCGGCGGGTCGCGATCGAACCCGGGGCTAGCCACGGCGGTGATTTCGGTCCCATGGAGGTGGGCGTCACGAGCTTGATGGTGTTGAACTTCATGTGGCTCAAGTTCGCGGTGATGTGGAGATTCTTCCGCCTCTGGGCGCTCCTCGGCGGCGTCGAAGCCCCGGAGAACATGCTGCGGTGCGTGAATAACAACTCGACGATCGCGGGGTTTTGGCGCGGGTGGCACGCGTCGTATAACAAGTTCCTCGTCCGGTATTTATACATCCCTCTGGGCGGGGCGAAGTACCGAGTCTTGAACGCGTGGGTGATATTCGGGTTCGTCGGCGCGTGGCACGATGAGATATCGTGGCGGCTGATGTACTGGTCGCTCATATTCGCCGCGTTTCTCGCGCCGGAGGTTGGCGTCGTCGCGCTCGGGAACGCGCTCTTTCCGTCCGCTGTGTACAAAGAAACGTTCACTTATCGTGCGTTACGGTCCCTCCTCGGCGGGCTGAACGTCCACGTCCTCGTCGCGGGGAACATGGTCGGTTACGTCGTCGGCATGGACGGACTCCGAGAGCTCGTGCGCGCGTACTGCGGATCGGGGCTCGGGGACGCGGTTAGGTTTTTCCTCTGTTCCACCGCCATGTGCGCGGCGGCGGCGTACCTCGGTTTCGAGCAGCGCGCGGGGGAGACGCGCGCGGTTTCTGCGGCGGCGGGGACGCGGTCTCGGAGGAAGAAGTCGAACTGATTCGCGCGGGGTGGGGGTGCTAGCTTAGACTAGGGCGTAGACACACGATATTGGCTGATTCTTTCTAGAAGAAATATCCGAACAATCCAAAAGTTTCTGTTCCTGTCGCGATCGGTTCTCTCGGAGCGCAGGTCAGTGCGCGCGCGCGCGCGTCGACCCTCCCGCGGACGGTACCCGGGGAAGAGGAGCTCTACACGACGCCGTCGCCGTCCCCCCCCGCGCTCGTTCGCTTCCGAAGCTCGCGGTAGCTCGCGTATCGAGGCGTCGCGTTAACAACTGGACTGGATTTTTGGTATTTTTTGGCGGATCCGATGTCGTCGTTCCCGACAGCCTCCGACGCGGCCGCGATGACCGACGCAGAGATCGCGCGGCGGCTTCAGCTCGAGATCAACGCGTCCGCGCGCGCGAGGAAAGCGCCGAGCGCGACGTACGACCCCGCGCCGCTGCACAACTTCGGGGACCAGGAGAGGAAAGCGAGATCGCTCGCGACGAGGAAAAAAAACGCGATCGAGGCGAGGAACGAAGCGAGGAAGAAGCTGAGGGCCGAGAAAGCGAAGAAGCGAGCGGCCGCGGCGAAGCGAGCGGCGCGGAAGGACAAAGCGATATCCCCGAGCGTCGTTCGCGCGGCGGCGCCGACGAAAAACCAACGCGCGAAGGAGCACGGCGTCGCGTCGTCTCCGCCGAAGAAGTTGCCCACGCCGCCGACGCCGCCGTTCTTCACGCACGTCCGCGATCCGATGGCGACGCACTCGTCGCTGATCCACGCGGACGCGATGGTTCCCGTGATGAAAGACGAGCGCGTCAAGGACGAGGACGAAGACGAGGACGAAGACGAGGACGACGAGGACGACGGCGACGACGCGGAGACGGCGACGACGCGCACGCCGGCGACGCCGGCGCAATCGAGACCGAAAACCGGGTGGCAGCCGGGCGACAGCGGCCGCGCGTCGAAGTCCAAGTCGAAGTCCAATCCGAAGCCGAAGAAGAATAAGAAGAAGAATGCGAAGCTCAACCCCGCGGAGGAGGCCGCCGCCGCGGACGCGGAAGCGCGCCTGCCTCGCTGCGATCTCGCCCCCCCGGACGGCTACCGGCACGGGCGGCTCGTCTGGGCGCGAATCGCCGACGCGAAACGCGAAGACGGCGGCGTGTGGTGGCCCGGTCGCGTGTGGAAGCTCTCGAACTGCGCGCGCGCGAAGGAGCTGTGGGCGCGCCGCGGCGCGAGCGCGGTCGCGCCGAGGGCGCTCGTGCGATGCTTCGGCGACGGGTCGTTCGTGTGGTCCGCCGCGGAGGATCTCAAGCGGTACGTCGGCGAGGACGCCGCCGAACGCGAGGCGACGATTGGAACGTTACTCGCCGCCGCGGCGCCGTCGAAGGGCCACCGGAAGAAGAAGGGCGAGAAAGGCGTGAGGATATACCTCAGCGTCGCGAGGAAGGCGCTGCAGGAGGTCGCGGAGGCGGAGCTCGAGGCGTTCGAGCCGCCGTGGAGCGACAGCGACGACGGAGACGGCGAGCCCGGGAACGTCGACGCGCCGGTCGGGAACAGCGGACGGTCGGGGTTCGAGATCTATCGGCCGCCCGCGCTCGAGGTCGACGTCGTGAACGAAGAGAGTGCGAAGGACGGCCTCACCCCGGACTGGATCGTCGACGCCGCGTGCCGCGTCTTCTGTTTGAACGTGCCCACGGTCGACGAGCCGATCATCCGAGGCTTGCTCGATCCGTGCACGAATAACAAGCGGCGGCCCAACATTCCCGCGGAGAAGACGTTCGATAAGAAGCAGGACGGGCTGAAGCAAGAGAACGAGTGGAAAGGGTACCACGTCGTCTTGAACCCGTCGTACGAGTCGCAAGTGCAGTGGCGGTTCATCAACCGCGCGATAAACGAGGTGGAGTGGGGGTTCTGCCCCGGGATTCTGCTCGTGTGTCGGAACTCCACGGACACGAGCTACTTCCAGCGGCTGCATCCGTTCCCGCGGATATTCCTTCGAAGGGACGCGATCCGGTTCAAGGACTACGACAACACCCCGATCGGGTTCGGGATCGCGGTGTTCTGCATGGTCGCCCCCACGGTCACGAAGAGCGAAAAGTTGGAGACGTACCGGAGGTTCTACGACGAGTTCTCTCACGCCGGCGAGCTCAACGTGCCGTTCGACCGAACGTTCCTGGAGCACCCCGCGTTCGAGGACCTCACGGACCGCCTCCACGAGGACGCGGCGAAGAAATACCGCGACTCATGGGTCGCGTGCGACGTGTGCGATCGATGGCGCGAGCTCCCGTACGGGCAGTCCCTCATCGACGCGCAGGCGAAGGACAAGTGGTCGTGCGCGGAGGTGTACGCGTCGGGGTGCGACGCGCCGCTGACGAACCGCGAGTTCAAGGCGTTCAGCGTCGCGAGGAAAGGGCAGGCGGTGGCGCTGAAGGCGGACAAGCACGGGACGGACATCTTGCCCGGCGCGGGCGAGGCGCGGCGGATCGCCGAGCGAGCGCACGACGAGCGTGCGCACGAGGAGGGCGACGAAGAGGAGGAGGAGGAGGAGGAGGAGGAGGAAGAGGAAGACGCCGTGCTCGCGCTCCCGTGCCCGCCCGGAAGCGAAGACGACGACGGCGGCGCGCGCCGAGACGGCGGCGACTGCGGAGACGATGACGCGATGGATCAGTGGCTGGACGAAGTCAAGCTCCGCGGCGGGCGCAAGCGCTACGGGTTCGCGGAGGCGCCGATACCGTGGAAGAAGCACAGGCCCGGCGGGGACGCGTCTTCGGCGGTTGTTAAAAAAACGCTGCGAAGGGCCCGGGAACGACGCGCGAAGGACGCCGCGAGCGGAGGCGTCGCCGGCGCGACTCCCGAACTTCTGATGCACCCGGAGTGGATGGGGAAACAGTCCGCGCTCTCCGAGGCCGGGTCGCTCTCCGAGTTTGAGAAGAGCCGACTCGAACGCATTCGCGTGAATCACGACATGCTCAGAAAGTTGATTTACACGAAGGAAGACGTCGCCGACGCGGCGTTGACGAAAGCCGCGGAGGCGTCCGCGGCAGAGGCCGCCGCGCGGAGGGTGTTCAGAGTCGCGGAGGACAAGAACAAGCGGGCGTTGCACGACGCCGAGACGGCGACCGCGAGGTCGAGAAAAGCGAACGCCGCCGCCGCCGTCGCGGCGGCTGAAGCCGCCGCCGCGGACACCGCCTCGGCGGCGACCGCGGCGGAGTTGCAAGCCGCGGCCGAGGTCGTGATTCGCTTGAGCGCGAAAGCCGCGGAGGCGGACGCGGCGTGCACGGCCGCGGAGGCGGCGGCCGCGGAAGAGAGAGGAGAGGAGAAGGAGGAGGACGGTGCTTAGACTGATCGACTACTGCACGTGTGCGCGCGCGCAGAACGTTTAAATGAATGAATTATTCGCAGTGCCGGTTCGCCTACTGTCCCCGCTTCTGCTTCGCTAGTAACCCTTCCTTCTCCCCCTCGCCGATCGCGTCGTACCCCGTCGCGCGTATCTCCCTCATGTCCTCCTGCGTCCTGTAATACTGATACAAAGTGAACCCGCTCAGCGTCACGACGTACCCGCACACCTCTCTGATCGTCAAGTCGTCGCCGTAGAATAAGACCGCGCCGAAGATGATCACCGCGTTCCTCACCTGCGCGAGGGCTTTGAACGTTAAACTGCCACATATCTGAATCGCCCCCACGGTCCCGACGCTGACGAGCGCCCCGAGCACGCCGATGCCCAAGTACAAGTGCGGCTTCCGCGACAGCTTCCTCGAGTTTTCCGACTCCGAGAACGCGTCCCGCTCGAAGATCGCCACCCCGGTCGCGAGGAAAACGAACGCGGCCGGGGCGTAGTACAGCAACCCCTCGATCATCGGCATCTTCTTCGTCTTCAGGACGTGCTGCCACAGGACCATCCGCGACCCCTCCACGAGCTCGCCGCCGAGGACGATGCAGAACCCGACGACGCTAAACTCGGTCATGCCGCTGCACGCGAGCGCGGTCCCGCCCGTCATCATCACGACGCCGCACAGCTTCGGGGCGGTGACGACATCCATCCCGAGCGCGACGAGCATGCCGCCGGTCACGACCGGGGAGAACGCTTTCAGGAGCTGCACCGACGAGACTTCGAAGTACAGGTAGAGGGCGTTCCCGATCGCGAGGCTGAACGCGGTGCACACGCCGACGGGGAGCATCGTCCGCGCGTACTCCCCCGCGGTCATCCGCCGCGTCAGCTTGGTGTGCCCGCTCAGGACCGCGACGAGGGCGACGAGGAACGTGAGAAGCGGCCCACACATGGATATCGTCATCGGGAACTCGAACTCGTCGACGCGGATCGCGTAGCTGTTCGCCATGACGAGCGTCACGGACGCGGCCGCCCACAGGGAGACGTACGCGACCGCTCGGACGTAGTACGCGACCGCGCTCTTCACCACCGGCGGCATCGCGCGCGGGGTTAGGGCTAGGAAGAAACTCGGAGCCGGCGACGGGGGCGGCGTGCGCCTCCCGTCGCGGCGAGAGCTGTGAAGAGGGCGCGGGGGGTTACGGCAGATCTTAACAGTATAAACTCGAGAAGAGCCCGACGATGCGTTGGCGGACCGACCGCGACCGCACCTCTCGCCGCGCCGCGCTCGTGGCGCGGCGGACCGCGCGCGGCGATGGTCCGCCGCGTCGTCTCCCTCCTCTCCCTCCTCCTCCTCTTCCTCCCGACGCTCGCGGTCGCGACAGCGGAGCCTCCGCCGCCGCCGCCTCCGCCGCCGAAGAAGCCGCAGAACTACGCGTGGGTCATGGACGTCTGCGTGCGGCACGACTGCTTCAAGACCGGATGCGCGTCGCTTCGGGACTCGAACACGGGGAACGTCACGACGACGGCCGGCGCGTGCGTGTCGTCGTGCGCGGACGGAGGGACATCGCTGAACGGGACGTCCCCGCGCGAGTTCGACGCGGCGCTGAGGGTGCTCCGATGGGACTGCGCGAGCGACTGCAAATATCGTTGCATGACCGCCGTGGAGAGGGCGCGAAGACGCGAGGGGTTGGAGCCGAAGAAGTACTACGGCAAGTGGCCGTTCGCGAGGGTGCTGGGGACGCAGGAGATCGTCTCCGCGGTCGCGTCCGTCGCGAACGGAGGCGCGCACGCGTGGCGTCTGCCGACGTTGACCCGCGCGGCGAAGCGTCGGATGCGCTTCGCCGCGCTGTGGCTGGGGTTCACGCTCGTGAACATAAACGCATGGATATGGAGCGTTCTATTCCACTGCAGGGAGCTCCCGTTCACGCACTACATGGATTACCTCGGCGTGAACATCGTGTTCTTTTACGCCCTGTACGCCGCGTTCGTGAGGGCGTTCGAGCCGAGCGCGAGACGGGCCGCGGCGCTCGCCGTCGCGTTCGTCGCGGCGGCGGTCGCGCACGTCCGACACGTCAACCCGCCGCGCCAGCGGTACCGGTACGAGTACAACATGCGCGCGATGTTCGCGCTGATAGGCGCGTTCTGGGTCGTGATGTTATGGTGGGCGTTTCGTGGATTTCGATTTCGATCGCGCGGCGGCGGCGGCGGCGGCGGTGGCGGCGGCGGCGGGAGAGGGAGAGGGCGGCATCCCGGGCGGCGGTGGCTGCTCGCGTTCGGCGCGACTTTCCACGTCGCCGCGCTCGGGGAGGTGTTCGACTACCCCCCGGCGTATCACCTCGTGGACTCGCACGCGGTGTGGCACTGCGTGACCCCGGGATGCATATGGTTCTGGTATTTATTCGTGAAGGAGGATTTAAAGGTCGCTCAGACGGCGACGGCTAAGGCGAAAAAAAATAATTAGGTCAAATTAGCGGTCTAGGACAGTAGCCGGCGCGATTCCTTGAACTTTCTGGATTACAACTCGCTGCCATCTTACTACGCGAAGCACGCACGGCGTCCGTGCGTTCGTTTGCGATTCGCTAAAAAATCAAAACCAAATAAAAGACCAAACCCCGCTCAAATCACGGTGCCCGGCGGCAGAACGGTGCCTTGCAACAAGGTCACGATCCCATCCTGAATGACGTACCCGTGCCCATCCGCGTCCGTCGCCTCGTGGGACTTCCACCCCCGCGCGTTGTTGATCACGCACCCCTCGCCGATGACGACGTCTCTGTCCACGACGACCCCCCGCAACACGCTCCCTTTCCCGACGTCCGGGACGTTCGCGTTGTGAATCGAATTCATCGACAAGTTCCCGACGAAGATCGTGTCCGCGATGTCGCAGTCCGGCCCGATCGCGACGCACGGCCCGATCAGCGCGTTCGTGAGCTTCGTGTTTGCGCCCACGCACACGCCCTCGGACGCGATCGTGCCCTCCGTGTACACGTCGCCGTTGAACTTCGCGGGCGGGAGGCACCGCGCGATGGTGAAAATTTTGAACTCGTGCGACACCAACGACGCCGCGGTGTTCGCCTTCTCCTCGGGCGTTAAACCGCTCCGGCACAGCTCCATGTTCGCGTCGTACCAGTCCCGGAACGTCCGAATCGGTTGCCAGTACCCCGCGTACTCGTGCGCGTGCACGGCGTACCCCGAGCCGATCGCCATCGGGATGAAATCCTTCCCCAGGTCCAGCGACATGTCGTCCGCGACGCACTCTATCCTCCCGAGGAGATCACGCATGATGCGCTCCGAGAAGACGTAGATCCCCATGTTCACCGCCACCTCGCAGTCCTCCAACTTCTCGCTCTCGTCGCCGCACACCGCGATCTCCTTCAGCTCGTCCACGCTCGGCTTCTCCTTGAAGTGCTCCACCGCGGTCGCCATGTCCTCGCGCATGCTCAGCACACCGAGGTTGTGATAATCGATGTCCCCAACCTTCCTTTTCTGCGTCGCTATCGTGATCTCCGCGCCCGTCTCGTTGTGCGTCTTGAGAATATCGTTGTAGTCCATCTGGTAAAGCGATTCCCCGCTGCAGATGATGTACGCCTTGGGCTCGGACAGACACCCGCCGTGCGATTTCCCCTGCAGCGTCCCAGCTTGGTAGTGCCGCCTGACCGAGTCCGCGCTCCCCGTCGACCAGGTCTTCTCCTCCGGCCGCTGGTACGACGGCAGACACTCCACGAACCTGCGGGGAGGGGAGGGGAGGGGAAGGGCGGCGCGGGGAGGGAGCGCGCGGGGAGAGGGCGAGGTCAGCGCGCGACTGCGATCGCGGGTGGATAATCTTATTTTTCTCGGAAAAGCCGAAAAGAGCGCCCCGAACGTCGCGTCAAAGGGGCGAAACGAACAATGGGCGGAGACCGACTGACGGCTTCGCGGGACGGGCGCGCGCGCACCCTTTATCCCCGAACCCGAACAGATCCTGCGGGTACGCCGCCTGGACGTGCTGATTCAACGAGTGCGCGTTCCATTGCGTGAGCACGAACGTCCGGCTCACCCCCGACGCGATGAGGTTCGCGAGAGGAATGTCGATAAGGCGGTACGTCGCCGCGAATCGCTGCGCGGCTTTCGAGTCCGTGCGCGTCATCGGGTTCCCGCTGTCCGGCCCTCCCGCGAGCACGACCGCGTGGATATCCTTCATCTCCACGAACTCCTCCCTAGGCTGCGGTATTTTCTGCGGCACGGCCTTCTTCGCCTTCTTCGGCGCGCCGTTCGTCGCCGCCGCTTTCGCCCTCCCCGCGGACGCGGCATCCGTCTGCAGCTCGTCCACGCCGGCGACGGCGGCGACGCTCACGGATCGCGCGTCGGCCTGCGAGCGCGATGGAGGGAAAGCGCGCGTGAGGATACGGGACGATCGACGACGGAGCGCGCGATACGATACGAGCGCGCGCGCGAGCGTGGGGCGATCGACGAGGCGCACCTCGCCGCTCGCGCGGGCCCTGCTCCTGCCGCGCTGCGTTGAGATTTTACCCCGCAACGACGACGATTCCCCGCCCGCGCTCGCGCTCGAAGACGCGCGCGATACGCGCCCGCGCGCGGTCAAAACCGCGCGCGGACGCGTCATCCCTCTGTCGCATCGCAACGGATGCAGAATCTCCATGCCTCTCGCGCGGAGAGGCGTGATGGCGACGCCAGGCGCGCTCATCTTGTGCGCGGTCACCCCGCCGAGGTGACTCAGAAAAGGCACGGACGGAAAGGGGTAAGCGCGGGAGGTGGGCACACGTCGGCAACGTCGGCCAATCGTCGTTTCGGCATCGTACCTTAGGTATGAGTTTTCAGTCACGAACTGCCAGGCTGTAAAGTAGTAGTTGTACTTTCGTACGCGCCAATCCTAGTCAGATTTCTTTTGCGTCGACGACCGCGGAATTCCGTATCTGCTACGGTACGCAGGGTCGGCTGCGATCAGGTCTACCGACGAAACCGACACGCGCTTCTCGGGCTGCAGAAGTCGCCCTTTTTTTTCAAACATCGCGTCGGACCACGACCACTGCGGGATGCGCGAGGGCACGAGAGGCGCGGCCGCCGCGAGGGTCGCGCGGCTGTACGATGCGCAGCGCGAGAAGGAGGCGCGGTGGCGGGAACGTGCCGCGAGCGGCGGCGCGTCCGGCGCGAGTCGTCCCGGGGCGCCGTCGCCGAGGTTGACGCGCGCGGCGGAGGTGCTTCGCGAGGCGAAAGCGATGATGCGAGAGCTGAGCCCGAGCGCGTCGTCGTCGTCGCCGTCGCCGTCGTCCGGCGGCGAGTCGTCGCGGGACGGTATCGCGTCGAGGGACGAGCGCCGGTGGGCGTCGATACGCGCCGGGCGGGCGAGCGAGGTGGAGGAGGTGGAGGAGGACTACGACGACGCGGTCGAGACGAAAACGAAGCCGCGGCGCGTCTCCGCGGCGACGTCCTCCTCCTCCGCCTCGCGCGCGCGCCCGCCCGTGGCCGCGAAAGAGCCGTCGGCGTACCGAACGACGCTCGCGTCGCGGCTGCGCGGCGAGGCCGCGTCGTCGCGTCCGTCGGTTCCCGCGGAATCGCCGGTGCCTTCCGCCGCCGCGCTCGCGCGGTCGCGGCGAATGCGACGAACGATGGAGACCGAACGCGCCGCCGCGGACGCCGAGGTGGACGCGCTCAGGGAGCAGCTGAAGCGCGAGTCGGAGGCCGCGAAGGCCGCGGCCGCGAAGGCTGCGATCGAGCGCGAGGAAGAGGAAGCGAACGCGCGCGTGCGAGCCGCGGAGGCGGCGAGGTTGGAGAGATTGCGACAAGCCGAGGCGGCGACGGCGGCGGCGGAGGAGGCGGAGCGACGCGCGTCGCGCGCGGAGGAGATCGCGAACGCGGAGCGGCTCGCCGCCGCCGCGGAGCGGACGCGACTCAAAGCGGTGGAGACCGCGAAGGCGGCGAAGGAGAGAGCCGCCGCGGCGGAGGCGCGCGCGGAGCGACGCGCGAGGGATCGGCAGACGAGCGCGATTTTCACGCGGTGGCGCCAGCTGTGCGTCGACTCGGAACGCGCCGCGGTCGCGCTCGAAGCCGCGCGGGAGTGGAAAGTCGCGAGGAAAGTCGCGCGCGCGTGGCGCGCGCAGGTGGCGATCTCGCACGCGCGCAAGGCTGCCGCGGCGGTCGCGCGCGAGGGGGAGATGCTGCGCATCGCCGCGACGCACCGCGAATCGCGCCTCGCGCTCGCGTCGATGCGAGCGTTCGCCGCCGCCGCCGCGGACGCCGCCGCGGCGAGGGCGGCGATCGCGGCCGCGGACGCCGCGGACGCCGCGGCCGCGGAGCGCCGCAAGGAGAAGATGCGCGCGCTCCTCGCGAAGATCGAATCCGAGAACGAGCACGTCGCGAGGGAGACGGAGCTTCTCACCGCGGACGAGCTCCCGACGGAGCTGAGCGACGACGTGAGCGACGAGGAGATCGTCGAGACCGCGACCGCGCTGTCGCTCGGCGCGGAAGCCGCGAGGGCGTCGCAGGACCCGGCGAGCGTGGAGGACATCTTACGTCTCATCGCGCTCGTGAAGGAGACGCACTCGGTCCCGGCGTCGCCGAGTAAGAGCGCGGAGGTCGCCGTCGCGGTCGTCGTCGAAGAGGACGAAACCGCGGCGGCGGCGGCGGCGGCGGCGGCGGCGGACGCGGAACTCGCCGCGGTCGTCGACGAAGACGAGGACGACGCGGAGGTCGAGAAGCAAGTGGCGACGGTGATGGCGACGGAACTGATGCTCGTGGAGGGGGAGACGACGATGGCGGACGACGACGAGGACGACGAGGAGGAGGAGGGGGAGGAGAAGGCCGAGAAGGAAAACACGCCGAGTCGGTCGGAGAACCCTTGGGCGCGGAGTCCACTCCCGCGTCCGGCGGCGAAGGCGAAGGCGAAGACCCCGGTCTCGCCGCCTCGAGAGCAGAAATTGAACGACGCGGCCGCGGCCGCGGCCGCGGTCGCGGCTCGCGCGCGAGCGCGAGCGGCCGCGCGAGCGGAGCTGAGAGCGAAAGCCGCGGCGGCGAGGGAAGCGGCGGCGGCGCGAGCGGCGCACGCCGCCGCCGCCGAGGGCGAAACCGCGCGCGCGCTCGAGGCGGCGCACAAGGCTGCGGCGTTGGCGAAACGCCGCGCGGAGAAGGCTGTCGAAGCGCGGCGGCACCGCGCCGCGGAGCTCGTCGCGGAGCAGACCGCGCTCGCGGTCGCGCATTACGAACGCGCGCTCGTCGCTCGCGTCGGGTTGCGCCCGTGGACGCGTCTCGCGCCGACGACGCGCGCGATCGAAGCCGCGGCGGCGGCGCGCGGGAAAGTGGCGCCCGCGCGCGCGCCGTTCCGCGCGTGGTACCGCCGCGTCCGTGCTAAGCTTAACGGTCGCGCGCGCGCGGTCGTGTGCCTGCAGAGCGTTCAGGAAGAAACGCTCTACGAACGCGCGTTTCTTCGATGGCGGCGACACGCGGCGGCGGTGAAATTCGCGAGCGCGAACGCGCGATCGCGCTTCTTCGCGCGGTGGACGCGCGCGATCGACGCCGCGGACGCGGCGATCGACGCGGCGTTCAACCACCGGAACGTGCACATTTGCCGCCTCGCGTGGACGTACTGGCTCGCCATGGCCGGTCCCGCGCTCGCGGCGTTAGAGGCGAGGGAGCTCGAACGCGCGAAGCTGCGGACGTTGCAGCTCTCGAGGGACGCGTTGCGAGCGTGGCGCGTCGCCGCGAAGGCGCAGAGGGAGACGCGGGAGAAGTCGAACGCGCGGGACGACCTGTTCGTGAAAGTCGGCGCGTGGCTCCAAGAGATGCGCGAGAACAAGGCGCTGACGCCGAGCCCGGGGGGAAGCGCGAGCCCCGCGGGGAGGGAGGCGCGGCGGGCGATGTTCAAGAAGAGCCCCGGGTCCGCGTCGCCGTCGCCGCCGCTCGGCGGCGGCGCCGCGCGCGTTCCCGAATCGCCCTCTTTATCGCTCGTGACGCCGCCGCGCGTGGCGATCGGCGTCCCAGCGCCGACGCTTCGCGTTCCCGACGCGAACGCGGCGAAGGCGACGACGAACGACTGGCTCGATCGCGCCGGCGGCGGCGTGAGCCCGCCGCCGGCGGTGAAGCCCGCGAACTGGCTCGACCTCGGCGACGTCACGCCGCCGAACATACGCGACATCCTCGGCCGACCGAAGCTCCATCCGGACGACCAGCCGCCGCCGCCCGCGCCGCCGAAGGTCATCGGCGCGGCGGCCGCGGCGAAACCGCCGCGGTCGCCGCTGATGCAGCCGCTGAAGGCGGCGGCGGCGGCGGGGCGCGGGACGCGCAAATTCGCGAGAGCGCCGCTGGGGGACGTCGCGAACAGAGCCCGGGCGAGAGCCGAGCCCGCGGCCGTCGACGAGAGCGCGATGAAGGGGCCACCGAGGGCGTCGGACTCGCCCGTGGTGCGCGCGGACGCGACGTTCTCGTTCAGGGAGGTGGGCGGGGTGGAGAAGACGCCGGGACCGGTCGTGGAGGACACCCCGGCGGCGGCGAGAGGCGCGGGCGGGCTGAGAGGCGGCTCGAGGGCGAGACTGGAGAGACTGGCGGCGAAACGCCGCGGGGCGACGGCGGCGTCGAGGATCGCGGGCACGGCGCGATAAATACTTTATCATAGATTTCTCTCTCATACAAAGTCAACTCCCTAGAAGAATACAATGCCCCACCGACGCGAGAAGAGCGCTTCTTCTCGCGCGGTGGAACACTTTTTTTTGGGATTTTTCAAATTGGTTTGTTGGCGAAGACGCCGCCCGCGGCGGCGGCCTTCGATTGAATTACGAGACGGGCATCGGCATGCCTCCGTCCTCGGAGCCTTCCGGCTTCTGCGGCGCGATGCACGACCGCGCGACGGACTCGAACAGCCGCTCGATGTCCGGCGCGCACCGCGTGAACGAGTGCCCCCAGAAGTTGTACCTCGGGTTCTTGATCAGCTCGATGAACGTGATGAGCAGCCCCCACGGATGCGGGCGGTTCACGATCAGACGCTCGAGTAACACGCGCGTGATTTGCTCTTGAACGATCTCGCTCCCGGCTTCGGCGAACAAGTACAGCAACACGCACGAGAAGTAGTGCGTGTGGCAGTTCGGGTACCGAAGCTGATTCGCGACCGCGTTTAAGAACAGGTACCGCCCCTCGGTGTCGAGCTCTTGCGCGAGGCCTTTGAACACGTCCATCGGCGCGGTGTGCGTGATGGGGCTGGACTGGTCCTTCCGGTTCGCCTGGATCGCCTGGACGCCGACGTAGAGCACGAGCGCGTTCAGGAGCGGGACATCGTAGCGCGTCCCCGCGGCCGTCGCCGCGCGAGGCTCGAGCTGGAGCTTCCCGCGGAGATCCGCGCAGAAATTCGCGGGCGAGCGGTTCTTCAAAAACGCGTCCAGCTCTTGCCTCAACGGCGACGATCGGAACGCGTTCTCCGTGTCCGCGACGACCCTCGGGGACTGCGAGATCTCCGGGAGGAGGTCCACCTTGAGGTTCGGCGTGAACGGGTCCGGCAGCCGCATGTTCCGCGGGAACGCGCTCAGGACGAGGTTACGCATCTGAATGCAGTTCGGCGGGATGGTGTCGCACAGGTTGAAGTGGTGATCGCACAAAAACTCCGGGAAGTCGTGCAAGAGCACGAGCAACAGCCGCAGGGTCCCGCGGTACAGCAGCCTGACCGTCTCCGTGAGCTCCGCCTGACGTAAGAACGGCTCGAGGAACTTCAGCATCGCGGTCAGGAGCTTCTGCAGCAGCGGCCACCCCTTGCGGTTGTGATCCGTGAGCAGCCGCGGGAGGAAGCACCGATGCGACACGAGCTCGAGCCACGCGAACGCGAACCCGGGGACGCGCAGCGGCTGCAGCGCGAGCAGCGCGGACGCGAACGCGGCGAGAACCTGCGGATGTCCGGTGTCCAGCGTGCTGTCCGGGGCGTGCATCTCCATCATGAGGCCGCACAGCGCGCGGAAGTACGGACGCGGGTTGAACGCGGCGCCGCGTTCGTCCGTGTCTCGCATCGCCGTCCGCGCGATGGCGACGAGCGCTCGCCCGAGAAGCGACAGCCGCGACGCGATCGGCTCGGACGAGCGGCGGCACAGGAGCGCGACGAGGCGGACGTACGCGTCGACGGCGACGAACGACAGCGCGGGCGCGGCCCCGGGAGGGGGCGTCCCCGCGCTGACCTCCGAGCCGAGGCAGTGCGTCACCGCGAGCTCGACGAGGATGCGAAGGAACCTGTCCTGCGTGTCCTCGTGCAGGAGACGGCCCTTCGCGAGGTTCGTCAAGAACGTCGCCGTCGCCGCGTCGCCGGAGGGAAGGTCTTGCACCCTCGCCCACTCGTCGAAGTGCTGCGCGACGGTCTCGCGGAGACCGACCGGATCCGGGAGCTCTTTCGATTTCCCGCCGCCGCCGCCGCCCTCCTTCTTTTCGCCCTTCGCGCGCGCCTGCTCGACGAGCTCGGCGACGTTCTCCGGCGCCCCCGGGCGCGCGCACGCCTTCGCGAGCGCGTCCAAGGTGGCGGTCAACTCCGCGGGGGCGACGCACGGCTCGACGATGACGCAGTGCTGCACGATGTGCACCGCGCACTCCATCGCGGGCGTCGCGCTGGCGCCGCCGCCGAGGATGAGCTTCGCGAGGTGCGCGTCGAGCTCGCCCAAAAACTGTTCGCTCACGACGCCCGCCCGGACGAGGCCTTCGGTGATGTCCTTGTTCAGCTTCCTCTCGTCGTCGGCGTAGATGAGCCACCCGGTGACTTCGCGCGTGACCGCGCGCGAGCTCTCGCGCAGCGCCGCGAGCGCGGCGATGTGCGACGTCCGGTGCAGACGGCGACCGGCGGCGCCCGGGCGGTCGTACAGACGTTGGAACAGCTTCTGCGCCACCGCCAGGTGGGCTTCATCGGACTGCGGCGACCCCGCGGGCGCGCCCGTGATGGCGGCCGCGGCGGCGATGTCGTTCACCGCGTTCCTCGCCTCGTGGTTCTCGGGTAATAGCGAGAACCGCGCGGCGGGTTCCGTGGAGACGGCGGCGTCCAGGCGCGCGGCGGCGACGCGGTAGCGTTCGAGCACCGGCTGCACGCCGCCTGCGTCGCCAATGCCCGCGGCGGCGGCGAGCGCGGCGACACCTCCGACGCCGCCGCCCAGCCCCATGTCCATGCCGAGCGACCCGGGAGGGCCGCCGTCGGGGGGCGGGGGAGGCGGCGTCGAAGGCGGCGGCGGCGGCGGCTGACCGGGGTACGCCCCGGGCGGCGGCGGCGGCGGCGGACCGCCAAACTGCCCGCGTTGCGCCGCGAACGCCGGCGGCGCCCCGGGAGGCGGCGGCGGCGCGCGCGGGAGCGACGCGAAGTCGTCGTAGATCCGCTGCGGCGCGGGCGCGAGGTGCCCAGGGCTCGGCCGGAGCGATTCCGGAAGCGCGCCGGGGAACCGGCCTTGGAGATACGCCGGGTCGAAAAACGGCTGCCCGTTGGGCCCGTTCTTCTCCCGGTGCTTCTGCCGCGCGAGCACCGCGGGCGCGAGGGCTTCGTCGATGTCCCGAACCGCGCGCTCCGTCGCCGCGGACTCGATGAGCGAACACCCGAGCTCGAGATTGTCCACCGTCGCCGCTTGCACCGCTTGTTCGAGCGCTTGCTGATCGTTCGGGGACACCGCCCCGGCTTGGTTCAGAAGCGCCCTGAGCTGCGACGCGACGGACGCCTTCAACGGCTCGCGGCACGTCACGAGCGCGAGCGACCCGGCGAGGGAGGACACCATCAGATGCGCCGCCTTCCTCATCCGCACCGCGTCCGGCTCGACGGCGAAGTCCTTCAGAACGAGCTCGCGCGTCGTCATGCACGCGATCGTGACGGAGCGCTCGACGACGGGGGACACGATCTCGCGCACCGCCGCCGTGAGCGCGACGGGGAGCAGCCGCGCGAGCGCGACGCGCGCCGTCTCCGGGAGGTTCGGCGCGGGCGCGATCTTGATGTGTTGCTGCATCGCGTTCGGGAGCCCGCCGGCGCCCATGTCCGGGATCCCGCCGTCGCCGGCTCCGCCTGATCCGCCGCCTCCGAACGCGCCGGAGACGTCCGCGCGGCCGCCCGCCGCGGACATCGCGCCTTGGCCCATGCCGCCCATCCCGGGCTCGTACGGCGTGCCCATGGACGGCGCCATCGCGGGCGGGTTCTTGTCCGCGACGAAGTCTGGGTTCCCCGCGCGCTCGCGCTGCCGCGCGTACAGCAAGTTGCTGCACTTCCACTCCTTGATCTCGCAGTCGAGGTGCTTGAACAGACGCTCCATCTCGAACTTTAAGTTGAGCTTGAGGTCGCGTTCGCTGTAGATCTCCTTCAGAAGCGCGAGGACGTTCGTCGTCCACGGGTTCGGCGGCTTGAAGATGATGCTGTCCTTCGCGGGCTCGAGCACTTTCGCGATGAACGGAATCACCGCGATCATGTGTCCGGTCTGGTACGCCTCGAGGATCAGCCCTTTCAAGTCCAGATCGCGCATCAAAACCGGCTGGTTCCGCGAGATCGTGAGCTGCCCGAGCCAGCTCCCGAGGTTCTTTAGGAGGCTCCGCTCGCCGCTGTTCGTCTTCACCTTGTTCGAGCTCAGCAGCGTCTTGATGTTGTTGTACGACGCGTCCAGGACGAGCCGGAACAGTCCTTTGTCGTTGATCGCGTCCAGCAGACCGAGGTAGAGCGCGTGAAAGTTTGGCTCGATCGACGCTCTCTTCACGACGAGATAAATCGCGAACCACGGCCACTGATGCTCGCCGAGGCGCGCCTTCACCTCCGCAGCCTTGTCGTCCATGTTCTGCGTCGAGAGGTTGTTCACGACGAAGTGCACCTTATCGATCGTCTCCGTGTCCGGGACGGACATGTTCTGGTTCGACGCGGACGCGAGGAGGGTCTCGAGGTTAAGCGACGTCGCGAAGCCCGTCCCGCCGCCGCTCGGCGCCGACGGGCCGAGGTTCGCGCCGCTTCCTCCGCCGCCGCCGAGGAGGTTCGTGCCCGCGCCCGCGGACGATTGCGAGAGCAGGCCTGTCCCGCCCGCGCTCTTCGCGGCGTCGCCGCCGTCCGCGGGGGGCGCGCCGGGGGGCATCGGCGGCCGCGGCGCGGGGGGGCCCGCGCCGTCCCCGCCCGCGCCGAGGCTCAACCCGGCGAGGCCGCCGGAGAGGCCGCCCGCGGCGTCGCCGCCCATCATCGACGGCTCGTCCCTGCCGAGCTGCGACACCCCGCGCTGTTCCGCCGCCGCGCCGAGCAGCTGCGCGAGGTCCGGGTGCGCCTGAGGCAGGTGCGGGACCGCCGCGAGGTGCTGCCGGTATTGCGGCCACTCCGGGAGGCGGTTCTTGAACTGCTCCAGCGCCTCGGACCCGAACGCGAACATCTTCGTCCCGAACGGCTTTCGCAGCGCGTCGAGGACGCACCGGAGCGCGACGCCCAGGGTGATGCTCACGACGAGCTGGTGGTTGATCAGCCGACCGAACAACACCGCGGTGATGCGCAGCTCCTTCTCCGGGTACTTCGGGAAGAACCGGTACTCATCGAAGAGGTTGTGCACCATGCAACCGAAAACGTCCCGCTCGCGCGCGTTTTGCGAACCGCGGAACCGCGTCAACATGTCCACGGTCTGGTCCACGCTGTGCTGCCCGCTGTACAACCGCTGGAAGTACGAGTTCGCCTCCGCTTCGACGTCCGCGGGAAAGTTCCCGCCGCCGGCGGCGTCGTTCGCGCCGCCGCCCCCCGCGCCCGGGGCGCCGCCCGCGTTCCCGCCCGGCGTGACCGCGCCCTGACCACCCCCACCCCCGCCCGCGCTCGCGACCGCCGCCGCGAGCGTCGGGTTCGCGTTCGCCGCCGCCTGCGCGACGCCGTGCAACTCCTCCCGTAAATCCGGCGGCAGCCCCCCCGCGCCCGCCTGCAAAACCTTGAAGAAGATCGCCATCGTCTCCACCGCGAGCTTCGGCGCGCCGACGTTCGCCCCGGACTCGTCCCCGCACGCGCGCGCGCGCAAGAACCGCACGCACGCCGCCGCGAACGGCGCGCCCGACGCCGCGGCGCGCTCCTGGAGCCACTTCTCGAGGTTCAGGTATTCTCTCCGCGCGGCGAGCGCGGCGAGCTCCACCGCGAACGCGTGCGGCGCCCGGTCCAGCACCACGCTCAGCGCTTTCAGGTCCTGGCACACGTCCAGCAGCCGCGGGACGTTGACCCCCCCCTCGCGCGAGTGCACCTCCGCCATCGCGCGCGCGACGCACTCCGCGCCCGCGGCGCTGGCGTTGTACACCCTGTGCAGCACGAGCGCCGTGTTCAGGTGTCCCCCCGCGGAGAGATACGGCGGCAGCGTCGCCGCGACGACGTCGCTGAGGAACCCCCCCGCGAGTGCCGGCTCCTCCGCCATGGCGACGGACGCGCCGAGGGCGACGACTTCTCCGCACGCGGTCATCGCGGGCTCGATCACGCCTCTCGCGGCGTTCGCGAGCGCCACCGACGAATCCGCGAGCGACGCGAGCGTGAGGTATAAGTCGACGCTCAGCCAGCACTGGTTCGGCGTGCCAATCGGAGACGCGCCGCCCGCGAGCCCCTCGATCGGCGGGATTTTCCTCCGAGAGAACGCCCACGGGAACATGTCCCCCGGGGCGACGATCGCGTGCCGCAAAAACTCGAGCTGCCCCGCCGGGGCTTCCGTCCACCCGCTTCCGCCGGCGACGGCGGCCACCGGAAACGGCTCCTTGTCCTTCGTCGCCCTGGCGAACATCCTCACGAGCGCCTCGAACGTCCGCGCGTCCGGGACGATAAAACCGAGATGGTTCAGCTTATACATCGCTTTCGTCCAGTCCAACGACGGGCACGTCGCCGCGAGCGCGTCGGCGGCGTTTTCGTAATTCCAATTCGTCGCGCTCAGCGCCGCCGCGGACGGCGCGTCGATCCCGACCGCGGCCGCGAGCGAGCTCAGCGTCGCGCCGCACGTGGACACGTCAAGGCTGGAGTGCGTCCTCGCGAGGACGCCGACGAGCCGCGCGAGCTCGCTCTCGTCCATCGCGGGCATCAGCCCGATGACTTCTTTGAAATAATCCACGGTGACGGCGCATCCGTACCCGAGCTCCGCGATCACCGCGCTCGGGCCGGAGCTGCTGGATAGGCGAGACACGATGTCGCCGCCGTGGTCGCCCATCGCGCCGCCGCCGTCGATGTTCACCCCGAGCGCGCGCAGACGGCCCGAGTCGATCCCGAGTGCGGCGACGAGGACGCGGACGCGCGACGAGAATTCGTTCGCGTCCTTGGAAGCGAGGCGCGAGGCGAACGACGACGCGAGCGCGATCGACGCGGGGTTCGATCCGGCCTT
>MDSW01138716.1_pt1 | contig 19610 bp, 18 predicted proteins | sample 811171 | NCBI WGS metagenome assembly MDSW01 (sample SAMN05326641, study PRJNA326480) | marine metagenome | isolation source: seawater | place: Atlantic Ocean: North West | collected 2012 | reverse complement strand
GATTGAAGTGTGTACGACAAATTTTGGTAACCTTAACCGTCCACACTTCTCTTCTTAAAATTTACAAATAAAATAGCTAATCAAGCCAAAAAGCTTGATAAATATAACTTTTTTAGAGTTAAGTGGGTCGCTTATATGCTAAAAAATTTATAAATCAAGCTATTAGATATAAAAAAATGTGGTAAAAAACCCTTAAAATATTGGGTTTTTTCAATGCTAAATAGTTTAATTAAAAAAAGTTTGTATCAAAAAATAAAAGAATTTCAGTCATTTATTTTACTTCTTTGCATAATAACTTTAGCAATTTTTATAGTAAGTTTTTACGATAAATTTAAATCAGAGCAAATTAAACAATTCAACAATATTTTGCAAAATGTTTACTTGCAAAAGTCATTAATTTCATTCTCTAAGTCATTAAAACCAAGACATGAAAGTATCAAATATGTTGTAAGCGCCGGTGAAAGTTTTGAGAAAATATTAAATGAAATAGAATTAAACAATAAAGAGAGAGAAAAGATATTAAATTTTATAGTAAATAAAAAATTGAAATTTAATATTTATGAAAACCAGAAAATTATTTTTAAAATAGATAATTTAGAAGGAAAGAAAGTCACCCTAATAACTATTCCAATTAATAAAAAAAAAGATTTAGTAATATCCTATAATGACCAAAAAAACTTACAGTCATCAGTATTAACTAAAGAACTTACATTGAACAAAGTATATAAAGAGAATTTCATCAAAAGCAGCTTATATAAAGCAGCAATTGAAAAGAAAATTGATCCAAATATAATCGTCCAGTTTGCTCAAATATATGGATTTGAAGTTGACTTTCAAAGAGATATTAGAAAAAATGATGGATTTCAAATTGTGTATGAAGAATTAAGAAATGATAATAACAAAGTAGTTGATTTTGGAAATATTTTATATGCAAACTTAATCTTGCAAGGAAAATCACTTGAACTCTACCATTTTAGTTCAGACAAAGAAAAAATAAATGACCACTTTGAGTCTAATGGACAAAGTATAAAAAAAACTTTAATGAAGACACCAATTAATGGAGCAAGATTATCCTCAAGTTATGGAATGCGTAAGCATCCAATACTAGGATATAATAAAATGCATCAAGGAACAGATTTTGCAGCCCCGCTTGGAACTCCAATAATGGCATCAGGAAGTGGAAAAATTTTAAAAGCTGGATGGTGTGGTGGTGGTGGAAATTGTGTTAAAATAAGACATAACAGTACTTACACTACAGTTTATGCTCATATGTCAAAATTTGCCAGAGGTATAAAAAAAGGAACTAGAGTAAGCCAGGGTCAAATTATTGGATATGTGGGTTCCACCGGTATGTCCACAGGTCCACATTTACATTACGAAGTAATACAAAACGGAAAAAAAATTAATTCTCAAACACTAAAACTACCATCAGGAAAAAAACTTAAAGGAAAAATTAGGGAAGACTTCGAGTTAGCAAAAATTAAAATTAATGTTTTAAAAGCTGAATTAATTAATAAAGATAATTAGTTTTCTTCGACTTGTAATTTATCTTCCTTTTTACCGCTTTGATTATTAATTTCCTCTAGACTAACTTTATTAACTGTTTCAGAGACCTTATCTTTTAAATTAGAATTATTGTTATGACCTTCCGAGTTTCTAATAAAATGCTCAGCATGTTGCATGTAATTTTCATATAGTATTTTATCACCATTCGATAATGCCTCTCTTGCGAGGTCATTGTATTTTTGAATTAATTTTGGTGAATTAAAATTATTTCTTGAGAAATTCTTTTTCTTAAAATCTGCAATGTTTCCATACCCAGCATTAACATTTTGATCACTTGAGGTAAGTCTAAGATTTCTGTCAAAATTATTATGTCTAAATCTTCTTCTATTATTTTTAAAGTTTCTCATTTATTTAATTTTTCTTGCAATTAAGCATCTTTTAATTTTCTGATAATCAAAAATAGTTTTTGCAATATAAAAACCATTTTTTTCTAGAATTTTTGATACTTTATAATTCTGACCTAAACCTATCTCCATTGCTAATAAACCATTATTTTTTAAAATATACTTGCTTTGTTTTATAATTTTCTCGATAATTCTAATTCCATCAATACCACCGTAAAGAGCTTTTTGAGGTTCGTAATCTTTTACACCCAAATCAAGATTGTTATATTCAATTTTGCTTATATAAGGTGGATTAGAAACAATTAAATCATATTTATTGTTGTAAAAATTGTCAATATCAGAGTTTATAAACTTAATTCTATTTTCAATCTGTTGTATTTTTGCATTAATTTTCGCAGTTTTGAGGGCTAATTTTGAGATATCAATAGCTGTACCTTTCCAATTGGCTTTTTCTTTAAGTAAACTGATTAAGATACATCCAGATCCTACTCCCACATCTAAAACATTTAAATAGTTAGATTGTTTGAAAATATTCAATATTTCCTCAACTAACAATTCTGTTTCAAACCTTGGGGTCAATACATTTTTGTTAATATTGAATGAGTATTTCCAAAAAAATTTATTTCCAACTATATACGAAATAGGTTCTTTTTTTTTTCTCCTATTAATTAAACTTATATATTTATTAATTTCATATTGCTTCAATTCGTTCTCTAAATTTAATAATATTTTTTCTCTGCTTACTTTTAGTGATATAGAAAGCAATAACTCTGCATCAATATTTGCTGTAATAATAGAATTTTTTTTCAATATTTTGCTTCCCCTTTCAATTATATGTCTATAATTCATGTTTTCAAATTTTCTAGCTGTTCTTCTTGGGCTTGAAGATTAAGGTTTTCTATAACTTCATCAAAAATTTCACCCTGCATAAATTCCTCAAGTTTATGAAGGGTTAGATTTATACGATGATCAGTAACTCTTCCTTGTGGAAAATTATAGGTTCTTATTCTTTCAGATCTATCACCTGAGCCAATTTTACTTTTTCTATCAAGAGATCTTTGCTCATCAATTTTTTTTCTCTCAAATTCATAAAGTCTTGAACGTAATATTTTTAACGCTTTTTCTCTATTTCTAATTTGAGATTTTTCATCTTGTTGACTAACAACTATCCCTGAAGGTACGTGAGTTACTCTTACGGCACTATCGGTTGTATTCACGCTTTGTCCACCTGGTCCACTACTTCTGAATACATCTACTCTTAGGTCTTTATCTTCAATCTTTACATCAACCTCTTCGGCTTCTGGAAGGACTGCTACAGTTGCAGCTGAGGTGTGTACTCTTCCTTGTGTTTCGGTATCTGGCACACGTTGTACTCTATGTACACCGCTTTCATATTTTAGTGACGAATAAATATTTTTTCCTTTTATAGATGCAATTACCTCTTTAAGGCCACCAGCATCGCTTTTTGATAAACTAATTATTTCTAAAGACCATTTTTTTTTATTACAAACTTTTTCATACATTTTAAATAAATCTGATGCAAATAAACTTGCCTCAAGACCACCTGTTCCTGCTCTAATTTCTAAAATAGCATTTTTAGTATCAGCTTCATCTTTTGGTAATAAATATAATTTTAATTTAATTTCATTTTCTTGATGTTTCTTAATTATTTCATCTAATTCCTGCTTAGCAAGTTGTTTCATTTCCTCATCACTGTTTCGATCATTTATAATTTTATCAAGTTCGTTCTTATTATCATTAAAATTAAAATAATCTTGTGCATTTTTAATTATTTCATTTAAGTCCGAATATTCTTTAGATTTCTTTGCAAAGGTTTTGCTATCTAGATTTGAGCTTGATAAATCTTTTTCTAATTCTGAATGTCTATTAATTATTTCTGAAACTTTTTGCAATGGCAACATAGTAAGCTGAATTATTTTTGATTATTTTTTAATTCTATTTCTTTTTCTTTTATCAATGAAATTATTTTATCAATCATTTCATTTGTTGATATTTTTTTCATTTGATTTCCATTGATATATAACATGTGATTATTATTTCCTCCTCCAGTTAAACCAATGTCGGTCAAAGCTGCTTCTCCTGGTCCATTTACAACACAACCGATTATTGACAATGTTATAGGAGATTTTATATGGGAAAGTTTATCTTCTAAAATTTTCACAGTTTCAATAACATTAAATCCTTGTCTTGCACAAGAAGGGCAAGCAATAATCTTTACTCCTCTATTCTTTAAGTTAAGAGATTTGAGAATCTCATTTCCTATTGTAACTTCTTTAACTGGGTCATCTGAAAGAGATACTCTTATAGTATCTCCTATCCCATCTAATAAAAGTGTTCCTAAACCAATAGATGACTTAATACTGCCAGGAATAAAACTTCCCGCTTCCGTAATACCGAGATGTAGTGGATAGTCTATCTTCTCTGATAATTTCCTATAAGCCCATAAAGATAGAAATACATCTGAAGACTTTACACTTACTTTAAAATTAAGAAAGTCTTGGTCTTCAATTATTTTGATGTTTCTAAGTGCACTCTCTACTAAGGCTTCAGGGCAAGGTTCTTTATACTTTTCAAGAATATCTTTTTCTAGTGAACCGGCATTAACTCCAATTCTAATTGAACAATTATTATTTTTAGCAGCTGCAATAACCTCTTTAACTTTTGTTATGTCCCCAATATTTCCAGGATTTATTCTCAAACATGAAGCTCCATTTTCTGCCGCCTCTAAAGCTCTTTTATAATGAAAATGTATATCAGCGACAACAGGCAAGTTAACATTTTTAGTTATTTCTTTGAGTGCTAAAGATGATTCCTCATCTGGGCAAGAAACTCTTACAATATCAGCTCCTTCTTCTTCAATTTTATTTATTTGATTAATCGTAGATTTTATATCAGTAGTTTTAGTATTTGTCATTGATTGAACTGCAATAGGATTTGCTCCTCCAATTTTAACTTTGCCAACAGTAATGACTTTAGTTTTTTTTCTTTTTATATCCCTGAATGGTCTTATGCTCATTTTTGTAAAATTAATTATCTAGTTTAAATTCTTTGTGCAGCACATCAACTGCTTTTTTCAAATTTTTTCTATTAATTAATACTGATATTTTAATTTCTGAAGTTGAAATAACTAATATATTGATTTTCTGTTTTGCTAGTGCATTAAACATCCTAAAAGTAACACCAGGAGTAGTAATCATTCCAACTCCTACTATAGATACTTTTGCTACTTTCTCATCAATAATCAAATTTTTAAATTTTATTTTATTATTCTTTTTAATTAATTTTTCAGTTTTATTTAAATCCTCATTTTTTATAGTAAATGTTAAATCTGTTTCTTTTTTGTTTGAAGAAATATTTTGAACAACCATATCTACATTTATTGAATTTTTGAATAACGGTTCAAAAATAGATGCTGCTACACCCGGTCTATCTTTGACACCTACAAGTGTAACTTTTGAGTCATTTTTTGTAAATGATACACCTCGAATTATATTATTTTTAGATATATTTTTTCTTTTTGTAATTATTGAACCAGGGTTATTTCTAAATGAGGAACGAACCTCAATGTCAATTCTATTTAATCTAGCATCTTGTATGGAATGTGGCTGCATAACTTTTGTTCCTAATGAAGTCATCTCTAACATCTCTTCATAAGATATTTTTTTAATTTTTTTTGCTTTTGACAATATATTTGGATCAGTTGTATATACACCATCAACATCGGTGTATATTATACATCTTTCAGCTTTAAAGAATTTAGCAATCATTATTGCGCTCGCATCTGATCCACCTCTTCCAGTTGTTGTAATCCGATTTTCTGAGTTTATTCCTTGAAAACCTGCAATTATTGGCACCCCTCCTTTTTTCAAAAAATTAATAATATTTTTTGTATTAATATTTACAATTCTTGAGTGAGAGTGCTTACCTTCAGTAAAAATTGGTACTTGCCAACCGAGCCAAGATCTAGATAAATAGCCAGCTTCATTTAGTGTACCTGCTATTAAAGAGCAGGAAATCTGCTCCCCAGTAGAAACTACACTATCATACTCTGCGGGCATGATATTGTGTGATATTTGCTTTGTTAATTTTACTAATCGGTTAGTTTGACCACCCATTGCTGATGATACAACAATTACTTTAAATTTTTTTCTTAAATAACTGATAATAATCCTTGCGACATTTTTTTTTATTTTTTTTATTGAACCTACTGACGTTCCACCAAATTTAAGTACTACAATTTTCATTGTTATTTCCTATATAATCTTTTAAAAAAATATTATTAAATTAAATCAAAAATTTATGGCTAATAACACAATTAATAAAGAAGAAATAGAAAAATTTAGCAATTTAGCTGAGGAATGGTGGAATCCAAATGGCAAATTCAAGCCATTACATAAATTTAATCCAATTAGAATTCAGTATATCAAAAATAAAATAATAAAAGAATTTAATATACAACATAAAATAAAACCATTTTCTAAGTTAGAAATACTAGATATTGGTTGTGGTGGTGGACTACTAACTGTACCAATGTATAACCTTGGTGGTAAATTAACAGGAATAGATGCTTCAAAAAAAAATATAAGTGTTGCAAAAATTCATGCCAAAAAAAATAATTTGAAGATTAATTATATTTGCTCATCTCCTGAAAAATTAAGATCGAAAAAAAAATACGATATAATTCTTAATATGGAAGTTGTGGAACACGTCGATAATTTAGATTTTTTTATTAAATCAAGTTCTGATCTACTCAAAAAGAATGGAATAATGTTTATCGCAACATTAAATAAAACTCTTAAATCCTACTTGTTTGCAATAATTGGAGCTGAGTACATTTTGAACTGGCTACCCATTGGAACTCATGATTGGTTTAAATTTGTGGAGCCTCAAAAGTTAGAGACTATATGTCAAAAAAACAGTTTGAAACTAAACGAAGTTAAGGGACTTGGATATAATATGTTAGAGGATGAGTGGAAAATGAATAATAATACTGATGTAAATTATATAAGTTTGTATAAAAAAATTTAATTTTCTTTATCCCTTATCCATGGAATTGTACTAGTTTCAATACCTTCGTCTTTAAGTTCCCGTATATCCTTTTTAGTAGCATTACCATAAATACCTTTTTTTGATTTTTTAGTGCCATAATGAATAGATCTAGCCTCATAAGTAAAATTTTCTCCTACATAATCAAAATTATTTTTTATAAATTTTTGAAATTCTTTTATTTTGGACTTTACCTTTTGATTTTTCATTAAATTATATTTTTTTGATGAATTAAGATTGGGTAAAATTGTAGGAGACATTATTGACTTTTCAATTTTCAAAGAATTGCATTTCATACAATTAATTAGCTTCATTTTTTGTAATTTTTCGAATTCTTTTGATGAGGAAAACCAGCTGTCAAAAATATTTTCACAGTTTAAACATTTAAGTTGATACTTTATCATATTAAAGACTTAATAGTTATTTTTATCATTTCAATATTTTATGATCTATAATCTGCATTAATTTCTATATATTTTTTTGTGAGGTCCATCGTATAAACCTCAAATTCTTTATTGCCGCTAAAAATTTGGATATTTACTTTTATTTCTAATGAGGTCATATATTCTGCAACTTCATTTTCTTTATAGCTTGGTGAAATTTTACCATTTTCAACAATTTTGTGAGGTCCAATATTTATATTTAATTTTCTTAAATTTAATTTTACTTTTGCTTTTCCAATTGCCATAATGATTCTTCCCCAATTTGGATCTTCGCCAGCAAATGCAGCCTTCACCAAAGGTGAGTTAGCAACTGAGAAACAAATCTTTTTAGCATCATTTTCATTTTTACATTTTTCAACTTTAATTGTTACAAATTTAGAGGCACCCTCTCCATCTGCAGCTATACTTTTAGCAAGATTTTTTAAAACTAAATTTAATGACTTATCAAATTCATTTAAAGATTTATCTTTATATGATTTTATTTCTTTATTTTTAGCGTAACCTGTTGAAAATATACTTACCATATCATTTGTACTTGTGTCTCCATCGCAAGTTAGCGCATTAAAGGAATTTTGAATATTTTTTTTCAATAACTGCTTTAGTACCTTGCCGTTTATTTTTGCATCGGTAAAAATAAAACCTAAAGTAGTTGCCATATCAGGATGTATCATCCCAGATCCTTTTGCTAAACCATAAATTTTAATTGGGGTGTTTCCTATTTTACATTCATCCATCGATAATTTTGGTTTAGTATCAGTTGTTAAAATACCCATCGCTGCTTTCATCCAGATATATTTATTTTGATTATATTTTATATTGTGAATTAAATTCGGAATTGCATCTATAATTTTTTTTTCAGGAAAATTTTCGCCAATCGTGCCTGTGGATGCAAACAATAAATTATTAAATTTAATTTTTTTTGGTTCTTCTTCGTCTTCCATTTGTTTTTTAGATAATAATTCAGACAGCATAGCTGAAATATTATTTATAGATTTATATCCTTCTTTTCCGGTAAAAGCATTTGCGTTCCTTGTATTTACTAATAGACCATATATTTTATCTTTTGAATTTTCTAAATTCCATTTTATATTTTCTGATTTGATATTTGATTGTGTGTAGACTGATGCGTATGAAGCTCCTTTTCTAAAATAAAAAATTACTAAATCATCTCTTTTTTTATTGTCATATAATTTTGCAGAAACTGCGGAGATACCCAAGCCATCAATATGCTCAAAATTTTGGAAAAACCCCATAGAATTTGTGTTTATTTGATATTTTTCTTTCCGAAAAAGCATATATGTTTAAAAATTAAATATTATGATTATATAAGATTCTTTGAAATAACAAATAAATCATATGTTGAATCCTTTAAATTTTATATCTAAAATTTTCAAGTCTTCTAACCAAAAAGAATTGGATAATTTAGCAAAATCTGTTGAAAAAATTAAAATTCTTGAAGATAAAATGTGTGAGCTTCAGGAAGATCAGTTTTCAGAAAAAACCCTAGAACTTAAAAAAAAGCTAAAAGAGGGAAAATCACTAAAAGATTTACTTCCAACAGCATATGCGCTTGTAAGAGAGGCATCAAAAAGGATTAATAATGAAAGACACTTTGACGTCCAAATCATGGGTGGAATTGTTTTAAACCAAAATAAAATTGCTGAAATGAAAACTGGAGAGGGAAAAACTCTTACTATTGTACTTGCTGCTTACTTAAATGCTCTTCAAGGTAAAGGAGTTCATGTAGTAACGGTTAACGACTATCTTACAAAAAGAGATTCTGAAAATATGGGGCAAATTTATAAATATTTAGGTTTAACATGTGGTTACATTAATTCAGGACAGCCAGATGAGGAAAGAAGAAAAAATTATTTATGTGATATTACTTATGCAACTAATAGTGAGTTAGGATTTGATTATCTCAGAGATAATATGAGATTTTCTAAAGATGAAATGGTTCAAAGGGGTCATAATTATGCGATTGTTGATGAAATAGATTCTTGTTTAATTGATGAAGCCAGAGTCCCATTGATTATTTCTGGCCAAGCAGAAAATAAGACTGACCAGTATATACTGGTAAATAAATTGATTAAAAAATTGAATAAAGATGATTTTGATATTGATGAAAAAAACAGAAATATTCTTCTTACCAACCAAGGAATTGACAATGTAGAAAAAATATTTTCTGAAGCGGGTATTTTAAAAAATAATAATTTTTACGATCCGGAAAATTTATCTTTAGTACATTTAGTCAATCAATCTTTAAGGGCAAATTATATATTTGCGAACGGTAAAGATTATATTGTTAAAGATAAGGAAATTATAATCATTGATGAACAAACAGGTAGACAGATGCCTGGACGAAGATTTGGAGATGGACTGCATCAGAGCTTAGAAGCAAAAGAAAATTTATCTATTCAAACTGAAAACCAAACACTGGCATCAATTACATATCAAAATTATTTTAAATTATATGATAAACTTTGTGGATGTACGGGTACCGCAACTACAGAAGCACAAGAATTTTATGAAATTTATAATTTAAAAGTTATTTCAATACCAACAAATAAAAAAATGATAAGAAAAGACTTTAATGATCAGATTTATAGAACTATTGATGAAAAAGACACAGCAATTGTAAATGTGATTAATGAAAAATATAACTTAGGTCAACCAATTTTAATATTCACAAGTAGTATAAATAAGTCTGAACATTATTCAAATTTATTAAATAAAAAAAAAATCAATCATATAATTCTTAATGCTAAAAATCATGACAGAGAAGCTGAAATTATAGCAAATGCTGGCAAGAAAAAATCAGTAATTATTACTACAAGCATATCTGGAAGAGGTGTTGATATTAAATTGGGAGGAAAAAAAGAAGATCCTGGTTCTAGGGAAGAAATAAAAAAACTAGGCGGATTATGTGTAATTGGAACAGAAAGAATGGAAAGCAGAAGAGTAGACAATCAAGCCAGAGGTAGATCAGGAAGGCAGGGAGATGAGGGAAATTCAATTTTTTTTGTAAGTTTAGAGGATGACCTAATGAGAATTTTTGGTTCTGAGTCTATGAATAACATATTGGAAAAACTTGGTTTAAAAGATGGTGAGAGTATAGATCATCCTTGGATAAATAGAGCTCTTGAAAGGGCTCAGCAAAAAGTTGAAGCTAGAAATTTTGATATAAGAAAATCACTTCTTAAGTTTGATGATGTATTAAATGATCAAAGACATGTAATTTTTTCACAAAGAAAAAAAGTGATCGAAAGCACAAACCCCTTTGAATTTGCAGATAATTTTCTAAACCAAATATTAGAGGATCTCATAAAATATAAAGCTAAAAATACAGATTTAGAAAAAAAAATACTTTCTTCATTTGGAGGTGCCTTTGACAAAGAGGAAATAGATCAGCTTAAATTAAGTAATGACAAAATATTTGAAGAAAAAATTAAAAATAAATTTATATCTAAACGTGAAGAAAGGGAAGTTATACTTGGAGAAGATAAACCAAAAGAAATTGAAAAAAGGATATTTCTACAGCTAATTGACCAGAATTGGAAAACACATATTCAATATCTAGAACAATTGAGACAGGTAATAGGATTGAGGTCTTACGGCCAGAGAGATCCTCTCATAGAATATAAAAAAGAAGCCTTTAACTTATTTGAGGAACTTTTAAATAGGTTAAAATCCCAATTTATTGGACTATTAATGAATATAAAAATTGTAAATAATCCATCTGAGAAAGAAAATAATTTATCGCCAGAAAAAAAAAATTATGAAAATATTAGTAATAAAAAAATAGGAAGAAATGAACCATGCCCATGTGGTTCGGGAAAGAAATACAAACACTGTTGTGGTGCTCTATAAATTATAAATAGTGATTCCTAATAAAAACACTGCTAGGGCAGCTAAAAATAAAGTTTTTTTATTCTTAAATAATTTTTCTAAAATAATATCAATTTTGTCTTTCTGGAAGGACAATCCGGCATTTATTTCCGATTTACTTGAAAAACCCTTACCTCTTCCAATTTTTAAAAATTTATTTTTTCGTTGTAGAACAATTTCTTCTTCGGTTAAATTTTGAAATGTTTCTAAATGTTTTTGAATTGAATTTTTAATATTTTCTAACGTTTGCTCTCTATCCCTATGTGCACCGCCGATGGGTTCATTTATTATTTCATCTACAATATTTAAATTAAATAATTCTTTTGAAGTTAGTTTCATGGCAGTGGCTGCTTCTAAAGTTTTTTTTGGGTCACGCCATAATATTGTTGCACATCCCTCTGGAGAAATTACAGAGTAAATTGCATTTTCTAACATCAGAACCTTGCTTGCTGACGCAAGAGCAATCGCTCCACCTGATCCACCCTCTCCAATAATAATAGATATGTTTGGCACTTTTAGCTTCATGCAAGTCTCTATTGACCTTGCAATTGCTTCGGCCTGTCCTCTTTCCTCGGCGCCCACACCGGGGTATGCACCGGGAGTATCTATAAAGGAAATTATCGGAATATTAAATTTATTTGCAAGTTCCATTAACCTTATACTTTTTCTATATCCCTCTGGTCTCATCATTCCAAAGTTTCTATCTAATCTCTCCTCCAGATTTTCTCCCTTTTCTTGTCCTATTACCAAAACTGAATTATCATTGAATTTACCAAAACCAGCTATTACCGAGTTATCTTCTCCATAGAATCTGTCCCCAGATAATGAAATAAAATCTGAAAATAAATTTTCAATAAAATACTTTGCTTTTGGTCGATCCTCATGTCTTGCTACTTGTGTGGTCTGCCATGGATTAAGATTTGAATAAATTTTTTCTAATTTATTATTTATTGTATCCTCAAATGACTTGATTTCATTTGTATTTACTTCTGATATGCCCTCTTTATTATAAGGGTCTTTTAATGCTTCAAGCTCTGCTTCTAATTCTTTGACCTCATTCTCAAAATTTAGATAATTTTTCATAATTTCAATATTTTATAAAATAAAGGCAATAAAGTGGCTCAATATTACCAATTTACTATTATATAAATTTTTCTTAAAACAATCTACTCTTAAACTTATATGTCAAAAAAATATATTAATACTGAGAACTTATCGATTTCAGAAAATCTATATAATTTTATTAACACTGAAGCTATTCCAGGTACTGGGGTTACTAAAGATCAATTTTGGAAAGGATTAAGTAAAGTAGGACATGACTTGAACTCTAAAAATATAGAGTTATTAAGAATAAGAAAAAAAATTCAAATGGATATAGATAGATGGCATTTGGAAAATTATGAAAAGGAATTTAATCTAAATGAATACAGAGCTTATCTTGAAAAAATAGGCTATCTTAAAAAGGAAGGGCCTGATTTTAACATTAAAACAAAAAATTTAGATCAAGAGATATCAAGTATTGCTGGTCCACAACTCGTTGTACCTATTATGAATGCAAGATATGCACTAAATGCTGCAAATGCAAGATGGATGAGTTTATACGATAGCCTGTATGGAACAGACGTGATCTCTTCGGAAGAGTCTATAAGTGAAAGATATGACCCTGAAAGAGGATTGCAAGTAATAAATTATACTAAAGAATTTTTAGATAATAATTTTAAATTACAAAACTTATCTTGGAAAAAAGTTGACCATATATCCATTAAAGATCATAACTTGCTTCTTCATGCCAATAAAAAAATTACTCAACTTGAAGATAATAAAAAATATGTAGGATATAGATTGGATAAACAAAAAATTTCAGGAATTATTTTAAAAAATAATAATCTTCATGTTGAAATAATTATAAATCCAAGTGCGTTTAGTGCTAAGGGAGATCCTGCAGGTATATCTGATATAATTATAGAGTCTGCAATTTCTACAATATGTGATCATGAGGACTCTGTAGCTGCTGTTGATGCTGAAGATAAAATTATTGGCTACCGGAATTGGCTTGGTCTTATGAAAAAAGATTTAGTTACAGAGTTTGAAAAAGATGGAAAAAAATTAAGAAGAAAACTAAATCCAAATAGGAATTATATATCTAAACTTGGTAAAAAAGAAAATCTACATGGTAGAGCTCTTCTATTAAATAGAAACGTTGGACATTTAATGACCAATTCAGCTGTTTTGCTTCAGGATGGATCTGAAATACCTGAAGGCATACTAGATGCATTTATTACATCATTATGTGCAATTCATGATTTAAAAAATAAAAATAATTCAAGAACAGGTTCTATTTACATAGTAAAGCCGAAGCAACACGGACCTGATGAAACATCTTTTACAGATTTATTGTTTTCAAAAGTAGAAGAGGTTTTAGATTTAAAAAAATTCACAATTAAATGTGGAATAATGGATGAAGAAAGAAGAACCACAGTAAATTTAAAAGAATGCATAAGAACTTTAGAGGATAGAGTTTTTTTTATAAATACAGGTTTTTTAGATAGAACTGGAGATGAGATGCATACATCAATGGAAGCTGGGCCTATGATCAAAAAAGGAGATATGAAAATATCCGCTTGGATAAATGCTTACGAAAATAATAATGTAGATGTTGGCTTAAAATGTGGTTTTTCTGGTGTTGCACAGATTGGAAAAGGAATGTGGGCTATGCCTGATAAAATGTCTGATATGTTAAACCAAAAAATTAATCATTTAGAAGCTGGTGCTAATTGTGCATGGGTTCCTTCACCAACAGCGGCAGCTCTACACGCTCTTCATTACCATAAAATAAATATATTTGATAAACACATCAAATTAAAAGATAGGCAGAAAGCAAAACTAGATGATTTGCTAACTATACCAATTGTAAAAAAACCTAATTGGTCAGTTGAAGAGGTAAATAATGAAATTTCAAATTCTGCACAGACTATATTAGGATATGTTGTAAGATGGATTGATCAAGGAATAGGTTGTTCAAAAGTTCCAGATATAAATAATATTGGACTTATGGAAGATAGAGCTACACTAAGAATCTCATCCCAGCAAATTACTAATTGGCTTTATCACGGAATTTGTAGCAGAAAGCAAGTTTTAGAAATTATGAAGAAAATGGCAAAAGTTGTAGATGATCAAAATAAAAATGACAAACTTTACCAAAAAATGTCACCCAATTATGATCGATCTATAGCTTTTAAAACAGCATGCGAACTTGTTTTTCAAGGAAAAGATCAACCATCAGGTTATACAGAACCGCTCTTACATTTAAATAGATTAATCAAAAAAAATTAATCTTTAACAAATGACTTCCTGTTTTTAAAAGCATAAATCAGTGTTCCATCATCTAATGTTTCGATTTCCCCTCCAACTGGTAATCCTTGTGCAAGTTTAGATATTTTTACATCAACTTCTTTAAGGCTGTCTTGTATATAAAATGCAGTTGTTTGACCTTCTATGGTTGCGCTTGTAGCAAGAATTACCTCTTCGATTTTTTCTTTTTTTACTCTTTCGACTAATGCATTAATTAACAATTCATCTTTATTAAGATTGTTTGAAGAAATCGTTCCTCCTAATATATGAAAATAACCTTGATAAACACTGGATGCCTCTATACTCCATTGGTCAGCTATATTTTCTACTACGCAAATTTTATTAAACTTTTGATTTATATTCTCACAATTATTACATCCAATTGTGTTAGATTTTAACGATCCACAAGTTTTGCATCTTGATATATTCTTGTAAACCTCTGCTAAACTTTTAGCCATAGGCTTTATTAATTCCTCTCTATTATTTATCATTTTTAGAACTATTCTCTTAGCAGATCTCGGCCCTAATCCTGGAAGTTTGGATATTAATTTTATTAATTCATCTATTTCAATTATATTTTGCATTTTAACTATAAAGGCCATTTGAAACCAGGTATTCCCAAATTTCCTGATGACTTAGAGATTTCTTCTGTTGTCTTTGATTTCAATTCAGCTTTTGCGTTATTATGTGCGGCTTTAATTAAATCTTCTACTACATTTTTTTCTTCAGTAAATAATTTTTCGGAAATTTCAACTGAAATCATTTCACCTTCACCATTTAATTTAACATTTACCAAATCACCTCCAGATTTTCCAATAACTTCAATTTTTTTTATTGCCTCCTGGCTTTCTTTCATTTTCTTTTCTAATTCTTTTGCTTTCTCAAGTATTTTTGAAAAATCTGTCATGATTTACTTTCCTCTTCAATATTTAAAAGTTCTGCATCTGGAAATAATGTTTTTATATCTTTTGAAAATTTTGACTCAGAACCTCTTTTTAAAATATTTTTTTTTAAATCATTTTTTTTTTCTTTCAAAGTAGGCAATCCATTTTCTTTGGAAAAAGCTATAATCCATCTTTTTTTTGTCCAATCTAGTAATTTTGCAGTTAACTCTTTAACAAAAGATTTATCAAGATTAGAATTAAATGAAATTTCGATTTTCCCATTTTTAAAACTTACTAATCTCAAATGATTTTCAAGTTCATATTTTATTTTTAACTCTTTTTTTTCTTCAGATAAGTAAACGAGTTCTTCTAAACTTTTAATTTCAATGCCTTCAAGTTTATTTTTTACTTCTGTTTTTGGAATAATTTTTTCTTTTTGTTCTACATTTTTAAGTTGATCTATAGTTTCATTCTGTTGTTGGGTTATATTTTTTAATGTTGTTTTGTTTAATTCTTGGTCTTTTTTACTATTACTAGTTTCAGTTTTATTTTTACTATTTAAAATATTTTTAAGGTATAATGATCTGATTAAAAACATTTCAATAAATTGATGTTGATTTTTTATAATATCGATTTTTTCCAGATTGTTTAAAGTAAATTGCCATAATAGAAGTAGATTTTTATTTTCTAATTTATTGGATAAAGATTTAATTTTTTCAAATTCTTGATCATTCAAATCAAAATTTGTTCCATCTAAATTAATAAAATCAATATTTTTAATGTAATAAAGAGTTTCTAAATATTCGTTTAGAAATACTTTAGGCTCGACTCCAGATTTATAAATTTTTCTATATATTTCTAAGGTTTTAACTTCATTTCCCTCTAAAATGCTTTCAATTAAATCTATAATTATATTTTTTTCAAAGTAACCAAATATTTTTTGCGCAGTTGTGAGGTCTAGTTCCTTACCTTCGTTTTCTACAAGCATTGCTCTATCTAGTAAAGATAGAGAGTCTCTCACAGATCCTTCTGATAATTTTACTATTAATTTAATTGCATCATCAGAGATATTTCCTTTTTCGTAGCCTTTTATTTTATTTAAATAATTAAATAATTCATCAGAATTAACTCTTGAAAGATCATACCTTTGACATCTTGAGATTATAGTGACAGGAATTTTTTTTACATCGGTGCTTGCGAATATAAATTTTAAATAAGGAGGTGGTTCTTCTAATGTTTTTAATAAAGCTGCAAACGCAGATTTTGAAAACATATGTACTTCATCACATATAAAAATTTTATATTTTGCTGTTGACGGTTTATATCTAGAAAATTCTATTAGTTCTCTTACATCATCTACGCTAGTTTTGCTTGCGGCATCTATTTCTAGTATATCAATATTGTTACCTTCAATTATAGATTTACAACTTTGGCAAAAATCTTTTTTACATAAATTTTCAACTCCATTTTCACAGTTTAAAGCTTTAGCTACAATTCTTGCGGTACTAGTTTTACCAGATCCACGGATTCCTAAAAACATATATGCATTAGGAATTTTATTGTTCTTAATTGAATTATATATACTTTGTGAAATAACTTTTTGACCAACTAATTGATCAAAAGTTTGTGGCCTATATTTCAAAGCTAATACTTTGCTATTTGAATTCATATACTTGTAGGAGACCAACCAACCTGAATAAATACTCAATACCCTTGCTTCCGTTAAGATCTAGGGGAGTTCATGGTACCTTCACCTGGATGGCCCCCGACATATTATATCAGTAATAATTTGTAATCTTCAATATGATATCTTATTTATTTCTAAGTTTATCTGCTTCGAAAACCCCTAAAACACTCATATCTTCACAATGATAATTTAAATCCTCCAATGAGTTTTTGATTTTTTGTTGATTCAGGTGTCCCTCAACCTCACATAGAAAAAAATATGATGAAAAAGAATTTTTTTCAGGAAAACTTTGTAGCTTGATCATGTTAACTCCATTAATTGCCATACCCTGAAGAGAACTATAAAGAGCTGCTGGCTTACTTTTTAATTTAAATAAAAAAGATGTAACATATAGCTTATCATCATTCTCTGGTTGCATAATATCTTTTCCCATTAGTAAAAATCTCGTGAAATTTTCCTTATTATCTTGAATATCTTTTTCAATTACATCTAAGTTATATATTTCTGCACTAAGACTAGAGGCAATTGCTGCTTTTGTTTTATCATTAGTCTCTGAAATATATTTTGCAGATCCAGCTGTATCAGCTCTGACCTGCTCGATTAAGCTATTTTTTTTTATAAATTTTGAAGACTGACTTAAAGCTTGTGCATGAGAATAGACATCTTTAATGTTTTCTATTTTACTACCTTTTATACCTAATAAATTATGACTTATTTTATAAAAATGTTCTGCGTAAATATTTAGTCTAAATTTGAATATTAAATATTCAATACCAATATTCCCTGTCGTTTTATTTGACTCAGGTATTATTGTTCTAATTTTGCTATCATTGCTAGCGATTTCAAAACATTCATCAAATGTTTTACAGGAAATAGTCTCACAGCCTGGATAGTGTTTTTTGGCACAGCTTTCACTATAACTTCCTGGAATACCTTGATAAGCGATTTTCATAATTTACGATTTATATTCCATAAGTTTTTTAATTTCCAGATATTCTTCATTTGTATCTACTCCTATAGGTACAGAATTTGAGAAAACTACATCAATTCTAATATTATTATCAAGAGCTCTTAGCTGCTCAAGCTTGAGATTAATTTCATTATTTGACTGTTTCAATTTAACAAACTTCTTAAGTGTAGTAGTTTTATAAATATAAATTCCGATATGATGATAAACATTATCAATTTTTTCATTTTCTAAAGATCTTAAAAATTTTTTAGCAGAAGAGAATTTATTTTTTTTGATATCTTCACTACAAATAACTTTTACTACATTTTTATTTTTTATATTTTTATTTTGAAGAGCACATGCAAGAGTGGCTATTTCTGAACCATTCTGTATTGCAAAATTATTTAAATTTATAATATCATTTTTATCAATTAAAGGCTCATCCCCTTGTAAATTTATAATATAATCTACGTCATTTCTTTTGAGCAATTCATATGCTTCAAAAATCCTATCTGTTCCAGTTAAATGGTCGTTTTTTGTAAGTATGCCTTTTCCATTATTTTTAATAACTTCATTTAATATTTCCTGATCACCCGTCGCGACATATACTTCACCAATACTTGTGGATAACCCTTTTTCATAAACATGTGTGATTAGAGATTTATTATTAATTTTGAGAAGAGGCTTGTTAGGTAATCTAGTAGCTCCCAGTCTAGATGGTATTAAAATAATCGTTTTAGTCATTAATTTCAATATTTATGCGTCTTTCAGCCGCTTAAATTAAAATAATTATATATTATTTTTTATGTTTAACATGTTATACGACGTTGGTAAGTAAAAATCATGGATTCATTTGAAATAAATAAAATAGTAGCTTCGATATTGTTAATTGTATTGTTATTTATCGGCATAGGTAAAATTTCAGATTTAGTTTTTCATGTAGATAAACCGGAGACTGCTGGATATAAAGTTGAGCTTCCGGAAGATAGTGGTGCAAAACAGATAGCAGAAAAAACTAATACTAGTCCTGAAGAAGTTGATATATCATCGCTTCTTACAATGGGATCTGTTGAACATGGAGAAAAAGTCTTTAAGAAGTGTTCTGCTTGCCATGTGGTAAATAAAGGTGGTGAAAATAAAATTGGACCAGCACTATATGGTGTCTTAGGTAGAAAAGTTGCTTCAATTGAAAATTATAAATATTCAAAAGCTTTATCCTCTTATGATAAAGAATGGACGTTTGAAGAAATGAATGGATATCTTAGAAAACCACAAGCACATATCAAAGGTACAAAAATGGCTTTTGCAGGTCTTAGAAAAGATAAAGATAGAGCATCTGTTATACTTTATTTAAATCAAAATTCAGATAATCCTTTACCCCTACCTTAATTTTCCAAAACAATATAATAAAATACTTTTTTGAACATGAAT
>MDSW01176998.1_pt1 | contig 19613 bp, 16 predicted proteins | sample 811171 | NCBI WGS metagenome assembly MDSW01 (sample SAMN05326641, study PRJNA326480) | marine metagenome | isolation source: seawater | place: Atlantic Ocean: North West | collected 2012 | reverse complement strand
TACACTGGTCCCCATACGACCCCGTTCGCGTGGTGAACGCCGATCCTTAAGGACTTTTCTCGGCGTTCCTCTCCGCCCACCCCTCGCTTCCGATCCCCGCCCTCGGCGCCTTTCAACTCCAACTGACGCCTTTCAACTCCACCCCGACAATCGCTTGTATGGAACGGCCCTAAGGCGCGAGCGAAGTGGTCGAACAAAGCCGTGCTGGTCTTGAACCTGTTCCTGCTCTCGTGGCTCCCGCTGTGGGGGTGCGTCGGGTTCTTCTCCGACGACTTCGGCCTGCGGACCAAGTCCGAGCTGTACGTGCTCGCCGTGTGGTTCGGCGCGATGCTCGGAAGCGCGCAGGCGTACGGCCGCGCGCTCTTCTCGGAGCTCATCCCGGTCGGTCACGAGGCGGACATGTTCGCGCTGTTCGAGATCACGGACAAAGGGAGCTCGTGGCTGGGGCCTCTGGTCGCGTCGCTCGTGCTGCAGTACACGGGGAAGGTGCGGCCGGTGCTGATATACTTGTTGGTCGCGATGGTCATCCCCGCGGGGCTGCTGCATCGGTTGGATCTGAGGGAGAGCATCAAAGCCGCGCGGCATCCGAAGGCGGGAGAGGGTGTCATGGAGGGAGACGACGACGACGACGACGACGGCGGCGGCGGCGGCGGCGGCGAGAAAGCGAAAGCGCGATGTTAGGAGTATCATAGACGAGATGTTGGTTGGCGTGTTTTTGATGACGAATGGCCTCAGAGATCGTCGTCGTCCGCGCCGTTTTCCTCGGCGTCCTCCGCGTCTTCCATGTCGTCCTCGTCCTCCGCGTCGTCGTCGTCGTCCCCGTCCGGGTCTTGCCCCTTCAACATCCGCTCCACTCTCGTCATCCCCCGCGCGGCTTCCTCGCTCCCGGGGGACAGCGTCAGCGCCTGCTGGTACGCCCCGAGCGCGTCGGCGAGGAGCTTGGACGCCGCGAGCACGGCGCCGAGCTTGCACCGCAGCGCCACGGCGACGGCGACGTCCGCGGGGGCGTGCCGCTCCAGATGCCTCCTCAACACCCCCGCCGCGGTGTCGTGCCTCCCCGCGTCCGCGTGCACGTCGCTCAGCGCCATCGCGACCCCGGCGTCGGACGGATCGAGCTTCAGCGACGCCTCGTACGCGCGTCGCGCTTTATCCGAGGACCCCTCGATCGGCGACTTTCGATGCGCGTCGCCGACGAGCGACGCCGCCGGCGCCGACGCCGGCGCCAACCGCGTCGCCTCCTTCGCCGCCGCGAGCGCTTCCTTGTACCTCCCCGTCAGCGAATACGCGGCGACGATCCCCGCGTGCGCGTACGTGCGCGACGGCTCGAGCGCGGCCGCGCGCTTGAACGCCCCGACCGCCGCGTCGTTCCTGCCCAGACGCAGGCACAGCGTCCCCTTGACGAGGTGCGCGTCCGCGCGTCGGTCGTCGAGTCGAATCGCGCGCTCCGCGTGCGCGAGCGCCTTGTGCGGCTCTCTCTTCGCCGCCCAGTACGTCGCGGCGGCCGCCCACGCCTGCGGCGACTCCGCGTCCGCGGCCATCAGGTCGTTCACGAGCGCGGCGAGCCGCGCGGACGGCTCGCGGCGCGCGGGCGCGAACGCGACGGACGACAACACGCCGAAGCCAACCTTCTCGCCGTACTCCTCGCGCGTCGCGTCGTTCTCGTCGCTCTCGTCGCCGTCGTGCTCGCACAGCAGCGCGGCGTAGATATCCATCCCGTCCACGCCGTGCGGGTCCATCGAATGCGCGCGCTCGAACGCTCGCACGGCCGCGGGGACGTCCCCGGCTGCGGCGGCGGCGACGCCTGAGGGTCGTTCCATACAAAGCGATGGCGGGGTGGATGTGAAAGGCGTCAGATGGAGTTGAAAGGCGTCGATGGCAGGGATTGAACGCGAGAGGTGGTCGGAGAGATGCGCCGGGCAAAGTCCTTAAGGATCGGCGTTCACCACGCCAACGAGGTCGTATGGGGACCAGTGTATAGAACGCGCCCGAGAGCGTCGTCGCGTGGACGTCGTCTGGGTACGTCTTGGCCATCGCGCCGAACGCCGCCTTGGCGTCGCGCGCGGCGTCCGGGCGTCCGAGGAGCGCGTGCGCGCGCGCGAGCCTGGCGATGTACTCGACCGCGACGTCGGAGCCGGCGACGGTTGACGTTCCGTCTTCTGGTGCGACGATCGGGGCGGGGAGGAAGGATCGGAGTTCCTCCTCGGGCGTCCCCATCGCCGCGAGGGACGCGTACGCCTCGGTCGCGTACGGGCACTGTCTCAGACACTCCTTGAAGCACGCGACGGCCGCGCGCTCGTACCCGGTGCGTTGGTACGTCTTACCGAGCGCGAGGGTTATGGGGAGCGACCGCGATCGCGAAGGGATCGTCTCCAGCTCCGCGAGCGCCGCGCGCCACTCGCGGAGTTCGAGGTGGCATCTCCCGATCTTAAACTTGAGCTCGGCCTCGACGACGCCGCCGCCGAATCCGCCGCGCGACGCGGGAGGCGTGATCGCTCTCCCGTCCGCGCCGTAGCTCGGCGTCACGGGCGCGGCGGACGCCCCCGCGCCCGGCTGCGCCGGCGTCCTCGGCGCCGCGGACGCCTCCGGCGTGGACGCTTCCGTCTCCATCGCGCTCCCCCCCTCTCCTCCTCCTCCTCCTCCTGCTCCGACCGAGGTCGCGTCGTCCGCGACGCGCGCGAGCTCGACCGCGCGTCGGTAGTGCGTCAGCGCGCGTCGATACTCGCGCTTCCCGAACAGCGCGTCCGCGAAGAGCGTCGCGTGCACCGCGCGCAGCGACGGCGGGACGCGCTCGCCGCCGGGCCCCGACGCGGACGCGACGAGGAATCCGGCGAGGTGCTCCGCGCTGTCGAACAGCCGGTTCGCGAGGAGATCTTCCACCTGCGCGCGCGCGCGCGTCAGCGACGCCGACGTCATCGCGACGCGACGACGACGGGACGTCGCGTCGGCGACGGCGAGATCGCGCTGCTTCTCGGTCGCTCGCTCGCCGGCGCGGTCCGTTGTGCGGCGCGTCGCCGCTGCCCGGCGCGTCGCGTCCGAGAAATCGGGAGTCGGCACGTTCCGTTTGAACGAACGAAGTCAGGTGCGTTCTACAACTATACATTAGTTTTTCACCCATCGCTCGGTTTCAACACTTGATCGCGTCCCCTTTCAACTGACCGGTGAACTGTATAGAACGCACCTCAGCAACGCATCAACGAACGGGAAAGTTTTCCTCCCTGCGTGCCGAAAGTCTTCGCCGCCATCGCCAGTCCGTCCCCGCGCGCCGCGCCGCCGGCCGCGCGATGCCGCCGAAGAAGGACAAGGCGAAGCTGAAGAAGGGCTCGAGCTCCAGCGGCAGCGCGGAGGGCCCGCTCGTGCAACTGAGACCGTCGGAGATCCTGTACACGTACAGCAAGGTCCTCCCCTACTTCAGCGGATGCGGGCGAACGCTGCGGCACACGCTCGACGAGATCGCGCGCGGCGCGATGCGTCCGAGCGACCTCCCCGCCATCGCGGTGATATCCGCGGAGGTGCCGAGCGCGATCGGGACGTCGGACGCGCGCGATACTCGCGCGTGCGGCGATAAGGGGCCCTCCCACGACGGGTGGTCCAGCGACGAGGACGGCGGGAAGCGCGGCGGAGGCAAGCGCGGAGGTGGGAAGCGACGCGGCGGCGGCGACAGGCGCGACGAGCGGAAGCCGAGCGACGAGAAGGTGGTCAAGTACTTCAGCACGAATAACCGACGGCTGTGGGTGCTTCGCGAGTGCGAGGCGAGGGGGCTGCTCGGGCCGGAGGGGACGATCGGCGTCAGGCTGCAGCGCCCGGACGTGAGCAAGAGGATGGTGGAGAAGGGCACGCGGAGCTTCCGTCTGGAGCGGTGCACGGACAAGGTGACGCTGGTGAAGGCGAGCGAGCCGAATAAAACCGAAGACGGCGACGACGGCGACGGTGGCGACGACGACGACGACGCGCCGACGGACGACGCGAAGGACGACGACAAGGACGGAGGCGACGGCGCCGCGGTGGACGACGTGAACGAAGGCGTCGCGGCGTTGCGGGTGTGAACGCGCGGATCGAATCGACAATCGACGCGTCGCGCTCATCGTCCGGCGTACGAGTACGAGTAATACCCTCCTCCGCCGCCGGCGCCGCACGCGACGCCGCCCGCCTGCTGGTCCAGATACGCGTTGCACGGCGTCCCGGGCTGACACTTCGTCCCGCCGTTCGTGCACGGCGCGCCCTGCACGCCTCCTTGCGCGCACCCGGACGGACAACACGGGTCGCGAAAGGCACCGCCGGGGATGCCCGCCTCGGGGCAGTTCGGCGGTTGCGGCGGCGGTTGCGGCGGACGCGGCGGGTTGGGATACGGGTACGGCAAGAACACGTACCGCGGCGCCCAGAGGAACGGCCACAGCCACCACCCGAAGAACCTTCCGTTCGGGTCAGTCGCGTTCGTCGTCGCGTTCGCGCCCGCGCGCTCGGAAACGATCGCCGCGCCCTCGGTCCTCGTCGCGACGGCTTCGCGAGGGGTCGCGGCGGCGCCGGCTCTCGCCGTCGCCGTCGGCGTCGTCGGCGTCGGCGCGGCGGCCGAGGGGGACGCGGCGACGACGACGACGAGCGCGCACGCGACGACCGCTCCCGCGATGGACCGAGCGAAGTGCGACGACGGCGCGCGGCGTGGCATCGCGCGCGACGGGACTGCGCGCGACGACGGAACGGACGAAGAGGAACCTCGGGCGTTTCGAGCGCGAGCCTCGGAAGTCAACCTCGGAATTTAGGAGTCAACCTCGGAGACGCGAACGCTGACGCGCGCGCGCGATAGATAGACTAGCTACGTACACCTAGTGACCTCAACGCGATCAAAACGCGTTCACCGCCGCCGCCTACCTCCCCACGCCGCCCACGCTGAGATGTTTCACCTCGAGATATTCCTCGATCCCGTGCTTCCCGCCCTCTCTCCCCGTCCCGCTCTCTTTCACCCCGCCGAATGGCGCGGACGCGGCGGAGACGACGCCCGTGTTCGCGCCCACCATGCCGTACTCGAGCTTCTCGCTGACTCTCCACACCCTGGCGTTATCGTTCGTGTACACGTACGCCGCGAGTCCCGCGGTCGTGTCGTTCGCGAGCGCGATCGCGTCTCTTTCGTCCGCGAACGACGTCAACGCGGCGACCGGGCCGAAGACTTCCTCGCGGAAGAGCGACGCGTCGCGCGGGACGTTCGCGAGCACGGTGGGGGCGTAGAAAACGCCTTTGTCACAGCCGTTTTCCGTGACGCGGTGGCCGCCGCACAGCACCTTCGCGCCCTTACTCAGCGCGTCCGCGACGTGCGCCTCCACTTTCGCTAACGCCCTCGCGTTGATCAGCGGTCCTTGATCGGTTTTGCCTCGTAACCCGTCGCCGACGACGAGCTTTCGCGCCGCCGCCGCGAACTTCGCGCCGAACTCGTCGATCACGTCTTCGTGCACGATGTACCGCTGCGACGAAACGCACGTCTGTCCAGCGTTACGAAACTTGCTCCCCATCGCCCCCTTCACCGCCTCGTCGATGTTCGCGTCCTGGAACACGAGAAACGGCGCGCACCCGCCGAGTTCCATGGACGTTCGCTTCACCGTCCCCGCGCAGTCCCGCATCAATTTTTTCCCAACCGCCGTGCTCCCGGTGAACGACAGCTTTCGGACGATCTCCGACCCCGTCATCGCCTCCCCGATCGCGTTCGCGTCGCCCATCACGAACCCCAACACCCCTCTCGGGATACCCGCTCGCGCCGCCAACTCCGCGAGCGCGAGCGCGGACAGCGGCGTCTCCTCGGAGGGCTTTACGACGACGACGCAACCCGCGGCGAGCGCCGCGGCGGCTTTCCGCGTGATCATCGCGAGCGGGAAGTTCCACGGCGTGATCGCCGCGCACACGCCAACGGGCTGCCGAAGCGCGAAGACGCGCGCGTTCGCGTCGTGCGTCGGGATGACCTCGCCGTAGGTCCGTCGCCCTTCGTCCGCGAACCAGTCGATGAACGACGACGCGTACGCGACTTCGCCGCGCGCCTCCGCGAGCGGTTTGCCCTGCTCGGCGCACATGATCCGCGCGAGGTCCGAGGCGTGCGCGTTCACGAGGTCGCCCCAGCGGCGGAGCGCCTGCGCGCGGACGATCGCGGTGGTGGCCGACCACGACGGGAGCGCGGCCGTCGCGGCGTCGATCGCGGCGCGCGTCTCCGCGGCGCCGAGCTTCGCGACGGAGACGAGCGTCTCCCCCGTCGCGGGATTGACCACGTCGAACGTCGCGCCGCCGCCGTCGCCAAGCTCGGCGCGCGTCCACGCGTCCGCGATGAAGCCCTCGTCGCGGAGGAGCGACGCGTCCGCGACGCCGATGCGCGCCGCGAGCGCGGCGCACGCGTCCGACGGCGGCGAGGGCGACGAGGTGGACGACGACATCGCGCGAGCGGCCGCGAGAGCGGACGACGCGCGAGCTCTCTCGTTATCCGACGTGATGAGAGTGCCGAGTGGACGACCGCCGAGGGAAGGCTGCGGATCGCTCCGGGTGGAGACGGCGGCGGCGAGCGGACGCCGGGTGAACGCGACGCGTCGAACCGTGGAAGGATCCAGGAGCCGGCGCAGCATCTCCCGACGACGCGGCGGGCGTCGTCGCGCGGCGCGGTGTGCCGCCGACGACGCGCGGCGGGGAGAGGTCTCGCGCGCGTCGTTCGTCGAATCGCGTCAAGTCTCGGGTTTCACGCTCGACGCGACGCAACGCTTCGCCTCCCGCGACGACGCGTCGTCCGTCGACCGAGCGTTTCCCGAGGCGGCTCGCGCGCGTCGCGCGTCTCACACGCGCGCGCGCAGAACCTCTCGAGCAGACAGACGCACCTCGCCGCGACGTTCCATCGACGAAGATGGTGAAGATCAACGTGCGTCCCCAACGCGCGACGCGCGCGAATCCCCCGCCGTCCTCCGCGCGTCCCGTCGTCGTCGCCCGTCCACCATCGCGAAAAACGCCCTCTCGCATTCCGACGCGTGACCCGCCCTCCACGCTCCCGCGCCTCCCCGTCCGCCCCTCCTCCTCGACAGGACCCCACCGAGAAGGAAGAAGAAGAGAAGAAGGACTGGACGCACGCGTACGCGGAAGACCTCCGCGCGGATATCTACACCGAGGTCAACCCGTCCCCGAAGGCGACCGTGCACCAGCGCGAGTGGAGGAAGATTCTGAACGGCGACCCGGTCGAGATCAACCCATCCGTCGGCGCGGGGCTCAAGGTGATGACGATCAACGAGTGGTCGTCGCGATGGAAGCAGAACGATCGGTTCCCGGACTGCCTCGCGTGCCAAAGCGTCTCCACGAAAGAGCATCACTTCACGCAGACGTGGTGCCGCGGGAAGCGACAGTTCGAGTCCGAGCTCCTGTGCTCGGACTGCCACATGTTCTCGTGGCGGTCGTACAGCGATCCGGATTTCATGCTGCCGGAGGAGTACGATAAGATTCGCTGGGAGAAGATGGTGGAGGCGAAGGCGACCGGGAAACCGATCGTTCGCGACTCCGCCAAGGCGCACGCGTAGATCGATGGACGGATCGGTCGCGGCTGCTCGTGCGCGCTCTCGCGACGGCGAGCGAACGCGTCTTCTCTCCCGCGATTATGATTTCTCATTTGTCGTCAGTCACAGATTCGACCGCTACTGCGAACGCGATAGAACGCGCGCTCTTCTTCCTACGCCACCCACCCCCCGACCCACCCATCGCGATAGATAGTCTACGATATCGCCCGCCCGAACCGAACGCGCGACTACTTCTTCTTCCTCCTGTCGTTGTTCTCTTTGATCTTGACCCGCCGTCGGAGCTTCAAGAGCCTCTGGATGTCCTTCACGTCCATTATGTCGTACCGAGGGCCTTTCCCGTCCGCGAGCGACTGCTCGTGCATCGCCTTCGCGGCGGCGACTTCGTTCTCGAGCTGCCGGAGCGTCTTCCGCGGCTCCAACAGCGTCCACAGCCAGTCCGGGTAGGACTCGTCCGGGCCGAACTCCGGGTCCGACCCCGTCTTTTTAAAGTTGATCCCCGCGGCGTGCGTCGGCGCGCTCGTCGCTTTCGGCTCCTCCTTCTTCGCCGCCGCGGGCGCGGCTTTCGTCTTCGCCTTGGCGTACAGCGCGCTCGCGGGCGCGACGAACGCGCGCGTTTGCGACGCGAGGAGCGAGGAGAACAGACCGCCGGACGTGCTCGCGGCGGACGCGGCGGCGATCCGAAGGAGCGCGCTCATCGCGTGTATCTGATATTTTCTAGGGTTGCGTCGAGACCGACGACGCGACGCCCTCCTCCTTCCCTTCGCGTCCTCGCGCGCGGCGAGGGGCGGCGGGACCGACGCGCCGCGGGCGGTCGCGCGCGCGGACGATCGGACGATCGACGCGCGGTCGCGTGCGCGATACCGCCGCGGCCGCGTGCGACGGGATGTGAACGGATCGCGCGGGGCGATCGCGCGGTTCACGGCAGTAGAGCAGGAGGAAGAAGCGGGTCGGTCTGAAATATGTGTAATGTCGCCGGCGGCGCGCGCGCGTCGCGCGCGGATGGATCGCTATCGTGATTGTATATTCAGAAAAGAAGCGCGCCCGCCGCCCGCCGCGCGCCGCGCTTTCGACCTCCCTCCACCCCCACTCCGCGCCCAGTGGCCTCCAGTCAGAACGTCCCCTGATTCGACAGCAGCACGAGCAGCCCTTGCTTCCCTAGGAGGATCTCGTTCATGAACGATATCATCCCGACCCAGATGATCGGACTCACGTCGACGCCGCCGACGGGCGGGACGAGCGCTCTGGTCGGCTTCAACAGCGGCTCCGTCGGGACGTACGCGATAACCCACGGGAGCTTCGTGTACGGCACGCTCGGGTACCACGTCATGACGATTCGCACGATGAACGCCACCGTGCCGAGCGCGAAGAACGGCCCGAGGACGCCGGCGACGGTTTTCGCCGTCTCCGGGTCGAGGGGATCTTCGTTCACCGCGAGCTCGAACAGCGCGCCGTGCAGCGCGTTGGACGCGGCGGCGAGCTCGGGGGAGGATTCCGCGGCGGACGCGGCGGACGCGAGCAACGCCGCGGGCGCGGCCTGGGCGCGAGCGAGGAGGAAGGGGGCGTCGGAACCGGAACGTTGGAATGAATGTACGCGAGCGTCGGAAGCGAGGGCGGAGCGGAGGATCCCTGGCGTCCCGAAGACGCCGACGACGACGACGCGGGCGGGTCGAGATCGACGGTAAGGCGCGCACCGCGATCGTCGCGAGCGCGGCCGCGCGTTTCCCTTCCCCGGAGGACGCGCGGACGGCGATCGTCGCTCCCCGGCGCGTCGCGCGCGTTCGCTCGCGCGCGCGGAGAGGCGCGAACGACGCCGACGCGCGCGACGACGTCAAGGCGCACGTCATCGTCGTTTTTCCTTCTCCGTCGCTCCCTCCTTCCCCGCGCGGCGTGTGCTGCGCGCGTCGACCGTGTCCTCGCGCGCGTGCGACGCGGCGTGCGAATGCGCTCGTGCGGCGCGCGTGCTCGTGCGAGCGCGAGTGGTGGAACGTCCGCGGCGTGCGCGCGCGCGCGTGAGTGCTCGCGAGCGGCGCCGAGCAGGCCTACGTGGCCGACGACGGCGGGTCGGTCTGTCAAGATCATCCGCAGGGTTATGGGTTTGTCGAACAGCGTCCATTGTTCTGTTTCGTCGCGCCCCCAGCGTCCTCGCGCGCGCCACTCGTCGACGCGCGCGTCGCGAGGCGGCGGATTCTTTCTCCCGAGGGACGAGTCACGCATCGCGCGCGCGCTCGCGGACGCGAACCCGGCGAGACGCGGTCGCGGGCGAGAGCGCGCGCGGCAGAGAACGCGGCGCGGCGCGTCCTTTCGGAAAGACAGGGGGGGGTTCGGGTTATTGAGAGAGCACGCGATGGCGAAAGTGGAGAAGATGACGGAGAAGGACTTCTTCACGGAGTACGGCGAGGCGAACCGATTCACGATCCACGAGGTCGTCGGTAAGGGATCTTACGGCGTCGTGTGCAGCGCGACGGACAACAAGACCGGGGAGAAGGTGGCGATCAAGAAGATCACGGACGTTTTCGAGCACGTGAGCGACGCGACGCGAATCTTACGCGAGGTGAAGCTCCTGCGCGTGCTGAAACATCCGGACATAGTCGAGGTGAAGCACATCGTGCTGCCGCCGAACCCGCGGGAGTACAAGGACATCTTCGTGATATTCGAGCTCATGGAGACGGACTTGCATCAGGTCATCAAGGCGAACGACGACCTGACGCACGAGCATCACCAGTTCTTTCTGTACCAGGTGCGACGCACAGCTGTGCGCGTCGAGGCGGAGTTTAACATTTTCCGACCCCGTCGTCGGACCCCGCCCCGTCGATGATGCTTTCCTTTCCCGACGCGACACTCGAGACCGCGCGCTGACGACTTCACCACCACCCCTCTCCTCGATTCGTTCCCGCGCGCAGCTCTTGCGAGGTCTCAAGTACGTGCACACCGCGAACGTGTACCATCGCGACCTTAAACCTAAAAACATCTTAGCCAACGCGGACTGCAAGCTGAAAATCTGCGACTTCGGGCTCGCGCGGCCGGCGTTTCAAGACAGCGGCCCGACGACGATCTTCTGGACAGACTACGTCGCGACGCGTTGGTACCGCGCGCCGGAGCTGTGCGGGTCGTTCTTCACGAAGTACACCCCCGCGATCGACATCTGGAGCATCGGGTGCATCTTCGCGGAGATTTTGAGCGGTCGGCCGCTGTTTCCGGGGAAGAACGTCGTGCACCAGCTCGAGATCATCACCGACCTGCTCGGAACGCCGAAGCCGGAGATCACGGCGAAAGTGAGGAACGAGAAAGCGCGGCGGTTTCTCGCCAACATGCGCGTCAAGCCGAAGATTCCCCTGTCGCAGCGGTTCCCGAAAGCCGCCCCCGGGGCGCTCGCGATTTTGGATAAGCTCCTCGCGTTCGACCCGGATGAACGACCGACCGCGGAAGAAGCGCTCGCGGACCCGTACTTCGCGAACCTCGCGGACCCGGCGAGGGAGCCGGCCGCGGAGGTCATCTCGAGAGACGAGTACGCGTTCGAGAGCAAAAAAGTGACCCCGGAGGAGGTCAGGGAGCTGCTGTACTTGGAAATTTTAGAGTACCACCCGCAGGCGAAACGCGAGCACCACGGCGGCGAGCGCGCGTCGAATTTCACGTACCCCTCGGGCGCGAGCGGCGTGACCGCGGACTTCCTCGCCGCGGAGGCTGCCGCGGAGGGAGCGGGGGGGGTCGGCGGCGGCGGAAACGGCGCGGGCGGGGTGAAGCGAGAGTGGGCGCGGTCGCAGAGTTTACCCAAGGAGAGCGTCAACGCGTACAGGGACGAGGCGGCGGCGTTCGTGTCCGGCGCGGGGGCGCTGAAGCGATACGACAGCATCGCCGCGGACGGTTCGGGGGGTTCGGGGGGGAACACGAAGTCGGACATGGTCGACATGCTCGACGAGGCCGCGGCGATGAGCTTGGACGATAAAGAGCTCGCCGCCGCCGCGGAGGAGGCGAGACAGCTGATGGAGGAGAACTCGCGCGTTCGGCGTTGAAAGAGAGGCGCGTTCTATACACTGGTCCCCATACGACCCCGTTCGCGTGGTGAACGCCGATCCTTAAGGACTTTTCCCGGCGAGGGCGACGGGCGAGGGCGCGACGAAGTACGGTAACTAGCGCTCGCGTAACGCGCTCGCTTGCCAACTCGACTACTCACTCTATGCGCTGAAAGCGCGTCGTCGTCGCGTCGCGTCGCGCTCACATCACGACGCACTTGCCGCTCTTACTCTTCTTCTCGTGTTTGCTCTCGACGTGCGCGATGAGCTCGCCGAGGTCTTCGAACGACTTCCCGCAGATCGGGCACACCTCCCGAGCGCCGCCTAAACTCTCCCCGTGCGCGCCCGCGTTCATCGCCCTGGTGTACGCGCCGTGCGTCCCGTGCGTCCTCTCCGCGTGCGCGATGAGCGCGGCGAGGTGCGGGAAACTCTTCCCGCACGTCTCGCACACCTCTCGCTTGTTCTTCTGCTCCAACGTCGCGCTCGCGGGGCGGCCGCCGGCGACGCGCGCGCCGCTCCCGCCTCGGCTGCTCGGCCGCCCGGACGCCGACGCGCCGCCGCCGCCGCCTCTCACGCCGATTCCTCGCGCGCCCACCACCCCGCCGCCGCCTCTGCCGCCGCCGCTGCTCATCCGCCCCGACGCCGACCGACCCGCCCCCGCCGCGCCGCGCCTCCTCATCCTCGCGCGCCTGTTCGCCTCGCAGTCGTGCAACCTCTCGTGGCGGTGCTTCAGGCACACCTCCGAGCCGCAGCTCCTGCACGTGTACGCGTTCACCGCGTTGAGCTTCTCTCTGCATCCTCTCGCCGGGCACCGACGCGCGCTCCGCGCGAGCGGGTGTCTCGAGGGATCGCACGACCCGCCCGAGGCGTGGCGCTCGTACGTGACGTGGATGGACTCCCCGGGGACGTGCTTGACGCCGCCGCCGCACAGCGGGCACACGACGCACGTCGTGTCCTGTGGATCGAGGAAGGGACGGGAGGAAGAGAGAAAGTGAGGGCGGAGTCCCGAGGTGAACGACGCCCCCGCGAGGAAAGCGACGGCGGGGGTGACGGTGGTGGTGACGGGGATCGTCGTCTCCGAGCGGTAGCGGCTCGGCAGCGAGCGCACCCGCTTTCCTCCCGCGCGGCATCCGTGGCTCGTCCTGTGCTCCAGGCAGAAGGTGCGATCGCACCCGTCGCAGTTGAATGGCAGGAAGTCGAGCTGCCCGCACCCGACGAACGAGCACTGCTCGCCGAGCTCGGGGAGCTCCATCAAGTCGCGAGGCCCCGGGAGGGCGGCGCCGGCGCCCCCGAAAATGACGTCTGTCGAGCTCCGCTCGTAGTCGCCAACCGTCGTCGCGTCGCCCGCCCGAACCACAGATCCGGCCGCGCGCCGACGGCTCGCACCGCGCGCGACCTCGCGATCGCCGTCGCCGCCGCCGCCGCCGCCGCCGCCGCCGCGCGTTCGCACCGCGTTCGCACCGATGGGCGTCCGGCGCAAGCCCGCGGGGGCGGACGCGCGCGTGCTCAACCTGGGCGAGACGGACACCGCGGAGGACTACGGACCGACGCGGCGACGGCAGACGACCGCGTTCCTCCCCGCGGACGTCGCGACGGACGAAGCGTACGCGAAGCAGGTGGAGTACGTCACCGAGAGCGAGAAGATATGCGGCGGCGGGGTGTACCAGCACAACAGCGCGGGGTGCGCGGACGACGCGGGCGCGTACGCGGAGATGGAAGAGGAGAACGCGCGGTCGAGAGAGGCGGAGAGGCTGCGGACGTCGAACGAGGCGTCCGCGCTCGCGCGCATGCGCGCCGCGCGGGACCGAGCGGACGAGGAGGCCGCGGCGAGGCGCGCGCGCGAGGGCGTCGCCGGCGCCGCGGGGACGCTGCGAGGCGGCGGCGCGGGCGGCGCGAGGAAGGAGACGAAGCCGATGGCGATCAAAGTCGTCAAGAGGAAAATAAAGTCGACGGAGACCGCCGAGGACGCGGGGGGGGAGGGCGCGAAGGCGGCGGGGAAGGACGAGCGCGATGCCGCGGCCGATGACGCCGCCGCCGCCGCCGGCGGCGACGACGGCGACGACGACGCGACCGGTTTGGGCGGGTTATTAGGCGGGTACGGGAGCGGCACGGACGACGACGACGACGACGCCGACGCCGCCGCCCCCGCCGCCGCCGCCGCCGCCGCGGCGAAGGAGCACGACGCGTCGAAGCGAACGGAGGAGTCGAAGCGAAGGGCGGAGGAGGACGCGACGAAGGGATCGGCGAAGACGGCGAAGACGGCGGCGGCGGCGAATTCGCTGAGCGCCAAGGGGAAGGCGTATTGGGAGAGGTACTACGTGGAAAAGTACGGCGGAGGGTCGAGCGGCGCCGCCGCGGCGGCGGCGGCGCCGCCGCCGCCTGTCGCGGAGACGAAACCCGCCGCGTCCGCGAAGAGCGAACAGCCTCCTCCGAAGAGCGCGACGGACTGGACGAAGTACTACGCGGAGAAGTACGGTCTGTAGGCGACGGCGGAGAGGTGGGGGTAGGCGTTCACGCGTACTGTAGGTAGACGACGGACGACGAGAGCGGTTGTTAGTTGATCTGATGAGACTCGGCGTTCGCGTTCGTCGCTCTTCACTTTTCCTCGCGCGTCGTCATGGGCAAGTCCGGGAAGAGCCCCGGCGGCGGGAGGGCGCCGCCGACGGAGAAGACGACGAGCCCGTGGCCGTCGGACGTGACCTATCTCACCTCGCTGCACTACGGCGATGACGTGAAGCGCGCGAAGGAGATATACGCCAAGTACCGCGTCTCCGGGGACGACCCCATCCTCGCGAGCGCAGCCTCGACGAAGAAGATCGCGCGGTGGCAGCGCATCGTGGACGCGAACCACCCCGCGCGCGGCGAGCACGGACTCTTCGCGAGCCGCAAGCTCGAAAGAGGCGAACGCATCGTGGACTACCTCGGGCACGTCTCGCTGCGAGGGAACGAGTCGCAGACGAGCGATTACACCGCGTCGTTCGGCGACGCGCACGAGCTCGCGCTCGACGCGGAAAAGATGGGCAACGAAGCGCGCATGATCAACGATTTCAGAAACACGGGAAAGAGAGCGAACGCGCTCTTCGATCAGTACGTGGACGCGGCGGGGGACACGAAGCTCGGCGTGTTCGTGGGACCGCACGCGATAGGTAAAGGCGAAGAGATCTTAGTGTCGTACGGCAAAGGGTTCTGGAGGAACCGCGTCGGAGACATGTCCGCGTTCACCGGGCACGACGAGTGAACGGAGCGTCTACGAGCTACTTTCACTAGCTAGGAAGCCGCAGACGACGGACGCGCGAGATAGATAGAGACGTAGACGTAGACGTAGCGCACGCGCCTTAGGTAGAACACCCACCCAGAACAGCTACTAGTCCGAGTCGCTCTCCTCCTCCTCGCTGTCGTCGTCGCTCTCCTCGTCTGCGTCTTTGAGCCAGTCCACGAACGGCTGCGCGAGCTTTAAAAACCGCCTGTCCTCCTCGCTCGCGTGCGCCTTCTCCTCCGCCCACGCCAACACGCTCACCTCGGACAACACGTCGACGTCGTACAACATGTGAAGTATCTTCGCGAACGCGGGGACGAGCAACCCGCCGTTCATGCCGCGGAACACCTCGTCCTCCGCGCAGTAGTCCTCCAGCGTCAGCAACATCTCCACCTGATCGTCCTCCGACTTGAGAAACCGCGTCAACAGCGGCGCCCACTCCTTGACGCGTTCGCGCACGGCTTTGACCGTCGCCGCCGCCCCTTCCGGCGCTCTCGCGGGGTACAGCTTCGCGTTCTCTTTCGCCACGTCGCGCGGCGCCGGCAGCGACAGCCCCAAGATGGTCATGAGGACGTACCGCGCGATGTCCGCGAACGTTCGGTTCTCCGCCATCTTCAACCCCTGCAACTCCACCACCGCGTTGGCCTGCGCGTACCCGTGCTTGACGCAACGCAAAAACGTCTCCGCGACTTCCTTCCGGAAGATCGCCTCGCCCTCGTCCACCCCGCCGTCGCTGGAGTCGTCGCCGACGTCGCCGTCGCCGTAAGCGACGCCCGCGGCGGCGTCGTCGCGGACGTGCGCGCGGTCGTCGTCGGAGTCTAACCCGTCGTCGACGTCGTAGGCTCTCGCGGCGACCCCCGCGGGCGCGGGCGCGACGCTGAACCGCCACTCGTCCTCCGCGCCGTACCGCGACGCGCAGTGCCACAGGTACCCGGCGCCGCCGGCGCCGACGCCATCGCTCGGCCACGGCGAGTCGGCTGCGCTCAGAGTCCCCGCTTTCGCGCGGTCCAGCGCGGCTTTCTCCGCGTCGGAGAGCACGACGCCCGCGCCGCCCTCGCGAATGGCGCGTCCCGCCTCGTCTTCGCTGTCGTAGTCGCTCCCGACGCCGGCGCCGGCGCCGGCGCCGCCGCTCTGCGCGCCGAGTGACCCGAACCCGAACCCGCCCGCGCCCGCGCCACCGCTCATCCGCCGCGCGGACGAAGACGGCTCCGCGCTGCCGACGTGGAACGAGTCGTCGTCGCTGTCGTCGTCGTCGTCGCGCGGCTGCGACGCGAGCGACACTCTCGAGTAATCCGCCGCGACGGCGCCGGGACCCAACACGACGTCGTACGACAACACCGCGCCCTTGCCGACGACCGCGCCGTCGTGCACGACCGAGCCCTCGCATATCAGCGCGCTCGTCGTCTTCACGCGCTCTCCCAGGCGCACGCGCTCCTGGAGGTAGCTCCCGTCGACGACGCAGCCGGCGCCGACGACGACGCCGCGTCCGAGCACCGAGCGCGAGACGCGCGCGTCCTTCCCGACGACGCACCCTGCGCCGAGGACGACGCCCGGGCCGATCACCGCGCTCGGGTCGACGCGAACGTCGCTCTCCGCGTACGAGTGCGGCCACGCGTGCGAGTACGTCGTGTTCGCGCCGCGCGGCAGGGAGTTCACGTCGGGAACGTGCGGGTACGTCCATCGTCCGACGATGTCTCTGGACACCGCGTCGTAGGTCCGCAGGTTGTGCACCCTAGCGGCGTACTCCCGCGGGCCGAGCTCGTGCGCGTAGACGTTGTTTCCGAGCTCGCGCTCGTTGAGCGTCCCGCACACAAAGTCGCGGCGTATTTGCTGGTAATCGAAGTTGTCCGTGAAGAGATAGAGCACCTCCGGCGCGCACACATCGACGTGACAGTCGCGAAGATCCGTTCGCACCTCGACGTTGGGATGCTCGCTGAACAGGCTGGCGTCCAGCGACACCGGCGGCAGCTTCCGTCCGCGGTGTCCTTCCCCGGTGTCCTTCCCCGGCGACGGATTATCGTCGTAGTGCAGGACGCGCCCCACGGTCGGGTCCAGCGCGATGACGAGGTTGCTCTCGCCCGCGCGCTCTTCGCGTTGCCGCCGGTTGGATGCCTTGACGCACATCGTCATGATCGCGAGCTTCTCCGTCTTCCGTCGCTCTCTGTGCGCCTCGATCGCGCGTCGCAGGTCCATGTTCGCGACCGTGTCCCCGGACACGAGCACGAAGTCCGCGCGGATGACGTGCCGGTGGTCGATCAGCCGCATCGCTTCGCCCGCGCTGACGCAGTTGGTGGACACGATCGCGTGCACGACGAACCCGGGGATCGTGCTCCACGCGCTCTGCTCCAAGTACGCGGTGATCTGCGCCGCGTGCGCGCAGCAGAAGACGAACACCTCCTCCACGCCGTTGCTCGCGAGGAACTCCAGGGTGTACTCGATCATCGGGACGTTCACGAGCGGCAGGAGGACCTTCGGGCGCTCGAGCGTGATGGGGCGGAACCGCTGCGCGAACGAGTCCGCGAGGACGACCGCCTGGAGCGGGACCTTCGCCTTCTCCGCGTCTTTGCCTCGGTTCGGCATCGCGCGGGGTGGCGGAAGGGGGGGGGGTTCAGGATCAGACGACACGCGCGCGCGGAGCGGATCGATCGCGCGACCGGCGCGGGGCTCGGGCGCGGTGTCCTGAGCGACTCCCGACGCGTCCCGACGACTGGCGAAGCGCGAGGCTCGATCTCGCGATTTAGGGCTCGAAGCGAAGAAGCCTGGAAGAACCTGACTGCTGGATCTCGACTTCTGTTCGTCGTGATGGACTTTTGAAGACTTGATCAAATAAACGCTCGGGGCGGCCGCTCGCGCGAACGCTCACGCCTCCCCCCCTCCCCCCCCGAGGCACTCGATCGCGTCCTCCAACACGACCTTCTTGTGCCGCCGGTACGCGATCGCGGACCGCGTCGCGTCCGCGACGCCGCCCCCGTCCCCGCCCCCCGGCGCCGATTCCGCCGCCGCCGATAGCAAATCGTCGTCCTCCGCGATCGTCGTCGGCATCGCGCGCAGAAGCTCCTCGCACCGCCGCGCGACGTCCGCGTGCGCGCTGTCGACGTCCACCCGCGCGAGCTGCCCGCCGGACCCCGCGTCCTGCGCGCCCTCCGTGCCCGCGTACGCGGCGGCGAACAGAGATATTAAGCGCGCGTCGCATCGTCCGCCGGGCAACACCTTCAGTCGCGGCTCGGACCGCGCCAACGCGCCGTCGCCGCCGTCGCCGAGCGACTTCTCCACGGACGCCACCGCGGCTCTCGCGGCCCGCTCGCGGACCGCGGCCTCGTCGTCGCCGCCGCCCTCCCACAGTTCCGGGTGGTAGACCATGTGCCACGACAGCGCGTGGTCGACGTCCGCGAAGACGATTACGTCGTCGTGCGGATTCCGCGGCGGGACGAAGCCGTAGTACATGAGGAAGTGGTCGTTGCTGCGCTCGCCGTAGCTCATGAGCGCCTCCTCTCCCGCGACGACGTCCCGCGTGGCGCTGAACGACACGAACCCGTCGTCCCCGAGCTCGCTCCACGCGATGTTGTCCACGCATCGCGACGGCGGCCACTTCGAAGGGACGGCGGCGGCGACGGTCGGCGTTCCGTCGATCGTCGAGTCGACGGCGGCGACCGACGAGTCGTCGTACTCGTCGCCGCCGTGGTTCAGAAGGTCCGCGAGAGGAAGCAACGCGCGGAAGTACCCCTCGCCGCTACCATCGCCGGACGCGATTCCGTACGTCCGCGAGTGCACGACGCTCACCGCCGCCTTGAACGCGTCGAGGTCCGCGCCCGCGAGCGCGTCCGCGCACTCGTTCGACAGTCTCGCGTGCCACGACGACACCGCGTCGCGCATCTCCGTCGCCTCCGTCACCGCGGGCGGGTACTGCAGCGCTTTCACGTCCTCCTCCGCGTACAGCAGCGGCGACCCGGGGACGGACTCCGGGACGAGCGCGAGGTAGGGTGCCCACTCCGAGTCGGCACCCTTCGCGCGCTCTTGAAGGAGCCGGCACGCGAGCCGCACGCCCCACGGCGCGTTGGACATCGTCTCCCACGCCGACGGCGGGTGCCCGTCCTGGTAGAACGTCGGGGTGGAGTTGAAAGGCTTCAGAAGCGGAGTTGAAAGGCGCCGAGGGCGGGGATTGAAAGCGAGGGGTGGGCGTAGAGAGACGACGGGAAAAGTCCTTAAGGAACGGCGTTCACCACGCGAACGCGGTCGTATGGGGACCAGTGTGATATAGAACGCGCCTGATAGTCGCAGATGCCCATCTCGAGCGGGAGGCACAGCACCGGCTCGCTCGCCTGCGACGCGACGCGACGCGACGGACGAACGACGGACGACGGGTGAGCGAGGCGTCGCGGGCGCGGCGGGAGGACGGTCGGACGGGGACCGACGTCGACGAGCGATCGAATCGACGCGGAGGAGACGGCGAGAGCGGTCGCGTCGCGTCGCGTCCGCGTCGCGACGCGCGCCACAACCCTAAACCCTCTCGCGCGACGAGAGCGAGATCGACGACGGACGGACGGACGGATGGACGTCGGGACGCGCACCTCGATGTCGCGGCTCGCTTCTAAGCCTCTCCCGCGACCGCTGCCGTCGGGCAGGAGCACGGAGAGACCGCTTCCGGTCGCGCCGCGCTCGACGCACCACCCGACGAGCGCGCCGACGGCGACGCGCTCCGCCTCCTCCTCTTCCGACTCGACGTACGTCGCGTCCGTCGTCGTCTCGGAGGATGACGACGCGGTGGACGCGCGCGCGAGTCTTCGGCCGCCGCGCCCTCGCGCGGCCGCGACCGCGCGGCGGCGC
>MDSW01093469.1_pt1 | contig 19614 bp, 23 predicted proteins | sample 811171 | NCBI WGS metagenome assembly MDSW01 (sample SAMN05326641, study PRJNA326480) | marine metagenome | isolation source: seawater | place: Atlantic Ocean: North West | collected 2012 | reverse complement strand
CGAGACGCATTGGCGTTGAACTGCTTCAGACGGATGTATCCGACTTTGTTCCCACCAGGCGCCGTGTTCAGAGCTGTTTCAACGGAACTGATCTCAATGCGGGCACGGACCAGCGGAACGTTGAGGATTTGACCTTTGCGCCGCAGACCAAGCACCACCTTGCTGCCTTCCGGTCCGCGAATCAGCTTCACGGCATCGGCGGTGCTCATGCCGGTGGTGGACTTGCCATCGATCGTGACGATCACATCCTTGGGCTGAACCCCAGCCTTTGAAGCGGGTGTGCCCTCGATCGGAGACACCACTGTGAGTTCTTTGGTCTCCTTATCGAGAGAGAGCTGAATTCCCACGCCCAGAAGTTCTCCGGACGTGTCGATCTGCATCTCCTTGAATTCCTTGGGATCCAGGAAGCGCGTGTAGGGATCCTTCAGGCTGGCGAGCATGCCTCGGATCGCTTCGTAGGACTCACCGGTGCCTGAATACGACTGAGCCAGCAGGTCGCGGCGTAGCTGTTTCCAACGATCCTGGGTGTACACACCACTCGAATCGAGGAAATCGCGATACACGATCTGCCACACCTGGTCGATCACCTCCTTGGGGCTGTCCGTGATCGATCCGCCGGACGCACTGGGAAGGCCAAGGCTCGGTCGAGCCACCGTGAACGCCGTCGCCACGCCCCCTAGGCCCAGCACCACCAACAGTGGGCTGGAACGCAGCAGTGAACCCAGACGAAACGGACTGGGCATGCACCCTCAGAACTGATTCTTCACGTTAACGACTTCAGGCTGGATCCACCCAGCGGCCATCCTCTTTGATCAACTGGATCAGGGCCTGCACACCATCAGCTTCAGGAACCTTGCGGATCTCATCGCGACCTCGATACAGCGAAATGATTCCAGGGGTCTTCCCGACATAGCCATAGTCGGCATCGGCCATCTCACCTGGCCCGTTGACGATGCAGCCCATCACGGCGATGTCGAGGCCCGTCAGGTGAGCCGTGGCATCACGCACCTGATTCAACACGTCCTCGAGATTGAACAAGGTGCGCCCACAGCTCGGGCAAGCCACGTATTCGACCATGGTCTTGCGCAGTCCAAGGGCCTGCAAGATTGAGTAGCAAACAGGGATCTCGCGCTCAGGAGCCTCGGTTAACGAGACGCGAATCGTGTCCCCCAGGCCATCGGCCAGCAGGGTGGCGATACCAGCCGTGCTCTTGATCCGCCCGTAGTCACCATCGCCGGCTTCCGTCACGCCGAGATGCAGCGGATAGTTGAACCCCTCTTGATCCATCGTGTCCGCCATCAGGCGGTAGGCGGCCAGCATCACCGGTGCACGGGACGCCTTCATCGAGATCACGATGTTGTGGAACTTGAGTTCATCGCAGATCCGGACGAATTCCATCGCCGACTCCACCATTCCCTTGGGGGTGTCGCCGTAGGTGAACAGCATCCGCTCGGCCAGGGAGCCATGGTTCACACCAATCCTCAAAGCCTTGTTCTGATCGCGCAGCAGCGTCACCAACGGCTCAAAGGTCTCGCGGATCCTGGCGCCGATGGCAGCAAATTCCTCCTCTGAAAACTCCTGGCGATTGGGATCGGGCTTGTCGAACACGAACAGCCCTGGGTTGATCCGAACCTTGTCGACATGCTGCGCCACTTCCATGGCGATCTTCACGCCGTTGTGATGCACATCGGCCACCAGGGGCACGCGACAGCCTTGCGCACGCAGGGCAGCACGGATCTCACCCATCGCCCTGGCATGGGCCATGGAGGGGGTCGTCACGCGAACGATTTCGCTCCCCGCTTCGGCGAGGCGCAGGATGCCCGCCACCGCTGCCTCAATATCGAGGGTGTCCTCGTTGATCATCGACTGCACCACCACAGGGTGCTCACTGCCGATGGGCACATCACCCACCATCACGGTGCGGGTGACGCGGCGATGAATCTGGGTGTCGTAGCGGCGGTCCACAACGGCCGCGGTGGTCGGCAAGGTGGCGGTCATGGCGGGAAGTGCCGCATGCGGGTCAACGTTCGCACAGGCGCCGCCTCACCGCGCTGAAATCACCGCGGGTGAGATCCAGAGGCGCCCCAGGCTCACGGGAGGGATTGCGAAGCAAATACGAGGGATGAAACACCGGCATCACCGCACGCTGATTCCAGGTCTGCCAGCGACCACGAAGCTCACGCATCCCGCCCTTGATCTGGAGGATCGCCTCCACGGCGGTGGCACCGGCCAACACGATCACCGCAGGGTCCACCAGAGCCAGCTGCTGATCCAGCCAGGGACGGCAGGCCGCCAGCTCGCTGCGCTTGGGACGTCGATTCCCGGGCGGCCGGCACTTCACGGCATTGCAGATGTAGACGTCGTTGATCAGATCAAATCCCACCTCTTCAAGCAAACGATCCAGGGCCTGCCCGGAACGCCCCACAAACGGCTGACCCGTGGCGTCTTCGCGAGCCCCTGGCGCTTCTCCGACCACCATCAGGGCCGCCTTGGGATTGCCGCGCGCAATCACAACGGTCTGGCGTGTCTCAGCCAGGGAGCAGGCCGTGCAGCTCGAGCAGCCTTGCAGGAAGGCATCGGGCATCGGGCATTGGGAATTGCTCATCAGCCAGGGCTCGGCGCTGTTGAAGCCAAGGGAACAACGATCAAACAGGGGTTCCCCTCAGGATCCTGCAACCAACACTCCGCACCGAAGCTCTCCAGGCGTGGAGTCTCCACCACCTCTGCACCGATGCGTCGCAGCTCTGGCATCAGGCGATTGAGCTGTTCCAGCGGAGCTTGGCTGGCATCCAGGCGCAGACAGATCGACAGACAACGGCCCCGATCCGGGAAGGGACGTGAGCGGGACGGGCGATAGATCTCCAGTGCCACACCCTGAGCCAGCGAGAGGGTCCAGTGCTGATCGGAGAAACCCTGTTGGGCCTGCCGATTGAGCAACGCTTCATAAAACAGTCGAAGTTGCCCTGGCTGATGGGAGGCCAACACCCAGCTGATCTGCGTTGGATTCATGGCTGAGCTCAAAGAAAGGGTGGTCTGCGACACCACGTAAGGCAGGATGAGATTTTGAAGCGCACCGGGGGTGGTGCGTTGCCGATGCCCCGTCCGCCTGCCCTTTCCGACCGAGCCAAGGCCCTCAGACCCTCCCTCACCCTGGAGATCTCGGCACGGGCCAAAGCGTTGCGGAATGCCGGACAGGACATCTGCAGCCTCAGTGCTGGCGAACCGGATTTCGAGACACCCGACTTCATCATCGAAGCGGCCCAAAAAGCGCTTCGCGATGGAATCACGCGCTACGGGCCAGCCGCCGGGGATCCCGAGTTGAGAGCCGCCATCGCGGACAAGCTGACCCGAGAGAACGGGATCCCCACCACATCAGCCCAGGTGCTGATCACCAACGGCGGCAAACAAGCGATCTACAACCTGTTTCAGGTGCTGCTCAATCCCGGGGATGAGGTGCTGATTCCTGCGCCTTACTGGCTGAGCTATCCCGACATGGCCGCCCTGGCAGGTGCGACGTCACGCCTGATTCCATCGCAGGCCAAGGATGGATTCCGACTCGATCTCGATCAGCTCGAACAATCGATCAGCGCCAGCAGCAAACTGCTGATTCTCAACAGTCCGGGCAATCCCACGGGACGGGTGATGGCTCGCTCCGAAATGGAGCAGATCGTGGAGCTGATGCATCGCCATCCCCAGCTGTTGCTGATGAGCGATGAGATCTACGAATACCTGCTGGCCGAGGGGCAGACACACTGCAGCTTCGCCTCATTGGACGAGAGCCTGGCTGATCGTTGTTTCACGGTGAACGGGTTCGCCAAAGGCTGGGCCATGACCGGCTGGCGGTTGGGGTATCTCGCCGGCCACGAAGCCGTGATCAAGGCTGCTGCTGCTCTGCAGAGCCAAAGCACCAGCAACGTCTGCAGCTTTGCGCAACGCGGCGCCCTCGCGGCGCTGCAGGGTTCAAGGCAGTGCGTTGAATCGATGGCTGCCAGTTACAACCGCCGCCGTCGCCTGTTGAGCGAAGGGCTCCAGGCGATCGACGGGATCACCCTGTGGGATCCCCAAGGGGCGTTCTACGCCTTCCCGCAATTGCCGGAAGGCATCAGCGATTCCATGGAGTTCTGCCGCCGTGCCCTGGAGGAACAGGGCCTTGCTGTGGTTCCAGGTGCTGCCTTCGGTGACGACCGCTGCATCCGCATGTCGTGTGCTGTCTCGCGTGAGACGATCGGAGATGGTCTTGAGCGACTGCGCAGCTTGCTTGGCAGCAGCTGAGTCGACCGCACTCCCATCCACAACGATGCCCTCACGAGAACGTTGGGCCGTGGTTCTCACCGGACTGATCTTCAGCCTCGGAATCACGGCCTCAAGCACCGCCGCTGGTCAGGCCCTCCGGGTCGGCGCCATCCCGGATCAGAACCCAGAAAAACTGAATCGGCTCTACGGCTCCCTGGCGCAAGAACTCAGCGCCAAGTTGAAGGTTCCGGTTCGCTATGTACCGGTCAGCAATTACGCCGCGGCGGTCAGCGCCTTCCGCACCGGAAGCCTGGACCTGGTCTGGTTCGGCGGTCTCACCGGTGTTCAGGCACGTCTGCAGACGCCCGGCGCACGCGTGCTGGCCCAGCGAGACATCGATGCCCGCTTCACCAGCGTGTTCATTGCCAACGGCAGCAGTGGCCTTCGACCGATCAACAGCCAAGACCAACTGAAACAACTCAAGGGAAAGCGGTTCACCTTCGGATCGGAAAGTTCCACCTCCGGCCGCTTGATGCCGCAGCACTTCATGAAGCAGGTGGGTGTCACGCCTTCCGACTTCGCCGGAGGACGGGCTGGATTCAGCGGAAGCCATGACGCCACGATCGCCATGGTGCAGAGCGGTGCCTACGAAGCCGGTGCCTTGAATGAGCAGGTCTGGACCAGCAACGTGAAAGCCGGAAAGGTGAACCCCAGCAAGGTGCGGGTGATCTGGCGCACACCCACATACCCCGATTACCACTGGGTTGCGCGTCCAGTACTGGATCAGCGTTTCGGACGCGGATTCACCGACCGGATCCGCACCACCCTGATCGGCCTCACACCCGACTCGCCACGACGACGGGAGGTGTTGGAGCTGTTTGGAGCGAAACGCTTTATTCCTGCAAAAGCCAGTGATTATGCAGCGATCGAACAGGTTGGCCGTCAGCTCGGCAAGATCCGGTGAACGCTGAACTGGAGCTGAAACAGGTGGGCGTCCAGGGACGCCTTCAACCATTCAGCCTTCGGATCAGCCTCGGAGAACGGGTTTGCTTGCTGGGTCGCAGCGGTGCTGGCAAGAGCAGCTTGCTGTGCCTTGCCAATGGCAGCCTGCGGCCCGATCAAGGCTGCGTGCTGTGGAAAGGGACGGTCGTGCAACGACTGTCCCGACAGCAGCGGCGTGACATCGGCACGCTCTGGCAGGAGCTGCTGCTGGTGGATGAATTGAACGTGGCCCGCAACATCAATGCAGGGGCCCTGGGACGCCATTCACTTCTCTGGGCTCTGCGCAATCTGTTGGGCTCTCTGGCCCATGGGGACTGCCTGGCCGTGATGCAACAGGTGGGACTGGAAGCCGATCTGCTGGAGACGCCGGTGGCCCAGCTCTCGGGTGGCCAGCGTCAGCGCGTCGCCCTGGCAAGACTGTTGCGGCAGCAACCGTTGCTGGTGCTGGCCGATGAACCTCTTTCAGCCCTGGACCCGCGCCTGGCCGAGCAGGTTCTGGAGCAACTGCTGGCCCTTCCTGGCTGTGTGGTGAGCCTGCACCGTCCGGACTTGGTGCGTTATTTCGACCGCGTGATCGGCCTGCGCAACGGAGAGCTGGTGATCGATCAACCCAGCGGCAATCTCACGCCTGAGGAGCTGCGATGGCTTTATCAGGACGACTGAAACCAGCCCTTCCGGTGCTGCCCCTGCTGCCGGCCCTGGTCATCCCTCCCCTGCTGTTTCAGCTGGTGCGCGACCTGCACGGTGGCGGCATGGACGTGCTGAGCGGATTCCTGTTGGCGGCGGTCCAGCCATCACTGGATCCCAGCGTGCTTTCGGCACAGCTGACGGGACTGCAAATCACCCTGATCACAGCCCTGATGTCGTGGAGTTTGAGCTGTGTGCTGGGGCTGATGCTGGGGCTGATCAGCTCTCGCAGCGTCTGGATGCTGATCAGCGGCAGGGCGGGCCCATCCCGCTGGATCAGTCGCCTGCTCTCGCCGCTGCGGTCGTTGCACGAACTGATTTGGGGTCTGTTGCTGCTGCAGGTGTTCGGACTGAGCAGCTGGGTGGCGGTGATGGCGATCGCCATGCCCTACGCAGCCTTGATGGCAAGGGTTGTGGCGGAACAAATCGACAGCCGCAACACCCCGGCTCTGATCGCCCTGCAGAGCGGTGGGGCCGGCGTCATCGCCACCCTGCTCACCGCCCTGTTGCCGGCCTTCGCAGCGAGCCTCGGTCAGCACATGGCCCACCGACTCGAATGCGCCCTGCGCTCGGCGCTCTTGCTGGGTGTGTTCGGACTGGGAGGTCTGGGCACCGACCTGGCCCTGAGCATGCAGTCCCTGCAGTTCAAGGAGCTCTGGAGCGGGCTATGGCTCCTGGCTGGGGCCATGGCTGTTCTGGAACTGCTCACCCATCGCTTGGGGGTCAAGCTGATGGGCGCTCTGATCCTGATGGCCCCTTGGATCGGACTGGGCTGGGGGCGCGCCCTGGAAATGGACCTCTCCATGCCCCAGCTGATGCTTCCCCCACTGAATCAGTCGTTCACAGCGGTGATCGGCGCCAGTGCCGAAGCCCTGCAGACAGCACCCTGGCTCGCCCTGATTGGAGCCACGATCTGGCTCACCCTCCTGGCATCAGCCGTCGCCATCGGCGGCCCACCACTGGGACTGCTGCTCTGGCCAGGGCGGACCGGCGTTCTGCTGCAACGGTTGAGCTGGGGGCTGATGCGACTGTTTCCACCTCCCTTGACCGCACTGCTGCTGCTGCTGCTGGCCAAACCAAGCCTCGGGCTCGCAGCGATCGCACTGGGGCTGCATCATCTCGGTGTGATGGGACGGGTGCTCCAGGACGAACTCGACAGCCGCGGCAGCGCCATCAAAACGGCCATGCAGTGCAGCGGAGCGTCGCAACGTCTTTGCTGGCTTTATGGGGAGCTGGCGGGCTCAAGTCGCAGTTATCTCGCCTATGCCGCCTATCGCATGGATGTGATTCTCCGCGACACAGCCGTCGTAGCCCTCGTCGGCGGGACGGGCCTGGGTTGGCAGCTGCGGGAATCCTTGGCCTCCTTTCACTGGGCGTTGGTCCTCTGGTTGGTGCTGGCCTATGCCCTGCTGACAGCGCTTGGCGAAGCCGTCAGCGAGCGGCTGCAGCGTCACTGGGCCTGCGAAGCTGGCGGCCAATGAACAGCCATTGAGGTGATGGTGGTTGCTCCACGGCAACTGGTGGTGCTGGGCGACAGTGGCGTGCACGGCTGGGGAGATCGCGAGGCTGGAGGTTGGTGTCAGCGGTTGCGGCTGGACTGGATGGCCATGCCCCAAACACCGGTGGTCTACGGACTCGGGGTTCGCGGTGATGGCCTGGAACGGGTGACGGCTCGCTGGAGATCGGAGTGGTGCTGTCGCGGGGAACTGCGGCGCCAATCCCCAGCTGGGGTGTTGCTCAGCGTCGGCCTCAACGACACGGCACGGGTGGGGCGCATTGATGGCCGTCCCCAACTGAGCCTTGATGGTTTTGGCTTCGGCATGGGTCGGCTGCTGACGGAGATACGCCAGGAGGCCAATGTTTTCGTGCTGGGTCTGACGCCGGTTGATGAGCACGTGATGCCCTTCGCCGACTGCCTCTGGTACAGCAACCGCGACATCGCCCTGTATGAAGCGGCCCTGAGCGAAGCCTGCCAGGAGGCGGATGTGCCCTTCCTGCCCCTCCAGGAATCCATTCAGTCGGAGCCGGGCTGGTTGAGCTGGATGGAACCGGATGGCCTTCATCTCAACGCTGATGGCCACGCCTGGATCCACCGGCAACTGCAGCAATGGAACGCCCTGCTGACTTGGGCCGAGCTGGAAACCACCGCTAATGTGTGCGTCCGCTAACAAACCATGTGGCATGGGCGCAGAGAACCGGCCTGACATCGTCAAAGGAGGCATTCCTGCCCAGCGCAAAACCACCCTGAAATGGGACGCCAATGGTGAACTCAGCGCCATCGACATGGTGCGCGTGCTGGATCGGCTGACGCATCCGGATCTCAGCCGCTGCGACCTGGACCGCACCTGAGTGCCGATTTCAGGCACCCAAGTGGGCAGCCTGCGGAACGAACTCTGGGAAGGCTGTGGGGGACTGATGTTGTCCCATGACCCATCCCATCAACCCGAGGGCTTGCCAAGCTCGCGAAGCGCGTCGCGGTCTCAAACCGCACATCACCCATCGCAATCAGGCTCTGCTGGAGCATCTGGGGCTGGCACGCCTCTCCGCACGACGACAGGCCAGGCGGGGGCAAGAGGAGTACGACGATCTGCTCCAGGAGTCCTCGATCGGTGTCCTGAGCGGCATCGAACGCTTCGACATCAACCGAGGTGTACAGCCAAGCAGCTATCTGATCAGCCGGGCCACGGGCCAGATCCTTCACTACCGGCGCGACAGGGCAACGTGCCTGCGCATCCCGTGGCGCCTGCGCGATCTGGCCGTGAAAAGCATCCGGCTCCAGCAACAGCGCCAGGCGATGGGCCTTCCCAAGCTGACGCAAGCGGTTCTTGCCAAGCAGCTTGGCGTCAGCCCTGGCCGCCTGTTGCAAGCCCAAGAGGCCCTGCACGCGGCAAAGCTGGTCAGCCTTGATCAAGCCATCGAGAGCACGCATGACCAGGGGGCATGGTCCCGTCTCGACCAACTCGAACAGCCTGAGACGCTGCAGGACGATCAACGCACCTGGCTGCTGAGGGTTATCAACGAGCTGGAGCCAACCCAACAGCAGTGGTTGCAGAGCTACTTCATTGAGCGCATGAGCCTGCTCAGCATGAGCCGCTGCTTCGGCGTGAGTCGAGCCAAGATCAAAGCCGGGCTCCAGGAAGCCGTGGAACGGCTGCAGCAATGGGCTAGGCGAGATGGAGAACTGATGCCAGAAGCATGGCCAGGGCAGCAGCGAGGAGGGTCTGCAACCCATTCACCAGCTCATTGCTGAGCCAGCCAAACCGATCCTGGGCCAGTGCGCCCAGGAGGCTCTCCGCCAGGGTGGCCAACAGGCCGACTGCAGCCACCAGGATCAAGCAAGGCCATCCGACAACAACCCCAAGGGCAGCCATCACAGCGGTCATCAGGACGCTGCCAACAGCGCTGGCCAGGGTCCCCTCAACACTGATGGCCCCCTCCGTGCCAGGCGCAACAGGCTGCAGTGTGGTGATCAGCACGGTGGTTCGGCCCCAGCGCTTGCCGATCTCACTGCCGAAGGTATCCGCCAACTTGGCGGCGAAACTGGCGGCGAAACCAAGCAAAAGCAGCGATCGCGGTTCAACACCAGCCCCGATCAAGAGGGCCAGCCCTGCACCTGTGGCGGCAGATCCCCAAACATTTTCCGGGCCGCGTTGCCCCCCTCGGGCCTCGGCCAAGCCGCGTTGCTGCTTGTTCTGCCAGCCCAACTTGGTCACAAGACTGCCAAGCACGAGGTAGGACACCACTGACAGCCAGCCGGTCCAGCCGAGAGCTCCCCACAGCACCGTCCCGAGGATGCCGGCATGGATCCATCCGGCACGGGTCAGAACAGATGTGGTTTGCGCGAAGGAGATCAACACCGCATTGATCAGCAGTGCCGTCAACCAGGCCATCACAGCGGTGAATGTGTCCGGAGACTACGGCGATTCGCCAGGGGCTCGGAGGAGAGCACGGGCGGGAGGAATGACGGGAGACGGCGAGGCCCCAGTCGTAAAAAATGTGTCACCTCATTCGCCAAAGGCCCTGTTACGGAGAGGCTGAGGGGAGGATGGGCAGCCAGATCGGAGTCCATCGGCATGGTGTTCAACAGGTCCGCAAACGCCGGTTTCTTCCTGACGCTCGAGGACAACGACAGCCAAAGCGCCGGCGTGGTTCTGAACCCTGGCGAACCGGCTGCGTCCGAACCGGAACCGATCGCGCCAGCGGCAGACACCCAGCCAGTGGCTGTTGTCACGCCGATGGCGGCTCCATCAACAGCCGCTGTCAGCGAGTCAGCGGAGCACCCCGCTGCTGCAGTTGCCACAACAGGCTCAGCTGCCACAACAGCCGCTGTTCAAACAACAGCCGAAGCCATCGCCGCTGAACTCGCTGCCGCAGAGGCAGCGCGTCCCCCCGTGCCCCTGACAACCTTTGCCCCAGACAACCTGATGCCAGGCAATGCCTTGAGACAGCAACGGCGGCGGCCCGGAGCAAGCATCAAAGGCTTCCGATCGCTCGCCAGCGATCTGTTCAAGAGCTGAGCGACCGTCGCGAACGCCAGCTCACCAGCGTCACGGCGGCACGAACAGCCGCCGTTGAAGACCGCAGGATCGAGTCTCCCAAACTCACCGGTTGCCAACCACGCTGATCGGCCAGCTGACGCTCACGGTCGCTCCAGCCACCCTCAGGCCCGATCACGATCCAGATCGGACCCGCTTCATCGCTACAACCGATCAACCAATCGTCAGCCAGGGGAACGGTTGCCTCACGGGTGACAGCGAAGCCAACCCGTGCACCCTCCTCCGGACACCATGCGTCCAAGGCGTGCAGATCCGCCAAGTGCGGACTCCAGAGCCGCTCACACTGCTCCACCGCCTCGCGCAGGATCACACGCCAACGCTGCGGGCGATGGTCAGCCTGGGCCACGCGTCGATCGCTGGTGAGGGGCTGAAACCGATCCAGCCCCAGCTCACAGCCCATCCGCAGCCAATCCTCCATGCCGCGGCGCATCAGCACCGCCGCAACACCGAGCGGAGGTTGCGGTGCTGGTTCCCGCTGGGACAGGTTCTGCTCCGCAGACAGCTCCAGTTGATCGGAACCCAGAAGAGACGCGGTCCAGACGCCCCCCGCACCATCCACCACAGCGACGGCGTCACCGGGGCGCAGACGTAGAACCCGGCGCAGGTAGTGACGTTCCTCCGGCAGCAACGGAAGCAGGCGTGCGCCTTCGCCCTCGCCAAGCCGATCGAGCCGTTCCGGCTCAACCAGCAACCGCCTGAGTTCAGCCACCAGCAGGGAAAACGCTGTCGGGGTGCTCCTCCACCGGCCAGTCGTCATTCACCCCGCCGACCACCAACTCCTCGATCTGAACCACGTCGGTATCCAGCTGTCGCAGGGCATTGATCAACACATCAATGGCGACGCCATCACTCGTGCCCAGGTCGATCCAGCAACGCGCCCACTCCTGCTGATATTCGAGCTGCCCCATGTTGTGCATCAGGGCGGGCATCACCGACTCAGCATCGTCGTTGTCGTAGCTCATCCAGCTCAGATCGACGCCCTCTTCATGCACCTGGAGGTTTTCGGCGTTGAACCCACCCAAACGACCGATCACGTACCAGCTGTCGAAGATTCCATCCACGTAATTGCGCTCACCCTGACTGGGGACTTCGGCAAACCGGAGCCACAACCAGCAGTTGAAAGGATCGACCTCGCGAAAACGGACGTCCATGGGACCAGCGTTCTGTTCGCATCATGGGTCAAGCTGTGAAACATGCTTGAACTGGAGCAGCTCCATTACGCGCCGGCGACATCAGCCGACCCGATCCTGAGCGGTGTCGAACTGACGGCAGCAACCGGTCAGCCGGTCCTGATCGCCGGCGCCAGTGGATCGGGAAAGACCAGTCTTCTCGAGGTCATCAGCGGTCTGGCCGAACGCCGATCAGGGACCATCCGCTGGCAGGGGGAGGCGTTGACGCAACGGCAACGGCGCTCGCTCTGCGGCATCGTCTTCCAATTCCCGGAGCGCCATTTTCTCGGTCTCACCGTTCATCAGGAGCTGAAACTCGGCCATCGGCGTCTCCCTGGAGAGCGCCTTGAGCAGGTGCTGCATCAGGTGGGTCTGGGATCGATCGATCGTTCCATCGCACCCGAACGGCTCAGCGGAGGACAGCAACGGCGTTTGTCCCTCGCGGTCCAGCTGCTACGTGGAGCTCAGGTGCTGCTCCTGGATGAACCGACCGCTGGACTGGACTGGTCCGTTCGTGACGATGTGCTGGAGCTGCTGGCGGACCTGTCGCGGGAACGGGTGTTGATTGTGGTGACCCACGAGCCAGAACTGTTCCGGGGCTGGCGTTGTGACCGCCACCGGCTGCAAAACGGTCAACTGAGTTCGATGTCTACATTGCCCCGAGCAGAGGAGAACTGATGGCCGACCGTCTGGTGAGGGCAACGGCGGCCGGGGGTGGAATCCGGCTTGTGGCGGTGTCCACCACCGAGACGGTGATCGAAGCCAGGGAACGCCATGGCTTGTCGTACATCACCACGGTGATGCTGGGTCGGGCCATGAGTGCCGGCCTCATGCTGGCGAGCTCCATGAAGGTTCGACACGGTCGCGTCAACCTGCGGCTTGGATCCGATGGCCCAATCAAAGGATTGATGGTGGACGCCGGCAGGGACGGCAGCGTTCGTGGATACGTGGGCAAGGCCGACCTGGAACTCGATCCGATCGCCGATCAGGACGGTCACTACAGCTTTGATTTCGCCGCTGCAGCGGGAACCGGCTATCTGCACGTGATGCGCGATGACGGCCGCGGCGAACCGTTCAGCAGCACCGTGGAACTGGTCAGCGGCGCCATCGGAGACGACATCGCGTCCTACCTGATGCACTCGGAACAAACCCCCTCAGGGGTGTTCGTCGGTGAGCGGATCAGCAGTCAAGCCCTCCATTGCAGCGGGGGCCTCCTGGTCCAGATCCTGCCGAAAGCTGCTGAAGAGCCTGCGTTGGTGGAACTGATTGATCAACGCTGTCGGGAGATCACCAACTTCAGCGATCGTCTCGCGAACTGCGGCGACAGCCTGGAACAGCTGCTCACCGATGTCTTTCCAGACCTGGACCCTCAGCCGCTCGAGAGTGCCAATGCCAGCCAGGCGGTGCGCTTCCAGTGCCCTTGCTCGAGGGCGCGCAGCATCAAGGCTCTGATGCTGCTCGGACGCAAGGAACTGGTTGAGATGCTGGAGGAGGACGGTGGCGCCGAACTCACCTGCCACTTCTGCAACAGCCGCTATCAAATTGGCGCAGATGAATTGCAGGCTCTGATTGAGGAGCTCCCCACTGCTGCGTGAAATTGATGCATGAAACTGCTGTGTGAAACAGCCGCGTCAAACAGCCGGGTCAAACAGCCCACGTGGTCAGCGTGAGGGACGCCTCAGAGGGTCAGGGTTCTAGGCAAGAAACAGAGACGCCAACCAGAGCAGCAACACAGCTGGAAGCGCCTGGAGCTGATCCTGCTGAGCGATCAGAGGAAGGCCGGCCCCAGCTGGCAGCAGGGTGGTGATCACAGCCCCAAGCAGCAAACCGAGCAACAGCGTCGTGAGCGACCAACCGATGGATGGAAGGGCACGGCGACCCCGCCGAACATGGCTGAGAAAACTGCCGATGACGGCCAGGGAAAGCACCAACTGACTGCTGCTGGGGCTGAAGAGCAGAAACAGAAGGGCCAACGCGCCGGCGATCAGGCGCACGATCCGACCCTGCCCTTCCACGAGACTCCACTGGGGAGCAAGGCCGCTCAAGGATTGAGAGGGATCCGGAAGATTGGAGCGGAACCGCTGCAAGACCCCAACCCCCGGCAGAGAGGTCGCTGGGGCGTCCACGCCGGAGACCTGTTCCCGTGCCGAAGCACTGGCGGCGGCCTGACTGAGCTGACCGTCCTGACGATCACGCAACCGTGCCATCAGGACAGCGTCGTAAGCGGCTTCGATGCGTGCTTTCTCTTGAGGGTCGTCCCCCGCTTCTGCGAGACAACGCTGACGAGCACTTTGAACGGACTCGAAGCTGGCGCCCGCCGACAGTCCAAGACGGCTGTACGGATCGCCTGCACTCGGATTAGAGCCTGGATCACTCACCGCAGCCATCGCGGCTTATCGACGAACATCACTAGAGCGTATCGAGCCTGGCTCAGAAGAGGGGCGTTCCGTGACGGAAGCCCTCGGAAGCTTCCAAGCGACGGCGACAGGTGATGGCCTCAGCCTGGTTGAGCCAGCGACGCTTTTTGAGAAGCGGCATCTGGGGAGGAAGGTGATAGGCCTCGATCATTTCGATCGGGTCGGCGCTTCCACGGAAACAGACGTACTCCGTGCCACCGTCCGCACTTGTGCGCAGTAGCCAGAGGGTGTCCAACAGCCGGTGAATTTCTTAACCCCAGTCTGACGAGTTCAAAGCCGTGGCGTGGCTGGACCAGCGCAATGGAGCGCAATCTCGCACTTGACTTTGATTAAGCCAGGGTTAAGGGTGGGTTATCAGCTGCCAAAGGCATGAAGACGCTTCACCAGCTTCTCGAGCTCATGCAGATCGAGGAACGAGCACGCGTCTGCCTCTCACGCGATGAGGCACAACGCTGCATCCAACGTGCCGAAAAGGTGCGGCAACAACTCTGGGGCAGCCCCCAGGCCGTTCACTTCACAACCTCACACCCATGAACAAGAGAAACCCTCTGCTCTCGCATCAAGACTGGGAGCAACAGAACGCTCAGTCCATCCGACTGTGGAGACAGAACCTCTGGACCCTCTGGAGACCTCAGAGACTGATCGGTTCCACCCCACTCACCACCGGCGCCACATTGCTCAGTTCAAGATCGGGATGATCGTCCTTCAACTGGTTGAGATTCCAATCGTTCTTGAACAGCAACACCGGACGGTTCCAGGCATCACGAACGGTTTTGCAGTTAAAAATCCTGCCAACCGTCTCAAGCGCTGACCAGCCACCGGTCACCCATCGCGCAACCTGGAATCCCAGCGGCTCAAGACGCGATTCGACGCCGTATTCATTTTCGAGTCGATGCTGCACCACCTCCAGTTGCAGCTGACCCACCGCGGCAAGGATCGGATCGCGTTTGCTTTCATCGGTGTCGTAAAGGATCTGAACAGCTCCTTCCTCACGCAATTCATTGACCCCTTTGCGGAAGTTCTTGAACGCTGAGGGATTGGGATTGCGCAACCAACTGAAGATCTCCGGGCTGAAACAGGGGATGCCCTCAAACTCCACTTTTGGCCCGACATACAAGGTGTCCCCGATGGCAAACATGCCGGGGTTGTTGAGTCCGATCACATCTCCTGGGTAGGCGTCCTCCACCACAGCCCTGTCCTGACCAAACAACTTCTGAGGACGGGAGAGCCGAATCGCCTTACCGGTTCGCGCATGTTTCACAGTCATATCTTTCTCAAATCGTCCGCTGCAGACCCGCACGAAGGCGACGCGGTCGCGATGACGAGGATCCATGTTGGCTTGAAGCTTGAACACGAATCCGCTGAATCCCGCCCGCAAGGGATCCACCATTCCGTCACTGCTGGAACGGGCAATCGGTTTCTGAGCCATCTCCAGAAAGGCATCCAGGAAAGGACGGACGCCGAAATTGGTCATGGCCGATCCGAAGAACACCGGTGTCAGCTCACCAGCATGGACAGCCTCGATGTCCAACTCGGCACCAGCGGCATCGAGCAGCTCCATCTCCTCGATGGCGAGATCAAGCAACTCCTCCTCCACCTGCTGACGAAGCATGGAGTCATCCAGCGACAGGCGTTGCTCGCTGGCCTGCTTGCCCCGCTCCGCCCGACTGAACAGAACCACCTCGCGGCTGCGGCGATCGATCACGCCACGAAACTGCTCGCCACTCCCGATCGGCCAGTTCACGGCCCAGGGAACCAGCCCGAGCTCGGCCTCGATTTCATCGAGAAGCGTGAGGGGCTCCCGGCCGGGCCGGTCCATCTTGTTGATGAACGTGAAGATCGGAATCCTGCGCATCCGACAAACTTCAAAGAGCTTGCGGGTCTGAGGCTCGAGGCCTTTCGCGGCGTCTTCGAGCATCACGGCGTTATCCGCCGCCGCCAGGGTTCTGTAGGTGTCCTCAGAAAAGTCCTGGTGGCCTGGTGTATCGAGCAGGTTGATGGTGGTGGTGTCGTAATCGAACTGCAGCACGGTGGAGGTGATCGAAATCCCCCGTTGCTTCTCCAGTTCCATCCAGTCGGACGTCACCTTGCGCTGTTCGCCTCGGGCCTTCACGGCACCGGCCTGCTGAATCGCACCCCCGTAGAGCAGAAGCTTTTCAGTGAGCGTCGTTTTTCCGGCATCCGGGTGGGAGATGATCGCGAAATTGCGTCGCCGATCCACGGCCGAGGCGAGCTCGTTGGCCAGCTCGTGCTCCGTTGCTGCCGTTGTTTCGCTCATCGCCCGCTCTTAATGCACCAAGCCTGACACCACCAGATATCGGTCGTCCTCTGGCTCCACCGTTAGAGCCTGAAGACCTGCCTGCAGCAGTTGATCCCGCACTTCTTCAAGCTCGAAGGCCGCAGCCAATGAAGCCCTGAAATCATGGATCAGCACGGCCGGAGCATCGGCCAAGTGGCACCGCTGCAGCTGATCCAGGGCGTCCATGGTCGGCGGTCGGCGCAGGTCTCGATGCAGCACACGGCAACCCGGGGCGGCCATGGCGGCGGTGATCTGCCACAGCAGAGCCGGTTGATGCAGATGGTGCAACAGGCTGTTGCTGATCACCAGATCGGCCCTGAGACCCTCCAGCTGGCGCAGATCAGAGCAGCGGAAGTCCACGTTGAGATCCAGCTCCATGGCGCGACGCTGAGCCACCGCGAGCATCGCAGCAGATCCGTCCACGCCGATGACGCGAGCGTCCGGATACGCCTGGGCCAACCGCAGCGTGATGTTGCCAGGACCGCAACCCAGATCCACCAGGGTGGGCGAAATCGGCAACTCACCCGTTCGGCCAATCAGGTCTGCCAAACGCTTCAACGTCTGCACATCGCCGGCAGCAAAGTCGGCCTCGGCATAGGCCTGCACCTGCTGGCTCTCCTCCATCAGCTCCGGTTCGGGCTGGCGCTGCATCGATTGCTGCCGTTTGTCACCCCAGTCTGAACAGTCCACTGCAGATGGTGGTGCAGGGCCCTTGCTGCCCCCATCTGTGGCGTTAGGGTTCGGGAACTTCCTGTGCACCGCTGCACGTGACCCTGACCCCGAGCCGCGCCGAGGTCGCAGCAGGCGAGAGCGCCTGCTTCAGCGACTTTCCTGCCACTGCCCCCGCCGCAAATCCGGTTTTCTACCGCACCTACAGCCGCCGAACACCCGGTGGACGCGAAAGCTGGGCCCAGGTCGGAGACCGCAACCTTGGTGGCTTGCGCAAGCTTGGTCAGCTCAGCGATGACGAGGTTGCCCTGCTTGCCCGGATGCAGGCCGAAAAGAAGGCCTTGCCTTCCGGGCGCTGGCTCTGGATCGGCGGGACGCCCTGGATCGAGCAGCAACAGAACTTCTCAGGCGCCTACAACTGCACCTCCACCAACCTGGTGGATTGGGATGCCTTCGGTCTGATGATGGACCTGGCGATGATGGGCTGCGGCACCGGGGCGATCATCGAGCCGCACCTGATCGAGCGGCTGCCGGTGGTGCGCAACACCCTGTCGGTGCTGTCGGTCACCGACATCGGCATCACGGCTGCCAGTGATCGTCAGGACGCCTGCACGCACTCGATCAGCGGCAACAAGGTGAGCATCAAGGTGGGCGACACCCGCCGCGGTTGGGTCGACAGCTACCAGCTGCTGCTCGAGCTCAGCAGCGATCCCCGTTTCGAAGGCGGAACGGTGGAGATCGAAGTGGACCTTTCGGACGTGCGCCCCGTCGGCGAAACCCTCAAGGGCTTCGGTGGCATGGCCAATCCGGTGAAGCTGAAGGATCTGTATCACCGCATTGCCCGTTTGCTCAACAAAGCAGTGGGTCGTCGACTCACGTCTGTGGAGTGTTGTCTGCTGATCGACGAAGCCGCCGTCACGATCGTGGCTGGCAACATCCGCCGCAGTGCCGGCATGCGCCAGTTCGCAGCCGACGACACCGCTGCCGCCGCCTCCAAGGACAACCTCTGGCAACAGGACGATCAGGGCAACTGGCGCATCGATCCCGAGCGGGATGCCCTGCGCATGGCGAACCACACCCGGGTGTACCACACCCGTCCCAGCAAAGAGGTGGTGCTGGCTGCGGTCACCAAACAGTTCCACTCGGGTGAGGGAGCGATCCAATTCGCACCGGAGGCCATTGCCCGTTCCAACGCTGATCTGCTCAGCACCCCTGAGCTGCGCACCGAATTCATCGAGGTGTACTGCGACCAGGGTCGCGAGGAGGCTGGCCGCTGGCTGCAGCTGAACCATGGCCCCATCGCTGAAGCGGAGCTTGAGCACCGCCTCGGCCGCTATGGCCTCAATCCCTGTGGAGAAATTCTGGGCGCCGATTTCCACTGCAACCTGGCGGAGATCCATCTGAATCAGATCGACCCCAGCGATGACGAGGGCCAGGCCGATGCCTTCCGCGCTGGTGCCCTGTCCGTGGCCTGCCTTCTCAACCATCGCTTCGAAGTGGAGCGCTACCGGCAAAGCCGGGCCTGGGATCCGATCGTGGGCGTCAGCTTTACGGGTCTGTTCGACTTCTTTGTGCACGCCTTCGGCAGCGAATGGCTGCGCTGGTGGGAAGCCGGCCGTCCCGACACGGAGGAAGGCAAGGCGTTCAAGACTCAGGAGGCTGCCTATCTGAGCCGCTGGAAACAGGTGGTGAACGACACCGTCTGGGACTACTGCGATCGCCACGGCCTGCGCCGGCCCAACCGTTGCACCACCGTGCAGCCCGCTGGCACCAAGAGCCTGCTCACGGGCGCTGCTCCTGGCTGGCATCCCCCCAAGGCACAACGGTTCATCCGCCGGATCACATTCCGCAAGAACGATCCCGTTGCGATGGCCTGCATGGACTACGGCTACACCGTGGTTCCCTCCCAGTCGGACAAGGATGAGCAGGGCCGCCTGCTGGACGATCCCTTCGATCCCCGTTGCACCGAATGGCTGGTGGAGATCCCCACCGAAGTGAGCTGGGCCAATTTGCCCGGAGCCGACGCCGTGGACATCAATGGCTTCTCAGCGATGGCCCAGTTCGACTTCTACATGCAGGTGCAGCGCCACTACACGGCCCACAACACCTCAGCCACGATCGAATTCCGGGAACACGAAATTGAGCCGTTGGCCGACGCCCTCCACCAGGCCATGGATCAAGGCGAGGGCTACATCTCCGCTGCCTTGCTGGCGCGCTTCGATGCCAATGCCACCTTCCCTCGCCTGCCCTTCGAGCCCATCGACGCCGACACCTATGAGCAGATGCAATCAGAGGTGATTCAGCGTCGCGTGAGCAGCGATTTCTTTGAAGCGCTGCAGCGCTACGACCAGGGCGAGCTCAAGGAGGCTGGTCCCGCCGGTTGTGATTCAGACAAGTGCCTCCTGCCGTTGGCAAAACCCAACAGCTGAGGCTCCGACAAGGCTGACTTAAAATGTCCCTGGAGCTTGCACGGTGAGTTCCAGGCAACTGGAGAGGTGGTCGAGTGGTTTATGGCTCTGGTCTTGAAAACCAGCGTGTCAGCAATGGCACCGTCGGTTCGAATCCGACCCTCTCCGTTTCCT
>MDSW01023135.1_pt1 | contig 19618 bp, 15 predicted proteins | sample 811171 | NCBI WGS metagenome assembly MDSW01 (sample SAMN05326641, study PRJNA326480) | marine metagenome | isolation source: seawater | place: Atlantic Ocean: North West | collected 2012 | reverse complement strand
CGGTCCGGCGAGTTCGTGCGGTACAATCAAGAGCACTTGGGTCGCGCCTTCTCCTCCTCCTTCTCCTCCTTCTCCTCCTCCTTCTCCTCCTCCTCCTCTTCCTCCTCGGCGGCGGCCGCCTTCGCCTCCGCGAGCGCTCTCGCCGCCTCCTCCCGCGCCTCCCCGATGAGCTTCGCTCGCGCCCATAACTCGCCGTACGCGGGCGTCCCGTACACCACCGGCGACCGACGACGGAACGCCGCGCCCTTCGCGATCGACGCCGTCGAGTCCTCCTCCGTATCCTCGGCGCCGGGTTTCGACGAGACGCGTTTGACGACGGTTTCGCCTCGCGCTTCCCATCGCCGGTCCATCGCCGCGGCCTGCCGCGCGAGCTCCCTCCCGAGCCTCTCGGCGCGCGCCGCCGCCGCGGTCGAGGAGGCGCCGCCGGGGAGGCCCCCACCGGTCGCGCGAAGCGCCTCGGCGACGGCGGCGCGCGCCGAGGCGGCGTCGGGAGCGGCGTCGGGATGAGAAATACCTTCGAAGGAAGAAACGACGGCGGGGGACCTCTCGCGATCCGCCGCCGCGTCTTCCCGCGTCGACGACGGTTTGTGAGGCGAGGCCATCTCCGCGACGTGGATCCCGGGCGTCGGGACCTCGTCGTCGTCGATGGGAACGGCGACGGGGATGGCGACATCCGACGCCGAAGACGCCTCCGATTCCGACGCCTCCGCCTCCGCCTCCGCCTCCGATTCCGAAGCCTCCGCCTCCGATTCCGATTCCTCGACGTCCTCGACGTCCTCGGCGCCTCCGCTCGGCGCCTCGGCTCGGTCCTCCCCCCCTAAACCCTCCGTTCCGGCCCGGCGCTCGTTTGTCCTTTGGGCTCGCTCCCGCTCCTCGATCTGCCAGGGCAGCTCCCCCTGGGCTCTCATCTCGTCCACCCTCCACTCCGGCACGTTCGCCTCTCGGATGAGCCTCGCCTCCTCCTCCGCGCGTTTGGACATGTGGCGGTACGGGTCCCTCGCCGGCGGCATTAGGCCGGCTTTTCGCCGCGCCTCGGCCTCTTCCTTGGCCCTCGTCACCATCGCCTCGAACGCCTCGCGGTTCTTCTCCCTCGCCCTCGCCTCCTCGTCGGCGATTTTCCCGCGCTCGGCGCGTTCCTCCGCGACGCCGCCTCTGGACCACGCGTCTGCGAGTCGGCGATCCTTGGGGAACACGGGCGCGTCGTCCAGGTAATTCAAACCCGGCATGGCGACCGTCACCGTCTTGCGGTAGCTCGGCACCTCGCTCACGAGCGGGTTGCCCTGGAGCTTAAGGAGCTTGAGGTTCGCGCGGAGGTTCGCGGCGGAGGCGAAGAACTCGGTGACGATCGCGGGGTCCTCGAGCCGGTTGGAGGCGACGTCGAGCGTCGTCAGATGCGCGCACGTCTCGAGCGCGGAGAGCGCGTCCGCGTCGCGCAGTCGATTGCCGCTCGCGACGAGGACTTGCAGACTCGGGTGGCCGCGCAGACCCTCCATGGTTTCGATTCGGTTGTCGCTCACGTCCAGGGTGGTCAGAGCCCCGAGGCGGATCGCGCCGTGGACGTCCGCGAGCGCGTTCTTCGCCATGTGCAAGCACCGCAGACGCTCGAGGTGGAGGAGCCCGTCGAGGACGTCCACGGAGTTGCTCTCCAGGTAGAGCGTCTTGAGCCCGACGTACGGCTCGAGGTTCGTCACCTCGGCGATGCCCTTACAGTGCAGGTGCAGGACGTCGTTGAGCTCGGGGGCGTGCGAGTACCTGCCGAGAGAAGGAGAGGATGAGGGGGGACGAGAGGGAGCGCGGTCAGCGCGCGCCCGACGCGGATCGCGCGGATCTCGGCGGACCCGCGAGAGGCGGTGCCGAATCCGACGAATCCGACCGCGCGGGGCGCGAGGCCGGACGCACCCGTTGTTCGCCTCGCACACTCTGCGCAGGGCCGCCGCGGTCATCTCCCACCCCGCCATCGCGCCGACCGAGCGGGGGTCGTCCGACGACCCGCGGCGGTGGCTCTTCCGGGACCGCGCGCGGAGGAGGAGTGCACGTGATCGAGATTCGAGAGACGGTGAGGACCAGCAAGCAAGAACTCATGAGACTCATCGGCCGAGTTTGGCATCGCGCGTGCCCGGTGCAGCAGTCGAACGCCGCCCGCGCGAATCGTGCCGTCGTCGAATCGGCCAGTCCTCCGCGCGCGCCCGGCTCGACCGACCGCCGGAATTCGCCCGCGATGGGTCTGCGTCGCTTCCTCTCGCGCCTCTCCGGCAAGGTGACGACCTCGAAGCACTTCGACAAGTACTGCCGCGACGTGTTCAACGAGGTGGACAACAACGCGAGCGGCACGCTGGACAAGACGGAGCTCCACCTCGTCGTCATGCTCTTCCTGAATCGCGTCAACGCGAACATGCGCGGGCAGCACGTGCAGGCGCCGAAGCGCGAGGAGATCTTCGCGATCTTCGAGAAGGTGGACAAGGACCGGAGCGGTGAGCTGAGCTACGAGGAGTTCCTCGTGTTCATGGAGGAGCTGTGCAAGGACATGGGCACCGGGGTCCTTATCGAGTGGTTCAAGACGCTCGTCGTCGTCCCGGGCATCGCCCTCGGGCTCACCGCGGGGGTGAAGAAGGCGGCGCCCAGAGTCCACGCGGAGATGAACAGTCTGAACCCCGGCATCGCCCCGGCTCTGTACGCGGGCGCCGCGGGGATGCTCGTGGAAAAGCTGCCCCCGCCCCTGGGCACGCCGAAGAACCCCTGACGAGAGACGACGTCAGAGCGCGCGGGGGGCCGTGCCATGCCATCCGAAGGGGTCTCGAGTCGTCGGGTATTTATTTATTTCACGCGCGTTCCGTTCCGTCGTTTCGCCGCGCGTCTCAACGGCCGCCTTCGTCTCGACATCCTTCGTCCCTCTCTACTCCACGTCGGCACCCGCGATGAAGCCCGCGAACGCCCCCCGGAGCCCCTCGACGTCCTCCAGCGCCGCCGCCGCCTCCGCCCGGACCGCGTCCCAATCCCCCGCCCGCCCCCGCGCGGCGTCCGCCGCCGCGCCCAAAGCGACGGCGTCGAAAGCGGACTGCGCGACCCTCGTCGCCCGCGCCGTCGCCTCCGCCTCCCCGGTCATCGCACCGCCCCCCAACCCGCCGGTCACGGCCTCCACGGCCTTCCGGTTCGCCTCCCCCCCCGTGTCCAGCATCTCGCGAAGCTCGGCGGCGCCCCAGCGCGACGACGGCGGCGAATCGCCCCCCGCGCTTCGCGTCCCCCCCGTCGGCGTCGGCACCCCCATCCCCTCCCTCCCCTCGACCTCCATGCCGGCGATCCTCGCCATCTCCAGCGCGCCTCCCCTCGCGGCGCCGACGGTGTCCCATCCGTTCCCCGCGAGCGCCACCCTCGCGGCGTCCCTCGCCTCGTCCGTTCGCCCCGCGCGTAACAGCGCCCTCGCGTTGAACGCGTGCGCGAGGGCCCACCCCTCGAAGTCCGGGTCGTTCGCGAACCACTCCGCGGTGACGAGGGCGGAGGTTCGATCGCCGAGGCGCTCGTGGCGAAGCGCCATCGAGGCCATCACCTCCGGGAACTTGCCGACGGCGCGGTGCGCGAAGGCGTCGGGGCGGGAGGGAAGCGCCGACGCGGCGAGCTCGCCCCGGACGTACAGCGACGCGCCGAACGCGCCGGCGGCCGCCTCCACGGGGCGGCGGCGACGTTCGAAGTCCGTTCGAAGGTCGTTCGAAGCCCCGTTCGGGTCCGCGTCCACGCCGGCGGTCGTCGCCGCGAAGTCCTCGTACACCAACGCGCGGTGGACGTGCTGCGCGGCGGAGAAGGCGACGAGGTCGACGCCGCCGGGGCCCGAGCGCACGATCGGGAGCGGCGCGGGTTTAGTCGTGACGCGAGGGGAGGTGGAGGAAGCGGCCAGGACGTCGCGCGGGCGGAGGAAGAAGCCCAGGACGCCGCCGTCCTCGCGCGCGTCGGCGTCGCTCGCGAGAGGGAGGACCTGCGGGTGGAGGCCGCGGCGGTGGGAGGGCGGGACCGGGCGCGCGCCCGTCGCGCGGAGGACCGCGAGGAGCTCCTCGAGGTTCGGGGGCGCGATCAGGCCCAACCGCGCGATGGAGGCGCGGAGCGCGGCGGCGTGCGCGGCGAAGGACGAGGGGGAGGCGTCCGACGCGAACGAGCGAGGAGCGACGCGGGCGCGGCGAGAGACGAGCGCGAGGGCGGAGCGCGCCATCGGCGACGGGCGGGGGGGAGCGCGCCCCCGTCTGTGAGAGGGGAGCCGAGGCGGTCGATCCGTGAGCGTCGAGGAACAGCTTTTGTACTCGTCGCGTCTCGCAGCAGTAAAAGTTGAGTCGCGACGACGACGCACGAGATCCTTGCTGCTCCGCCACTCTCGTCGGCGTCCGCGGGCGCCGAGAGAGTCTCGTCCCCTTCATGCCCTCCTCCTCCTCCTCCTCCTCCTCCTCCGGCCGCGGCGCGTCCCCGCGCACGCGTCGCGCGGCGCGCCGGTTCCTCCGCGCGTCTCGGCGGGGCGACCTCCGCGCGGCGAAGAAGCGCCTGCGGCGCCACCCCGGCATCGACATCGAGCGCCGCGACCGGCGCACGGGGCGCACGGCGCTCCACCTCGCGTGCGACGCCGGCGCGGAGGACCTCATCGCGTTCCTCATCGACCGCGGCGCGGACGTCACGCGCCCCGACGCGCGCGGCGCGACCCCGGCGCACCTCCTCGCGCGCCACGCGGCGACGCGCCCGAACGCGCTCCACCGACTCCGCCGCGCCGGCGCCGACCTCGCCCGCGCCGCCGACGCTAACGGGCGCACGCCCAACGCCCTCGCCGAGCGCGCGGTCGAGCGCCACCTCCGCGCCGTGCGCGAGGCGGAGGAGCGGAGGCGTGCGAGATCGGTGGACGAGGACGAGTACGAGGGCCTGGGCGATCGCGCGACGCGCGATGGCTCCGCCGACGCGTCGCGATGGCGCCGCAAACTCGCCGACGAGGCGGCGCGAGAATCGACCCTCGACGAGTTCGGCGGCCTCTCGCGCGGCGAGACCGCCCTGGACGAGCTCCGCGCGTTCCTCGCCGACCACGACGAGAGCGACGCGGCCGAACCGGCGTACGCGTTCGGCGCGGAGGAGGCTGCGTTCGAAGCCTACGAGGCGGCGGCGCGTAAAAGCGCGAACGAGCGAACCTCCTACATCTCGAATCCATCCGCGGCGGCGGCGAACGCGCAGGCGCGCGCGACCGCCGCTCGCGACGCCGAGGCGCAGAGGATCCTGGACGAGGCGAGGAGCGAGGACGCGGCGTGGCGGCGGCGCGTCGCGTCCGGTTCGGGGTCGAGGGGGGGAGACGCCTCAGCCTCCGCCTTCGCCTCCGCCTTCGCCTCGGAGACGGACCTCGCGGCCACCTACAGGCGACGCTGGGGCGTCTTCGCCGCGAAGGCGGCGAGGGTCGAGAGGGAGGGCGCGGAGGCGGGGGGCGGGTCCGCGGGCCCCCCCCGAGGACGCCACTTGTTGGGGTTCGCGGACGTCCCCTGGCCCGCTCGCGAGGGCGCCGGGCTCGAGGCGTTCAGGGAGGCGCTGGAGCGCGACGTGCCGAGGGGCGACTTGCGAAAGGCGCTCCGGGCGGAGATGCTGAGGTGGCACCCGGATAAGTTCGGGGGGAGGTTCGGGAAGGCGCTGCGGGCGGAGGACCGGGAGAGGATCGCGAGGCGCGTCGCGGAGGTCGCGACGCGAGTCGCGGAGCTCTACAAGCGATCGAGCCGTAATGAGTCGGACGCGTAGGAGCGTTGCGAGAACGCGTCTGATATGAAGCTGAGACCGCAGAGTCATCATCATCTCCTTTCGAAAGTAGACTACAAGTCAAAATCCTACGCGCGCGTCCGCCGCGGGGGTCAGCAGGGGCCGCACGGGTGGTCGGTGTCCACGTCGATGACCGTCACGAGCGTCGTCTCGTCCCTGCACGCGGCCCAGACCGCCCTGACGCGTCCGTCCTCGAGCGCCCACCGCGGGCACGGCCGCGCGTCCGGGGTGGAGTGCCTCGCGCTCACGCGGCCGCGCTCGAGCGTCGCGTCGGCATCCGCCCTGGAGATGTGGCGGCAGTCCATGCGGCAGCTCGCGTGCTCGGAGTAGGCCCTCGGGCGGCGGCGGAGGCGCGCGCGGAGGGTCTCGTCGCGCGCCGAGGCCGCGGCGGATTCGCGGCGCGCGGTGATGCCGACGAGGGCGAGCATCCCGGCGAACACCGCGCCGATGCCCCACAGCCCGAAGCCCGTCTTGGGGCGCTTCGGCTTCTCCCCGCCGTCCTTGGTCCTCCTGAACTGCTTTCCCATGCGGCCCTTGTACCCGCCTCGGCCGCGCCCTCGGCCGCGCCCGCCGCCGCCGCCGCCGGGGATGCGAGGAGGTGCCATCGCGAGCGCCGCGAGGGGAGCGCCGCGCCGGAAGAGGCGCCGCGTACGCGACCCGCGGCGCGGTCGAGTGGCGCCGCGAGAGCGCCGGCGAGGGATCCAGCACCGGTCGAGGGTCGACACGTGGAATACCCGCGCGTCGTGGTTCAGACCTGGCCCGAATTATCGGCGAGCGAGTGCGGCCGCAGTCCAGGATCATCACACACGAATTCCAGACGTTGGAAACGGCCGTCGTGACGACGACGGCGGGACGCGAGCGCGCGTTCCCCCCGCGCGCGACCACACGCGCGGCGCGCGTCCGGTGCGGCCCGCTCGCGCCCGCCCTCGATCCTTTCCCCCCGTCTGACTTCGCCCCCGTCCGCGATGTCCGCGCGCGACCTCGACCTCTCGCGGGACCTCCTCCCCGTCGCGACGGCGGATCTGCACGTCCCCTGCGACGACACCCCGCTCTTCGCGGCGGCGACGCTGGGTGGGGCGGGCACGACCGAGTTCCCCTCGCTGGACACCGCCGCCGCGGCTCTCCCCGCGCACTACCCCACCCCGCGGCGCGCGTCCCGCCCCGTGGGCGGGTCCCGCGGCGCCCTCGCGGCGAACGCGGCGGCGGGGGCCGCCGCCCCTCGCGGGCGCATGGCGAAACCGAACGCCGCCGTCCCGGCGCGCGCCGACCCTCCCTCGGGGAAGGAGAACGAAGACGACGCGACCCTCGCGGACGTCGCGACCCGCCTCGAGCGCCTCGAGGCGCCCTCATCTTCGGCGTCCGACGTCCGCGAATCCGCCTCCCCGCTCACCCCCGCCGAGCGCCGGTCCGTCCTCGCCGCTTTCGGCGACGGCGCCGAGCGTCCCGAGGGCGGGGCCTTCGCGTTTTTCCCCTCAAACGCCGGTCCCTCGCCGCCGGCCGCGGAGGCGCGCGAGGGAGGGTCAAGAGGGTCGGGAGGGCCGGGAGGGTCGGGAGGGTCGACGCGCGAGCTCGGCACGCTTCGCGCTTTAGGTTCCCCGCTCTCGTCGTACTCCCCCGCGCTCCGCGCCGTCGTCGAGAAGGCGCTCGCCGGGAAGATCCTCTCCCTCGCGGAGAAGGGCGCCTTACAGGCGGCGATGGAGCTCGAGGAGCGCCGCGAGCGCGCCCGCCTTCGCGCCGCGTCGGTGTCCCCGTACGACCCGAAGACCCCCCCCGCCCCGTTCAACACCCCGACGGGAGCAAACTTCCCCGCGATGACGGACGATAGAACCCCGTCCACGGATAACTCGGGCGTCGTCGCGCTCGCGATGCTCACCCCGACCACGAACGCGTCCAGCGTCGCGAGCCTCCCGGGCGGCGACACGCCGACGGACGACGCGGGCACCACGCCCGACGCGACGTGCGCGTTGGCCAGGGCTCTGGCGAACCGGAGGGAGGGCGCGGCGATGAGCGCGTCCGCGATCTCGATGTGCGCCGCGGTGGATGACCTGCGGGCGGGGAAGATCGTCTCGGCGGAGCGGCTGGCGATGTTGGAGCGCGCGAGGCGGCGGCGGGCGTCCGAGACGCCGACGATCGACGCCATCGCGGCGAAATCGGAGGCGGGGGGGACGCTCACGGAGGCGGAGGAGGCGGTGCTCAACATGTACCTGCAAACGTCGCCGGGGATGATGGGACGGGGGGGAGACGGTGATCCGCGCGCGTGAGAGCGCGCGCGAGGCTGATGAGAGGTGTATTTCATCAAGCGCGAGTATTCTTAAAGACGTCGTTCCGTGCTGCACCCTCGTCGGAATATTGATAAACGCATGCGCGAAACGCCGGCGCCGGAACGTTGGCGCGCGGCGCGCATCGGGGATTTTTCCGCGCCAGTTGTCGACCGAAACCGACGGTGACGCGGACGTCTGGCGGACAGATCTGCGTGCGCGCTCTCGACCATCTGGCGCCACCACCACCTCAAACGCGGGCCGACCCGGCGCGGGTTGTCCTCGGCCGCGAGCGCCATGGGGTTCTTCTCGGCGGATAAGTCCGGTAACCCGGCGTACATCCTCGTGGAGAAGGTGCGTCGACGCCGACGAACGCATTCGTCGCCCGCCCGGCGACTCTTCGCGGACGCTTCGCGCCGGCGGACGTCGACTCCACGCCCGCGCGAGTCTTTCCCCGGCGCTTTCGGCGGCTTCCCCGACGCGACGGGAGCGCGAGGGGAGCGACGCGAGGGAAGTCGCTCCGAGGGGGGGAGTCCCTCCGCGAGGGGAGTCCCTCCGCGAGGGGAGTCGCTCCGGACGCCGTCCTTCGCGCGCCCGCTCCGTCGCGGTCGCGTTTGCCCTAAAACGAGCGCTCGCGCTCTTAAAACGTCGTCGTCATCCGCCGTTCCGTTCCGTTCGCACCCTCGGTCCCGACCTCCTTCTTCCTCCCTGACCTCTCGCTCCCCGCTCCCTCCCTCTTCAGGCGACGTCGAACCACCTCCCCGGTCCCGACTGGGGCGTGAACGTGGACATGTGCGACCTCGTGAACTCCGACTTCCACCGCCACGGCAAGGACACGGTGAAGGCGCTCAAGCTCAAGATCCTGAAGAAGTCCAATCCCGGCCGCCAGCTCCTCGCGCTCACCGCGCTCGAGATGTGCATGAAGAACTGCGGCGCGCAGTTCCACGTGATGGTCATCAACAAGGAGCTCCTGCACGAGATGTGCCGCCTGGCGCAGAAGGGAGACCAGAGCGGGTCCGCCGACCGAGACGTCACGGACAAGATCCTCGTCCTCATCCGCGAGTGGGCGGAAAATTTACGCCTGCCGCAGTACCAGGAACGGTACCAAGATCTCCGCCGCCGAGGAGTACTCTTCCCCGCGGAAGCCTCCCGCAGCGCATCCGCCGCGGGCGTCGGCGCGGATTCCGGGAACACCTCCGGGAGCTCCGCGGCGCCGATGTACGTCCCCCGGCGGACGAATGCGGAGGCGATCGCTGCGAATCTCGACGCGATGGACCCCGCCGACGCGGCGGCGATCCGCGCGGCGGTGGCGGAGGCGGAGGCGGAGGCGGAGGCGGAAGAGGCGGCGATGGCGGAGCTCGCGAACCGGAGGAGGAGCGGGAGCCACGGGTCCGGCGGCGGCGGCGCGGGGCGGCGGCGCGTCATCCGCCGCGACGACGGAATGATCATCAACGACGTCGGCGGCGGCGGGTACGACGCCGCGTCGCCCCCGCGGGGGTACGGTCGCCTCGACGACGACGACTCGTTCGGAAACTCGCGTGACAGAAACGGGCGGCAGGGTTCAGGCGGCGGCGACTACGGCCACGCGGCGGAGATGCTCGCCGCGCAGAGGCTCAGCGCGGAGGAGGCGGCGATACGCGCGCGCGGTGGGGACCGGAGCGCTTCCATGGACGTCTCGTCGCCGGAGGCGGTGGCGAAGCTCAAGTCGGACCTCGAGGTGGCGCGGAACAGCGTCGGGGTGCTGAGGGACATGCTCGCCGGGATCGACCCGGGCGCGAACCCGGAGGCGGCGCGCGACGACGTCGTCGAACAGCTCGCGGAGCAGTGCCGCCAAATGCGCCCCCGGGTCGTCTCGCTCGTGCAGAGCGCCGAGAACGAGGAGCTCCTGATGCTCGCGCTCGAGCTCAACGACGAACTCGGTGACGCGCTCGACCGCGCCGACGCCGCCGTCGCCGCCGCCGCGGACCCGGACGCCCTGGTGGCCTACCGAGCCGCGTACGGCGACGCCGGGGTCGACGACGCGACCAGGGAAACCACCCCGCCCGTGGGCGACCTCGTGGACCTCCTAGGGGAGGCGTCCGTGAGCACACCCCCCCCGGGAAACAGAAACCCCACCGGCGCCGAGAGCGGCTTCGAACCGTCCCCCGGCGGAAGACCCGTCGCGGACCCGTTCGCGTCGTCGAACGCGCCTCTGCCCGTCTCCCCGCCGCAGACCCACCCGGAGCGCGCCGTTCCCCACGCCTCGCCGCCGTACGGGAGCGTCCCGCCGCTCGAGGCGCCCCCCGGGTCGAGCTCGAAACAACACCGAGGCCCGGGTGGGCCCCTCTCGTCGTCCGCCGCCGCGCTCCCCGCGGTGACACTCGACGATCTCCTGGGCCCGAGCCCGGCTGGCCCGAGCCCGAGCGCCGCCGCCGCCGCCGTCGCGGACCCGTTCGCGGACCCGTTCGCGGCGACGAGCTCGCGCTCGAGCGCTGCTCTCCCCGCCGCGACCCCCCCGAGCGCGACGAACCCGTTCGCGGCGCCGGCGTCGGCGGCGTCGGCGGTGTACGATCCGTTCGCGAGCGCCGCGGCGGCGGCGGCGACGAACCCGTTCGCGGCGCCGAGCGCGGGCGGCGCCGGGTTCGGGAGCATGCCGCCCGCGAGCCCGCCCACCGGCGCCGGATACGGATACGGCGGGGCGCAGTCGCAGGCGCAGTCGCCGTCGCCGGGTGGTGGTTTCGGGTTCGGGTCGCCGCCGGGGTCGGGGTCGGGGGCGCGCGCGATGGCGAGCCCGGCGGCGGGGACGATGAGCACGAACCCGCTGTTCGATCGATCGGCGGGCGCGGGGGACGCCGCGCGCGACCCCTTCGCCGATCTCGCCGCGCTCTCCCCGCCGCGGAACGGGAACGGGAACGGGAACGGGAACGGGAACGGAGCGGGGGGGAGCAATAACCCGTTCGCCGCGCGGTGAGACGACCGGATCGAGGAATGGGGAGGGAGGAGAGACGCCGACGCCGAGGACGACGCGTAAAAAAAGGTTCTTGGGGCCGAGAACGCGATGCTCTTGATGATGTTGTGAGACGAGCAGAGAAAAACAGCAGAATTTTTTTTGACGCCCCAGCACTTCTTGGAAACCGGCCGGTGTCTTGGTCTGTTGACTCGTCGGCGCCGCCGAGAAACCGCCGCCGCGGGAAAAACGCACATTTCGCTCGGGAAAATATTCTTTTCCGACGTGTCACGTGCCCCGATGCATCGGGAAAAACGCCTCGACCGGTGAGGGAAACCCCAGCAGCTCTCCGCGCTCTCGCGCGGCGCGCTCGCGGCGTCTTCGTCTCCGTCGGACATGTCGAGCGACGCGCGCCTCCTTCACCCCGCGGGGGCGGAGGCTCCCGCGAAGCCCTTCGGCGCGACCCTCGCGCGACGTTTCCGCGCGGTTTTCCTCACGTCCACACTCAACCTCCTCCTCGTCTGCTTCCCCGCCGCCATCCTCGCGCGCGGGTTCGGCCTCGACGACGCGATCGTGTTCGTGCTGTCGCTCCTCGCCATCTGCCCCATGGCCGAGCGACTCGGGTTCCTCACCGAGGCGATCGCCGACCACACGAGCCCGGCCGTGGGGGGCCTGCTGAACGCCTCCTTCGGCAATCTCACCGAGCTCATCGTCTCCGTCTGCGCCATGCGACAAAACCTCCTGCGCGTCGTGCAACTCTCGCTGCTCGGAAGCATCTTCGGGAACCTGATGCTCGTGCTCGGATGCTCCCTGCTCGCCGGCGGGCTCGTCAAGAAGCACCAGACGTTCCACGCCCAGGCCGCGAGCGTCCACGTCGGACTCATCGCCCTCGGCGTCCTCGCCCTCGCGCTCCCCGCGGCGCTCGCGGCGACGGGCACCGAGACGGAAGCAAACGGCGCGTCCGAGCTGGCCCTCTCGCGGTACGCCGCGGCGTGTCTCCTCGGGACGTACGCCGCGTTGCTGGTCTTCCAGCTCAAATCCCACGCGGACATGTTCGACGAGGAAGAAACGATCCGAGAGGACGCGAACGATCCCGAATCTCTCGATCCCGGGTCTCTCTCTCGAGGAGGGTCTCTCTCTCGAGGAGGGTCGAGCCCGGCGCTTCTGGCGGCGTTTTCCTCCTCCGCCGCGGAGGACGAGCGCTCGGTCGCCTCCCTCGCTCCGTCCGTGGAGAGCGACGGCGAGTCCCTCGGCGGCGTCGCCTGGTGCTCACTATGGCTCTCGCTCTTCACCGCCGCGGTGTCCCTCATGTCGATGTACGTCGTGGACACGATCGACGACGCCGCCGAGCGGTACTCGCTGCCCGGGGCGTTCATCGCGACGGTGGTCTTGCCCGTCGTCGGCAACGCCGCCGAGCACGCGGCGGCGGTGATGTTCGCGGTGGACGATCGGCTCGACCTGGCCATCGCCGTCGCCGCCGGGAGCGCGACCCAGATCATCACGTTCGTGCTGCCGCTCATGGTCGTCGTGGGGTGGGTCCTGGGCGTGCCCATGGACATGAACTTGGAGCCGTACGAGACGGCGACCACGGCGCTCGTCGTCGCCTTCGTCGGGTTCATCCTGCACGACGGAAAATCGACGTGGCTCAAGGGGGCCGTGCTCTTGGTCGCGTACGCGCTCGTCGCGGGGAGCTTCTTCACGCACAAGGACAACGCGCTCGCGGGGGGAAACGGACACGACGCGGGGGACCACGCGAGGGTCCCGCCGAGCAGCGGGTATTAAGAGACCCGGAGGGGGTATGAGGAGGTACCGTCCTTCCGTTCACCCGTGGACACTATATATCATTATTATGTGCTTGTTTCTTTAATTTATAGCAGAATGTATTAACACAAATTGCAAAAGAAAGTGTCGTATCGTGGTGTCGGACTACGATAGTCCGCCGGTCCGTTTTCAAGCGCGCCGGGGGACGTTGTTGACGCGCGTCGTTCGAGAGATTTCTTTTTCCCGTCGTTCGTTCGGGTGACGCGCGGCGCGCCCCTCTCGGCTCGTCACGACGCTCAGTACCAGTCGTTCGAGTCCACCTCGGGGACCGCGACGCTCGTTTTCCTCGTCGCCGCCGTCGCGGGCGCGAGCGTGGCGTTTCCCGCGGGAAGGACGCCCCCGAGCGCGAAGGCGCCGTCGAAGAATTTCTTTTGCGCCGCGTGCCTGGAGGAGGGGTGCGCCGCGTGGATCGTCGTGGACGCCTTCGCCGCGTCCGCTCCCGCGGCGAGCGGGGCGACGACCGCGCGCTGGTGCGCCTCGCGCTGGCGCTCGTCCAGGCTCGTCCGGCGGTTCGCCTCCCACTTGCGGTGGAAGTAATCGTGCGCCTCCTCCTCCCCGCCGACGAAGTGCAGGTCCTTGAAGGAGTCGCTCTGCACGAGCCGGGTCTCGTCGTTCGGCGTCGGCATGCCGAACACCTGACGAAGCAGCGAGGGGGATCTGCCTTCTTGCGGGCTGACGCGGGGCATGAGCGAGGGCCTTCGGTCTCTCGTCGTCGAAGCGTGGGGGCGCGGAAAACGCGCGTGGGAGCGCGACGTCGCGTGACGCGCGCGCGTGAGTGCGCGTCGGCGGGGAGGGGCGGCCTCCGGAAGATATCTGACGTGGCAATTTCCGATGCCAAGTGGAAAATGCCGATGCACTTTTTCGCTTCGACCGCCGGCCGGTGACGCGCCAAAACACACCGCGCGACGCTCCAGCCTCGCTCACGACCGCTCTCGCCCGCCTCGACCAACTCTCGATGGGTCAAGCCGCCACCAAACTCGGCCACGGAGGTGCGTCGTCGCCGCCCGCGCGCGTCGCCGTCTTCGCGAGACGGCGCGTTTTTTTTCCGCCATTCATTCGCCGGTTCGTGTCGAAGATCCTTCTCACATCCGCTCCCAGACATCGACGCCGCCGGTTGGGGCGTTCCGACGTACGACGACGCGTCCGAGCCGGCGCGGAGCCCTCGCTCGAGCCTCGACGGCGATTCCCGCCGCATGTCCATCGACGAAACCCAGAGCCCCAGGCGCAGGTCCCTCGATCTCTCCAGCGTGCAAGCCTTGAACGCGGACCCGCCGTTGCGCTGACGAGGCCTCCGGAAAAAATCTCCGGAACGCGAAACGATCCGTGCCGCTCGCGCGCGCGACGCGTGTCTCTCATCACACGCGACGACGCGCGAAAACGGCGTCTCGGGGTGGACGCGGCGACGACTCGCGCGCGGGAGTCGGGACCACGAGAACGAACGCTCGGAATACCCGATGGAATACGATCTTTACGAACGAAGAGCACCCCGCGCGGAATCCTGTCCTCCGACGGCGCTCGCGCGCGCGCTCAGATATCACGCGACACTCGCCGCGCCCCGACCCCCCCGGGTGAATTCGTTCGGACGTTCGCCGACGGCGGACGTCAAGTGGCTCGCCCGCCGACGTCGTCACGGCGTTTTCCGTCTCGCCCTCGCGTCGTGCCTCACGAGCGCGTCGCCGCTCGCCTTGAGCTGCGCGACGTTCGCGATCTGCTTGAGCGCCCACCCGGGGAGCGCGAGGATCGCGATCTGAACCGCCGCGGCGTCCGTCCTGAGCCCCGTCGCGCGAAGCGTCGTCCCCGGCACCCCGACGGAGGCGGGAAGGATCGCGACGAGCGCCGGAACGCCCGCGACGGCGCCGACGCCCTTCTCGTCGCTCGCCGCCAAAGCGCAGAGGTACAGCACCTCCGCGCTGACGCAGCACACGCCCATGAAGATTCGGTTCGTGTAGTACAGTCTCAGGAGGAAGAACGCGGACCGGTCCACGTCCTTGTGGCTGGACTTGGACGCGAGGAGCTGACTGTACATCTGGAGCCAGTGCGACCCGACGTCCAGGAGGACGAGCGCGACGCAGAGGAAGAAGCGCTCGGGGTAGAGGCGAGAGAGGACCATCAGAAGGCCGGTCGTGGCCAGGCGGTCGGTGACCTTGGGGGCGGGGCGCGAGGGGGGAGGGGAGGGGGGAGGTGAGGGGGTGCGCTGGATCGCGGGGTGATACGCGCGGAGGGGGGAACGAAAGGCGACGACGCGGCGTCGAAGGCGGAGGCCGAGAGGCGTTCGTTCGTCCCTCCCCGAGGGTTTGTCGAATGCATCCATCGTCGCGCGACGGCGGTGCGCCGGGGCGGCGTGGACCCGCGCGCCGGCGCGCGCGCGCGCACCATGTCCAGGAGCTTTCCGAACTCCGAGCACTGGTCGAACTTCCTCGCGAAGCGCCCGTCGAGCTCGTCGCACACGAAGCTGAGGAGGTACGCGACGAGGGAGAGGCGGACGTCGGAGAAGGCGTGCGCCAGGGACACCCCCGCGAGGACGACGCGGGCGTAGCCGATGAGGTTGGGGACGTAGAGGTAGACGTTGTCGTGTCGCTGGAAGAACCCGGGCGCGGCGGCACCGCGCCGCGTTTTCGGCGGCATGGCGAGAGGGCGAACGAACCCGCGAGCGGGGCGGACGAGCGCCGCCTGCGTGTGCGAGGTCGGCGAGCGACGCGGTGGGGACGCTAACAAAACTCGAGTAGCGACGGGGAGCGCGCCACTGTCTCCGCCCGGCGGCGTCCAAATGCACGACGGATCGACCGACCTGCAACTGTGCTCCGCGGCTCGTTGCTGTTCGTCTCGGGACGTTCAAAATTTCCGTCGGCTCCCCCTCCCTCCCGCACACCCACCGCGCGCGGGACCCTCCCCGGCCCGTTCGACGCGCGGCGCGCTCGCGACGACCCGCGGCGCACCACCCCCCGCCCTCCCTCGCCCGGCCCCTCGCTCCTCCCGCGGCTCCCCGCCCCGCCCCTCCCGCGCGCGCCCGCAGCTGTCGGGTCAGATCTCGCCCGCCCCTCGCGGCTCGCGGTCGCGCCCCGTCCGCCCGCGATGGTGGCGCGCGATGACCAGCACCTCGAGGCGTTCCTCGCGGAGTGCGTGCAGGACTCCCTGAACAACTACATGATCCCCAACGCGGTGTTCCTGTGCGAGAGGCTGTACGCCGCGGCACCCACGGAGGTGCGCCCCACCTCCGCGCGCGCGCGTCCCCGGACGACGCCCCGCCGAACGAACGGCTCACGCGATCGATGGGCACCCGACGACGAACTTTGAACGCCCCCGGGTATACGTACCCCTCGCGCATCCGAACATCGCGCCTCCTTTTCCCCACCCCCTGAACGAAACCCCCCACCCTCTCTCCCCCACCTCACGCGCCCGCGCCTCTCGCGACAGACCAACGCGCACTTACTGGCGACGTGTTATTACCGCAACGACCAGGCGCACCGCGCGCACGGCGTTCTCCGCGGCTTGGCGTCGCCCGAGTGTCGCTACCTCCTCGCGCTCTGCTGCTACAAACTGCGGAGGCTCCCCGAGGCGGAGCGCGCGCTGCTCGGCACCCCCTCGAAGACCACCGCGACGAAACCCGGCGGATCCGTTTCCCTCGAACCGACGCTCGATCGCGTTCCCGCCGGCGCGGCGGGGTTCCATCTGCTCGGGCTCATCTGCAAAGAGACGGGGCGGCGGCGCGCGGCGGTGTCGCGCTTCTCCGACGCGTTATCCCTCGACCCGTTCCTGTGGTGCGCGCACGAGGAGCTGTGCGGCCTCGGCGCGGGCGAGGAGGCGAGGGACGCGATGATGGCGGCGGCGGCGACCTCGGACCGGTACCCGCCGCTCGCGGAGATTGGGGGGATCGTGGACGCGCGCGCCGGGGACGGGATTTTTCCCCCCCCGTCGGCGGCGGCGGAGGACGCGTCGTTTTCGCGCGCGCCCGCGAGCGCCGCCGCCGGCGTCGGCGCGACGCCCCTCGTCACTCCGGCCGCGGGTCTGCGCGCCCCGGCGACGATCCCCACCCGGCGCGACCGTTCCGACGAGACCCCCGGGTTTCTCGTAGCGGAGGCTGGGCCTCTCGGCGGCGCGGGGGAGTCGGAGAAGGCGGGCGAGAGCGACGCGGGGGCCGACGGGGGCGATTTCATCACGCCCTCGCCCGCGGCGGCGGCGTCGGCGCCGCCGCCTCCCGCGCCGAAGGGCGCCGGGGCGAAGGCCCGGGGCGGCGGCGGATCGTACGACGGCGGAACCCTGGGCGCCCCCGATTCGTCCGCCGGGGGGGCGGGTCCCGGCCCCGGCCCCGGCCCCGGCGGGGCGTTCGGGGGCGGGCGCGGGGACCGGCGTAAGTTCGTGGACGAGGGGAAGCTTCGGAAGGTTTCCGGTCGGCTCTTCTCGGACGCGCCCGGGTCCTCCGGGGAGGCCGGCGGGTCCGCCGCGCCGCGGCGGAGCAGCCGCCTCGCGTCCATCGCGGCGACGGGACCCTCCTCGGGCGACGGCGGAGAGTCGGCGGAACGATCGGGTCCCGCCGACAATAATGGGGTTTTCGGCGCGGCGGCGACGGAGGCGGAGCGGAGCCGATCGGGACCGGCACCCGGCGGCTTCCCGGAGACGCCCGGGACCCTCCTCGAGACGCACTCGTTCCTCCACCGCGGGACGAGGGGCGGCCGCGGCCGCGGGCAGGGCCAGCGCTCGGCGCGCGGGCGGGATTCGCTCGACGGGAAGAGGGACTCGCTGGACGAGGAGAGGGACGGGTCGGAGCGCGGCGGCAAGGACCTGTTCGGCGTCGGAACGCACGCGGGCGGTTTCGGCGGCGGGTTCGGTTCGTTCTCGGGGGGCGCTCAATATCTCGACGCGTCGCAAGCTCGTCACGGATCGTTCCGGCCCGCGAACTGCCTCGCGCGTCGCGGCCCGGGCGCCTCCGGTCGGTTCGCGGAGGGCGCCGCCGCCGCGCTGGCGCTCCTCTCGCCGCTCGCGGAGGCGCTTCGTCTCTTTTCCGCGTTTCGGTGCGCGGAGTGCGCGGAGGCGCTCAAGAGGCTTCCCGAGGCGCAGTTCGCGACGGGGTACGTGTTGTGCCTGCTCGGGCGCGCGCGCGCGGAGATGGTGGACTACCCCGAGGCGGAGCGCGCGTTCGCGTGGGCGCGGCGCGTGGACCCGCGGCGGCTGGAGGGGATGGAGACGTACTCGACGGTGTTGTGGCATCTGAAGAAGGAGACGGCGCTGGCGCACCTCGCGCAGGACGCCGCCGCGCTGGACCGCCGCGACCCGCGCACGTGGTGCGTCGTGGGCAACTGCTTCAGCCTCCAGAAGGAGCACGAGACCGCGCTCAGGTTCTTCCAGCGCGCGTTACAGCTCGACGCGCGGTGCGCGTACGCGCACACGCTGTGCGGGCACGAGTATTTCGCCGTCGAGGATTTCGAAAAGGCGACGGCGAGCTACCGCGCGGCGATTCGACTCGACGCGGGGCACTACAACGCGTGGTACGGCTTGGGGACGGTGTATTACCGCCAGGAGAAATACGAGCTCTCGGAGTACCACTTCAGGCACGCGCTGAGCATCAACGACCGCTCGAGCGTTCTGCACTGCTACCTGGGCATGGCGCAGCACGCGCTGCGAAGGAACGCGGAGGCGTTGGAGGCGCTCGACCGCGCGGTGGCGCTGGACCGACGCAACCCCCTGGCCAAGTACGAAAAGGCGAGCGTGCTGCTGTCGGACGATCGGTTCCAGGACGCGCTGCGGGAACTCGAGCAGCTCAAGGAGGTGGCGCCCAGGGAGGCGAGCGTGTTCTTCCTCATGGGGAGGATCTACAAGAAGCTCGACCTGCCGGACAGGGCGATGGTGAACTTCTCCGTCGCATTGGACCTGAAACCAGCCGCCGCAGACGTCAACCTCATCAAGTCCGCCATCGAAAAGCTCCACGTCCCGGACGACAGCGAGGACGAAGACCTGTGAGGAAAGCGACGAAATATCGATCTGAGAGAACGAAAATCTGTGGGTCTTTGAATCACCGACGATGAATTTCGTACATTCGCCATATAGGAGGACCGCGCGCGCCGCCCCGCCCCGGCTCCGTCGACGGACTCCTCGCGCGAAAGTCAGTCCCTCTCGCTGATGGCGGTGAGGTGTTCCTCGATGGCGTCCGCGCCTAGGAGCCTGAACTTCCTGTCGTCCGCGGTGACGATCCCCACCTCGAGCTCCTTCGCCTTGAGGTCCTCGCCGAGGACGGTCTGCAGGCACGCCACGGCGGTCCTGACGGTCGTCTCGACGTCGAACTCGTTCCCCGCGTCCGCGCCCTTCACCTTCTTCTCCAAAAAGTTGATCGCCTCCTGCTCCTTCGCCCCCGCGCTCGTCGCCTTGTACCCGACGAAGTACCCCGCCGGGTCGTTCTTGTACAGACAAGGCCCGCGCTCCTCGTCGATGCCCACGAACATCAGCATCGCCGCCATCGGGCGCATGTACGCGTGCTGCGTGTACACCTGGAAGTTATCCGCCATCCGCGAGGCCAGGTAATCCACCGGGATCTCGTACCCGTACTCGTGCCGGAACTCCGCCGCGGTGTGCCGAGCCTTCTGCACCACGTTGCGAATGTCCGCTGGGGTCCATACGGGGCGAGAGAGGGGAGGGTTCGGCGAGAGAGAGGGGAGGGTTCGGTTTAGGTCGGAGGGGCTCAGGGCGGGAACGAGCGACGAGTTCGCGCGGCGGTGCGTGCGGAGGGGAAGGCGCCCGAGGCGGGGGCCGCGAGGCGCCGAGGGGTCGGCGGCGGCGGGTCGGCGCCGTTAGGGTTGTTGGCTCGTGCGTGCGCTTCGAACGTCGTCGCGCGCGTCGCGTGGGATCTCGGATCTCGATCGGG
>MDSW01029096.1_pt1 | contig 19625 bp, 20 predicted proteins | sample 811171 | NCBI WGS metagenome assembly MDSW01 (sample SAMN05326641, study PRJNA326480) | marine metagenome | isolation source: seawater | place: Atlantic Ocean: North West | collected 2012 | reverse complement strand
ATGTAGAAAACAATGATAATGTAGAAAACAATGACAATGTAGAAAACAATGATAATGTAGAAAACAATGATATAGTAAAAAAAGAAATTTCTATTCAAGGTAGTATTAAAAAAAAAAAATTAGCTGAATTAAAAATTATAGCATTAACACATGAATTAGCTACTAGTGAAAATATTAATAATATGAAAAGAGAAGATTTAATTAATCTTATTGAAAAATATATTAATTAATAAAAAATAAAAAATAAAAATATCCTTACATATTAAATGAGTTGGGCAACCTGTTATTCAGATTCAAATAATATGTATTATAATTTTCCGCCAATTATGCATGATGGTAGAAATTACGCTTCTTGGCAACCTGGTGCAGAAATAAATAATAATCTTAGAGAGAAACAAGGTATTATTAGTAATTCACAATATCGTAAATATTTAATTGCTAATGCAGATAAAATAATTAGAGGTAATCAAGTTGAATCTTTTAATGAAACTGGATTAAATATGAGTAATTACAATAATGATAATAATACAAATGGACCTTTTATTTTTAATTCTGCTGTAGACAACAGAAAACCAGCAGGGTACGAAACAAGTGATTTAAAAAATATTTATTTATCAAGACATCAATTACAAAGTAGAATGGTTACACCAGTTTTAACTCAAAAACAATTGTTTAAATAAATGTAAAAAAATCAAACGCTTTATAATAATATATTGTAATTTAACTATAACATATTATTTAATTAAAACAATCTAATAAATATTATAATACATACTATAATGAAAATATTGAGTATTGATGTTGGTATAATTAATTTAGCATATTGTTTAATTGAAATAAAAGATAATAAATATAAAATACTTTCTTGGGATACGATTAACCTATGTAGCGAAACATATATTTGTAAAGAAAAATTAAAAAAAAAGATTTGTAATAGAGAAGCAAAATATACAAAAAATAATATTTATTATTGTAGATCATGTGCCAAAAAATCCAATTTTATTATACCATCAAATACTTTTAAAAAAATACATCAAAAAAGAACAAAAATAGATGAACTAAAACAAATCGCAAATGAATATGAAATTAAACTGAAAGAAAATAGCAAAAAACAAGATATTATTGATTCTATTAGTAATTATTTAAAAGATAAATATCTGGATGTTATTGAAAAAGCAAGTGCTTCAAATGTTTCTCTCATAGATATAGGAATAGAACTAAATAAAAAATTAAGCAATGATTTATTTACAACAGTAGATAAGGTTATTATAGAAAATCAAATAAGTCCTATTGCAAATCGTATGAAAACAATACAAGGTATGATAGCGCAGTTTTTTATTATGAATGATATTAAAGATATAGAATTTGTGTCTGCTTCTAATAAATTAAAAGATTATATTAAAACAAAAACAAGTTATAATGAGAGAAAGAAATTAGGAATAAAAATAACTTTAGAAATGATTACAAATGAAAATTATTTAAATGAATGGGAAGAGCATTTTAATAAACATAAAAAAAAAGATGATCTTGCAGATAGTTTTCTTCAAGGTTTATGGTATATTAAACAGCATCATAATATAAAATGACCGAAAATTAATTTAATTTAATTTTAAAATAAAATTTAATTTTAAAATTAAAGTATAATTATTTAACATTATTTTATAATTATATATTTGCGTATTAGTAATACTTAAAATTATATGATATATATTTTAATTAATAATGGCAGAAGTTATTGATATTGATTTGGGAAGTTTAGATAATAATGTTATTGAATTAAATAAAGATAATAATACTCCGTCATCTGTAAGAAATAATGATGCAGATAATTTAGTTAGTAATAAACCATCTGTTAATTTTGGTGGAGGAATAGAATTATTAATGAATGATAAACGTAAGGGTGATGGTAGTAATAAAAGTTCAAACGAGGTTGATTTAGGTGATATAAACGATTTAGAAGCCGAACTAAATAATTTAACAGAGGATATTGAAAAGTCTGAAAAGGCACCATCTAAAACAGGATTTTTTAATTCTATTTTAAATCCTAATGAAAGTATTAAACTTAATACAGATGATAATATTGATATTGGAGAGAAAGCGAATATTAATAATACTTTTAATATACCAGTAGGTAAAGCAACTGCTTCTCAAGTTGATAATGATTTCAAAACTTTTAATAATATACCGCTTGACCCAGATAAAACATATTCTACAAAACCGAAATTATCTCCCGAAGAAATGTTAAAAGAAAAATTTAGTGTTTTGCGCAAATTAGAGGCTTTGGAGAAAAAGGGTGCTAAATTATCAAAAAAATATACTATGGAATCATCGCTTACTGAAATGCAAGGTGAATATGAGATGATTATGTCAGAAAAAGAAACATCGGCAAGTTGTAAATTTCAAGGACGTATGTTAATGGCGTGCATAACAGGATTAGAGTTTTTGAATAATCGGTTTGATCCTTTTGATGTAAAATTAGATGGTTGGGCCGAACAAATGAATGAAAATTTGGACGATTATGATGAGATATTTGCCGAATTACATGAAAAATACAAATCTAAAGCAAAGATGGCTCCCGAATTAAAATTACTTTTCCAATTAGGCGGTTCGGCTGTTATGGTACACATGACAAACACTATGTTTAAATCATCCATACCTGGTATGGATGATATAATGAGACAGAACCCGGAATTAATGCAACAATTCACCCAAGCCGCCGTAAATACTATGGGGGATACAAATCCTGGATTTGGTGGATTTATGAATAGTGTTATGGGCAACGATGATACTCAACCGAATATTGCTCCTGGCCCACCTCCCGAACCGATTAGAACGCAAATGCCGAGAAGTCAGCGCTCACAAGTTCCAGTAAACCGCCCCGATATGTCGGCCGCAAGAGGCGACGATGACGGAATAAATATTAATGATAATTATGAAAATATTAACTCGGGTGGTTCGCAACCTATCAGAAGCACCCAAGCACAACGCCCCGAAATGAACGGACCAAGCGACATATCCGACCTATTATCTGGTCTAAAAACCAAAACAATTGATATAAGTGCCCCTACACAAGAAAAAGATAGCAGCACAATAAGTATTCAAGAATTAAAAGAAATATCAAACGCAAAACAACCATCAAGAAGCAAACGCCGTCAAAAGAGCGATAAAAATGTAGTCAGTTTGGAACTTTAAAAATTATACCGTTATTCATAATTCAAATTATTTTTTTATAAAAATTGGTAACCTTGTATAACGATATTATAACATCGTCAATATCTTTTTGATTCATTAAAGGATATAATGGTAATGTTATAATTGATTCATATATTTTATCACATACCGGTAAACATGGTTTAACATCTAAAAAAGACTGATAAAATGGGTGTTTATAAATAGGTAAATAATGAATATTAACGCCTATCCCTTCTGATTTCATCGCTTTAAAAAATTCTTCTCTCGTACATGTTATTTTATTCAAATCTAATTTTATTACAAAAATATGATATGCGTTGGATGTATTATTATCTAAATATTCCACTATATTACCCAGTTTATTATTAAGTTCATTAATTTTAATTTTATACATTTCTGCTATGTCATTACGTTTTTGAATCCAAGTTGAAAGTTTTTTTAGTTGATTAATACCTAATGCACATAATAAATCACAAATTCTATAATGATATCCCAGTGTTACCATAGGCGAATATAATTGCCCTGTTTTCTCTCTTTCAGTAAAATCTGTTGATATTCCATGTGATCTAAATAATTTCATTTTATTATATAATTCAGTATTGTGTGTAAATATCATACCTCCTTCACAAGTAGTCATATTTTTAACAGGATGAAAACTTACTGTAGTAATATCAGCGATATTACCAACAAATTTATCGTTATAACTAATACCCCATGAATGAGCTGCATCTTGGATTAAATATAAATTATGTTTTTGACAAATATATTTAATTTTTTCATAATCACATAATTGTCCTGCAAAATCTACACATATAATAGCTCGGGTATTATTATTAATTAAAGTTTCTATTTTTTCGGGATCTATATTCATAGTATTTTCTTCAATATCACAAAATACAGGACTAGCACCACAATAAACAACACAATTGGCACTTGCTACAAAGCTAATTCCACTTACAATTACTTCATCAGTTGGTTTTAATTCAAGTGATGCTATAGCACAATGTAATGCAGCAGTACAACTACTGACAGCAAGAGCATATTTTGCACCACAATATTTTTTACATTCTTCCTCAAACTCAACAACTTTTGGTCCTGTTGTTAAAAAATTATTTTCTTCAAGAACACTTAATACTGCTTCTTTGTCTGTTTGGTCAATAGTTTGTTTTCCATATTGCAATATATTTTCTCTTATTGGAGTTCCTCCATGAATTGCAAGTTTACTATTCATTGTATAATATAAGTATTTTTAATTTAAGTAGATATATAATATTTTATATATGTACTTAGTTATTCTTGGTGGATATAATGATTTAAGTGGAAATTTATCTAATTCCACATTAACGAGATTAAAAAAATTTGATGAAATATATAATAATTATAAAAATAATGATCCAAAAATTATAATTTCAGGAGGATTTCGTTTTTCAAAAATATCACACTGTAGTATAATAAAAAAAAAATTACAAAATAACTATCCTAATATAAAAATTAATAAAGAATTTGAAGAAAATAACAACACTATAGATGAAGCTATAAACATTGGTAAATATTTAATTGATAATAATTCAAATAATGTTATAATTATTACATCAAATTGGCATATGAATAGAGTTAAATATTTGTTTGGAAAAGTATTTGAATTAATAGATAATGTTAAAATAGAATATATTGAAACCGATGAAAATGAAATAGAATTAGAAAAAGAAGAAAAAATTAAACTGTATAATTTAAAACATAAACCTTATGGAAAATGGAAAGAATATATTTTAAATACATATAGTGATAAATTAATCAGCAAAGAATTTATTAAAAGTTTTGGAGAGCATGATTCTTTTAAAAATTATATAATTAATTTAACAAAACAATTTTGTTTTAAATTATTTTTAAGAAATGATGAGATTTATCAAAAAATAGAAGATTTTGAAAAACTTTGGTTAATTAATAAATATAAATATCAGCAATTTATATCACAAACTATTGGAAAAATAATGAATTTATATAATTTTGATAGTGAATATAGTAAACTAATTAATAATACTATGTGTCATTTTGATACTACAATAGCAGATAAAGAATTAAAAGAAAAGGGTATATTTATTCCAGATTTTAAAATAGATAATAAAATATGTCATAATATAATTTCAAAGTTGGGAGATAAATATTTTAAACCTTTTGATAATAATAATAGAATACTCGGGAAAGAATTTCTAGGAAAAAATGTCAAATATAATAGTAGTTCAACATTTTGGATAGATAATCAAAATGATATAGCATCAATAGCAGAAGTACAAGATATAGCTAGTGATCCTTTTTTATTAAAAATAGTACAAAATTATCTAGGGTGTAAACCAATATTATGCCAAACTAACTTATGGTATTCTTGTACGAATAAATCACCAGAAAGAACTCAGCGATTTCATCAAGATTATGATGACATAAATTTTTTAAAAATTTTTATCTATTTAACTAAAGTTGGTAATAATAATGGACCGCATTGTTATATACAAAAATCACTTAACAATATGATTGTTCCACCTGGATATAATCCATCTACAAGATTAACTGATAAATTTGCAATAGATAACTATAAGGATAACATAAAGATATTAACTGGAGATATTGGAACTATTATAATAGAAAACACAAATGGATTTCATCGTGGAATGCCTGTATTGGAAGGAACAAGATTAATGTTACAATTACAGTATGCAAGCACCACGCTTCCATTTCAACAAGGATGTAAAAAATTAAATTTAGATATAAGATAAATTTGTGTATAAAATTAATCCAATATATAGAAATATATATATAGAAGTATCAATATATATCAATATTTCTATATATATATATCTTATATACAAAGCCTACAAAAAATGAAATTGAAAAACTTAAATCTATAACCAGGTTAGATTATCTTGAAAACTTAACATTTGTTAAAAGAAATTTTTTAAATAGTAAATTAAACCAAGTGTTGAATATCGAGGAATGTGATTATAATAATAGTAAAATAATTTTTAAAGACAGTAATTTACACTACAAAATATATTTATCACCAAATAATCATTATTTAAAGGATGTTATTTATTTGTTTAATAATAATATTATTCAAAATTTTACTTCAGACGTAAAATTTATTACAAATAATGATAATGAAATAATTGGTTATTCGCATAAAACAATAAATACTGATATGAATAAGGTTTGTAGAGAAGAATATATCAAATTCTATAAAAGTTTTACTAAACAGATGAGAGATAATCATTTATGTTATTTTGATATTAGTCCAGCAAATTTAGGATATGTAATAAATAATAATATTAAAATTGTTAAAATAATTGATATTGATTTATTTATTTCAGCAAATATATTATTCCCGCAATACAAAAAAGTAACGGTTTCTAATATAAATGCCGGGTGGCATTTAAACGAGGGAATTAAAAAATATCAAGATATTATGAATGAGTTAAAATTATATGATTTTGAGTTAAATCTTTATTATAATAAAAAAAGTGATATAATATAATGGAAAAACATTTATTTTTAATTTGGAACAATAGTATAAAATATAAAGACCAAATAATTAATGAATTATCTAAAAAATTTCAAATTTGTTTTATATCTCAAAAAAATGATATCTTAATAAAAGATAACAATAATTATGATTTTTTGGAGGAATTTTACTGGAATAAATATGGTGAAGATAACTATAAAAGTAGACCAAGATTAACTTCCAATTGTATTATAATAATAGTTAATGATTTAAAACCAAAACATATAATATACAACACAAGTCAAAGAGGAAATATACCAGTAAACGAAAATATATTAAAATTTAAACATTATTTGCGAAACAAATACGATAATTCTACATTTCCATTATGTCATGCATCTGATGATGTTGATGAATTTATTCATAATATGAAAATTATTAGAAAATACGCTTCGATCAATAACATTGATAAATTAATTAATTATGAAATAAAATATTCGGAATTGTATAAAGAAAATAAAATACAATTTTATAAAGGACCTTTTCATGAGTTATCAAACAAAAATAAAAATATGTGGAACAATTTTATAAAATATATACATAAGAATTATACAAATCATGACATGTTTTGTGTAGAATCAAGTTTTATCATGGCATTGTACAATATACGTGAAGCTTGTGATTTAAGTTTTATATGTGAAAAGAATATTCAATGCGATGAACCATTTATTAAAAATCATAATAATATAATTGAAAATAATTCAAATTTAACAAAAGAAGACATAATATATGACCCAAAATATCATTTTTATTTTTTTGGAATTAAATGTTTAAATCTATCAACTTTAAAAATGATTAAAATTAATAGAAATACAGAGAAGGATAAAGTTGATGTAAAACTAATTAATGATTTCATTAACTAAATAAATTCCAACTGAGTGGTGTTCCTCTTTGTATATCCACAGTAGCCTCTTTTCCAATTACCTCATCATAAAACCTAGTATGTAGACCATTACTAGGTCTTATGGATCTTATATTTTTTTCTGTTAATTTCTCTCCCTTTTTAACATCTTCAACTACAAATAATGAGCGACGAAATTTTTTACTAGATGATTCACTATTTACTCCTGCATATCTAATTTTTCCTATAGTTTTTTCAACAATTCTAACACTATCTACCATTTGTTTAAATTCATCTGGTAGTAATGAAAAAGGATCATCTGGACTTCCACTCTCACGCGAGAGAGTAAAATGTTTCTCAATAACTCTTGCTCCTAATACAACTGATGCTATTGGAACTTCTATACCTAATGTATGATCTGATAATCCACCGACTACATTAAAAGTATCCATCATATGTTTGATAGTAATTAGGTTAGCATCATCTGGTTTGGCTGGATAAGCACTAGTACATTTTAACATACAAATATGTGTTGTTCCATGTTCTCTCAATAATGATACGGCATCATTTAACTCACTAAGAGATGCCATTCCAGATGAAATAATAACTGGCTTACCAGTTTGTGCAATCCGTTTTATAAGAATATGGTCAGTAATTTCAAAAGAAGCTATTTTATATGCAGGCATATCAAGAGTTTCTAAAAAGTCTACTGCAGTAGTATCAAATGGAGAAGTAAATAAATCCATTCCTAATGAGTTTGCATATTCTTTTAATTCTTTATGCCATTCCCACGGAGTATATGCTTTTGAATATAAATCATATAATGTTGTACCCTCCCATATTGACCCATTTAAACAATCTTTAAAAATTGGTTTATCGCAGTTTAAAGTCATTGTATCTGGTGTATATGTTTGTAATTTAATCGCATTTGCACCCGCTCTATGTGCCTCATCAATTAATTTAAAACATATTGTTTTATCTTGATTATGATTACAAGATAATTCTGCTATAAAATATGTAGGGTTATTTATACCAATATTAGTATTATTTATCTTCATAATATTTTATATATATCTATATACTTATATTTATATTAATAATATAAATATTATCATATATATAATAATATTATATAATGAATAATATTACTATAAAAGAAATAGAAAATACTGAAGAGAATGGTAAATTAATAATGGAATGGAGAAATGACAAAATTACTAGACAAATGTCATTTAATTCAGAATTAAAAATATGGAATGAATTTAAAGAAATCTTTAAAAATGATTATTTTAATAATTATATAAAACCATTATTTGCTTACTATAATGATAATAAAATTGCATTTATTGGATTTTTGAGTAATAATAACAATGATAAAGAAACAAATAGTGAAGTTAGTAAAATAAGTATAAATATTTCTCCAGAATATCGTAATAAAAAATTAGGAAAAATTATAATTAATAAATCTATAGAATATGTAAAAAATAAATATCCACTAATTAAAAAAATAATTGCAGAAATCAAACAACAAAATATAGCATCTAATAAAGTATTTGAATCATGTAATTTCAAATATACAGAAAATTATATAAATAATAATACTGAAATATGTAAATATATATATGAATTTTAATTATTATTTTATTATTTATTTAATTTTAATGTTATAATTTAAAAAATCTAAAACATCATAAATTGTAAAATCAGGATTATTAAAATATAAATTTTTTAATATATTTTCAATTAATATTAAATCATCTTGAGTATCTAAACTCAAATGTAAAGTTCTAAAATTTATATTACTATAATTATCAATATTTATTGGTATACTATATTTTTTACAATTCATATTTTTTATAATATATCCAGTAACATGTTCTTTTTCATCCTTAGTTATAGCATTCAAGTTTGCTTTTTCTAGTGACTGAAATGTAAAAATTTCAGGATTTGAACCATCCGGAAATCCTGCTACTGAACCTTTTCCTTCTCCATAATAAAATGTATCCATAAAATCACAAGGATTAATTTTAAATTCATATATAATATTATCAATTATTTTAGGATCAATAAGAATACAGTCACCAGTAACTCTTACAATAATGGAAGCACTTGTTATTAAAGCTGACTCATAATATCTGCTTAGTACATTATTCTCATCCCCCCTATAATATTTTATTTTTAATTTTTCACAAATATTACAGATTGAATTATCTATATCATGGATTGTAGTACATATTATAATATCATCTAGATTTTTACATTTTTTCACTCTTTCAATTAAATATTCCAATGTTGTCTTGTTATTAATTTTTTTTGTAACTTTACATGGTAATCTAGTAGAATTATTTCTTGCTTGAATTATTAAAACAGTTTTACTCATTACTCATAAATACAGGTCTTATATTTATGTTATTTTCTCTTAAATATTTTTTAGCCAATTTAGGAGTACATTGAGTAAATTGAAATATACTTGACGCACATAATGCACTTATATCTGTTTCTTTAAAGACTTGTAGCATATTATCATATGATGAACATCCACCAGCTGCTAATACTGGAATAGATACATTATTTTGTGTTATTTTAATTAAGTCAATATCATATCCAGTCATTGTACCATCTTTATCGATTGATGTTATTAATATTTCACCAACACTAAAGGTCTCTACTATTTTTAACCATGATATTAAATCATATTCTGTTTGAATAGTTCCTGAACTTCTAAAACAAATATATTCATCACCAATTTTCTTTACATCAATACTAATAACTATAGATTGTGATCCAAAAATTTTAACAGCTTCATGAATTAAATCTTGATTTAAATAGGCAGTGGTATTAATACATACCTTATCTGCTCCATTAGCTAATAATTGTCGTATATCATCTATAGTTTTAATTCCTCCACCGACAGTTAATGGACAAAAACATAATTTTGAAATTTCATTAATTAAATCAAAATTTATTATATTATTTTGTGTTGAATTAATATCTATAAATATTAATTCGTCTACTTGTCTAGTATTAAATATTTGTATTGATGGTATAATTGAACCAACAATACGTGAACTATTAAATTTAATTCCTTTAACTAATACATTATTCTTAGATAATAAAATCGGGACTATCCTTTTTTTTAACATATAAAAATATAAATTATATATTTTTATATATTTTTATATATTTTTATATATTTTTATATATATTTTTTTATAATATTTCTTAATAAATTTTTACCTGCAATTTGAGATTTTTCAGGGTGAAATTGAAAACCATAAATATTATCTCTATGTATTGCCGATATGATTTCACTACTATAATTAGTAGTTGCCAATATATCAGATTTATACTTTACAATAAACTCATAACTGTGTACAAAATAAAAATCTGTATTATTTGGTATATTATTAAATAATGATTGATTTTTATGTATTATTTCATTCCATCCAATATGAGGGATTCTATATTTTTTATCAGATGAAATTATTTTAGTTACCTCACCCTCAATTAAATTTAATCCGGCTGTTTTTCCACCTTCATAGCCACACGTAGCTAACAATTGCATTCCCAAACATATACCTATAATTGGAATTTTTTTTTCTAATACACACAATCTGATAGTATTAAATAAATCATATTCTATTATATTTTTAATACCATCAGCATATGTACCTACACCTGGTAGAATTAATATATTAGCAGATAGTAATTCAGTTTTATCTTTTGTAATTATTACATTGTTATGTATATTTTTTATTGTATTTAAAACTGAATTTAAATTACTTAAACCATAATCTATTATTACAATACTCATATAATTATCTATATAACTATTAATAGTTTTATATTCTTATAACTTTGTATAATTATAAAGTATATAATGGTATCAAATTATTTGTTGAATCTTTCATTAAATTATTTAGGTGATCTGTTTTAAACAAATTTTTATTTGTAAATTTATCACATATAATATTAAATTCTGCTAATGATAAATTTATATGTGCCAATATTTCTTCGATTGATTTACCTAAACTTTTTTTTGGAAATTTACCAGCATTTTCTTTAACTATTAATATAGCATCTTCCCTTGTTATTATTCCTCTTCTAATTAATGATGATGCTATATCAGTACTTCTATCAAAACCAAATTTTAAATATTTAAAATAATCATGAATTATTGTTTGGTAATTATCTAAATTTTCATAATTAACAATTGAACCTTCTACATTATTTGAGTATGTTGTAAAATTAAAAGCTTGTGATATAATATTATTAGTCAAACCACACCATGGAATATAATAACCTAAAAAAATACCAGTAACACCTACCTCTTCAATTTCTTCATCGGATGGGTAATTAAATGAAATTATATCTTTGCTATCAATATTAGCTAATTCTGTTATATCAGAAACTCTTAAACCAATTAATCCACCAAATTCTTCTAACCATTTTCTATCCAAAATATTATTATCTGAAGATGATGCTGGCCCGCCATATTCATTTTGAGAACATTCTCCCCACACAATTAATGGAATTTTATATTTAACAGCAACTGTTACTGGTATAGTAAAAATAGAAACATGTTCAGGCCAAGATATATCTCCTATCTGTTCTAAACAATATTTATTTAATTTTTTTCTCATTATTCTATTATTTGTAAATTCTATAACATCTACACCTAACGATTTAATATTTTCAATATTAGATCTTCCTATTTCGGTTAAGTGACAAGTAGTTGCCACTACACATAAAGGATTATATCCTAATTTTAAAATACGTAACACTTGATAAGTACTATCTTTTCCACCACTAATTGGAATAATACAATCCCAATTTGTATTATCTTTCGATCTATATTTATTTAATATAGATATCAAATTTTTTTTTCGCTCATTGAAATTTATATTTTTTCTATTAAAAAAATTTATACACGCATTACAGACACCATTACTATCAAAAACCAAATCCGGTTTAGTATCAGGTAATAAACAATTATTACAAAATTTCATTTAATTATATTAATATTTAATTGTTAACATTTAAATACTAATTAAATATATTATTATAATGTTTAAAACAGAGCAAGAAAATTTTTGGAACAGTGATTTTGGAAACGATTATATTGCTAGAAACAATACACCTGAAATATTAAAAAATAAAAAACATTTGTTTAAAAATATATTTAAAAAAATTGATTCTAATATAGAATCTATTATTGAATTTGGAGCAAATATTGGATTAAATTTAAATGCGATTGAATCAGTAATTACCAATTCTCCAAAAATAACTGCAGTTGAAATAAATCTAGAATCCTGCAAGTTTTTAAATAAAAATAATAATTATAAAGTTATTAACGATTCTATTTTAAATTATGATACTACTACAAAAAATGATTTTGTTTTAACTATGGGATTATTAATTCATTTAGATCCATCAATATTGAATGATGTTTACGATATTTTATATAATACATCTTCTAAATATATTTGTATAGCAGAATATTATAACCCAACTCCTATATCAATTGATTATAGAGGCGAAAAAAATAAATTATTTAAAAGAGATTTTGCTGGAGAAATGTTAGATAAATATTCTGATTTAGAACTTATAAATTATGGTTTTATATATCATAAAGATCCGAACTATCCATTAGATGATATATCTTGGTTTATATTAAGAAAAAAAGATCAATAGTTTAAATAATGAATAAGATCACTATATAAAATATATTATTATTTAAGTAAAAATTTTAATTCTTCATTGGTTAGCATATCGCCCCCACTTATATATTCTTCTTTTGATTCAAGTTTTTTAATATTACTAGATTTATAATTTAATAAATATTTATTATAAATAACATCAAAATCTAATAATGTACTTGACATAACAATAAAAAAATTATCACATTCATAACATTTTGATATTTCAACACTATTGATCATACATTCATGTAATTTTTCTCCTGGTCTAAATCCAGTAATTTCTATTTCAGCCTCAGGATTTATAATATTACATAATTGGATTATATTATAACTTTTTAATTTAGGAACAAATATTTCTCCTCCTAACATTATTGAAGAACAATTTAATACAAAATTAATTGCACTTTCTAATGTTAAATTAAATCTTGTCATCTGTGAATCTGTAACTGTAAATTTATTTGTTTTTGATTGTTCCAAAAATAATGGTACTACAGAACCGCGACTTTTAAAAACATTACCATATCTTAAAACACAAAATTTTGTATCTTTATCTCCTACTATATTATTTGCAGAAATAAATAACTTCTCAAAACATAATTTTGTAGCACCATATAAATTAACAGGCGATACTGCTTTATCTGTACTTATTGCTATAACATTTTTAACATTATTTGAAATCGCAGCTTTAATTACATTTTCTGCTCCATAAATATTTGTTTTAATAGCTTCAGATGGGTTATATTCTAACGCAGGTACTTGCTTTAACGCAGCAGCATGAAAAACAATATCAATACCATTAAATGCTTCAATAAGTCTTTCTTTATCTCTAATATCACCTAAAAAATATCTTAAACACGGATATCTTTTATCATCATATTCTTTTTGCATTTCACTCTGTTTAAATTCATCTCTAGAAAATATTACTATTCGTTTAGGATTAAAATTTGTTAATAAAGTTTTTACCATTTGTTTACCAAATGAACCGGTTCCTCCTGTTATTAAAATAGACTTATTATTAATAAAATCCGATGATACATTTAATATATTGTACATAATATATTATAATTTAAAATATTATGTTTAAATATTAATCTGATATTTATTTATTTTTCTTGATGGAGATATTAAATAAATATTTATTTAATTTGGGTCATAATCCAATGTTAAATATTCTATTAATTCGATGTATATATTAAATCTTGTATTGAAATATTTGTCTAAATTATATTTTATTATATTTGTTGTATCTGGATACATATCATATTTTCTATAATTATGCAAATTTGATGATGTATATAATGTTTTTATATTTTTATTAAAAACTAATGCACTACTACTAAACGAAGATTGTGAGTCTACAAAATGTATAGCATTCATTATTATTTTAAAATCTTCGGCTGCATTTTTAAACTCTATAAAACTATTGGTATATGTCTCTAATAATTTTTTTATAGTTGGATTTATATAATCTTCGCCTAATATTAAAATTTTTTTATAATTTGAATTGTCAATTATATCTTTATAAACATAAAAAGGAACATGTTTCCAAAAATTAGGATCGCCCGTTTGAAATGTATCCCCACCACGAATATGTATTATTAATGTTTCTTCAAAATTAATGTTACTATCTATTTTATAATTTATAAATTTACTAATTATTTCTACAATTTTTTCATAATTAGAATAATCAATATTATAATCCCAAAATGAATTAGTTATATTGTTATTTAAATTATTTCCATCAAATAAATAATCTGGAAAATTTTTCAGTATATCTGGTTGAAATTTTTTTAATAAAATAAAATTTATTTTTTCAGGAATTTTAAATGATAAAGCATAACTAATCGTTTTCAATATTTGAGCAATATTATTTCCAAGACGTCCAAATGGTTTAATTATTAACATATAAATATAATATTAATTAATTGTATATAACTTAGCTTTATATAGTTTAAAACTAATAATTAATTCATTATATGGCAATGTAGAATTATTATTCCAAGAAACTATATATTCTAAAGAATCTATATTAGATATTTTATCAAAAGAATCAAAATCATAATTTGGTATTATTTGATTATCTTTATCACACAATTGAATTAATATATATCCGTTATTATTAACTTTTAAATTTAATTTTATCTTATTTTCATTAAATTTTGTTAATTTAATTTGAAATGTGCATTCATTATCAGATTTATTACTAATATAACAAAATCTATCTAATTTTGAGGAATATATATTCATAGATTTATTTTCTGTGTTTACAAAATAAAAATACATTTTATTATTATGTATATAGGGTTTATTTGTAGCCATACAAACTTCTTCTAAAGTAGTTATATCATTATTTATTAAAATTGGCCCTATTATATGATAATGAATACAATCATATGAATAAAATAAAAGATTATATTGTTTATTATCTTTTGAATCATAGTCATTAGTTAGTCTCCTAATATATGGTAAAATAGCCATATAACAATCTCCTAATTTAAAAAAATTAGATATATAGATATTTGAATTAAAATAATTATAATTCTCACCAAAGTTAACTAGATTATATTCAGACCAGTTTATTAAATCCGGTGATGTAGAATATTGAATTGTTCTTCGTCCTGTACCAATATTTGCACGATGATATAAAAAATATAATTCTTTTTCATCATTATAAATAATAGAACCCAAAGAATCATATACAGTCAATCCATTTCTAGAATTTTTAATATGTTTATTATCTGTATATCCATAATGTCCATCATATCGTCCTGGATGAATTCCAGATATTATTGGTAAATTATTATTCAAACAAGTTAATTTATCTTCAATAACTTTATTAAATTCAAATAAATGTAATCCATTTGCATAATACGGGCATGGTATACTTGGATTATATATTTTATGACAACCTGACATTAAAATACCATAAATTTTACTATCTATAAATAGATTTGAATTATGATAGTTATAATAAATAATATTATTCTTAAAATAATCTAATGAATTTATACCAAGATGTTGTCCACCAATTGATTTAATATTATTTTCTTTATCTTTAAAAAAATACATATTATGTGATGCTACATCTTTATTTATTTTAAAATAATTGTCAAATTGAACTTCTAATGGATTTATTATATTTATTCTAGAAGTTAAATCTTGATAATGTTGTGATTCATATACATTATTCGAAATTCTACAATATATATAATTATCTACAATTGACATATAAGTTATATTTTTATCTAAATTTATAGATTTTTCTAACGTAAATTCTATTGGATAAATATGAATATTTTTATTATTAAAAATATTATCATATGTAAAAATCATACATATATATAATATAAATTTTTAATTACTTTTTTATAAATAATTTTATCTAATAAAATCTGTATTTATTTTATATATATCATTAACTATATCACATAACTAAAACTATATAAAATACAATTATATAATATAAATTCTATAAAGTATTTTCCTTTATCTAATTCTTTTTCTTCTTTCCATATAACTGGTAATTCTAAATGATTACCGGTTAATATATTACTTGTTAATAATAAATTGTTATTTTGATTATATATATTAATACTTATATACCCTGATTCTTTTATGGTTTCAAAATTTACTCGTATTTTATTAGATATTAAATTTATTTTATCAGTTTTTATATAGCCATTATTAATACATTTTATTCTATTTATTCTATTCATAGGAAATGAATAACACTCTATATTATTTTTTGGTAATGCAAACTTATTTTGAACATAAAAATATAATTTATCTCTGTTAGGAGAGACTACAATACCCACTGCATTGAATCTATTACTACTCATATTTTTTTTATATATATTTTCACTAACTATATCCCATTCATGACAATTTTGAGAAACTAATATTTGTCCAATTTTTTTATTTTGTTCCCATTTTCCATTTATATAATTTTCATCTACAAGTGTTGGTATTGAAATGAAATATTTACTGCATGGATAATGACAACATCCAAAAGAATATATTGGATAATTACTTATATTATTATTTATTATAATACTTTCACACTTATTACTTAAAAGTTCAAAATTTTTATCCATTCTGATATATTGAACTCTTCGCCCCATATGTATATTATTTTCTATAGTTGATCTATTATCTCTTATTAAAATATAATAAATATCTTCATTTGAATTATATGTAATTGTATTACAAGTATCAAAATGATTAACGTGATTATATCCCGATCTAACATGTGAAGAATCTAATATTTTTTTAACTAATAACCAATCTATACCATCATATGATTTTAATAAAAATAGTCCACCATTTTTTTCTTTAGTACCAGACAACCCTATATAATAACCTTTTTTTTCCGAGTAATATGGAAAAAAATTATGACATAAGTTATTTTGAAATATTTTATTATTATCATTAAAACAGTAATTATTTTTTTCAAAATTTAAACCATCTTTACTTTTAGCCAAACAAACACTTTCACAACGTGCATATGTATCCAAACCTTGTTGTGCTCTATAATACATTTCATACATGTTGTTTTTATTAATTATTGTATAATAAGCATTATCATCACCCTCCCAATGTTTATCTACTTCTAATACGATTCTTTCAAATTCCGGAATTGTTTCTTCTATGATAATATTATTAGATTTTTCTTTAATTATATTTCTATCTAAAAAAGGTTCTACAGATAACATAATAAATTATATAATTAATATATTTTTATTATTTAATTAATTATATAAGGAAAGCATATAAATTATTATATTCAGATAATTCAAAGTTACAATTATTCAATAATAAATTTTTAATACATTTATGATACATACTATCATAACGTTCAAAATCTCTTGCTAACCACCACATATTTTGTGATTCTTGTTTTTTCATTTCTATTAATTTATAATTATTAGATATTTGTTGTTTTTCTTCAAATGATAAGTTATATTCTAAATTTAATTTTAATTTATTATAAACTGTAAAATAGTCATATTTTTGATATTCTTTTACTCTACTGACTCCGTATATGTAAGAATAATACCAAATTTCAAATGCTTTTTTTGACCCAATCCATAAATAATCCCAATCTCTATTATGAAAAATACAAGGTCTTACTGGTTTAAATGATGTAACTATTGTAAATATATCATCAATATTATATTTATTTAAATCTATAGGTTTATTTATTTTAATATCCATTCTAGAAAATAAATATATATCATAATTTTTACAATTTTCTAAATAATCCATTGCTTTTCTTAATCTTCTCATTATAACATAGTTTGCATCCAATACTAGACTACCTTTTTGATTTGGAATATCTTGATATAAAATATTTATAATATTATCTTTTCCAAAAATATTATTAATTTGGGTCGTTAGTTCTTCTTTTGATTGATTTTTTTCACATTGCGTACTAAATAAATATTTTATATTATAATTTTTTTCATTATATTTTATAATATTTTCATAAATATTATCAAAACAAATAGATGCATTTCGTAGTAAACCAAAAAATATAATAATTACGTCTTTCATAATATCATTTATTAACTTATCTTTAATATTATAATTATAATGTAATATTTATCTTAAACTAGATTTAAAAACACCTACTTCTGAACCTTGATAAACTAATGTGGGTTCTGACCATAAATATTTTAAATTATATATTGGTTGAATATCATTAAACCACCAATCTATTTGACGTATATTATTATCATTTTTAAATATATCAAGAAGTTTTTTACCAATATTATAATTTAATATATACATAGCACATCCTCTAGAAAATACTGATTCATAAAATATTTTATCAGGTATTATATTTTTACTATGTAAATTACAGCATTCACCTGTAAAAACTATATCCCATTCCATATTTTTTAATAATTCTATATAACTATATAATTTGTCTTTAAAATTATCTACTAATAATGAATCATCTTCTAAACATACTATTATTTCATTATTTTTTTGTTTTTTAAAAATTTCAATATTCTTTAAAAACAAAGATTCTTCGCCAATAAGTATATTATTAAATTTTTTTCTATCTTCAAGTTTTAAATTTTCTTTATCATAACTATCTATAAATTCATAATCTTCATTTGTAAATCCATTTTTTTCCAATTGTTTTATAATATTTGTTTTTCTATCTGTTAGTACAGTATAATGTGGAATATAAATTTTCATATATATATTTATTCATTAATATTTAAATAATAAATATGAATAAATTACTAATATGCAAGAAAATAATAACTATTATGTTTCAAGTAGAGGTTTATTAAAATCATGTGATTATTTTTCATTTACACCTCAT
>MDSW01156101.1_pt1 | contig 19627 bp, 15 predicted proteins | sample 811171 | NCBI WGS metagenome assembly MDSW01 (sample SAMN05326641, study PRJNA326480) | marine metagenome | isolation source: seawater | place: Atlantic Ocean: North West | collected 2012 | reverse complement strand
TTATTAAACACAAAACCTTTGCCGTTTAAACCACCTGAAAACTCAAGAGTAGTTCCAACTAAATAAAGGTAACTTTTTTTCTCGACGATTAATTTAATTCCGTTGTCTTCTATAAGCTTGTCGTTTTCATTCATTTCAAAATCGAAATCCAAAACATACGAGAGCCCACTGCATCCACCTGACTTTACACCAACTCGAACATATTTTTTGTTTTTATTATCAGAGTTAGACATAAATTCAAGTAATTTTTCCTTAGCACTGTTTGAAACATTAATCATTTTTATAAATTTAGGGTTACAAAATTACAATCTTTATGAATGAAAAAAAAACATCAACACATAAAAATAACACTATAAATGAATTTGATTTAATAAATCAAATAAAACAGCAAACAAACTTAACTCACAAAAATAACATTAAGGGCATTGGTGATGATGCAGCTGTTTCTAAAATAGGGGACGAATATTTAGTTGTCTCAAAAGACATGTTAACGGAGGGAATACATTTTGACTTAACATATACACCACTAAAACACTTAGGGTATAAATCTGTTGTTTCAAATATTTCTGATATAGCTGCAATGAATGTTAAACCAACAAGTATTTTAATTTCTTTAGCTATTTCTGCAAAGATGAATAAAGACCATGTAATGGAATTTTATAAAGGTGTTTTTTTGGCTTGCAAAAATTATAATATAGATTTAATAGGAGGAGACACTAGTTCATCTTTAACAGGTTTTACAATTTCAGTAACAGTGTTTGGTAGTGAAAAAGACAAAAAAAAAATAGTATACAGAGACACTGCAAAGGAAGGAGATTTAATATTTGTAACAGGAGATTTTGGTGGAGCATATTTAGGTTTGCAGATATTAGAAAGAGAAAAGAATATTTTTTTAAATCATCCAGAATCACAACCAGTTTTAGATAATTATGACTATGTTGTTGGAAGACAATTAAAGCCAGAAGCCAGAACAGATATTGTGGATTTTTTCAAAAAATATAAAATAACACCAACATCAATGATAGATGTTTCGGATGGGATATCTTCTGATTTAATGCATATATGTAGTTCTTCAAGAGTGGGATGTGACATATATATATCAAAGATCCCAGTTCACACAGAGACAATCAAGGTTGCACAAGAGCTCAACATAAATGAAATGACTTCAGCTTTAAACGGAGGAGAAGATTACGAATTGCTGTTTACGGTTAATCCAAAGCACTTAAATCTTCTTTTAGAAAAAGGTTTTTCTTCTTTAGGGGTGATAAGAAAAGAAGAAGATGGATGTAATATTATATTAGAAAACCAAGAAAAGAAAAGTTTAATTTCAATGGGGTGGCAAAATAAAATTTAGCTATTTGTTGAATTTTTCTTCTAAGAAATTTTCTCTAAAATTAAAAATACCATTAAGTTTATTTTTTATAAACAAAAAGTTACATAAGGAACCTATAAGACCTAATGGAGGCTTGTATTTAATAACATCGTACATCATAGTGCCTTTTTCATGTTTTTCTAAAATGTGTTCATGTTCCCAAAAACTATAGGGTCCTTTTATTTGTTTGTCTATAAATTTTTTTTCTGATTGTACTTCAGTTATTTTTGTAACCCATTTCATTTTTATTTTCAAAAAAGGAGCAACTTTATATTTTATAATCATTTCAGGGTAAATTTCTTTTTCTAAGTTTTTAGAAATTATCTCAAACGACATATCTTTAGGTGTGATTTTTTCTAAGTTATAAGGATTAGAAATAAAATTCCAAATAGTTTTTATGTCTTTTTGCAATAATTGTTTTCTTTTTATTTTAAACATTTTATAATTAAAAAAGGTGTCTGTTTTTAGCAACAAACATATATAAATTATTTATAAACCAGTTAGGTAAAATTCTAAAAGCGTACAAAAAACTATAAGGCTTCTTCATGTTTTTGATAATGTTTAAAACAGCTTCACCTTTGTGTGAAGCCTTGTTGTCTTCTAAACAAACTACAGAGTTTTTAAATTTAATTTTGTGCTTTTTGATTAAATAAATTCCCTTTTTAGACTTAAATAAGTAAAAGTTATATTTTTTGTTTATTAAAGAAGAAGTTTTTTTTACTATCATGCAGCAAAAAGAACAAGAATCGTCATATATTATTTTCATGTTTTATTTAAATTATTATTGTAAAATAAATTATAGTAACGAAAAATAATAGCAAACAAAATAAAGAAAAAATGTTGCTAGACTTTTGTATACTGTGCCAATATGCAATTGTAATTAAAAACATTTGAAATGGCATTCTTATTAATGCATCTTGTTTAGACGCATTTAAAATCAAACGAGCTTCTTCCGAGTTGTATATGTAGATATTAGCGGGAAAAACAGCAATTAACAATAGAATTATAGCCCAGGACCCAATATTTCTCCATTTTTTAAACATAATCATTGTTCCAAATAATATTTCAAAAAAACCACTTAACAGAACCAAAAATTTCTTAAAGGGCATATATGGGGGCATTATCTTTAAAAAATAATCCAAATCTATAAAATGTTTTATTCCTATAAATATGTATAAAAAAGACATTACATAAACAGATATTGATTTTAATTTACTAATCATAAAAAGATTTAAACTACAAACTTAATATAAGTTTTGTTTTATTGAAATAATTAATATACATTCGCGTCTAATTTAGAATTATTCTAAATAATAAATAGAATGATTCTAAATACTTTTATTAATTTTTAAAAACAATAATTATGAAAAAATTACTTTTTTTATTTTTTGGAATTTACTCTTTTACATTTTTATTTGCTCAAAGCACAGATAATAGTGCGTCTACTATTATAAATTCTGGAAACGGGTTACATTTAGGCGGTTATGGACAAATAGACATGAATAGAGTAAGTAGTGATGACAACATTCATCATAACTCAAAGTTAGATGTTCATCGTTTTGTTACTTTCATGGGTTATAATTTTAACGACAGAGTATCTTTTGTTTCAGAAATTGAAATGGAACATGTGGTGGAACTTTATGTTGAACAAGCTTTTTTAAATTATAGACTTAAAGATAACATGAGCTTACAAGCAGGATTAATGCTTGTTCCTATGGGAATTCAAAACTTATATCATGAGCCCCCAACTTTTAACGGAGTAGAAAGAACTAATGTAGATAAATACATTGTTCCAACTACATGGAGAGAAATGGGCATAGGTATTGCTGGATCAATGGAAGACATGGATATTAATTACCAGCTTATGGCTATTAATGGATTTAATGGATATGACGAAGAAGGAGGTGTTTTTAGTGGTAAAAGCGGATTGAGAAGCGGACGTCAAAAAGGAGCAGAGTCTTATATGACAGAGCTTGATTTTGCTGGACGTGTATCATACTTTGGAATGCCTGGATGGAATTTTGGAGCATCTATTTACAGAGGAGATTCTGAAACTATACTTTATAACGAGTTAGATTTAGACGATGTTGACGCTGTTGCTATGGCCGATTCTTCTAAAATAGGAATAGATATGATTGGACTTGATGTTAGATACGTTAAAGGAGCTTTCCAAGCTAGAGGACAGTATGTTATGGCTGAATTAAGCAACACAGATCAGTATAATGCTTTTACAGGAAGTGACGTAGGTTCAAAAATCAAAGGCTATTATGCTGAAGTAGGATACGATATAATGTCTAATTCTTCTTCTGATGAAAAGTTAGTGTTATTCGCAAGAACAGAAAGATATAACACTCACGCAGAAGTTGATGGAATTATTAAAAATAGAGCTTATAATCGTACAGAAAACACCATTGGTTTAACTTGGCATGTTGCTACAGGAGCTGCTTTTAAATTAGACTACCAAACAATAAGCAATAAAGAAAGTGACTTAGAAAGCAATAAGCTCAACATGGGTGTAGCTGTTTGGTTTTAGTTTTAATAAATAGAGTTATTAAAGTTTGTTTAATACTTAATTTGAATTGAGTAAAAGTTTGTAAAATCTTTTCTTTTGCTCAATTCAAATAATTTAAATAAATATGAGATTTATTTTTTTATTATTTTTATTTTTTTTGAATTTAAACTTATTCTGTCAATGGATACCAAGTAAATTTGTTTTGCAAAAAAGAGACAAAGCTTTAGAAAAATTTTATGATTTTGAAGTTTCAATTAAAGAGTCAAATTTTGACAAAAACACTTATTTTATAATAAGTAATAAAAAAAAGATAGGTTATTTATGCCTAAGACAATCTCCTAGCAAACACGATGTTTTTGATTATATGGTTATATTAGATAATAACATGCAAATAGAGTATATGAAAATATTAGCATATAGGGAGGATTATGGAGGAGAGATTTCTGCAAAAAGATGGCTAAAGCAATTTACCAACAGAAAAGCAGAAGAAGTGCAAGCTATTTCAGGCGCAACAATCTCTGTTAACTCTTTAAAAAGAGACATTATTAATTTAAAAGAACAGATGAGACAATGGGTTCAGAATTGAAAAAAACAGAAATATATCTTTCAAAGATATCAAAAAAACACAAGCTTTTTTTATCAGTTTTTTTATTTGTTTTATCTGTCGGTTATATTTCAGGGTTAGATTTGTTGAATTTTTCAACTAATTTTTCAATTGAAGGGATAGAAAGAAATATATTAGGAGAAAAAGAGCATTTAGATACTTTATATTTTAAAATGCCAAAAGCACAATTAAACACAATAATTCATAGTCATTTAATAGGACTTTCTATAGTTTTTTTAATATTGTCTTTGTTGTTGAATATGACTCATGCTAATGATTTATTAAAAAAATTTTTAACAATAGAACCAATGATATCGTTGTTAACTACGTTTGGCGGAATGTGGTTTTTGTGGCATGAATTTTATTTTATGAAGTATATTATTTTTGTTTCAGGAATATTAATGCATTTATCTTTTGTTTTTATAATACTTTTAATTTATTTCGAACTTATTTTTTTTAAAGTAAAATGAGATTATGTTTATTTTTTTTGATTTTTTTAAAAGTACAATTTGTTTTTGCTCAAGAAAATTTATCAGAAAAAAACATAGAAATAGATTCTGTTAAAATAAACGTTACAAAAAACTTTAATTCTATTAAAGACTCTCCTTTCCCGTTAAAAGTAATTAATCTAAAGGATTTTTTGTTATTTGGCAACAACACATTAAATGATGTCTTGCAAACACAGACAGGAATAGCGGTTAAATCAACAAGAACAAATGGACAGGGAGTTCAAATTCAAGGCCTAGATGCATCATATGTAAATATATTAATTGATGGGTTTCCTATGATAGGTAGATCTTTCGGGGCTCTTGATTTAAAAAGAATAAATTTAAACAACATTCAAAAGATAGAGATTTTGAAAGGAAACTCTTCTAGTTTTCACGGCTCTAATGCAATCGGAGGTGTTATTAATATAATCACAAAAGACAAAAACAAAAACGGATCTTTTTTTGATAGCAAATTAACTTACACGACTAACAAAACCATAAACCCTAGTTTCTTTTTATCTTATAAAAGGAATAGGTTTACGATAAATAATAGTTTTAACTATTATTATACTGAGGGGTATGATTTAATAGATTCAGATTTACTAAAAACAATTAATCCTTATTTTAATTATAATTTTAACACTAACTTTAAGTACAGTTTATCTAATTCTTCTTTTTTAAAATCAAATTTTAGATTTTTTAATCAAACTCAAAAAAACACAGCAGAAAGTTTCGGTAGTGTTTTTGAGGGGGAAAGCTATATTAAGGAAAGATCCTCTTCTTTGTCTTTTACAAAGAAAATAAACAAAAAATTAATTATAGAATCAGATTTTTATGTGACTAATTATAAATCAGAAGAGTTTTTGAATGATTCTTCTTCAAATTTATTTGACGATAATTTTTTTGATAAGGTTCATATAAATAGAGAAATAAAAATTGCATATAAGAAGAGCGAAAACTTAAGTTTGTTTTTAGGTGGAGGTATACAAAATGAGAGTCTAGAAAGGAAAGATATTAGCTTCAAGCCTACCCAAAAATTAAATTTCTTTTATAGTCAGATCGACTTTCAAAAAACAAATAAAGTAAAGTTAGTTTTGGGTAGTAGATATGACGACTATAAAGATTATAAATACAGAATAAGTAATAATTTGGCCTGCGGGTTAAAAATTAATAAAAATTTAAAATTTAAAACATCTTTTGGGACAGGATTTAAAATACCTGATTTTAGACAAAGGTATTTTAATTTTACTCAATCTACTATAGGATATACTGTTTTGGGAAGAGAAATAGTTGAACAAGAAATTAAATTATTACAATCTCAAGGTTTATTGTCAAATGTTGTATATTCTTTATCAGATTTGGGTAATACTTTAAACCCAGAGTCGTCTTTTAGTATTAATTCTTCTTTTAATATGTTTTTTGAAAAAATAATATTATATGGTAATTTTTTTAAAAACAACATTAATAATTTAATTGAACCACAAATTGTAGCTTATAAAAATAATTCTCTTCCTGTTTTCAGTTATTTTAATGTTGAAAAAGTTGTAACAAAAGGATTGGAGCTTGACTTGGACTGGGGCCCAACAGATTTTCTAGATTTTAAATTAGGTTATCAATTATTATACGCATTTGACCCAGACGTTAAAAAAGAATTTGAAGCAGGGAATATTTACGCTAGAGACCCTCAAACATTAATAAGTTTTCAGCTTCAGGAAAAAGATTATATAGGTCTCTTTAACAGATCTAAACACACGTTTAATTTAAAAACTTTTTATTCTTACAATAAAAAATTAGATATCGCTTATGCTTTAAGTTTTTTCAGCAGATACGCAACAGTAGATTCGAATGATAATGGAGTTTACGACAAATATGACGAAGATATTTCATCTTATATGTTGCATGATTTAGTTTTTAGTTATAAGCTAAATAAAAAACAAACATTACAATTAGGCTGTAATAATATTTTCGATTTTACTAATCCTGAAAACATTAGTAATATATCAGGAAGAATTTTCTTTTTTAATTTTAAAACCAATTTTTTAATTTAATTTTTTAATTATGAATAATTTTAAATTTCTTTTTTACTTTTTTTCTTTTTTGATTCTTTTTGTCTCTTGTTCAAGTGATGAAGATGAAATAGATTGTAATTTAGTTGAAAATGGTCCAGCAATGATAGATGATTGCGGCGATTGTCAACAAGCTTTAATTTATGATTATGTGACACATCAAAGTGAATTTATAGATGACACTATAGACGTCAACTTAGGTCCAACAGAAATGATAGTTATGCCAAACAGCACTCAGAATCCTTTTTGGAATTCAGGATGTAACTCTATACTAGGTTCAATTAACGAGTTTGACGCAAGTGATTGGATTTTAGATATGTCTCAAGGACCAAATAATCCTACAGCAACAGGACCCTTTGTTAAGTTCAGTTTTTCTGAAGGAGGAGAAGTGTTGGGCGATAACTGGGATGTAGCTTTTAGGGGACCTACTATTATTGTTAATGGAGGAGAAGGCTCATCTATAGATCAGCCAGAGAGAACAGGAAACGCGGCAGTTTATATAGCAAACGGAACAATGAATGAAATACAGTCTGTGGACATGTCTAGTCTTTTACAGGACAGTGAATCTGGAACAGCTATAGTTGACGACTTAGGTTTTACTGGTCAAGGCTGGTGCTCTTACGACATGATGACCCATATAATAAGCCCTATAGCAGGTAGAATTTTAGTATTTAGAACTCATAATAATAATTATGCAAAGATGGAAATTTTAAGTTTTTATGACAATCCTATGACTAGTCAGTATGGAGGATTTTACACTTTTAATTATGTATATGATACAAACTTTAATTTTGACAATTCTACAGAGTAAAATTAATTTTAGTTAAATGCTCTTTGTTTTAAACATAGAGCATTTAATTTTTTAACTCCGGACAAGACTCACATTCTCCATAAAAATTTAAGGAAAAGCTATTTATGTTTACGCCTTTAATGCTTTTTTTAATGTTAGACACTAATGATAGTATTTTTGGATTAGAGAATTCACTTATTTTACCACATTTACATATTAAATGATATCCTTTTTGAAAATTGTTTTTTTCATATAATGATTCCCTGTTAGTAAAAGAATGCTTTACTAAAAGTTTACATTCAATAAATATATTTATGTTATTGTATATTGTTGCTTTAGATATTTTGTATTTATTATTTAATAAGTTAAATAATTCTTGTATAGTGAAATGAGAATTCATTTCTTGAATTAGCTCTAAAATCTTTACCCTTTCAGTGGTAGCCCTAAGGCCTTGTTTTTTAATGTAATTATTTAGTATTTGTTTTCTCCAGATAAAACAAATAGTTTCGTGTTTTTTTTCATGCATAACATAAATATATTAAATTTTTATGTTTTATTCATGTATGATTCTATCTCTGATATTTCTATTGGTATTTCAGACATTAAATCTATGTTGCCAGATTCTGTAATCAAAATATCATTTTCTAGTCTTATGCCTAAGTTTTCTTCAGGTATATATATACCAGGTTCACAAGTAAAAACCATGCCTGGCTTTATTGTTTGATTCATGTCTCCAACATCATGAACATCAAGACCTAAATAATGAGAAACTCCATGCATAAAATATTTTCTGTAAGCGGGGTTTTTAGGATTTTGTTTTTTAACATCATTCATGCTAATTAGACCAATATTAATTAATTCCTCTTCCATTATTTTATTTACCTCTTCTCTATAAACACTTAGATTTAAGTTAGGTTGTAAGATTTTTATGCTTTTTTTCATGACACTTAAAACAGCATTATAAACTTGTTTTTGTCTCTCTGAAAAAGCACCACTTACAGGAACACATCTTGTCATGTCTGCGCAATAATTTGCATATTCAGCCCCGACGTCCATTAAGATTATGTCATTTTTTAAACATTCTTTATTATTAGCTGTATAGTGTAGTACGCAAGAGTTTTTTCCTGAAGCTATAATTGGTTCATAAGCGAAACCGGTTGCTTTATTTTTCAAAAAGGAACTAATAAATTCAGCTTCTATTTCATATTCTTTTATTCCAGGTTTTATGCTTTTTAGAACTTTTATAAATCCTTTTTTAGTTATTTCACAAGCAGTTTTTATCAGCTTAATTTCTGTTTCAGACTTTATTGTTCTTAACTCGTCTATTATTTCAGAAGACTTAACTTGTGATAGTTCAGAGTAATTTTGGTTTAATCTTTTTATAAATCTTTGGTTTTTTGTTTCAACCTTATTGCTGTTTCTGCTATGCTCGTTAGTATTTATATAGATTTTATCTATTTTGTTTTTTGAGACAGTTTCTTTTAAAAAAGATTCAAACTCTTGAACCCATTCAACTTTTTTTATTGCAGATAATTTTTCTACTTTTTGTTTAGATAATTTTTCTCCTTCCCATATAGCAATTAAACTATTAGTTTCTTTTACAAACATCACTTCTTCAAAAGAATCACTACCAACATTATAGTAAATCATCAAAACACTTTCTTCCTGGTCTATCCCAGTCAGATAAAACAAATTGCTGTTTTGTTTAAATTTCATAGACCCATCTGCGTTTGTTGGCATTATATCATTAGAATGAAATATAGCTACAGAAGATTTTTTTAATCTTCCTATAAAATTCTTTCTGTTATTTATAAAAAGAGAAGAGTTTATTTCATCATATTTCATAATATAATTTATTTTTTAATTTTAGCTTTTATAAATTCTTGATTCATTCTAGCTATGTTTTTTATTGATATTTCTTTTGGACAGCTAATCTCACAGGCTCCTGTGTTGGAGCAATTGCCAAAACCTTCTTTGTCCATTTGTTTTACCATATTAAGCACTCTCTCCTTTCTTTCTACTTGACCTTGAGGTAAAAGTGAGTATTGTGATATCTTGGCAGAAGTAAATAACATTGCTGAAGAGTTTTTGCAGGTAGCAACACAAGCTCCACAGCCTATACAGGCCGCAGCGTTAAAAGCTTCTTCTGCTTTTGTTTTTTCTATTTTTATATTGTTTGCATCTTGGGTATTTCCTGATGTGTTTACAGAAATGTATCCTCCCGCTTGTTGTATTCTGTCAAAAGCAGACCTGTCAACTACTAAATCTTTTATAATAGGGAAAGAGTTCGCTCTAAAAGGTTCTATAAAAATAGTATCGCCATCTTTAAATTTTCTCATGTGAAGTTGACATGTTGTTGTTCCTTTTTCTGGTCCATGAGGTCTACCATTTATAAACAATGAGCAAGACCCACATATTCCTTCTCTGCAATCATGGTCAAAAGCAACAGGATCTTCTTTTTGTTTTACTAATTGCATGTTTAATATATCAAGCATTTCAAGAAAAGACATATCACCATCTATATCTGTAATATTATACTCTTTGATTTTACCTTTGCTCGAGTTATTTTTTTGTCTCCAAATTTTGAGTTTTAAATTCATATTATTTATAGCTTCTAGATTTTAATTCAACAAATTCAAATTTTAAGTATTCTTTGTAAAGTTTGGGTTCTTTTTCAGAATATTTCCAACAACTAACAAAGTTGTATTTTTCATCATCCCTTAAGGCTTCTCCTTCAGCAGTTTGGTATTCTTCTCTAAAATGTCCACCACATGATTCATTTCTTGATAAAGCATCTTTTGCAAACAATTCTCCTAGTTCTAAAAAATCTGCCACCCTTCCTGCTTTACAAAGTTCCTCGTTATATTCATGCAAATCACCAGGGACATAAACATTTTTGTAGAATTCTTTTCTTAGTTTTTTTATTTTTTCTATTGCTTTTAAAAGATCTTGTTTTTTTCTAGACATCCCGCAATCATTCCATATTATTTTACCTAATTCTTTATGAAAATAATCTACAGGTTTTTCTCCTTTTATAGATATTATTTTATTTAAAAAACTAACAACTTTATTTTCAGCTTCTTCAAATTCCTTACAGTCAGTGTTTATTTTGCCTGTTCTTATGTCGTTAGATAAGTAGTCACCTATTGTGTAGGGAAGTATAAAATAACCATCAGCAAGACCTTGCATTAGCGCTGAAGCACCTAACCTGTTTGCCCCGTGATCTGAAAAGTTAGCTTCACCTATAACATAGCAGCCGGGGATAGATGACATTAAGTTGTAATCTACCCATATACCACCCATTGTATAGTGTGTAGCTGGATAAATCATCATCGGGGTTTTGTAAGGATTTTGGTCAGTTATTTTTTCATACATAGCAAAAAGATTTCCATATTTTGATTGTATGATTTCTTCACCTAATTTTTTTATCAAATTAATATCTTCTGCGTCTTCTCTTAGAGATAAAGCTTTTTCTTTTCCATATCTTATTATGGCTGATGAAAAATCTAAATAAACAGCCTCTCCTGTTTTATTTACACCATAACCAGCATCACATCTTTCTTTTGCGGCTCTGGAGGCTACATCTCTTGGCACAAGATTACCGAAAGCAGGATATCTTCTTTCTAAATAGTAATCTCTGTCTTCTTCTTTAATTTCAGTTGGCTGCAGTTCTCCTTTTCTTACTTTTTCTGCATCTTTTTTGTTTTTTGGCACCCAAATTCTTCCATCATTTCTTAATGATTCAGACATCAAGGTTAATTTAGATTGATTTTCACCAGACACAGGTATACATGTAGGGTGTATTTGAGTAAAACAAGGATTTGAGAACAAAGCACCTTTTTTGTATAATTTCCAGGAAGCGGTTACATTGCTACCCATAGCGTTTGTAGATAGATAAAACACATTACCGTATCCACCACTAGCAACAACTACAGCATGAGCTCCGTGCCTTTCGATTTCGCCAGTTACTAGATTTCTAGCTATTATACCTCTAGCTTTTCCTTTTATTAAAACAATTTCTAACATTTCATGTCTTGAGTACATTTTGATTTTCCCTTTGTTTATTTGTCTATTCATTGCTGAATAAGCTCCTAATAAAAGTTGTTGTCCTGTTTGTCCTTTGGCATAGAATGTTCTTGAAACAAGAACACCTCCAAAAGACCTATTGTCAAGTGTTCCTCCATACTCTCTTGCAAAAGGCACTCCTTGAGCAACACACTGGTCTATTATATTGGATGAAACTTCAGCTAAACGATGAACATTTGCTTCCCTTGACCTATAGTCACCACCTTTTATTGTGTCATAAAAAAGCCTATAAACAGAGTCTCCGTCACCTTGATAATTTTTTGCTGCATTTATCCCACCTTGTGCAGCTATAGAGTGAGCTCTTCTAGGAGAATCTTGAAAACAAAAACATTTTACATTATATCCCAACTCAGCTAACGTAGCAGCAGCAGAACCTCCGGCCAAACCACTACCAACAACTATTACATCTATAAGTCTTTTGTTAGCAGGACTAACTAAGTTTATTTTTTGTTTATGATTAGACCACTTTTTTTCTAAACTACCTTCAGGTATTTTTGAGTCATAAGGAAAAAACTGGTCTTTTTTGCCTAATAGTTCTTTTTCGTCATAGTCAATAAATTTTTTTAAATCAGATTCATATATCCTATGAACACCACCTATTTTTGTAGACTGTATTTTACCGTCTTTTATATACCTTCTTACAGTTTTTACAGAAACTTTAAGCAGGGAAGATAACTCGCTTATACTAAAAAGATGTCCTTTTTTGTCCATAATGTCTACTTTCTTTTAAAGTTGTTTTTTTTTGTCATTTTTAATAAAATTACAGAAAATGAATTATAGCAATTAATATAAATCCAGCAGGAACAATTATAGAGTATAATTCACATGTTTTTTTTATTATTTTATAATACTTGTTTTCAAAACCTATAGATTTTAAAGAAGACGCAAAACCGTGATATAGATGAAAACCTAAGAAAACAAAAGACACACAGTACAAAAAAAGCTTTATGTTGTCGCCGTGAAATTTGTGTTTCAATTCATCATAATATCTTAAGCTATCAGGTTCATTTATGCTTATATACTTGTAATCTATTTCAGGAACCCAAAAATCATAAAAGTGTAAAACCAAAAAAGACAAAATAACAAGTCCGCTAAAAATCATATTTCTTGAAAACCAAGAAGAGTTTTTTTGGTTGTAAAATTTGTATTTTTTGCTTCTAGATTTATTGTTTTGAATTTCTATTATGAAACCCATCAAGAAATGAAATATAACACCTACTATAAGTATTGGTTGTATTATAAACTGAACAACAGGGTTGTATCCCATAAAATGAGCTATTTTATTAAAGGTCTTTCCTTCATCAGGAAATATTGAAGTTAGGTTTATAGCAAGATGCTGTGTTAAGAATAATATTAAAAACAACCCTGAAAGAGCCATAGTTATTTTTCTTACTATAGAAGAGCTTATCATTTTGTATCTTTTTGTTTTGTCACCTGTCCATTATTGTCCATAATGTCCAAACGTCTAACAAATATATATAAATTTTAAAATAAAAGTTATAAATTAATTAAAATTTGATGACTCCAATTCGATCTTATTTCAGTAGAGTCTTGGTGTAATATTTTTTCTGGCAAAACTTTGTTAATAACATCCCCCATATCAATTTTTCTATTTCCGTTTACGTCTTCAAACACAAAGATTTTGTACTTACCAGGACATAGGTTGTCTATAATCAAAGTGTCATTTTTATTTCCTACATCTTGATCAATTGTGAAAGATTGAACTTCTTCGTATTTTTCATTGTATAGTTTTATTATTTTTATATGTTCTTTTTTTGAATTAATATAAATGCTCAAGCTGTTGTCATAATCAATACTATCTTGTTTTAATGTGTCCTTTTTAAACGTTTTTTTGTTCGTTTCTTTAAAAGGAAATATAGTGTCGTTTCTTTCAAAGCCTACAACTTCACCTAAATCATATTGTAAGTTTTTGTTATCGTCAATTAAAAAGTATATTTCGTATTCTTTTTTTGCAACATTTTCTATTTTATACTCATTTTTGTTATTGATTTTGATAATATATTTTGCTTCAGGTAATCTTATAATAGAATCAGGTTTTTCATCATAAATTAAAACATACATTTTGTCAGAAAAAATTAAGGGCTCAATATAGCTAGGAGTTTCTTTAATTAAACCAGACAAAACAAAACTATCAACATTTTCTCCTGTAGAAAAAACATATTTTAATTTTTTTAAAATATTACCTTCATTTAAATCTTTAAAGCAGTTGTCAAGATTAAAAATATATGTTTGATTGGGCTTCAAATCGTTATTCAATTCTATATATGCTTTTTTCCCTTTTATTGTTATTACAGGATTGTTCTTTAAGCTAGGAGAAGAAAAGAATTCTTTTGTTATGTTATTTTTAACTATGTATTCATCGAATTCAATAATTATTTTTTCTTGATTAAAATTGCAAGATTTTGTTTTAGGTTCAAAAGATATAATTTCAGGAGGCATAATGTCTTTTTCACCCCCACTAAGAGGAATTATATTAGCACAGGATAGAATAAAGAATAAAGAAATTATTGATAAGAAATATAACTTAAACATATTTTACAAATATATTTCAATTTCATTTTTTATTTGCAACATATTAAATTAATATTCGTATTTATGTTTGAGTCCTAGTTTTTTATTAAATATTAATAATTTGTTTAAATTTAGTTATTAGCTACAATTAAGAGAATCAATTATTTATAATGTTTAGAAAAAATTTGACAATAAGCTTAATTATTGTTAAATTTCGGGGCTTTTTGCGCAAAAAAGTAAAGTACTATGAGGAACATTTCGGAATTTCTATGTCCAGACATATGTCTATGTATGTCGCTTTTTCTTATATCTATCTTTACTTTGTTTATTAAAAACAAATTACTAACCTAAACAATTACGTTATGGAAAAATTTTCTACTAAGCATAATTGGGCCAAAGCTTTTGCGTCTATATTATGTATCGTTCTTTTTTCTGTAACATCGTTGTTTTCACAAACTACGGTGTTTGTGGAGGATTTTAATACATGGAGCCCGGGCCCTACTTTAGGGACTTGGACTTTTGAAAGTTATGATCCAGCAACTGGTGCAGCTATTTCTGCTCCATTAGGTGCTTGGAATTATAATGGTATTGCTTATGATCCTCCATTTAGTGCTTATCACGATTGGTGGGCAGGAAACAGTGCCGGAGGGTATCCAGCTTATAATGATTGGATGATTAGTCCTGAAATAGATCTTTCAGCGGCTTCATCAAACATTTATTTAGAATGGTGGAACTTTACTCTTTACACTGCTTCTTATGCACATTATCATGATGTACTAATTTCTACAGTAGATCCAGCAACTGGCTCAGCCAACTGGACTTCTGTTTTCGTTCAGTTTGACCAAGCTCTTGCTAACGATGCTGTGTGGGAATACGAATCAGTCGATATTTCTGCATTCGCAGGTGGTAGCATATGGGTTGCTTGTAACTACCAAGGACAAGATGCGTCTGAGTGGTATGTTGACTTCATGTCTGTTATGGATTATGGAGCAACGGTTTTAGGTTGCACAGATTCGACTGCTGCAAACTTTGACCCTAACGCTAACCAAGATGATGGTTCTTGTTACTTTGTTGGTTTAGACTGTAATGCTGCTGTTCAAGCTTTTGATGGCGTGAATACAGCTTCAGGGCAACCATATTGGTATGTTTATACTGTAACTGCTGATGGACAATTAAATGTTTCATCTATAGGTTCTGGTGTGGATACTTATCTTGGTTTATTTTCAAACTGTGCGGTTTCTAATGGTTTCGCATCGTCGGGTGATTTAGGATCAAATGATGACTACGGTTCTTTTTTATTTGGAGAATACGAGTCAGATTTGACTATATCTGTTTTCACAGGTATGAACATTTACATCTTCTGGGAAGATGCATATGGAACGTCAGGATTTGATTTTACAATTACTTTCACAGCAGGTACTGGTGGATGTACTGATTCAACTGCGTTGAATTATAATCCAGCAGCTACTTATGACGATGGAAGCTGTGTACCTTATGTTTATGGTTGTACAGATTTTACAGCAATGAACTTCGATCCGTTAGCAAATACGGATGATGGTTCTTGTATGTTTTGTACAGCTCCAGACAATCAGATATCTATATCTATGACAACTGACTTGTTCGCAAGTGAGGCTTCATGGGTGATAACTGATTCACAAGGTAATGTTGTTGTGACTTCTAGCGTCTACGCTACCCAAGGAACATATGACGAAGGAAGCTTTTGTCTAGCTGACGATTGCTATACTTTAAATATGTTTGACTCTTTTGGAGATGGATGGTGTTGGGCAGGATCATGTGGTGCTGTAACAATTTCTGATGCTTCAGGAAACGTTATTCTTAGCGCTGGCTGTGCTGCAGGACAAGCTTCTGCTACAGCTGATTTTGCTTTAGGTTCTGCTTCTTGCGGAATCCCAGGATGTACAGATTCAACAGCAGCAAACTTTGACCCAGCAGCAACTGTTGACGATGGTTCTTGTAGCTACTGTACTGATACTCAAATGTACATTACATGTGGCGGAGGATCATGGCAAGGTGAAGTTTCTTGGTCAATAACAGATTCACAAGGTGCTATTGTAGCTTCAGGCGGAGCTCCATTCTCTGGTGATATCTGTGTTCCTGATGACTGTTTCCAAGTTCAAATGAATGATTCATTTGGAGATGGATGGAATGGTAACTATTTAGACATTACTGATATAAACGGTAACGTTATAGGTAGCTACACTCTTGCATCAGGATTAAGCGGTAGCGATCAATTTGCTACAGGATCAATAGTTTGTCCAGTTTATGGATGTACTGACCCTGCAGCTGTTAATTTTGACGCATCTGCTAATACGGATGATGGTTCTTGTACTTATTCTTGTACTGCTGCTCCAGTATGCGAGAATTTTGATAGTACTGGAACAGGTTTCTTTAATCAATCAACAGCTGATGGCTTTGATTGGGTTCAAGGAACTACAACTCCATCATTCCAAACAGGACCTCAAGCAGGGGACGTAACCGGTGGTTCGTTCATGTTTACTGAGTCTTCTGGTAACTATTATAATACTGCGGTATTAGTTAGTAACTGTGTAGATATCAGTGGTCTTACAAACCCAGCTTTTAACTTCTACTATAATATGTATGGTTTAAGTATGGGTGATTTACTTGTTGAAGTAGTAGAGCCAAATGGCACTGCAACTCAAGTATTCTACGTTTTCGGAGAACAAGGATTTGATTGGAATTTTGCAAGTGTAGATTTATCTGCATGGGCAGGATCTTCAAACATTTCTGTACAAATTTCTAGTACAACTGGAGGTTCTTTTACTTCTGACTGTGCTATTGATGCGTTATGTTTTGACGAACTTGTAGTAACTGGTTGTACTGATGCTACTGCTTGTAACTATGATGCTAATGCATCTGTTGACGATGGTTCATGTGAATTCATCTCTTGTTGTACTGACAACGTTATCGCTGTCAATATGTATGACGCATGGGGTGATGGATGGAACCAAGGATCGTATACAATTATGGACACTTTAGGTAACACTTTAGGTAGCGGAACAATTTCTGCTGGTAGTGTAGGTACAGATTCTATTTGTATCCCTGATGGTTGTTCTTATATAATGACGGTTGGTGTTGACAGTAATGGTGCTACAGCAGGATTATTTGCAGGTGAGATGGCATTTGATGTTACTGACGCAAGCGGAACTGTTCTTTTAAGTGCAGGAGGTGCTGCTAGTGGTGGTGGTGCAGGTATATATAACTTAGCTCTTGGCGCAGCTTGCCAGATCTGGGGATGTACTGATGCAACAGCTACTAACTACAACTCTTTAGCGACTGATGATGACGGTTCTTGTTGTTTTGACAACTATGTAAGTGTAACAATTCAACTTGGATATTTTGCCGATGAGGCTTCATGGGATATTACTGATTCACAAGGTAATGTTATGATTTCAGGCGGCGGATATACAACAGGTTTAGCTCCAGCAGGAGATTCTTATTTGAATACTACTTTTGGACCTTTCTGTTGGCCAGATGATTGTTATATCATTAATCAGTATGATGCATTTGGAGATGGATGGTTTGCTGGTATCGCAGGTGATATCAGAATTGTTAATGCGGTTGACGGAAGTACACTGACATTAACTCCAGCTTTCTCTGCAGGAACACAACAAACTACTGTTGCAAACGGTATGGGATGTGCTCCAGGTTGTACAGATTCAACTGCGCTTAACTATGACCCATCAGCTAACTATGATGATGGTTCTTGTGCGTATCCTTGTCAGGACAACGTATTTACTCTGAACATGGCTGACTCATTTGGAGATGGTTGGAATGGTAACACATTCGATATCTTTGATTCTGCTGGTATATTAGTGGCTTCGGCTACTCTTACTACAGGAGCTTCAGGTTCAGAAGACTTTTGTTTACCGGATGATTGTTATTCGTACACTGTTGGTGGCGGATCATGGCAGTCTGAAGTTTCTTGGGCATTACTTGATGCTTCTGGAAACGTAGCTGCTTTTGGTGTTGCTCCTCAAACTGGTAGTTTTGCTGCTGGTAGTGGTTTCTGTGCCGTTTTTGGTTGTACAGATTCTACAGCGATTAACTTTGATCCTTTAGCAAATACTGATGATGGTTCATGTGCTTTCGCTTGTGCTGCTCCGTATTATGAAGATTTTGATGCTGGCTTTGGTAGCTGGACTCAAGGTTTGACTACTACGTTTGGTGGTACTGACGTTGCAGATTGGAGCATCGGCGCTACTACTCCTTCATTTGGTACAGGTCCTCAAGCAGGTGATGTAACTGGTGGTAACTTCGTATTTATGGAAGCTACACCATTATGGTCACAATTTGCAGGAACTGGTCAAATGACGTTGACTAGTGAGTGTATAGATATTTCTGCTTTAGCTTGTCCAGAACTTACTTTCTGGTACAACATGACAGAAAATCCATCATACCTAGGATACATGGGAGCATTAGCAGTAACTATAAATGGTACAGCGGTTTGGTCTTATGGACCAGGTTTAAATACTAGTAGTTGCGCTGATGGATGGTGTTTAGCAGTGGTAGATTTATCTGCTTTTGCTAACGAAACTAGCGCTTCAATATCTTTCATAGGTACTGTTGGTCTTAATGGTTACGCAGATATCGCATTTGATGCGGTAGGTGTTGCAGAATGTCAAGCTTTTGGTTGTACAGATGCAGCAGCATGTAACTTTGATTCTACAGCAGCTTCAGATGATGGATCTTGTGATTATAGTTGTATCGGATGTACTGATTCAACAGCTGCAAACTGGGGAGGCTCAGGAGTAACAGTTGATGATGGTTCATGTATATACTGTTCAGATAACTGGGTTACTATCGTTTGTGACGGTGGTTCATTCCAGACTGAAGTTTCTTGGACATTAATGAATGATCTAGGAGACACTGTTGCCACTGGAGGCGCACCATATAGTGCAGACTTCTGTCTTCCTGACGGATGTTACACACTAGACATGGTAGACTCTTGGGGAGACGGATGGAACGGTAACACGTTTACTATTGATGGCTTATGGGGAGCGACAATCGCTTCAGGTACAGCCGGAACAGACCAGTACTTCTTAGGAACAGGTACATGTCCAGTTTATGGATGTACTGATTCTACAGCTGTAAACTTTAACGCATCTGCAAATACTGATGATGGTTCTTGCCAGTAC
>MDSW01119631.1_pt1 | contig 19629 bp, 15 predicted proteins | sample 811171 | NCBI WGS metagenome assembly MDSW01 (sample SAMN05326641, study PRJNA326480) | marine metagenome | isolation source: seawater | place: Atlantic Ocean: North West | collected 2012 | reverse complement strand
TTTAAATGTACATGAAGGACTGCAATCAATCTCTAAATATAGTAAAGTTAGACTGGAAGAAGGAATGATTATTAGTAATGAACCAGGATTTTATAAAGAAAATGAATTTGGAATTAGAATAGAAAATTTAGTTTATGTAAGTAAGAATAAAAATAATATTCGTTTTAAAAATTTCACTTTAGCTCCTATAGATATTGATTTAATTAATTTTAAAATGTTAAATTCAGATGAGAAAAAATATCTTTTTAGTTATCATATGGATATTTATACAAAAATATCAAAATATTTGAGTTTTAAAGAAAAAAAATGGCTTTTGAGTTTAATTTAACAAACTCTCCCAGTCGTTTTGATTAATAATTTTTATATTTAATTCAGTAGCTTGTTTAATTTTTTTTATTGTTGGTTTTTCACCAATTATTAAATAATCAAGCTTTTTTGTTACATTAGATAATATTTTTCCAGAATTTTCTTCAATTAACGATTTTGCTTCAGCTCTACTAATATTTATAAGTTTTCCAGTAAACATAAATGTTTTGTTTTTAAGTTTACCTTTTTTATTTTGAATTACATTGCTAATATTCATAATTGAGATTAATTCCTTCACTACATTTGTATTAATTTGATCTAAAAAAAATTTTTTAAGTGATAATATTTGTGTTTCACCAATACCATCTATGTTTGCTAATGATTTAAAATTAAAATTTTGAGTTAAGTTAAAAAACTTTTGTTTTGTTAAAAAGTGTTTTGATAAAAGTTTTGCATTTTCTTGACCAATATATCTTATTCCCAAAGAGTAAATAAATCTTTCCAATTTAATATTTTTAGATTTTTCTATAGCTCTTTTTAAATTCAAAGCAGACAAATCTCCCCACCCCTCTAATTTTTCAATCTTTTTATAATCTAAATAAAAAATATCATGTGGTAATCTAATAAATTTTAATTCCCAAAATTTTTCAACAACTTTCTTCCCAAATCCTTCGATATTTAAAGCATCTTTTGAAACAAAATGTTTAATTTTTTCTATTGCAATTTTTTCACATTTATAACCTTCACTTGAACACCTTTTTACTGCATCATATTTTTTTGTAACTTTATTATAGTCCTTTATAATCTTAGAGCTGCAAGATGGACATTTAACTGGAAATAAAAATTTTTTTGTTTGTTCTGTCCTTTTTTTAAAATCTACTGATAATACATGAGGTATAACATCTCCTGCCCTTTCAACTTTCACTACATCTCCAATTCTTATATCTTTTCTAATTATTTCTTCTTCATTGTGAAGAGTTGCATTTGAAACAACAACACCTCCTATATTTACTGGCTGTATCTTTGCTACAGGAGTCAATGCACCTGTTCTCCCTATCTGAATTTCAATATTTAATATTTTTGAAAAAGAAGAATTAGCAGAAAATTTATGAGCAATTGCCCATCTAGGTGCATTTGTAACATGGCCAAGTCTTTTTTGTAAATTTATACTATTTATTTTGTAAACCAATCCATCAACATCAAAGTTTAAATCGTGTCTTTTTTTTTCAAATTCTCGATGAGTTTTAATCAAATTATTAACTCCAGATATAATTTTATTATATTTATTTATTTTGAAGCCCCAAATTTTTAATAAATCTAAAAATTCAGATTGTTTAGTAATTTTCAAATCCTTAATATATCCATATGTATAAGCAACAAATTTTAATGGAATTTTTTTAGTTTCATTTGGATCTTTTTGTCTTAAAGAACCTGAGGCTGCATTTCTAGGATTTGAAAATCTATGTTCAATTTTTTCAAAATCTTTTTTTTCGATGAATACTTCACCTCTTATATCAATATCTTTTGGGAAATTTTTTTTATGAATTTTTTTCGGAATATCTTTAATAGTCTTAAGATTTTCAGTGATTATTTCTCCCTCGATTCCATCTCCTCTCGAAAGTCCTAGAACAAAGTTATTATTTAAATATTTTAATGAAGCAGAAATACCATCAATTTTTGGTTCTACGCTATATTCAATATTATTATCACTTTTTAAATTTAAAAAATTAGAAATTTTTTTTTCAAAGTTTGTTAAATCCTCAAGATCAAATGCGTTAGATAATGAAAGCATTTTTACTCTATGCCTAGACTTTAAAAAATTTCTAGCTGGTTTTGAGCCTATTAAAAATGATGGTGATTTTTTACTTTTTAAATAATCATATTTTTTTTCTAATTCAATAATTTCTATTTTTAATTCATCGTATTCTGAATCTAATATTTTTGGATCACTTTCTTGATAATATAATCTATTGTGTTCATTTATTTTTTCTATTTTTTTTAAGTATAAATTTTTTATTGAATTCCTATCTTTCATTTTTCAACAATAATTTTATTTTTTCCAAAGTTGATTTTTTATTTGTTTCATTCTTTTTTTTTGAAATTTTTTTATAGTCTTTATTGAATACTTTATAAGACTCTTTATACCACTCGCTTGATTGATAATTATAACCTAATAAATTTGCATATTTTTTTGATTCATCAACTAGACCAATTTTATAATGAATTTCTACTAACCTATGCAAAGCTTCTTCTACATAAATAGTAGTATCATAATTTTCTATAACATTTTTATATCTATTAATTGCTGGTATCCATTTTTCTCTTTCAATATAGTATTTGGCTAAATACATTTCTTTTGAAGCTAAAATTTCTTGAATTAGTTCTAGCTTATATTCTGCGTCTAATACAAAATCTGAATTTGGAAAATTTTTTACAACAATTTCAAAATTTTTTTTTGATTCAATAATAGATCCTAAATCTTTTTTTTCGTCTGCTATTTGTTCATAATAACTCATTGCAATTAAATAATAAGCATAGCTTAAACGTTCATGATTTGGATAAATATTTATGAATCTTTTTAATTCTTCAATTGAATCAGCATAGTAAGATCCGTAGTAATAAGAATAAGCTGACATTAAAGATGACCTTGGAGCCCATTTAGATTGAGGATATAAAAGCTCAGCCTCATTAAATTTCTTGGCAGCCAATAATGGAGAATTGTCGTCTAAAAATTTTAAACCTTCTTTGTATGATTCAATCATTTGAAGGTCAAGATCTTTTTCTTCTATAATTGAAATTTCTTTTTCAGAATTATTTTTACAATTAGGCAAAAAAATTAAAATAGAAATTAAAATAAATTTAACAATCTTACTCATTTCAAATTCTTATCAGAATTTGAAAAAAATTCTAATTATTATGCTATAGATTTTAGTACTGATTTATTGATAAATGTATGTGGTAGAGATTTTTCTTTTATTTCAAATATAGAATAGTTATTTTTATCATTAAATACTTTTCTTAATAGTTGATTTGTTAAACTATGACCACCCTGTGAACATTTTATTGAACCAATAATTTTATATCCTGCAAGGTACAAATCACCCATGCAATCTAAAATTTTATGATTTACAAATTCTAATTTATTTCTCAATCCATCCTCATTCAAAACTCCACTATCTTTTACAACGATTGCATTGTTTAAATTACCACCTTTTGCTAGACCCATTTTTCTAAGTTTTTCAACATCTTCATACAAGCAGAACGTTCTTGAATTATATATATCCAGCAAATCATTTTCATAAATATTTATTTTATTTTTTTGCCTACCTATAAATGAGTTAGAAAAATTTATTTCAAAATCTATATCCAAACTTACATTGGATTTATCGATGTATATATATTTTGATCCATCTTTAACTTCTACTTTATTAGTAATTTTAATTAGCTTAATTGGTATTTCACTAATATCAAAACCAGTTTCTAAAAACTTATCTACAAAAGCTTTCGCTGAGCCATCCATTATTGGAACTTCCTGGGAGTTAATTTCTATTAATGCATTATCTATTCCTAAGCCATATAATGCACCCATTAAGTGCTCTATTGTAGAAACTGAAACTCCATCATCATTCGATACAGTTGTACAAAGAGTTGCATTTGTTACATTATAGATATTTGGAAATATTATGTTGCTACTTTTAATATCTACTCTTTTAAAAACTATTCCAGTATTTGGTTTCGATGGAAATATTGTCATTGATACATTTTTTCCAGTATGCAAACCAACGCCATCAAACCTTGTTGGTTTTGCTAAAGTTTTTTGATTAAGAATAGACATATCTTAAAGATACATGCTAAATTAATTCAAAAAAATTCAACAAATGTTACAAGAAAATACAATGATCAGTTAAAAAAATGAAAAAACCTCTCAAAAAAACCTTTGTTTTTAGGTTTTTTTGGAAGAAAATTAACTTCCTGAGAATTTTCAGACTGAATAAAATTAAATCCAGAATCACAAATTAAGTTAGTATTTTCTTCAAAAAAACTAATTTCACTAAAAAAGTCAAATTTTTCTTCTAAATAAATTGAATTTTTATTTAATATTTTTGATCCCTCTCCAATAAAAATTAAGATGCAGTTATCCTTATTTTGAAAAAATGTATTAAAATACTCATCAGCTAAGTTTAATTTTATTATTTCATCAACTCTTGCATAAACGACTTTATTAGATAAATCTGGGTCTTTAATTTTATTAATATACGAATTATTTTCAAAAGTAGTTTCAGATTGATTTAAATTTTTTTTTAATTTTTCTGCATTATTTTGATCAATATTTAATAGTATTGAAATATCATTAGTAATATGCCTTCCACCCACAGGTAGAATATTGAAATATAATATTCTACTATCTTTAAAAACAGTTATTGAACTCTTTCCATAACCAATATCTAAAATAACTTTTTTACTAAAATCACTAAATAAAGAATTATAGTTACTTGATCTTATATAGCTTGAACAATAAATATTATCTATTTTTAAATGATTATTATTAAATGAATCTTGTAAGTTTTTCCAAATATTATCAGAAAAACATATAAATTTTAATTCAATTATAAGGGAATTATAATTAATTTTTTTATCGGGAATTTCAAAAAATTCTTCATTATCAAATATAAATTTTTTAACAATCATATGAATAATTTTTTTATTGTAATAATTTTTTTGAATTAGATTTTTTGCTTCGTGCAATAATATCTTAATATCATTTTTTGAATATTTATTACTGTCAGAATTTTTTTTTATTGAAATATCTACTGAAAACATATCTGGTGTATCAATCATTAAATTAATATTTTTAATATGTTTTGCTACTTTTTTTTCAGCAGATTTGACTAGATCTCTAATAATTTCGCTAGAATTTTTAATATCAAAATTTTTTAAACTAAAATTTGAAATACAATTTTTTTCAGAAATAAAAATATTTTTTGAAGTTTCTTTACTATATGCACCCAATCTTATTTTGGATGATCCAAAATCTATAAAAACATTAAGACTTTTTTCATTCATTAGATAAAATTAGCTGGCTTGATACTCTTAGATCAATTATATTTTTTTTTAATGTATTATTTTTAATTATTTTATTAGCAATTGCTAATGCTTCTTCTAAATTTTGTAGTGGAAATTTAATTGTCACATTATCTTTATTTTTTATATCTATTCTACCACTTGGATAAAAAAATATCTCTTTAATATTATTATAATCATAACCTGATTCATTAAGAATTTTTTTAAATAATATAAATTTCTCTGCAGAAAATTTTCCAAATACGATTGGTAAATCATCATAATTATTGAATTTTTCAGTATTTATAAATTTACTATTTGACCCAATAATAAATATTTTATTATTTTTTATTGTTCTTGCAAGAAATTCGGTTTTTTCTAATTCCAATATAATTTTTGAAGGATATTGCTTTATTATATTATAATTTTCTACAAAACTATATTCATCAATTTGATTTTGTAAAATATCTTTATCTAAAAAAAAAATATTAGTATTTTTCAAAAAATTTAAATTTTTTTCTATTTCAAAGTTTATTGATTTTTCTAAACCTTTTACTTCTATGTATTGTAAATTATAGAGTAAGTCTTTTTTTTTTATAAATAATTGACTATTAATTGAAGAGAGAAAAAAAAGTATTAAAATAAGAAATAAAAAATTTTTTTTTTTATCTACATATTGATGCATCATTTATTATCCAATCAATCAAATTTAAAAAGGAAATATTATTGAATTTTGCTATTTCGGGAACTAATGAAAGCGAAGTCATTCCTGGTTGGGTATTAATTTCTAAAAGATAAAATTTATTATTATAAAGTTTAAAGTCTGATCGAGTTACACCCTTGCAACCAATAATTTTATGAGCTTTTAATGCTATGTTTAATGCTTCATTAATTTTCTTATTACTAATTTTAACTGGGATAATGTGTTTAGTTTTTGATTTTACATTATATTTCGCTTGGTAATCATAAAATTTTCTTTTTGGTACTAGCTCTATAGCACCTAATTTTCTTTCTCCCATAATTGCAACTTGAATTTCCCTTCCCGGAATATACTTTTCAATCATCACTTCTTTGTATGGTGAAAGTTTTTTTAATTTTTTAAAAAAATCTTTTTTACTACATATATATACTTCAACACTTGATCCTTCGTTGAAAGGTTTTATTACAACTGGAAAACTTAATTTAGATTTAATTTTTTTAATTAATTGAGTTTTTTTAATGAGTTTATCAAATCTAAATTTGATATATTTGGGAGTTAAAATGTTGTTTTTAATAAATATTTTTTTTGATATTTCTTTATCAATTGCAATTGAAGAAGATAATACACCTGAATGAGTATATTTAATTTTTTCAGCTTCTAATATTGATTGTATATAACCATCTTCACCATATCTTCCATGCAAAGCATTAAATACTACATTAGGCTTAAAGGATCTTAAATTTTTAATTAAATTTCCATCAGGCTCAAAAATTTTTGCATTATATTTTTTTTTAATTTCATTAAAAACGCCTCTTGCAGTTTTTAAGCTAATTTCTCTTTCTTTTGAAAAACCCCCAGCAAGAATAAAAATTTTTTTTTTCATTTATTCTACTAAAATAATTTCTAAATCTAAGTTTATACCAGTTTTTTTCCTCACATTTTCTTTTACAAAATCTATCAATCTTTTCATATCTATATAACTTGCATTGCCTTTGTTTATAAAAAAGTTTGCATGTTTATCTGATATAATTGCATCACCAAATTGAATATCATTTGGCACAGATTCTTTAATTATTTCCCAAACTTTTTTATCTGATTGTTTTATTGGATTCTTAAATGTACTTCCACCAGTTTTAATTCTAGTTGGTTGGGCTTTTTCTTTTTTATTTTTTAGATTTTTTATTTCTTCTTTTATTTTATCTTTTTTTTTTTTATTTCCTTTAAAAGAAGCACTAAGAAAAATTAGATCTTTTGGTAGATTACAATACCTATAACCAAATACTATATCTTTACGGGGGATTGTGAAGACTTCACCTAATCTATTAATAGCCTGTACTGAAATTAAAATATCTTTAAATTCACTTCCAAAACACCCTGAATTCATTCTTATTCCTCCTCCAATTGTACCCGGTATGCAGGATAAAAACTCAAATCCACCTAAATTATTTTCAGCAGCAAACTCAGATATTGATTTATCCAAGACTCCACTTCCTGCAATTATAGTATTTTCATTTAATAATGAGATTCTTGAAAAATTTTTACTTAACTTTATTATTGCACCTTCATATGCACTGTCTTTAAATAAAACATTAGATCCAGCTCCTAAAACAAAAAATTTTTTTTCATTTTTACACACTTTTATGAATTCTATTAAATCTTGAAGGGTGTCTGGTTTAAAATAAATTTTTGTATGACCTCCAATATTAAACCAATTAAGTTTTTTAATACTATAATTAAAATGTATTTTTCCACTAAAATTTTCAAATATATTATCAAAATTTTTAATATTCATTATTTAACAAATTTTGGTAAATCTCTTATCCAATTAGAGATTGAGCCAGCACCCATCCCTATTACTATTTTATTTCCGTATATATTTTGTTTTACATATTTTATTAGATCTAAATTATTATTAATTAATATTAATTTTACTCGTGAATTTTTTATTATTTTTTTCGCAAAACTATTATAACTAAATCCTAATTTTATATTTTCTCCAGCTTTATATATTGGACACAAAACTAAAGTGTTTGCTTTTTTGAATGACTGTGAAAATTCTTCATGTAAATTTTTTAATCTAGAAATTCTATGAGGTTGAAATATGCAGACAATTTCTTTTTTTTTATAAACTTCTCTAACGCCATCTAGAACTTGGATGATCTCTGTAGGGTGATGAGCATAATCATCAAAAAATGGAACATTTTGAAAAGAAAAGATTTTAGTAAATCTTCTTTGGACTCCAGAAAATTTTTCCAATCCATTTTTTATAATTTTAATTGGTATACCAACTGAAAATGCAACAGCTACAGCTGCAGTTGAATTTCTTACATTGTGCAGACCAATAAGAGGAACTTTAATATTTTTAATAAAAAATTTTTTTACTCCTGGTACATTTACTTTTATATCAAATTTTGAATAATTTTCTTTTTGCAAAATATTTAATATTTTAAAATTTGAAAATTTATTTATCCCATAAGTATTATAATTAAGATTTTTAATTTTTTTTATTACATCAATATTATTTTGATCATCTAAACATATAAATGTCTTTCCAAAAGAAGGTGTTTTTTCAATAAAATTAATAAAATTTTTTTTTAAAGAATTAAGAGATTTATAAAAATCTAAATGTTCTTTATCAATATTTGTAACTATTGAATAAGTTGATGGAATTTGTGTAAAACTTCCATCTGATTCGTCTGACTCTAAAATACACCATTCACTTTTACCTAGTCTTGCAGAACCACTAAATGAATTTAAAACCCCTCCATTAATTACTGTTGGATCTATTTTTGCATTAGAAAAAATACTTGATATTAGAGAAGTAGTTGTGGTTTTACCATGTGATCCTGCGACTACAACGTTTTTCATTAATGAAACCACATTGGCCAACATTTTTCCTCTTTTGTAAATTGGTATCCTTCTTTTTTTTGCATATAGTAACTCGGGATTATTTTTTTTTATTGCAGACGAAATAACTAGAATAGTTGAATTTTTTATATTTTGTTTTTTATGCCCTATATAAACTTTAATTTTTTTCTGTTTAACTCTTTCAATATTCTTATTACTAGAAATATCGCTTCCCTGTACTTTAAAACCTAAATCTTTCATTATGACTGCTAAACCGCTCATACCAATGCCACCTATTCCGACAAAATGAATTACTTCTGATTTTGCTAATTTAATTTTCATTTATTAAACCTAATAACTTTTGATTTATATTATTCCAAGTGTTTTGATAAGAAAATTTGCTCATATTATTTTTTTTTTCAAAATAATTTTCAGGCTTTTGTATCAAATTTAAAATAAATTCTGTTAAGTTTTCTTTGTTATAATCTGACTGATTAATTAACCAACATAGTTTTTTATCATAGCAATCTTTAGCATTATAAAATTGATGATTATCTTTCGATTTAGGAAGAGGTACCGCAATAAAAGGAATTTTAAAAAAAATTAATTCTGAAACAGTTGAAGCCCCAGATCTTGTAATTGCTAGATCTACCTGGTTATACTTCTGAAATACGTCTTCATCAAAACTGAATAATTCGTTTTGAATATCTTTTTTTAAATATTTTTCTTTTAGTATTTGTCTATTATTTTTTTCAGCAACTTGTTGTATTAAAGAAATTTTGTAATATTTAGATAGATTAATCATAAGATCACTGATTTCATTATCAAAAAATTCAGCTCCTTGGCTTCCTCCAATAATTAATATGGTGAAAGGTCTTTTGTTTCTATTTTCTATATTTTTTTTTTCATTATAAATTTTTTTTCTTAACAATGGCTCCACTAATACAATTTTATCCCTGAATCTATTAGGAAAATTTATTAATTTACTAGAATAACAAATAATTTTTTCTGAAAACTTAAGAAAAAATTTATTTGATCTTCCAATAACCATATTTGGTTCAAACAAATAAATTTTAATATTTAATATTTTTGCACATAAACATAGTGGTAATGACATATATCCACCAGTGCTTATTAAAATTTGAATTTTATTTTTTTTTATAAAAAAAAAAGATTTAAAAATTGAAATTATTAAAAAAAATATTATATAAGGAATTCTAAATAAATTTTTAGAAATTTTAGGAATTTCAATCAATTTATAATTATAAATTTTGTCATTTATATAATTAGACCCTCTCTTATCAGATGTTAAAAATATCTTGAAATCATTCTTAAGATGTTCGTATAAAGTAATTGCGGGTATAACGTGACCACCGGAACCACCTGTGCTTATTAATATATTTTTTTTCACTAAATTATTTTTCTTTTTGTTAAATTTAATATAATTCCTGATAATATGGATGCACTTATTATTGATGAGCCTCCATAACTTAAAAAAGGTAAAGTCATTCCAGTTGTTGGTAGCAATCTTATATTAACTCCAATATGAATAAAAGTTTGAAATAAAATTATAGATGCTATCCCAGCTAAAATTAATTTAACCTTGTCATCACTTTCATGTTCTATTTTTTTTAATATGCTATAAGAAAATACTAAAAATATTAACATTATTACTAAAACAATTATAACTCCAAATTCCTCAGAAATTACTGATATAATGTAATCTGTATGTGCTTCGGGCACTTTTGAATTTAAAGTTCCTTCACCTATACCTTGGCCAAAAAAACCTCCATTAGAAATAGCTTCTGAAGCTCTCTCAGATTGGTAATTATTTCCTGAGCTTGGATCTAAAAATGAAAATAATCTATTTTTAATATATTCAAATTTTGAAACATATAATATCAGATAAATTAATATAGAAAAAATTATTATAAAAAAAGAAAAGAAAAATAATAAATTAATTCCTGAAACAAATATTAATGAAAACCAAGTAAGTAAAATTAATATGGTTTGACCTATATCTGGTTGAGAAATTAAAAATACAATTACTGGAAAAACTAATAATAAACTAAATAAATATTTAAAATAAAGGTGTTTTTCATTGTTGAATGTAAATGCAGTTGACATCATAATTATTAGAAAAGGTTTTAAAATTTCAATTGGTTGAAACCTTGGAATGATTGGTAAATCAATCCATCTTGCAGCGCCATTGATCTCAATACCTATGAATGGAACTAAAGCTAAAAAAATGAAGAAAATAAAAAATAAATATTTAGAAATTTGAAATAATTTTTTTTGTTCTAATGCTGAAAAAGTAATCAAAATAAATACTCCAAGAATAAAAAAAAATAAATGTTTTATAAAAAAATAATATGTATTGGTGTTCAATTTATCTGAGGCAATTATTGATGTTGAAACTAATGAAAAAAATAGACCAAGTAAAAAAAGAGATAGAATTAAAAATAAAATAAATTTATCAATATTTTTCCACCATCCGTAATAAAAATTAAATATTTTATTAAAATCAATCATTTATTTTTTTATAAATTTTATTTTTTTTACTAAATTGTTAAAATAATATCCTCTTTCTTCAAAATTTTTAAATTTATCAAAAGATGCAGCTGACGGACTAAATAAAATGTGAGAATGCTTATGTTGATTTAAACTAATTTCTTTAACCACTTTATTTAAAATTTTATCTAAATTATCATAAGAAATAGATAATATTTTTTTATTTAATTTTTTTTTAAAAAAATTTTTTTCTTTTCCAAAAATATAACACTTAATATTTTTAAAATATTTAGATGATAAATTAAATTTATCTCCTTTTTTTGGTAGTCCACCAAGTATCCAATAAATATTTTTGTAAGATTTAAGCAAATTTATACTTGAAGAAAAACTTGTAGATTTTGAGTCATTTATAATAGTAACAAATTTATTTTTATAAATAATTTGTTGTCTAAATTGCAAACCTTTAAATGAATTTACAGTTTTTAATATTTTAGATTTATTTAATTTAAAAACTTTTGCAAATTTAAGTATAAAAGATAAGTTTGATAAATTGTTAATATTATCAAAATAATTGTTTGAAATTAATTTTTTTATACCGTTATAATTCTTTTTTATTTTAATAATTTTAGATTTAATTTTGTGCTTTTTGATCTCATTATTTAAATATTCATTATTTTCAATAAAAGCGTAAAAATCTTTTTTTTGATTTAATATGAGCTTAAATTTAGCATGCGCATATCTCTGGATAGATTTGTGTCTCTCTAAATGATCTGGACTAATATTTAGTATAAAGGCATAATCAGTTTTAAAATATTTGCTATAATCAATTTGATATGATGAGGCTTCAATTACAAAAATTGTACCATTGCTTACTTTATTAGTAGATAAAATAGGTATTCCAATATTTCCAGCAAGTATTACATCTTTATTTTGATCTTTTAAAATTTCTGATAGTAATTTTGCTGTTGTTGATTTACCATTTGTTCCAGTGATGGTAATTTTTATATTATTTGGATTATTTAAATAAAAAATATCGAGATCAGTAATTATTTTTTTTTTATTTTTTTTTAGATAATTTTTGAGTTTACACCTATTTAAATCAATACCTGGACTTAAAACTATATAGTCAAATTCAGTTGATTTTATTTTTTTTAATAAAATAAAAAATTTATTTGATTTTTTGTTATCATCAAAAATTGAAATTTTATTATTTTTTTTTAGATACTTGTGTGTTGCTAATCCACTTTTTCCATATCCATAAATAAGAAATTTTTTATCTTTTAAGTTATCACTCAAATTAAACATTATCTCAATTTAAGAGTAGCAAGACCTATCATTGCTAAAATAATTGATATGATCCAAAATCTAACTACAACGGTTGACTCTGCCCATCCTTTTTTTTCAAAATGATGGTGTATCGGAGCCATTTTAAAAATCCTTTTTCCTGTTATTTTGTATGAGATTACTTGGACAATTACTGAAACTGCCTCTAAAACAAACAAGCCACCTGTTATAGCCAAAACAATTTCATGTTTTGTAATTATACCAACAGCACCGAGAGAACCTCCTAAAGCAAGAGATCCGGTATCTCCCATAAATATTTTTGCTGGTGGAGCATTAAACCAAAGAAAACCAATGCATGCACCAATGATTGAACCACAGAATACTGCAACTTCTCCAACTCCTTGAATGTAAGGAATATGTAAATATTCTGAAAATACAACATTCCCTGTTACATAACTTATAAATGCAAAACAAGATGCAACCAATATTACAGGTACTGTTGCCAAACCATCTAAGCCATCTGTTAAATTAACTGCGTTTGAAGATCCAACTATTACAAACAAATAAAAAGGAATAAAAAACCAACCGAGATTAATGACTAAATTTTTAAAAAAAGGAAAATATAAATTTTTTAATTCTGGTGAATTCACATAATATGTTAATATATATATTCCAACTAAAGCTATAAAAATTTGAGAAATTATTTTAAATTTAAATGAAACACCTCCAGAATTTCCACTCTTTATTTTTTTATAATCATCATATGCACCAAGAGCACCTAAGAAGCCAACAATAAATATTAAAAACCAATTATAAGGGTTTGACAAATCTGACCACAATAGCACTCCAGAAAAAATACCAATTAAAATTAGGATACCACCCATTGTTGGAGTTCCAATTTTTTTTATAATATGGTCAGTTGGGCCATCAGATCTAATTGGATTATGAATTTTTTTGTTGGAAAAATAATTAATTATTGGATTACCGATAAAAAAAACTACTATCATTGATGTAAACATTGATAAACCAGTTCTTACTGTCAAATATCTAAAGACATTAAAGATTGGATAATTTTCAACAAGATTTGAAAATAAACTATACAACATACATTCTTCCTTTTTTAATACTCGCAGCAATTCTATTTAAACCAGTTGAATTAGAAGCTTTTATCATTAAGTGATCATTATTATTTAAATCATTTTTAATCAAATCATAAATTTCATCTTTATTACTTAAAATTCTACCTCTTTTTTCTCTTCTGATGCCATAAAAAGTTTCTTTTATATGTTTTCCAACAACATAAACTTTTTTTATTGAAGTTTTATTAATTATTTTTGAAATTCTTTTATGTAATATTTTTGAAAATTTTCCAAGTTCAAGCATATCTCCTAAAATTAAATATTTATTATTATTTTTATTCTTATTAAAATTTTCAATGGCAAATTTTAATGACAGAGGATTAGAATTATAGCTTTCATCTGTTAAATAAATTGTTTTATTTTTTACTCTTATTTTTGCTAGATCGCCTCTTGAAATTGGTAATTTAAAATTATAAAATATTTTTTCATCAATAGCTCTAATATCATAAAATTCAGAAATTATTGCAACTGATGCCAGAACATTATATAAAAATGGATATAGATTTTTTTTAATCAAAAAAACTTTTGTAAATTTTTTGATGTTTATAAAAATTTTTAAATTTTTTTCGTTCGATGATATTTTTTTTATATATACATCTGATAAATAATTTTTCTTACTAAAAGAAACTACTTGAATTTTATTTTTTAAAGCAATTTTTTTTAAATAATAATAATATTCATCATCTCTATTAAGAATTATCTTTCCTCCCTTTTCTATATTGTTTATAATCTCAGATTTAGCTTTTGCTATTTCGCCAATATTTTTAAAATTCTTAATATGCGCATATGAAATATTGGTAATTACTCCAATATTTGGTCTTATTATTTTGGTAAGACTATCTATTTCTCCTGCTCTATTCATCCCAACCTCAAGAACTGCGAATTTATCTTTTTTTTTGACATTAAATAAACTTAATGGAACTCCAAATTTATTATTATAAGATTGAGTTGATTTTGTGGTTAATGCCAATTTATTTAAACAAAACGATAAAAGGTCTTTTAAAGAAGTTTTTCCTGAACTGCCTGTAATAGATATAAATTTAGCTCTAGAAATTTTTCTAATATTCTTAGAAGCATTAGTTAGCAATCCTAAAGTATTATTTGTTTTAATTTTTTTTGATTTATTAAATTTTCCAAATTTATTTATAATTGCAAGAGAAGCACCTTTTTTTATAGCCTCATCTGCATAATTATTACCATCGTTATTTGGTCCTTTAATTGCAAAGAAAATATCGTTTTTCTTTATATTTTTTGAGTTTATTGATGCTTTGTTTATTTTTAAATTTTTATTTAGGGAATTTAAATCACACACTTCATTAATAATATTTAATTTCCAATTTTTAAAAGATTTTTTATTTTTTAAATTAATCGCTTTTAAAATACATTTTTTATCAGAGAAATATTTTTTCTTTCCTTTATATTCTTGATAAATTTCATGTCCTTTTCCGGCAATTAATAAGATATCTCCTGATTTTAAATTATCTATAGCAGTATTAATTGCTTTATTTCTTGATGAAATTTCAATTAATTTAGATTTATCTATTTTACTTTTAATTTGATTCCTAATTTTTTTTGGATTTTCATATCTTGGATTATCGTCAGTTAAATATATCTTGTTGCTATATTGATTTGCAATTTTACCCATTATGGACCTTTTATTTTTATCTCTATTACCTCCACAACCAAAAACTATTGAGATAGAACTATTTTTGAACTGATCTTTTATACTTTCTAAAGTTTTCTTTAGTGCCTCCGGGGTATGTGCATAATCTAATATTACTTTTGATTTATTTTGAATATTACCTATGCTTTCCAATCTTCCTTCTACGGCTTTTAAATTTTTTATAGATTTAATTATTTTGCTAAATTTTATATTACTTTTGCTCGCTGCTAAAATTGAAAATAAAATATTTTGAACCTGAATTTTTCCAATTAAATTTGTAGTAAATGAATATTTTTTTTTATTAAACTCAATTTCTATTTTTTGTAAATTTTCTACATATTCATGTTTTTTTATTATAAGATTTGAATTTCTTTCACCAATAGTTAAATTTTTTAATTTTTTTTTTATACAAATTTTATTAAGTTTTTTTGATTGAGGAATATTATTATCATAAATTATATTTGATTTTTTCTTTGAAAGTTTTTTAAATAATATTAATTTAGAATTAAAATAATCTTTATATGTTTTATGATAATCTAGGTGATCTCTAGATAAATTTGTAAAAATTAAAGTATCAAACTTTAAACCATCTAATCGGTGTTGTTTTAAACCATGACTTGATGCTTCTAGTATTACATTATTTATTTTTTTATTTTTTATTATTGAAAGAGTTTTATGAATAGTTATAGGATCTAAAGTTGTATTTTCTGTTAACTTATTACTTTTATTTGTCTTTATTCCTAGAGTTCCAATAGTGGCAGCTTTTATTCCATTATTTTTGAGTATTTGAAAATAAAAATTTGCAACAGAGGATTTACCATTTGTTCCTGTGACAGCAATTAAATTACCAGGTAGTTTTTTGTAAAATTTTGACGAAATTTCAGAAACTAACTTTCTAACATTATTATTTTTAATAAATAAAACATTTCCTTTTTTTTCTTGAAAATTTAGATCAGATACTATTGTTCTTGCACCATTTTGGATTGCATCATTGATAAATTTATTTCCATTTTTTTTTGATCCTTTAATTGAAAAAAAAATATCGTTTCGTTTGCAATTTCTACTATCTAAACTTAATTTATTAAATCTATGAAAATAATATTTTTTAGGTATTTTTTTAAATAGTTTTCCAATGTGCATATGCTAAATTTAAAATCTTAATATTTTGTGGCTAAAATAGGTCCAATATTTTCAATAATATTTCCTGCTATCAACACAGTCGTCCAACCTGCTGTATTTCTCCAGTTACCTTTGTATGGTGGTCTTCCGTCTCTATAATTATATACATATTCTTTTGATGGTTTTGGCTCATCTAATAAAACTAATAGTAAAAATTTTGGATCTGAGATTGGGAATATAGATACAAAAGTATTTATTTTATCTTTGGTGTAAACCCCGTTTTTAGCTTTATCTGCAGTTCCAGTTTTTCCTCCAACCTCATAACCATAAACATCTGCAAAATGAGCAGTTCCTTCGTCTGTTGATACAACTTTTCTTAATATTGGATTTATTTTTTTACTTACTTCTTCGTTTAAAATTTTTTTTTTATCATTCAAGTTTCTTGTTTTAACAATTAATGTTGGATTAATTTGATATCCTCCATTACTAATTATAGAATATGCTTTGGCAAGTTGGAGTGGTGTGGTAGTTATTCCATGGCCGAATGAAGCTGTGGCTAGTTTACATTTTCCCCACCTAATATTTAAAGGTAAACCTACTTCTTCGATATCAAAATTAATTCTTTCCAAAACTCCAATTTTTTTTAAAAAAGAAGAATAGTCAATAATGCCAACTTTTTGAGCTATTCTGACAGATCCAATATTAGAGGATCTAACAAGTATTTGTTCGGCAGTTAAATCTGATGGAAGCTTTTTATCATATTCAGCAATTGGATATTTGTCACAAAATATTTTTTTTTCTAGATTTTCAAATTTAGTTTCAGGCTCAATAATATTATATTGAAATGCTGCTGCTAAAGTTAATGTTTTAAAAACAGAACCTAGTTCATATACACCTTTTGTTATTTTATTAGTGAACATTAGATCTTTAATATTTTCTCTTTTATTCAAATTAAAATCTGGTAATGAAACCAAGGAAATTATATCTCCAGAATTTATTTCCATTAATATTGCTGCACTTCCTAAATTATTAAAAATATTTTCAGATTTTTTTAATTCTTCTCTTATGAGATACTGTATATCTGTATCTACAGTTAGCTTTAGAGGTAAATTATTTGCTTTTAGTTCTTCATTAAATGATTTTTCAATACCAGATATTCCATTGTTATTATCATCTATTTGGCCAATGATGTGACTAAATAAATTTTCATGAGGATATATTCTTGATATTTTTTGTTCAGTAATTATCGATTTATCTCCTAAAAGATTTAATTCATCAAATTGATCCTGATTAATTTTCTTTTTAATATAAAAAAACTTATTTCCATCTAAATTATTTTTGATTTTATTAAATTCAATATTAGTTTTTTCTGGAAAAATTAATTTTAAATTAATTAGTAGCTTTTTTTTATCTATTACTAACTTTGGATTTATACCAACATTATGAGTAATTACTGTTTTTGCTATTAAATTTTCATTTCTGTCAATTATACTTGATCTAAATTCAGATTTTATTAAATTTTTATTTTTTATTTTTTTACTTAAAGAACCAAGAAAAAGAGCTTTGGTAGAAAAAATTATAGAAACAATTACAAAAACAAAAAAAATAAATGCAATTCTATTAAATGATATATTTAAGTTAGATCTTTTGGTTTGATATGAAAATTTACTATCGTATTCTTCTATCAATAAATCTGATTTATTTTTCTTGCTTTTCATTTATTCTGTATTTTCAACTACCAATTCTTTTATAATTGTTTCATTATTGTTGAATTCAATTTTTCCAATGTTGCTTATATCGGTAGGTACTAAATCATTTTCAAAATATTTTTTTTGATATTCATTTAATTTTTTTGGAGAACTTAAAAAATTATGATCTAGCAAGACAAGCTCATACTTTTCTTGCAATAATCTAATTTCTTCTTTTAAATTGAAAATTTTAGCATCAATATCTTTTGTTGAATTTTTAATTATAGATGTAAAAAATATTAAAATAATTATAAATATTGAAAAGATTATTTTTCTCATATTTTTTTAGTAAAATTCTCGATTTCAAGTAAATAATTAAATTTTTTTATTAATTCTGAAAAATCAGAACAATTATTTATTTTTATTCCATATCTTAATTTTGCTGATCTTGATGCTGGATTAATATTTATTTCTCTTTCACTTGGTATAATTGGTTTTTTTTTTAAAAGTTTAAATAAATTTAATTTTTTACTTTTTGTAGGCAAATATCTAGAATTATTTGAATTTTCAGAATAATTTTTGAAAAAAAATTTTGCAATTTTATCCTCAATTGAGTGAAAAGTTACAACTACTATAATGCCTCCAATGGGCAAAATCTTAAAACTATTTATTAATCCATGTATTAATTCGCTTATTTCATTATTTACAACAATTCTTATTGCTTGGAAAACTTTGGTTGCATTATGTATTTTTGAAAATTTTTTTTTTTTAACTGAATTTATTATTTTTAATAAGTCTTCTACTTCGATATTTTTAGTTTTTCTAAAAGATATAATTTTTTTAGAAATTATATTGCTATTTTTTTCTTCTCCAAATACTTTAAATATTTTGGAAAGTTCTTTTTCTCCTAATTTATTTACTACATCATCAGCTGAAATATTATTAAAACCCATTTTCATATTAAGCTTACCTTTGCTATTAAAAGATAATCCATTTTTTAAATCTTTTATTTGAGTTGTAGAATATCCCAAATCAAATATTATACCTTTAAGTTCATTTGTATTTAAATTTAAATCTAAAATTCTACTAAATTTTTTATTTTCAAAATTAAATCTATTTTGGTATTTTTTTTTTATTTGGTCAGCGATTTTTTTTGAGCTAAAATCTCGATCAAAAGCTAAAACTTTATTATTTTTATTTTCTAATAATTTCTTTGAATATCCACCTTGGCCAAAAGTACAATCAATAAATGTGCCACCATATAGAGGGGAAATTATGCTAATTACTTCATTTAGCAAAACTGGAAAATGA
>MDSW01135751.1_pt1 | contig 19631 bp, 12 predicted proteins | sample 811171 | NCBI WGS metagenome assembly MDSW01 (sample SAMN05326641, study PRJNA326480) | marine metagenome | isolation source: seawater | place: Atlantic Ocean: North West | collected 2012 | reverse complement strand
ATACGACCGCGTTGGCGTGGTGAACGCCGATCCTTAAGGACTTTTGCCGTCGTCTCTCTCCGCCCACACCTCGCTTTCAATCCCCGTCCTCGACGCCTTTCAACTCAAACTGACGCCTTTGAACTCCACCCCGACATCGCTTCGTATGGAACGACCGTCAGATCCGAGGGATCGAGCTCATCGCGTCCGAAAACTTCACGTCCGCGCCCGTGATGGAAGCCCTCGGGTCGTGCCTCACGAACAAGTACAGCGAAGGCCTCCCCGGGGCGCGGTACTACGGCGGAAACGAGAACATCGACCAGGTGGAGAGGCTCTGCCAAGACCGCGCGCTCGCCGCGTTCCGCCTCGACAAGTCCAAGTGGGGGGTCAACGTCCAACCGTACAGCGGCTCCCCCGCGAACATGGCAGTGTACACCGCGCTCCTCGTCCCGCACGACAGGATCATGGGTCTGGACCTCCCCTCGGGCGGCCACCTCACGCACGGGTACTACACCGCGGGCGGGAAGAAGATCTCCGCGACGTCCATCTTCTTCGAGTCCCTCCCGTACAAGGTGAACTACTCCACAGGGTACATCGACTACGACAAGCTCGAGGAGAAGGCGATGGACTTCCGCCCGAAGATGCTCATCTGCGGCGGGAGCGCGTACCCGCGCGATTGGGACTACAAGCGCTTCCGCGATATCGCCGACAAGTGCGGCGCGATGCTCATGATGGACATGGCCCACATCTCAGGTTTAGTCGCCGCGGAGGAGCAAGCGAGCCCTTTCGAATACGCCGACATCGTCACGACGACGACGCACAAGTCCCTCCGCGGTCCGCGCGCGGGGATGATCTTCTTCCGCCGCGGTCCGCGCCCCTCGAAGCGAGGCGAGCCGGAGGGGCAGACGTACGACTACGAGAGCAAGATCAACATGGCGGTGTTTCCGGCGCTGCAAGGCGGCCCGCACAACCACCAGATCGGCGCGCTCGCGGTGGCTCTGAAATACGCCACCGGGCCGGTGTTCAAGGCGTATCAAGCGCAGGTCAAGGCGAACGCGGCGGCGCTCGCGAACGCGCTCATGTCGCGCGGGTATAAGCTCGTGACGGACGGCACGGAGAATCATCTGGTGCTGTGGGATCTCCGCCCCAACGGCCTCACCGGGTCGAAGATGGAGACCATCTGCGATATGCTGCACATCACGCTCAACAAAAACGCGGTGTACGGCGACGCGAGCGCGCTCACGCCCGGGGGATGCCGGATCGGCGCGCCCGCGATGACGTCGAGAGGGTTGAAAGAAGCGGACTTCGTGACCATCGCGGATTTCCTCCACGAAGCCGTCGAGCTCGCGTTGGAGGTGCAGTCGTCGCACGGGAAGATGCTGAAAGACTGGAAGATGGGCCTGGAAGGGAACCCGAAGGTGGACGAGCTTCGGGCGCGGGTGGAGGCGTTCGCGGAGGGATTCGACATGCCCGGGTTCACGCGCGGGGACGTGGACATGTGAGGAGTCAGGAGGTTCTTTTGGCTACTGTAGTCCGCGGATGCCTCGCCGATAGGGGACGGGACGCTCCGCTCGCTCCCTGTGATTCGTTTTCCGCCGCGACGCGCGAGAGGCGGTCGACGCAAACCTCCCTCGATCACTCACATTACTGTTTATACGTATGAATTGATTCCCCCCAACTAAGTCGCTCGACTACCTACGCTACCGCGACTGCTGCGTCTGCGTTCGAGGCTCGTCTGAATCGAGCTCGTCCGCGCACGCCCACGCGCGCAGTTTCGCGGACTCGTCCGGGCTCAGCCCCGCGGAGTCCTCCGAGCCCGACGCGTCGTCGTCGTCGCCGTCGTCCTCCGCGGTCGGCGTCGGCGCCGCCGCGATTCTCATCGACAGCAGACGATCGATGTCGTGCAGCAGCGCGGTCTCGCGCACCGCGGCTTCCTCTATCGCGTCGTGCGCGCGGTCGGCGAAATCGAACGACGCGGGAACAGAGCTCGACGACGCCGGCGGCCTCCGCTCGAAGCGGCGCCGCGGCGACGGCGCCTCCTCCGGGGGCGACGACGACTCGACGCTTCGTTCCCGCGGCGGCGACCGCGGCGGCGGCGACGGCGGCGGCTCGCGCGCGGTGACCGCGGGCGACGACGCCGCGGACGCGATGCGACGCGCTTCCATCTTCCGCGCGTACGCGAGCTGCATCTCGAGCAACTCCGCGCGCTTCGCGCGTCGTCGCTTCAGCTCCCTCGCCGTCTTTTTCGAAAACGCGACGCCGTCGTCGTCGTCGTCGCCGGTGGAGTCGTCGTCGCCTCCGCTCCTCCTCTTCTTCTCCTTCTTCTTCTTCTTCTTCGTCTTCTTCCCATCCCCTCTCGACGATGTCATCCTCGCGTCGTCCACTTTCCCGCCGACGTCAGGGATCGCCGCGACCGCGCGAAACCCGCGACTATTCTTCGCCGCCGGCGACCCGTAGTCCCTCTCGCTCTCCCACGCCCGCCGCTCCCCTCCAAAGTCGGGATCCCGCATGATGAGGTCGCGCATCCGGAACCCGCCCGCGCCGGAGACCTTCCCTCGGTTCACCTCGGTCCCCGACGCCGGTCGCGACGACGCCGTCCGCGCGGCGCACGGTTTCCTCGGCGGCGTCGCGAGCTTCGTCATCTCCCGCAGGTACAGACGCGAGCGATGATGCGCGGCGCTCGCGTCCTCGTCGTCGTCCAGATCCGCCGCCCTCCGCTCGCGCGTCCTCCCTGTCGTCCCCGCGCCGTCGCCGCCGCCGCGGTGTTCCTTCCCCAGCCTGGCGAGTCCGAGGAGCGCTAAGACGTCGCTCTCTCGAGGCGCGGCGCCCGGCCGCGCGAAGTCCTCGCGGCGGCGCATCGCATCCCGCGCGGGTCGGAGTGCGCGTCGTCCCTCGTCGGATCCGACGGCGGTAACGCGAAAACGACAGCTGACGCGAAAAAGTAGTTTCGTTTTTCGTTCGGCGCCGACGCCGAACCAACCGCGCGCTCAAGAGACGCGCACACGCGCGCGTCCAAACTACGCGCACACATATCGCGTCACATCACGTCTACTACCTACCCAACACGCCTACTACGACTCGAAGTCGATCGCTTCGTCCCCCTCCGAGCCGCTATCCGGCCGCTCGTCGTCCTCGGAATCCCGCGCGTACACGATCGTCCCCGCCGCCTCCGCCGCCGCCGCGCCGCGCCGCCTTCCTCCCCCGCCGACGCCTTCGATCCCCGCGCTTTTGCGCGCCGCGGGCGAGGGACGGTGCCGACTGTGCGTGCCGACAAAAGTCGCGGACGACGGCGGGTCCCCGCCGCCGCCGCCGCCGCCGCCGCCGCCGCCCGCGGCGCGCGGGAGGTACGACAACGCGTCGCCGTCGTCGTACGCGCGGCCGAAGCCCTCGCCCTGGTGCTCGAACGGGAGGTCGACCGTCGCGCGCGCGGCGGCTTCGCTCGCGGTGACGCCGAGGTTGAACGGCACGGACGCTTGGAGTTTGCGCGCGGCGTTCGCCTCGGCCTCGGCCTCGGCTTCCGCGGCGGCCTGCGCGGCGGAGAGGCTGGACGACGACGACGCCGCCGCCGCCGCCGCCGCCGCCGCGGGCGCGGGCGCGAATGTCGCGCGCGCGCGCCGCTCGCGCCGATCGCCGTCGCCGCCGCCGCCGTCTCGCTCGAACGTCACGCGAATCGACTCGATATCCACCTTCGTCCGTCCCGACGTCCGCACGTGCTCGACGCGGAGCAGCGCGTCGGGAAGGTCGTTCGGCGCGGGACCCGGCGCGGGACCCGGAGGTACCCCGAACGGGACGACGTCGACGAAGCACGCCGCGCGCCGCCGAAGCGCGCGCGCCACCCTCCCCACGTCGTCGTCGCCGCCGCCGCCGCCGCCGCCGCCGCCGCCGCCGCTGATGAAAACCACGACCACCGCGACGCGCTCGTCCGCGCGCAGCGCGTCGATGAACGCCACCGCGTCGTCCGCGCCGACGCCGGCGGCGAGATCCGCCGCGCAGTCGACGTAGACGCACGCCGTCGCCGACGCGGGCGGGGAGTACCCCCACAGCCCCGAGCGCTTCCCTTTCGTGTTCTTCGCGGTCGCGGTGGTCGCCTTCGCGTCGTCGGCGGGGGTGGAGGTGGAGGTGGGGTCGGGACGCGCGCGATGGCGGCGGCCATCGCGCGCGTCGTCCAGCGCGGACGCGACCGCGGACGCGAGGAGGGAGACGTTCGTCGCGCCGCCGTCGCATCGCCGCGTCGTCGTCGTCGTCGTCGTCGTCGTCGTCGTCGTCGTCGTCGTCGCGTCGCCTCCGCGTCGTTCGCCGCCCCGCGTCGTCTCGCCGACCCATCCGTACGGATCGGAGTGGACGTCGATGACGAACGGATGGAACGCTTCCAGGTCTGCGGGGTTTGCGTCCGGCGATGGGTGGGGGCGGTATCGCGCCGCCGCGCGATGCCCCGCGACGAGGATCGAATCGCGCGCGTGCGATTTCCCTCTCGCGGTGGCGACGCATCCGCGCCTGGTGAGCTCCGCGAACGTCTCCCACCCTACGTCGCCATACGATATCGACGGATCGTCCGCGAGGACGATCGCGCACGCGGAGGACTCGTCCGCGCGCACGGCGGCGCGAAGGCACCGCACCGCGCCGTCCATCGCGCGGCGCGTTCTGACGACGACGAGCGGAGAGAAGAACGAGTGCTGCGATTTCTTTCGAGAATTCCGAGAAAGAAGAATGCATTAATCGCGCAGGTCGGCACCATAACGTCAGCGCGCGCGTACACCCTCCCTCCGTCGTCAGGGACGCGAAGGCGCGCCTCGACGCGTGCACCATGACCTCGCCGACGCGCCCGCAGCGCGGGGAGTCGAAGTGGGCGACGAAGAAGACCGCGGACGTCGCGCCGGCGCCGGCGATCCCACCCACTCCGAAGACGTCGTCGTCGAATTCTCCGATCGACCGCTTCCGCGCGAGCGTGGAAGCGCGCGACGACGCCGCCGCCTGCGCGGCGCTCGACGAGGTCGCGACGCGAGCGAGAGACGCCGCGACGCGCGCGTCGCTCGCGCGCGAAGGCGCGCCCGTCGTCCTCGCCGCCGCCCTCGCCGCGGTCGTCGAGATCGAAGCCCCCTCCGCGTTCGCGTCTCGATCCGCCTATCTCCTTCCGCTCCTCCGCGCGCTGCGGTGCGTTCTATACACTGGTCCCCATACGACCGCGTTCGCGTGGTGAACGCCGATCCTTAAGGACTTTGCCCGGCGTCTCTCTCCGCCCACCCCCCGCTTTCAATCCCCGCCCGCGACGCCTTTCAATTTCAACTGACGCCTTTGAACTCCACCCCGACATCGCTTTGTATGGAACGGCCCTCAGAAACTGCGTCGCGGGCGAGCCCGTCGCGCGCGGCGGCGCGTGCGGCGCCTCGACCGGCGTCCACGTCCTCCCGAACGCGCTCCGTCGCCTCCTCCCCGCGCTCGCGACCGCGGCGGAGCGCGCGACGGACGAGAACGACGACGCGGTGAGCGAGTTGGTCGTCGCGACGCAGCTCGCGTGCAACTGCGCCGTCGGCGGCGGCGCCGACGCCGACCTCGTGTGGCGCGCGGTGTTCCCTGACGGCGTCGCCGCCGTCGCGGCGCTGAGAGGACCCGCCGCGCGGCGCGCGCACCCGCCGCTGTGCATGCTCGCGCACGCGCGCGTGATGAGCGGCGGTCGCGGTCGAGAGGAGAGCGGGGAGGAGGTCGGGGAAGAAGCCAGGGACGCCGTGGACGACGACGACGTCGTCGGGTTTCGCGCGGGACGCGCGCTGTGGTCGCCGTTGCTCCGCGCGGCGTGCGACGACGCGATCGGCGCGGGAGGCGGCGGCGGCGGGGAGTGGTTGCCGCGGTTTGTGAGGGCGGCTTGCACGCACGGCGGGGAGCGGTTCCCGGCGCTGTGTCGGTCGCTGCCGAGAGGCGCCGCGGACGTCGCCGCGGCGAGGGACGACGCGTTGCGGAGGAAAATTTTAGCCCTCGCCGTCGATGGCGGCGGCGGCGCGAAGATCACCGAGCTCCCGAACGAGACCACGACCGAGAGGTTCTCCCTGACGCAGGCGACGCTCCTCGCGCTCGTGCACGAGGAGATCGGGAGCTCGCCGCCGCCGCCGCCGCGACGCGACGCCGACGCCGACGCCGCCGCGCCCGGCTCCGCCGAACCGCCGGCGCCGTCGCCGTTGTCCGACGGCGCGCTCGCGTATCTTTTGGACATGACCTCGCGCGCGGCCGCGGCGGTGCACGCGTCGGCGTCGGCGTCGACGGAGGTGAAGGCGATTCCGGCGGCGAATCCCGACGACGACGACGACGACCAGCCGGCGGCCGCCGCCGCCGTGCTCCGCGAGAGCCTCAAACTCGTCCGAAGACTCACCGAGCTCGAGATCCGCCCGTCGTCGATGAACACGCCGCATGACGTCGTCACCGCGCTCGCCGCGATGGGCCTCCCGAGACTCCTCCTGGGCCTGACCGCGGCGCTCCCGCCCCCGATGGGCGCGGGAAACACGTCCAAGGCGCGAGGGCCGACCGCGGCGCCGAGGTTGGACCCGGACGTCGTCGGGGGCCCCGCCGCGTTGCGGGACGGCCACGCGCCGTTTCCGACCGCGCGGCCGTGGCCGGGGTACCGCGTCGACGCGCTCGCGCCGCTCGCGAACGCGATGTTTAACCGCCCGGGGGTGTGCGACCAGGTCGTGAAGCTCGGGGGCGTGCCGATCATCCTCGCGGCGACGCGTGGGGAGGATGGCGAGGATTTTCTGCGCGAGTGGGCGCTGTGGGCGACGCGGAACCTGTGCCACGGGAGCGAGGACGCGAGGAAGGAGATCGAGTCGATGCAGCCGGAAGCCGCCGCGGACTCGCAGGAGCTCGCGGCGATGGGATTGAACGTGAGCGTCGACCCCGCGACCGGGAAGGTCAGGGTGAAGTCGATCGGGAAGGAAGGCGGCGCGGGGGAGCGGTACGACGGCGTGGGGACCGGCGGGACCGGCGGGGGGGGGTCGGCGGCGGCGGCGGCGACGACGACGACGACGGCGACGGCGACGACCGCGGGGACGGCCCTGGGGCCCGGGGAGCTCCTCATGACCCCGGGCGGGGCGAGAACGCCCGCGGGGAGGGCCGTCGCCGCCGCGCTCATGGCCGGGTTCGACGCGGACCAATTTAAAGACGCGGGGGACGACGACGACGACGACGTGGACGTTCCCGCGCACTGGAAAGTCGCCGACTTGAGCTAAGGTTTAGCGGTTTCCCGAGCGCGTCGACGCGACGGGACCGCTCGTCTATCCTACGTAGCTCCTAATATATGCTGTACTATATCGCTCTTCGGACGCGCGCCATCCCCCGACCGCGGCCACGTTCATAGCCCTACGTCATCGCCGCCTCCGGAGAAGCATCGCGACGACGGCGCCCGCGGCGAACGATGCCGCCGCGTTCGCCGCTCGCCTTCTCCGCGTCCCCGCCCCCGACCCCGCCGCCGCCGCCGCCGCCGACGACTCCAACGCCCTCGCGTGCGCCCTGCTCGCGTCCCTCTCCGTCGTCGCGATCACCTCGTCGAACACCCTCTCCACGCGAACGATGCTCCCCGCCTCCCCGCCGCCGCCGCCGCCGCCGCCGCCCCCGAACCCGGTCTCCACGACGGTGGCGCCGAGCGATGCGTAATACTTCATCAGCCGCGTCGACGCGCGCTCCACCGTCGCCTGGACCTTGCGGTAGCCGCGCTCGTGCGCCCAACACTGCGCCTCTCGCATGATCCACGCGCCGTGGCCTCGCCCTCGGTGTCGTCGTGTCACGCCGAGGTGCATGCCGTACAGGCTCGCGGTGTACGGCGTCGCCGCGGCGAAACCGATGAGCGGTCGCGGCGCGGGGGGCGGCGGCGGCGGCGACGTCTTCGCGTCGAAAATCATTTCATGGGCGGATCCCTCGGCTTCGATCGCGGGGCCGTCGTCGTCGAAGAGGAGGAACCACGTGATGGCGTCCTCGTCGTGGCACGCGGTGACGCGGTCCCAGAACGCGGCGTCCGGCTCGTCGTCCGCGACCTCTCCTGGGAAGCACTCCGCGTGCACGCGTCGAACCTGTGGACGGACGGAAGGTCGCCATCGAGGTGAGGGAGGAGGCGCGCGAGATCGGGTTCTGTTGGGACGGAGACGACGACGACGACGAGACGCGCGGACGACCAGACGACGGCGCGAGGGGGTAGGGAGACTGGCCGGGGAGACGCACCTCGTCGACGTGCGCACGCACCGCGGTCGCGTCGAACACCTCGACCCGCATATCGTGCGGCGCGGCGCGACTCGTTGTGGCGCGCCGCGTTCGCGTTCCCGCCGATTTTCTGAAGTTTCGCTTTCGTCGCGTTCGTCGGCACACCAAACAGAACAAAGCGCGCGTCATCAGATCGCCCGGCGCCGCGGCCTCGCGCCGCGACCGATCGATGTCGAAACTCGACGCGTTCCTCGCGAAGCTCGCGGCGAAGAAGCGCCTCCTCGACCGCGAGGAACGGCGCGACCGCGGCGAGGACGTCTCCGACTCCGACTCGGACGCCTCCGACGACGCCGCCTCGAATCATCCGAGCGGCGGGCGCGCCGTCGTCGCCCCCACTTCGGACGCGTCGTCGTCGTCCGCGTCCATCTACGGCAGCAAGGCGTATTGGGACGCGCGGTACGCGACCGGGTGCGTTATCGGCGCGAACAGCACGAGGGGGGAGGTATCGAACGAGTGGTACGTCGGCTACGACGCGATCGCGGCGTTGCTATCGTCCGTCGGGGTGGAGAAGACGTCGTCGATCCTCCTCCTCGGCTGCGGGACGTCGACGCTTGGGGAGGATCTCGCGGACGACGGCTTCGTCGCGGTGACCGCGGTGGATTACTCCGAGAACTGCATCGACGTCATGCGGGAGACGTCGTCGAGGAACCAAGCGAGGTGGCGCGCGGACGCGGTCGCCGCGGCGGGGGTGGAGCCGGACAGCGACGACGACGACGACGACGGCGACGACGGCGGCGAACGTCGCGCGCGCGAAGACGACGAAGACGACGAAAACGCGGACCCGCGGCCGCTCTCGGTCGCGACGCGACGCCCGGTGCGTTACGACGTCGTGGACGTCACAGCCATGGACGCGTACGGCGACGGCGCGTTCGACGTCGTGTTAGATAAAGCGACGCTCGACACGATGTGCCAGCTGGACGACGACCCGGAGACGGAGGGGAGCCGCGCGCGACGGATGTTGCGAGAGAGCTGCAGGGTGCTTCGACCGGGGGGGACGTACGTGTGCGTGACGTACGGGGACGCGGAGGACAGGCGAGGGCTGCTATTGGACGAGACGTTGGAGTGGGACGTGACGCCGCCGACCGCGGCGGAGGTGGAAGAGGACGTAACGGGCGGCGGTGGGGGGTTAGGGAGGATCATACGGAAGAACAAAGCAGTGTTCTACGCCTACGTCGCGGTGAGGAGGTAGCGGCACTGAGGGAGGTGCCTACTTTCTGTATTTTGTGACACGCGCGCTGCTGCTGCTGGATGATATGACACACTGTGACGAAATCCTCGACCAGCCGCGACGCCGCGGCGGCTGGTCCGTCCGCGGCGGCATACCCCGCGCGCACCGCACGGGCGTGGCATGCTCGCGGTCGGAACGTACGTCGCCGCTCGATTCGCGCGCGCGCTTCCGCTCCGTCGCGTCGCGACGTCCGTCGCCGCCGCTCGTCTCTCGTCGTCCGCGCCCTTCGCTCGAAACGCGCCTAAGGCGGGGCGTTCGCGATCGCGACCGCGTCGCTCGTTCGCTCGGTCCTCCTCGCCGAAGGATCTTCTTCGCGACGTCGTCTCGCCCGCGGCGGCGCGACAACAACGCTATCCGGCCGACATGCCGGATAAGAACTGGGAAGAGATGTGGGCCGCGGGGCTGAACCCCGGGGACGCGTTCGACGCGCGAAGGGCCGAGCCCGCGCTCGCGGATCTCGTCGATTCCGGCGCGCTCCCGAACGGGGTCGCGCTCGTTCCTGGGTGCGGTCGCGGATATGCCGTCGCCGCGCTCGCGTCCAGCGACCGCGCCGTCGTCGGCCTCGAGATCAGCGAGACCGCGAAGGCGGCGTGCGAGGCGTACCTCGCGACGTGCGGCGACGTCGTCGGCGAGCGCGCGAAGGTGGTCGTCGACGACTTCTTCGCGCACGCGCCGCGGGAGAAGTACGACCTGGTGTACGACTGCACGTTCCTGTGCGCGATCCCGCCCGGGCGAAGGGAGGAGTGGGGGAAGCGGATGGGCGCGCTGGTCAAACCGGGGGGGGAACTCGTGAGCTTGGTGTTCCCGATCGGCGACTTCGAGGGCGGGCCGCCGTTCGCGCTGAGACCGAGCATCGTGGAGGCGCTTCTGAGCGCGAACGGGTTCGAGGCGATGTCGTTGACGGAGGTACCGGAAGCGCAGTGGGCGCGCGGGAGGCAGGAGTACCTCTACCGGTGGAGAAAGAAGTGACGGACGGAGATATCGTTCGAACGTACACGTAATGTATCTACGACGCGTCGTGTGACTTTGAATGAATGTAATGTATGATCCGATATCGTTCACGTCGTCAGATCAAGCTATCGCCAAAGGGAAGCGCCGCGGACGGCGGCGGCGCCGGCGGCTTCGGCGGCGGCGGCGGGGTCTTCGCGTCCTCCCGCATCGTCGGCTTCGTCGCGGACGTCGGCGGCGTCTGCGACACGAGCAGCTCTCTCAGCCACGTCTTCCTCGCGACGAGCGCGTCCCTTCGGTCCTCCGTGCGCTTCACGTCCTCTCGCAGCGTTTTCGTCGCCTTGGACTCTCTCGGCGTCCCCGCCTCGGGCGCCTCGGAGCCGTCCTCGCCCGCTGCCGACGCCGCCTCCGCGGCGACGCCCGCGGTCGCCGCGTCGCCGTCGCGCTCTGCCCCCGCGCCGGGCGCCTTCGTCCCCCCGGGGCCGGGGCCCGCGTCGTCCCTCGCCGCGCCGCCGCCGCCGCCGCCGCTCGTCTTCTTCGCCCCCGGCTTGAACCGCGCGGCCCACCCTCCGGCGCCGAACGCGTCCGAGAGCTTCGAGATGTTCGACCCGAGGTTCCCGGCGAGGTCTCGAATCGCCCTCGACCCGGACTCGCGCACGCTCCTCGCCGCGGCGGCGAGCGCGTCCGATCCCACGCCACCTCCTCCCCCGCCGCCACCCCCGCCGCCGCCGCTCCCTCCGAACATCACGCTCAGCGGCACGTCGCCGTCGCCGTCGAGCCCCGCGTCCTCTCTCTGCGTCCGCTCCGACAGCTCCTTCGCGCCGCGTTCGGCGAGCTCCGTCGCGCACTCCGCGGCGGCGTCGACGACGGTGACGTATCCCATCGCCACCGCGGACGTCGCGTCTCGCGCGAACTCCGCCCACCGCGACGTCTGCGTCGCCCAGGCGTGCGTGACCTCGTCGCCAAACTCTCGGACGTCCGCCGCGATGTCCTCGCACTCGGGGACGAGCGCGGACGCGCCGCGGCGTCGCAACGACGCGCGCGCGGCGTCGGCGACGCGGTCGAGGCGTTTGACTCGCGCGTCCGCGTCCTGTTTCGCTCGCGCCGCGTGCTTCCCGACGCGCTCGCTGTGCGCGCGGTCGCGCTCGATGGCGTTGCGGCGGCGGGTGATGGCCTTCGCGGCCGCCGCCGCGGCCGCGTCCGCCGCGTCGAGGCGAGAGATCTCCACGTCGAACGCGAGATCGAGCGCCTCCGGGGAGCTCGAGACGTCCGCCGATGTCCTCGGCGCGTCCTCCTCGGCGCCGTCCGTCGCCGCGGGCTTCGGCGTCGGCGTCGACGACGGCGGCTCGAACGCGCCATCGACCGCGCTCGCGGCCGCGCGCGCGCTCGCCGCGGTGGCGGACGACTTCCGTCGCCTTCGCGCCTCCGCCGCGGCGAACCATTCCGTCAGCGCGGTCGCCTTCGCCGTCGCCTCGGACGCGAGCCCAGCGCGCGCGGCGGCGACGTTCTTCTCCAGCTTCGGGAGGTCCGCGGCCGCGTTCGCGTTCACCGCCCTGACGAGCTCGAGCAAGGACGCGAGCTCGGCGTCGAGACGCGCGACGTGCGCGCGCCTCGTTTCGTCCAAGACGACGACGTCCGGGGGGTTCGACGGCTTCTTCCTCCACGTTCCCCCGCCTGGGACGGACGCGGAGACGTCTCCCCAGCGGTCCGACGCGATCCCGCCGCCGCCGCCACCGCCCGCGCGGCTCCCTTCTAAGGGCACGAACGCCTCCCCGCCATCGCCGACCGCGCCGCCGCGGACGGTGTCCACGACCCAGGACAGCTCTCGAGTGATCCGTTCGAGTCGTTCGAGGAGCGCGTCCCCGCGCCGGACGACGTGCTCGAAGAGCGAGTCCGACCACGCGTTCCACAGCGGCCCGCCCTCGTCCAACCCGTTCGCGGCGACGCCGGAGCCGCGCTCCCACGCTAACCCTTTCGACCCCATCGCGAGCGCTCTCTGCGTCAGCGCGCGGAACGCGGTCGCGTCCGCGGCGAAGTCCGCGCGGAGCGTCTCGAGCGAGGAGCTGTTCAGAGCGCCCAACGGTCGCGTCGCCGTCGTCTTCACCGCGCGCGTGAATTCAAACCGATGCGTCGGGAGCTTCCGAAGGCGCTCGTCCAATCGCGCGAGCTTATCCGTCAGCGACGACACCTCGCGCGCGGAGAGACCGAGACCCTCCACAGGGAGGAGGTACGTCTCGGACGCCCTCGCCGCGGGGTTTAGAGCCGACGGCGGCGGCGCGGTCGACGGGGACGAGTCCGCGTCGCTCGAGTCCGCCGCCGCTCGCCCGCCAAACGCGGAGAACGGATCGTCCCCGCCGCCGCTCCTAGACGACGGCGATCCGACCGGAGACACCATCGGCGAGTCCGAGAACGACGCGGCGTTCGCGGGCTCCGGCGCCATGGATCGGATCGCCGCGATCTCCGCGAGGAGGCCGTGCTCTAACGCGTCGTCGTCGTCCTCCGCGCCGGGGACGCGAATCATAAGCTCGAGCGACGACGTCGACGCCGCGGGCGGCTCCGTCATCTCCCACCCTTCGAGCTCCTCGCCCTCGACCGCTTCTTCGGCTCCGCCGCCTTCTTCCTCCGCGTCGTCGCCTTCGCCTTCGTTTCCGCCGGTCACGAGCTTGAGCGCGCGCTCCGTCGCGTCCGCGAGCGCGTCCGCCCGCTCCAACGCGCGCGCGGACATCACGTCGGAGAGGTCGCTGAGGGTCGAGGGTCGTTTCATATGAGCGAACGTCGGGGTGGAGTTGAAAGGCGTCAGAAGCGGAGTTGAAAGGCAACGCGGGTGGGGATTGAAAGCGAGGCGTGGGCGGAGAGAGACGACGGCGAAAGTCCCTAAGGATCGGCGTTCACCACGCCGACGCGGTCATATGGGGATCAGTGCGTAGAACGCGCCTCACGATCCCCGAGACGATCTCGTCCGTCTCCGTCAACGGCGGCGTGTCCCTCACGGACTGCGGGAGCCCGTCGTCGGACTTTCTCCGGCGCCTCCCGCGCTCGCGAGCGACCTCGATATCGAACTTCGAGGGGTGTAACGGCCCCTCAAGAAGCGTTTTCACCCTCGCGACGAACCCCTCCACGTCCACCTCGCTCCCCAGCCGCTGCAACAGCTCGATCGCCTCGCCCATCTCCGAGCACGCCATAACGTCGTCCGCGCTCGGCGACAGCAGCGCGAGGCACGACGCGAACAGCGGCGCGCGGTTCTTCGCCTTGAACACCTCGTCCCACACGCGCATCGTCGCCTCCGTCGGCAGGACGTTCACGAACAAGGTGAGCAGCCACTGCGAGCTTATGATGCCGCACACGATGTTATCCGGCGCGAGCGACTCGAGGTGGAGTCCGACCCCGGGGAGGTGCGCGTGCAGGAGGCGCGAGAAGACCCTCTGATCTAACTTCGCGCTCGCCATGCCCTCGCTGAAGTACCCCGGGACGACGACGTTCACGAGCGCGCACAGGGACCAGAACGCGTCTTCTTCGGAGACGCCGGCGAGGAGGAGAAAGGCGGCGAGGAAATTCATGGACTGGACGTAGCCCGTCCGCGGGTCGTGCGCTGCGTAGGCGGTGAGGACGTTCCGTAGCGAGTCCCACATCGGCAGCCCTGGGGGAGGAGACGCGCGGAGGTCAGCGTCGTGAGGAAGCGCGACGTTACGCTCACGCGCGGGGGAGGGCGAAGCGCTCGTTCGCTCGTTCGTTCGTTCGTTCGTTCGTTCGATCGTCCGACGCGGAGGAAAGATCGGTCGCGTCCACGGTCTCTGTATCCGCGCACCTGGCTTGAGGAGCCCTTGCACCGCGAACGTCGCGCCCGTGCGCGGAAGGTCCTTCTCGATCTGCTGCGCCGTCTCCGGGGTCTCCCCCGCGAGCGCGAGGAGCGCGGCGTAGTGGTTCGGAACCCTCATATCGCGCGCGAGCAGAGGCCAGGTCGTCGCGCGCGTAGATCCATCGGGCGCGACGTGCCACGCGTCGTGGTCCGTGTTCAGCGACGGCGACGGCGACGGGGACGGGGACGACGGCGCGGGGGGCGACTCCGAAGCCGCCGGAGGCGGAGGCGGAGGCGGAGGCGGAGGCGGATCCTCCTCCATGCGCCCCTGGGTGTGGGCGAGGCGCGAGGGAGGGACTGGAAGGGACCTGATGACTGCCTTTTTTCCTCGTTCTGTTCCGTTCACAGCTGTGCGACACTTTCGCGCCGCGCGCCTCTCGGACGACACGCGACGCGCGACGCCGCCATGCCGACGCTCGACCTCGGCTCGCCGTCCCTCGCGGGCACGTTGACCCTCTCCTCGCCTCTGTCCTCGCGGCTTCTGAAGCTCGAGACGCCGCTCGACGACGTCGCCGCGGCGTCGACGTGCGCGGCGCTCGAGCGGTCGTTGAACTCGGAGGTGAACGCGTTCTGCCGCCGCGGGGCCTCGGACGAGGGCCAGAGGCTCGCGAACGACCCTCCCTCGACGCGCGTCGTCGTCCTCCGCGCGACGGCCGACGTCCTCGTCGTCGTCACGGACCACGCCTTGCATCAGCTCGTCGGCCTGTTCTGCAGGATACCGGAGACGGCGCGCGCCGCGGGCGCGCGCTTCGCCGTGGTCGAACCGAGCACGACCGCCGAGAGCGCGGACGTCGTCCGCGCGATGCTCCCGCGCATCCTCACGCGCGCGATGATCGAAGGCCCCGCGGAGGCGGCGACGCGTTCATGGATCGGGTTCGGAAGCGCGCCTCGGAGCGGCGCGCGGCTCCTACACGCGGCGCGCGGCTCGTACTTTCCGACGGCGCCCGACGGCGCCGTGTGCGTGGACGCCCTCCTCCTCTCGCCTCCGGTGTTCATCGCCTCCGAGCTCCCGAACGCGCGCGTGGTCATCCCGTCCGTGACCACCGTCACGACGCGATTAAAGAGGATGTCCCACCCGGTCGCGGCGATGCGATGCGCCGGCGTCGCGAAGGAGGTCATCGAAGCGACGCTGCGGCGCGGCGAGGACGCACAGCTGTGCGCCGTCGACGACGTCTCGCCGTTGGACGACTACGGCGACGACCGCGCGGACGACGACGACGGCGCCGCCGAGCCGTTGCTTGTGACGCCCGCGCCGATCCTGCACAAAGAAGCGAGGGTCGTGTCGTTCGTGTTCACACCGCCGGCGGCGTACGGGCACGAAGACGCCGCCGCGTTCGAGCGCGCGTTTTCCGCCCGGCACGGTCTCACCGACGGCGTCCCCCCTATGATCGCGACGACCGAAGACGACGACGACGGCGACGACGCGGCCGACCTTTCGAAGATGCCGCCGTACGCGGAGATTTCGTTCTGCGACGACCGCGATCCCCGCGTGCGGCACCTGTGGCCGACGTCGTTGCTGTTGACGCGGACCGGGGCGACGGACGTTCCGGCGGCGATGACGGCGGAAAAATCCATGGATTTGATTTCGCGGTTCGCGGAGGACGTGAGGACGAGCGCGTTCATGGGCGTGCGCGTCACCCTGGACCGCGTCGGCGGCGGGAACGAGGACGAGCTGAAGCAGCAGACGGCGGACACGGCGGACACGGCGGCGGCGGCGACGACGACGAAAGGGAAGAAGAAGAAGGGGGGCGGAGGGAGCAAGAAATCCGCCGTCGCCGCCGCCGCCGTCGCCGCCGCCGACGCGGTTGCCCAGCCTGGGGTCGCGACGTACGCGATCACAAACTGCGATTTGTTCCACACCGCGACGTCCCTACCGGGCGACGCCGGGAAGAAGACGCTGGAGCTCATCAACGCCGCGGCCGCGGCGCTGAGCGTCCGCGTCGAGGACCCCGCGGAGGACGAGACGCCGATGAAGCCGCCGCCGCCGCCGCGGAAGCAGACGGGGCCGCCGCGGACCGTCGCGCTCGCGGGGTTCGCGAAGAGAGAGGCCGCGGCGCGGTCGCCGTCGCCGCCGGCGCCGCCGCCGTCGCCGCGCGCGAAGGACGGGACGGCGACGACGATCACGCCGCCGCCACCGCCGCAGCCCGAGCAAGTCACGAAGCCGAAGCCGCGGGCGCCGGTGATGGCGACGCACGCGCCGCCGCCGCCCGCCGTCGCGGCGACGACGGCGGCGGGGGGGCGTCCTTCTCCTCCCGCGGTCGTCGTCGCGCCTGAGACGCTGTCGCCAGTGGTCATCGCCGCGGCTCCCGCGATGGCGCGCGCGCCCGTCTTCGCGAAGGCTTCAGCGCCGGCGCCGGCGCCGACGCCGACGCCGGCGGAGACGGACGCGGAGGACGACGGCGACATGACCGCGGAGATCTATGCGATGTTCATGGCCGAGAACGACGCCGGAAACGAGGACGCCGCGAAAATTGCCGCGGACGCGGCGGCGATGCCGCCGCCCGCGCCGAAGCCTCGAGCGCCGGCGGTCATGAAACCCTTCGGCGGCGCCTCCGCCGCCGCGGCGGCGGCTCCGAGACCCGCGCTTTCGAAATCCAAACCCGCCGCCGGCGTCGTCGCCGCCGCGGACGGCACCGCCGGCGCGGAGAAACCGAAGAAAGCGCCGAGGAAGCGCAAAGTCATCGACCCGGAGCTCAACGACGCGGCCGTGCGGAAGCGTTTCAAAGACGAAGGAGCGGACGCCGTGGCGAAGTTCCCGGGCGACGAACTCATCGCCTTTCTTAAAAAAGCCGGCGCGAAGGGAAATTTCGGGAAGATGAAAAAGGACGAGCTCGTGGGGAAAGCGAAGGAAGTGCTCGCGTCCGCGGCCGTCGTGGCGTGAGAGGGACGAGACGAGAGGGAACGGACGAACGAAGAAACGCACGCACGCACGCACGCACGCACGCCGCGGTAACTCTTACCCTTCTTCTGAATTGAGTTTATTTTTTCGTTTTGTTGTCATCTACTCCCGATCCTCGCTCTTCGACGCGGCTTCACTCGTACAACGTCTTCAGCTTCGCCTCCACCTCCGCGGTGAGCGCCGTCCCCGGCGCGGCATCGATCGCGGCCATCACCTCCGGGATCGTCTCGCGCGCTTTCTCCACCGCCTTTTTCGTCAGCGCGGCGGCGGCGTCCGCGTTCATGTTTTTCACGTGCCCGCGCTGTAACCCATACACCCCGACGACGGTCTCCGACAGCGTTGACGGTTCCCCTGGGGTTTGTCGTAACACCCCGCGGATCGACTGCGATCGCGACCCCATGTAGTCCTTCTCGTCGCCCTCGTTTCCGAACGCGACCATGTCGTCCGCTTGCATGACGTCCAGACGTATTTGCATCATGTCGAGCGATTTCAACGGCGCCGCCGCGCCGGGGGTGCCGATGCGCGACACCGAATCTTTAACGCTGATGACCCAGCCGTTTTTCGGAGAGTACGAGTCCACCATCACCTGACCGTCCGTGATGCTCATGAACTCCTCGACGAGCGACCGCGGTTGGATAAACTTCTCGTTCGCCGCCGCGACCGCGGCCATCGCGGCGTCCTTCTTGGCCTCCGCCGCCGCCGCCGCCTCCGCCGCCTTCTTTTTCTTCTCCAGCGCCGCGGTGATCTTCGCTTTCATCTCGTCGCTCATCTCGTCGAACCCGCTCGGGAGCGCAGCCTCCGCGGCGAGATCCCCGGAATCCTTCTTCGACCCTTTCCTGCCCTTGTACGCGCCTTTTTGGTGCCACATGCATCCGATCAACGAGAGCGATCCGCCTCCCTTCTTATCGTTGAGACGCGCGCACCTCTGCAGCGTCATCCCCAAGAACCTTCTCCTCTCCGCGAGCAGCGCGTTGATGATCATCCCCTCGTACTCCACCATCCTCTCCACGCCGTCCTCCTCCGTCGGCGCGCTGTTCTCGAGCTGCGGCGAGAGCTTCGCCATGTCCACGGTGAACCCGATCAGCCCGGTGAAATCGTCGAGGACGAGCAAGACGTCCTGGCCCTCCGCGCGCGCGCCCTCCGCGACCGCGAACGCCGCGCACGTGGCCGCGTACCGCTCCGCCATGCTCGCGTTCGGGGAGCACGACACCACGGTGACGTGTTCCATGACGCCGTTCTCCGCTAAGGGCCGTTCCATACGAGCGAATGTCGGGGTGGAGTTGAAAGGCGTCAGTTGAAGTTGAAAGGCGTCGAGGGCGGGGATTGAAACCGGGGGATGGGCGGAGAGAGACGCCGGCAAAAGTCCTTAAGAAACGGCGTTCACCACGCCAACGCGGTCGTATGGGGACCAGTGTATAGAACGCGCCTAATTCGCCGGCGATTGCCATCCCGCTGTCCTCCGCGGACGCGCCCACGGCGCCGTACACGCACCGCACGCCGCTCTTCGCCTGCGCGGCGACCGCGGAGAGGCCGAGCATGTTTATCCCGGTCCCGAGCTCGCCGGTGAGGAGCATGCACTGGCCTCGGCCGACCGGGGTGAGGACGTCGACGGCTCTGATCCCGGTCACGAGCGGCGTCGTGATCGGCTTCCTGTCCTCCACGCTCGGGGTTTCCATCATGAGCTCGCTGCCGCCGCCGGCGGTGACGTCGCGGAATTTACCGCCGGGGATGGGCCGCGTCGGGCGTCCGTCCAGGGGCTGCCCGAGCGCGCCGAGGTGCCGGCCTCTCACCTCGGCCTCCGCGGGCATGACGAATTTCTTCTTCTTCAAAATCTCCACGGCGTCCCCCGCCTTGACCTTCGCGGTCCCGGGACCCAGCGCGATCGCGCCGCAGCCGTTCTCCTCGCTGCCGTCGTTGAACATCAGCGCGAACGACTTGGGCTCGCGATGGGACAACAGCACAGCCTTGGCGCGGTCCGCGCCGACGTGGAGGATCGTGCCCGGAGCGACGTCGCCGCCGACGCCCTCGAGAACGACGAGCGAGCCGTCGACGAGCGAGCTCACCGCGGGCGGGAGCTTCGGGTTCGCGTCCTCGCCGATGTCGATGTCCGAGACGTTCGCCTCCGCGGCCGCGGCGAGCGTGAGGCGGCGCGCGCGGTGGCGGGGGATCGGGAGGAGCGTCGTCCCGCGGTGCGCCGCGAACGACGACGTCGACGACGACGCGAGGACGCTCGAGAAGGACGCGGCGGCGTCGCGCGTCGGCGCGGACCCCGGGCGAGGCGCCGCGGCGGCGGCGCGGAGCGAGGAGAACGCGCATCGCGCGGAGCGTCTCGCCGCGGACGCGAACATCGACGCCGGACCCATCGCGTTCGTTGTCGCAGAGGTCATGAACGAGAGAGAGAACTGGCGGCGGCGGTGCTTCCGAGACCGTCGATCGGATGGATCCTCGCGCGACGCAGCGACGACGCTCTCCTTTGCCTCCTT
>MDSW01124902.1_pt1 | contig 19632 bp, 22 predicted proteins | sample 811171 | NCBI WGS metagenome assembly MDSW01 (sample SAMN05326641, study PRJNA326480) | marine metagenome | isolation source: seawater | place: Atlantic Ocean: North West | collected 2012 | reverse complement strand
TACATTAAAAAAAGATTTTATTTTATTTTCAAATTTAAGAACACTTTTCCCACCGTTAAACTTTTCTAAATCTGAAGCAAGATAGTCTGATAATATTCCTGTATCTAAAACTTTATTTACTGCTCTTTTTTCCTCAGTGGAAATTGTGTTTCTTCTTTTTAAGTTTTTAATCATGAATTAATTTTTTTTATCATTTCTAAAGTTTTGTGAGTTTGTATAGCATCTTTTATATTACATAATTTGTATTTTCGTTTAAATAAAAAATTCTCTATATTTTTCAGAACATAAAAATTAATATTATCTCCATAAGATGATATTAATTTTTTTAATTTATTACTTTCAAATATAATTTTGTTATTATTCATTCTATAATTAATTTTAAATTTATTATTGAAAATTGTAAAATTATTAGTTGGAAGTGCATTTTTTTTTCTAAAATCTACATTTGCTGTTTTATACTGAATTTTAAATAATTTTTTATTTATAAATTTAATTTTTTTTGGGTTTCCAAAAAAAATTTGGAATAAATTAATAAAATGAGAACAATTTGTAGTTATCGATTTTGAGTAAAATACTTTTGCATTTAATGAACTATGTTTGTAAGTTATTTTTTTTATAATATCTGTTGAAATATCACTTACTCTAGAATAATTAATAAATAGATTTGTTTTTTTTTTCTCAATAATCCTATTTATTTTTTTTGCTTCAACAAGATTTTCCGTAAAAGGCTTTTCACATAATATTACCTTAGTTTTAAATTTTTCTAAGACTTGAGTAATTAGATTATATTGTGATTTCTGCGGAGAAGATATTATAATAAGATCTATACTATTTTTTTTTATCTCATTGATATTACTGTATGCGTTTAATTTATATTTTTTTCTAAATAATTCTCTCTTTTTTTTGTTGATGTCAACTACACCAATAAGGAAGAAATTTTTTAAATTCATAATCGAAGATACATGGGTAGTCGTATAATTTTTCTTTTTATAATAATCGTACATCATCCCAATATTGCCAATACCTATTATCAAACATGAAAATTTACTTTTTTTCACAGAAAGCCTATACTATTTTCCAATACTTTAAATCATCAATATCAACAAACCTTATTTTTGGAAATTTTAAACTAAAATAATTTTTGTCAGATTTGATCGTTTTCTTTTTTTTAAATAAAGCGAAAGTTATGCAAATAGAATTATGATAATAATTTTTAGTAAGATCTTGTGATCTAATTTTGTTAGCATTGGTTTTCAAAGGATAGAAAATGTTTTCTTTGTTTTTTTTAAAGGCCCAACTTATGGGAGTAAAATATTTACAAACTTGTGAAACAATTTTGTTTATAATTCTTTTAGATTTTCCTCTCTCTGGAATTGCTAATAGCTTTTTTAGCTGCATATATAAAAATTTTTTCTTAAATAATTCAATGAATTAGGTCCTAAATTAAATAAAAGATCCAAAATAGATAATTTTGGTAAAAAATCATCATTAGATTGAATATATTCCACATCCTTAAAGTTAAAAAACCGGATTTTTATTTCGGTGTTGGGAAAAAAATCTAAATCCCCTAGATAATTTTTTGAACCTAAAGTTGATATATACTCTAGTCCTCTTTTTTTTAAACAAATATCTTTTAAATAATCAATATTTTTCGATTTAAAATTATAACTTGTATCAGTAGTTATCTTAGTTTTTATTTTAAGCTCTTTACAAAAATGCATTATCAAACTCTTATTTAAATCAGATAATTTACTATAATTTTGATTCATAATATTTTCATAATTTGGAAAATATATTTTAAAATATTTTGATTTCGAATAACTAGATTTTATAATTTGAATATGTTTTTTTCTAGATTTTTCAAATTCATATAATTTAACTTCATAAATTTTTTGATAATATTTGTTTTTACTTTCAACTGGGATTGATAGTATTATTTCTTTGTTTTTATCTCTTATTTTATTTCTTTGCTGCCAACTTCTTTTTACAAATTGGACATTCTCTAAAAAAACAAATTCATCAACAAAATCAATTAATCCAAAATATCCTTGCCAAGGTAGATAGGTAGGTTGGCTTATTGCTATTTTCATTTAGAATTTTTCTTTAAGTAAAAATCATGATACTTTTTTGATTTCCTTAACACCTTTTTATTAATATTGAGTAAATAATTCTTTTTCTTTACGTAGTTTATTAACTCGGTGCAATTTAATTCCTTATTAGGATTATTTTTTATTATTGATCTGACTAAATCATAATCTTGTTTCTCATCTATGCATAAATTTAGTTGAGGAAAAGTTTCGGTCTTTTTAGCTTCATAAAAAATTGTTTTAAATTTTAATGGATTTGAAAAAATATATTTTGTTACATGCTCTAAATCACTTTTCTTTTTTGCAAATTCAAAACTTTTTTTTAATGCTCTAAAATTTATTACAGGAGCACTTATTCCCGCTGGTAATTCTCCCCAATATTCTGTGATTATATCTGGCCTAAATTTTTTGAACAATTTTATCCACTCTTTAAGCATTTTATAATCTGTTAATGGACTATCACCACTAGCTTGAACAATTGCATCTGCTTTAGATTTTTTAGCTGCCTCATAAACTCGTCGTAGTACATTATTCTCGCTACCTCTGTAATAATTAATTTTATTTTTTTTTGCAATGATTACTAATTTATCATCTATTGAATTAGTTGTGGTAGCTAAAATTATTTCATCAATCAATTTTATTTTTTTTAGCCTTTTTATTAAAAATTCTATAACCGTAAGGTTACCTAAGGGTAAAATTAATTTGCGAGGTAGTCTACTTGAACTTAATCTACCCTCTATTGTTGCAATAATTTTCATTTAACTTTTGATTGTTTTAATTTTTTTAAAATTAGTTTTTAAAATTTTTTACTAATTTTCTCTCAGCTGTTTTAATTATTAAACAATTAAATAATTTTTTTCATCCTTTCTATCAACAATATATTTATCATAAAAGACTTTAATCATTTTTAATCTATTTTTAATTTATATAATTTTTCAGCTATCTTCCAATCATCCATATTATCGATATCAACTACTTTTCCCCAAGGTAATTTATATCCGTATAGAACTTTGTTTATTTTCTTTTTATTGTTATTAATTAAATCTTTATTACTAAAAACAGATAATACACCAACATCAAAATATGTTTCTTTAAGATTTTGGGATTGAATTAAATGTTTATTTTTAAAAAGAGGCAAAATTTTATTATTTTTTTTCATTCTATATGCCCACTGAATTGGAGCTGGAAACTTAGATATAGAGATACAAGGTAATCTAGTCTTCTTTAAATTAATATTTTTAGATAATTTTTTTAAATCAAGAAAATTAATTAAAGGTGCACAGGGAAATAAACACCATATTTCTTGAAAATCGAATCCTAGTTTTGTCAGTTTTAAATAATCTTTCTTAACAACATCAAATATTCCTATGTTTTCTTTACACATATATTCTTCTCTAAAAAAGATTGGCATAACTTTCATTTTTTTTGCTATATCAAAAATTTTTTTTGAATTTGTAGATATATGTATCATTTCAAAAAGTTTAGATTTTTTTGCAGCTTTTATTGAATAATGTATTATTGGCTTTCCAAAAAAATTTTTAATATTTTTATTTGGTATTCTTGTAGATTGGCCTTTAGCAGGAATTATAAGCAATCTTTTTTTTTTGCGATTTTTCATTTATTATTTTATGTTTATTATTTCCATAAAATCTTCTGGCGAATAATTTAATTTTTCTGAATCAGTTTGAATTACTACACTATTACTCGGAACATTTTTTGTAATTGTTGACCCTGCACCAATGAAACAATTTTTCCTAATTTTTACAAAATGGCCTACGGTAGTATTCATGCCTAAAAAGCATTTATCATAAATTTTTGAATTTCCCCCTATTGCAGTTCCACTAGAAATCCAAACATGATCTTTCACAACTGAATGATGACCAATAATTGAACCACTCCAAATATAAACATTATTCAATATTTTTGAGTATGGTTGAATGTGTGAGTCTAAGATTAGACAATTTTCACCTATTTTAAAATTTGAATTATTAAGTTTTTTGTTTGTAACAAAGCTTTCTAAAAAATAACCTTTTTTTTTGAACTCTAAAAATTTTTTTTCTCTTAAAAAATTTAATTTTTTATATGATATGGCAATATGTATATTAATATCTTTTGGTTTAAATTTTTTATACAATTCTTGTGTAGTGAAGACATTCTTATTTTTAAATGATGTTTTTTTATAATATTTTTCATCTACGCAGTAAGAAAATATTTCTCTTCCTAATTTTTTTAAATAAAATGTTAAGATTTCAGAAACTTGACCTGTGCCAAAAACGATTAATGGTTTTTCTTTCATATTACAAGCCCGCCATCTAAACTTAATATTTTTCCATTAAAAAATTTATTTTTTATTATAAAGTTTAATGCATCAATAAATTCCTTATATTTACCCATTCTTTTTGAAGGTGTGTTTGAAATGATATGAGAAACATGATTATCACTAAGAGAGCGTTTGGTACTTTCTGTGTCAAAAAAACCTGGAGAAATACATGCTACCCTAATATTAAAATCACTTAGCTCTTTAGCCCAAACTTTTGTTAAAGTTTCTATTGCAGATTTAGATGCTGAATAGGCAGATTGTCCTTTATTTCCAAGAGCTGAGATGGAACTAACATTTATAATTAAACTTTCTTTTCTAAAGTTACATTGTTGCTCTACTAAATGTGAAGATATTAGAAAAGTTGAGTTTAAATTGGTATTAATTATATTTAGCCAGCTTTTATAACTATGACGTTCAAATCCTTTTTTCCCTAATTTTATAAATGGTTCACTATAAATTATGCCAGCATTATTGATTAAAATATCAATAGATTTTTTTTTAACGATTTTTTTAAAAAGTTCTTTAACATCATTTGTTTTAGTTAAATCGCATGAATAAGTAATTATTCTCTTATATTTTTTTTTCAAAGAATTTAACTTACTTTTATTTTTATCTACGCAAATTAGATTGTATTTTTTATAAAATGATCTAACTATATAATTGCCAATAGAACCTCCCGCACCTGTCAATAATAATGTTTTCATTTTAAGTAAGTATTAATATCACCAACTTTTTTAATTTTTAATATCTTTTGAACACTAAGTTTTTTTTTTATTATTTTTTCTAACAATAAAACTAATTGAATCTGTTTAAGTGAATCCCAGCCATCAGTATTTTTTAATAATGTCGAATTTTTATAAGATTTCCATTTGTTGTGAAATAATTTATTCAAGTCTTTAATAATTAATTCTTTTTTCATAATATTTTTTTATATACGATCTATCTATTTTTCCATTAGCATTTTTTTTTAAACTCTTACAGAATATTATCTCGTTGGGCACAAAGTAATTGGGTAAAGATTTTTTAATATATTTAATTACAGTCAAATCTTTGATCTTTTTGTCACTTGCTATTACTGCAGTAATTTTTCCAAAATGCTTTTCTTCTTTTTTTAAATAAAAAATACAAACTTCTTTTACTAGTGGCATCCTTCCAATCACCATCTCTAATTCGTTCAATTCCAGTCTATACCCCATGTGCTTAATTTGACTGTCTTTTCTTCCAATAAAATAAATAAGATCTTTTTTTTTATCGTATTTAACTATATCTCCAGTTTTATATGATCTCATATTTGATTGTTTATTGTTAAAGATAAAACTTTTTTTTGTACTATTTTTATCGTTTATATAGCCATATCCTACATTTGGGCCTGATAGAACTAGTTCACCAGTCTTATTATCCAAAACTTTTTTATTTTTATTATCTACAATTTTGTAACTAAAAATATCTGCAATTTTTCCTAAAGGGGCATAAATATTTTTTTTATCTAAAAAATCTGATTGCTTCACTAAATAACTGGAACATATGCAGGTACATTCTGTAGGTCCATATACATTAAAATATAATTTTTCATTACCTAGTTTTTTAATTAAATAAGACAATTTATTTTTTGTAAAACCTTCTCCTCCAAAGACAATTTTTTTAAAAGATGAAAAATATTTTTTTTCAATTAAACCAATATTAATAAAATAAATTAATAATGATGGTGTTGAAAACCAAATAGAACATTTATGTTTCTTTAATTTTTTTAATAATTGCTGAGGTTGATTAATATCTAAACCATTTGTTAAAACTAATGTAGATCCATTTAAAAAAGAATTATATAAATCAAAAACTGAATTATCAAAATACAAAGGATTTACTTGTGAAAAAATATCTTTTGATTTTATCATAAAATTTTTTTTGCTCCATTTTACAAAATTTAATACATTTTCATGGCTTATAATTGCACCTTTAGGCTCTCCAGTTGAACCTGATGTAAACATTATATAGGCTGGATGTTTAGTTGAAGAGGCATTATTTGATAAATTAATTTTGTTTTTTTTGCTTAAAATTTTTGAAATTGAAAGTGAGTTGATGTTTGAAAATTTCATTTTATTTTCAGTAATCAAATTTTTTGTTTTGGTTTTCTTTAAGATTTTAAGAATTCTTTTTTTGGGTTGATTAAGATCAAGAAAAAAATAAGTTTTTTTCGATTTTAGTGCACCCAAAAATCCCAATATAGTTTTAAAATTTTTTGCTGAGTCAATTGCTACAATCTTTTCTTTAGGTAATTTGTAGTTTAAAAAATTTGCAATATTATCACTTAAATAGTCGAGTTTTTTATAAGTAAACTTAGTGTCATCTATATCAATTAACGCTATTTTATTTGAATATTTTTTTGCAATTAATTTAAAATAAAATTCAAAATTATTTATACTCATGCAATATCTTAAAAAAGTTTCAAAACAATATTATAGTAAATTTTTATTTATATAAACTACTTCAACGTGATCAATAGAGTTACTTTTTGGATTTTTATATAAATGCACTAAATCCCAAAATATAAATTGATTTTTTATTATTTTTTCAATCTCAAAAAAACTAATTCTTTTTTTCTTATAAAAATCAAAAAAAAGAATTGATACAATTATAATACCAATCTTATTGAAACTGTTTTTTGCTCCCGAAAGGCATTTAAGCTCATGGCCTTGGGTATCAATTTTTAAAATATCAATAAAATTAATTTTTTTATCATTTATATATTTGCTTAATGTGACTGTATTAACATAACTTTTTTTTTCGAAATTGAAGTATTTTTTTTTTTTGGAAACAATAAAATCTTTTGAGTTTTTATTAATTCTGTAAAGAGAGGAAATTTCACTTCTTTTAATATTATTATAAAAAGTAATTTTTTTATTATTTACATCACTAATGGCTAAGTTTCGAATTTTAAGTTTCACATTTTTTTTTTTTGACTTAAATTCTTTCTTTAACTTAACTAGTTCATCAATATCAATTGTATTAGGTTCAAAACAATCAATGTTTATTTTTTTATAATTAATATATTTTTCGAACTCTCTTATTGATTGCCCTTTATTTGCACCCACATCAATAATATTTAAATTTTTTTTTTTTTTTAATAAGAAATTTAGCGTTTTAAATTTATCAAAGACATCGCTAAATTTTTTATTTTTATAAGGTGAAATTATTTTCAATTTTAATATTTTAAATGTTTCTTGATTAAATGCTCCAAAGTATTTGTTACTGAATTTTTACTTTTTCCAACAAATCTATAAAATCTCTCTTTTAGCTTTGGATCAATACCCTCTAATTTTCCATAATATCTTGTTCTGAGTGATCCACCTCGCAGACTATCATGCTTTAAATCTAGATTTAGTTTTGGAACATTTTTACCTTTTTTGTAAGTTATAATATAAAAACATTTTCCAATTTCCCATGACAAAGATACATCCTCTGAATTTTGAGGTAAATATTTTAAAGGAACAAAATCTCTTTCAAAAATATTATTATTAGTTTCTATAATTTTTGCATAAATTGAATTTTTAAGCCAAGGCGCAATATTCTCGTCTCCTATTAATACAATACCATTCACTTTTAAAATTCTATTAAATTCTAGTAAAACTTTAGAAGGTTTTTCAAACTCATTGAAGCTACCAAAATTATAAATTACATCAAAATATTCATTTTTAAAAGGAAGTTGATCTGAATTAGAGATGAATGGAATAATTTTTTTATTATTTTTAAATTTTTTTTGCAAAATATTAATCATTTTTTCAGATATATCTTGAACATAAAGTTTTCCATTCTTACCAATTTTTTTTTCTAGAAAAATAGTATCTCTACCTGTCCCAGAACCTATTTCTAGGACCTTAAAGTTTTTTTTTATATTTAACCTTTTTATTATTTTATTTCTTGATACTTTTTCATCCTCATTAAAACTTTTAAACATCCAGGTAATCCACTTATCATAATTATTTGAGAAATTGTCGTATTCTTTTTTAATTTTTTTTTCTGTTGAATTTAATTTATTACTATTTAAAAAATTTATTATCTCATTTCTGATATAAAATTTTTTTTTATTTTTATTTTCTAAATATTTCTTTTTTTTATTTATTTTTAAGTTTGACCCAGTGAATGGACAAATAAATTCTTTAAAATTCATTAGTTTTCCAACTTAGCATATCCTATTGCGTATTCACCATAATTATTTCCATTGTACAAAAATATTTTATTTTTTTTTGATGTTAAAGTTACTCCATAAGCAACCATCTGCGAGTCCCAGCCAGTTCTTGATGGATAAATTTTAAAATAATCATCAAATCTTTTCCAATTTAATCCATTTTTACTAGTCGCATACCCAATTTTATAAGATGGTATTTGCTTTATCTTACCTTTTCTATATTCATATGAATAGATCATGCTAAATTTTTTACCATTATAATAAACCACAGGTCTGGCGACTGCTCTTTCATTTTTTTTTGTTTCTAAACAAATTCTGCCTGTTTGGTTCCACTCTTTACCATTTTTTGAAGAGGCATATTTAATATTATAAATAGGAATATCAGGTGTAACCCATTTTTCGCATGAAACGTACCACATATGCCATTTATCTTTTATCTTTAAAACATATGGGCCGGTAAGAATACTGTATGGCTCTCTATTACTTAAATGTAATATTGGTGATCTCGAGTATCTTTTAAAAGTAATGCCATTATCATTTGAAATTGCTAGTCCTGACATTAATGAATATCTAGTTGTAGATCTAGGCTTCCAACCTATATAATACATATATACTGTCTTTTTATTCACTCTTACAAAACTGCATGGAGTAACACCATTATCATCAAAAGAACCAAGAAGACCGGGTTTTAAAACTGGTTTTTTTGAAATCTTGATAGTTTTAATCTTATCTCTAATATCTAAATCAAAATAAAAAATTAGTGATTGATTTTTTTTATTTCTGCTGGTGAAATATATCCTATACACCCCCTCTTTAATTTTTAATGGTGACGGTACCATTGCATGAGATTTTATATAATTAAGTTTTAAATCTTTGTATGTGAATAAAATACCTTTTTTGACATACTTCATCAGACAATCTATAATTAAATAAACTTTATATGTCTACAAATAAAATTACGAGAAAAATAAATTCTGGACAAACTTTATATCTCAAAGCAAAAAAAATTATCTTAGGTGGAAACATGCTGCTTTCAAAAAGACCTGAGATGTTCTTGCCAAATTTGTGGCCATCATATTTTAAAAAATCAAAAAAAATATATGTAACAGATCTTGATGGTAATAAATATATCGATATGATTTGTGCGGTAGGAACTTGCATCTTAGGATATGCAAATAATAATATTGACAAAGATATAAAAAAAATAATTGGGAGCGGGATAATGTCTACTCTTAATTGCCCTGAGGAAGTACAATTAACAGATAAATTACTAAAAATACACAAGTGGGCAGACAAAGCTAAATATTGCAGGTCTGGGGGTGAAGCAAATTCTTTAGCAATTAGAATAGCAAGATGTGCTGCAAAAAAAGAAAATATTGCTATTTGTGGTTATCATGGTTGGCATGACTGGTATTTAGCTGGAAATTTTAAAAAAAATCAACTTAAAAATCATATTTTACCGAACCTAAAAACTCTAGGAGTACCAAAAAAATTAAAAAATACAATTTATACTTTTGAGTATAATAATAAAAAACAGCTTATTGAACTTATAAAAAATAAAAAAATTGGAATAATTAAAATGGAAATTGCTAGAAATAATTTACCTAATATAAAATTTTTAAAATTTGTTAGAAATATAGCAAATAAAAATAATATAATATTAATATTTGATGAATGCACTACTGGATTTAGAAGGAACCTAGGAGGTATGCATCTACTAACAGGAGTAAATCCAGATATGTTAATGCTAGGCAAAACAATCGGTAATGGATATGCAATTACTACAGTGCTTGGTAAAAATAAAATTATGAAAAAAGCGGAAGAAAGTTTTATTAGTAGCACTTTCTGGACAGAGAGAATTGGATTCGCCGCAGCTTTAAGCTCTATAAAACATTTTGAAGTTTCGAAACCATGGAGAAAATTAATAAAAAATGGAAGATATCTAAATAAAGAGCTTACTAGAATTGCTAAAGCAAATAATCTTGAAATTAAAATCTCTGGATATGAGTCAATAACCTCTTTCACCTTTTTAAGCCCATTTTCAAGATACTTTAAAACATACATGACACAGGAAATGTTAAAAAAAGGTTATTTAACATCTACTCTTTTCTACTTAACTATTTATCATGACAAAAAGGTAATTGATAATTACATCAAAAAGTTGAATAGTGTTTTTAAATTTTTAGGATCAGTCAATAAGTTATCTCAAATTTATGATAAACTAGATACCAGCTTATCACATCAAACCTTTGAAAGGTTAAAAGATTAAATATTAAAAATTAATTGATATCACTGTGAAATAGTGCTTTTTTGGCACTTACATTCTTATTAAGTGTTTTGCCAATAAATTTACGAATATCTCTTGCTCTTACGCCAATTGCTGGAGTTTTAATTATTAAGAATTTTTTTCTAATCTTAGTTCCTTTTTTTAAAAATTTAGAGAAATATATTCCATTTCTCCTGCAAGTTTTTTTTTCTATTTTTGTCAAATCTTTTTCACTTGTTCCTAGCTGAATGAAAGCTTTATGTATTTTTGTTACATAATTTTTCATTTCTATTGGATTAATTGATATAATGTGATCTGGACCTTTATCATTTCGGTTCAAAGTAAAATGTTTTTCAAATACTCTTACTCCTAATCCAACAGCTGTTAAAGAAGCTGTTTCGTCAAATGTGTGATCGGAGAAACCTAATATATGTCCAAACTTTTTATAGGTTTTTAATACATTTAAATTAACATCTGAATCATTTGGAGGGTATGTAGAGGTACATTGCATTAAAATAATTTTGTCGTTCTGATATTTTTTTGTAAGACTTAAAATATTTTTAACATCTTTAATATCAGACATTCCTGTAGAAAGTAAAATTGGTTTTTTTGTTTTAATCAAAAATTTAGATAAACTTAAATTTTCAGTCTCTGACGATGCAATTTTATGCATAATAATTTTATTTTTATTTAGAATTTTAGCTGAGTCTAAATCAAAACAAGAACACAAAAAGTCCAACTTATATTTTTCAGCAAACTTTTTTAATTTAGGAATCCAATTTGGATTTAACTCTATTGATTTAAATAGTTTATACATTTTTTTATTATCAGGATATAGTTTTTCAGATTTAAATAATTGAAATTTAACAGCATCAACTCCACAACGCTTAGCCTCAAAAATTAATTTTTTTGCTTTCATAAAATTTTGATTAAAATTAGAGCCAATTTCTGCGATAATGTAGGGCTTTTTATTTATACTAATTTTTTTATTATTTAGAGTTATTATTTTATTTTGCATTATTAATAATTAGATTAAATTTATTATTATCTAACAAATTTTTTTTGAATTTTCTATTTTTATTAAAAATTTTGTAATAATTATTTATTAAATATTTTAATTTATTTTTCATTAGCTTAATATTTCTAAAATTTGATAAGTTGTATGATAATTTACTTTTAGCAAAGGAAAAATTATATTTAGTGTGAGCTGAATTTTCACAAAATACTGCTAAATTTATTTGAGATGCAGCCATTTCGTATTTAGTTAATCCAGAAGAAACGATTGCTAAATTACATTTTTGAGAAATTTTAGAAAGATTTTTAACAGAATTATATAAATAAAATTTATTATATTTTTTTAAAAGTTTTATTAAATTAATATTTTTTTTTTTAAACATCGGCCCAATTGTAGCATGTATCTCTATCTGATTATTTATTGAAAAAATTTGTTTAGCGATTTTGTATGTGTAATTTTGATCATCAAGACCTCCACAAGATAAAAAAATTTTTTTTAGTTTACGGGAATTATTTCTATTTAAATAAATTTTATCAAATAAAAAATACTTGGGGCCGTAAAAGCAATTAAATTTTTTAGCTCTTAACTCTTTGTCTTTTGGTAAAAAATAAGGGCAAATCAAGAAACGGTTTTCTTTATCTTTTTTCAAAAGTTTAATAATTTTATTTTCAATACTGTCAAATATGAACATTTTACCTGTATAATAGTCTAAAGCTTTAACTAAAAATTCAAATATTGTTTTTTTAAAAAAAAAACTATTAGAAAAATCAATGAATAGAATACTATAATTTTTTAAGTTTATCTTTTTTAATGAATTTATATTTAGTTTAGAAATATCAATTATACGATTATATATTTTCTTTTTTTTTAATTTTGATTTTAAAATAGTCATTCTTTTTAAATGTCCATATCCATATGGTTCACCTGATATCGTGAGTGATGCAGTTCTGGTTTTTAATCTACTAATCATTAGATCTTATTAAGTCTTAAGAAGTTTTATGAAAAATAATTTTCACTACTTTAATATTTGAATTTTTTTTTCAATTTTATTTACAATTTTTTGTTTATACAAGTGCAAGGTTAAACTAAATTTTTTTTTTTTTGGATATTTTATATCCGGCGGCAAGAAAACTTTTAATTGATGCAATATTTCTTTTATCAATATTAGCATAAAATACTTTTTTCTTCATAGTTTTATTAACAAATAACAGAGAAGAATAAATAAAATATTTTGCGTAGCCTTTTCCAATAAAATCATCATTGATTATTAATAATCCTTGATAAGTTCTTAAGTTATAAAATTGGAATCCTGCAGTTGCAATTAATTTTTTTTTGTATTTAATTTGATAAATCTCATTTCCTTTTTTTCTGATATCCTTAACGTATCTCTTTTGTGCTTCTATAGTTTTTTTTTCGTAATTAATAAATTCATTTGAAGTTTTTTTTACATAATCTAAATTAATATTTTTTAATGAGAGAGGATTTACTTCAAAAATTTTATTTTTAAATTTAAATTTCATGCCCACTTTCTTGGATCTTCAATATTACTTTTATTAAATATTTTTCTTATTTTTAAAATATGTTGTTTAAAAAAATTTTTTTTTTTTTTATTTAAATTCAGAAAATATTTAATTTGATGAATATCATCAAATCCAAGAATGAATTTTTTGTAATCTATTTTATTAAAAATATCAAAACACAACTCGAAAGGGTTGATGCGGTTTCTTTCTAAATAAGAAAAATACTCTTTATGTAATATAATATGTTTTTTACTCATGGTTTTTTTTATTTTTTTATTAACCAATAAACCTTGAAGAAATATACTCCTTACATGAATGTCAAAATTTTTGGGATATTCTTTTTTTATGAATTTATCATTAATTATGTTGATAGGAAGTTGTATTACTAACTTATCTTTTTTAATTTTTTTTTTTATCATTTCGTAATATTTAAGATCATAAATTGAAAAACCGATATTTTTTATTTTTTTTCCTCGTATAATATTTTTTATTTGATCAAAATTATTTAAAACAAAATAAATATCTCTTTGATCATGAAATAAAATAGTATTTAAATTATAATTTAAATTATTTAAAGTTTTATCAATAGAACTATTTATAAATTTTATTTTATTCTTTTTTGGAATGGAAATCATTGAAGGTATTTTAGAAGTAATATTAATCTTTTTTTTTTTTAATTTTCTTATTTATAAATTCACCTATTACTTTTTCATTTGAATACCCATAAGCAGTATCAAAATCGAAAAAATTATTTTTTATACAATAGTCTAAAAAGTTAAATATTTTTTTTTTACTGAATTTTTTTTTTGTAAAATTAGCTATGCCATAATCAGTACACAGTTGTGCTGTTCCAATAACAATTTGTTTTCTAAATTTTTTTTTGTTAATCAATTTAAATTTTATTAGAGTTTATTTTTTACAAATTTATATTTTTTTAGTATATACAATGCATACTTATATGAAAATTTGTTCTAAATGTGTAATGCCAGAAACCGCCGAGTCTTTAAAATTTGACAAAACTGGCAGTTGTTCTGTGTGCAAACAAATAAAAATTAAAAAAAATAAAATTGATTGGAATAAAAAAAACAAAGAACTAGATTATATTATTCAATCACATAAAGATAAATATGAATATGATTGTATAGTGCCTTTCTCTGGGGGAAAAGACTCCACATTTACACTTTGGTACCTTGTTACTCAAAAAAAATTAAGACCATTGGTAGTTAGATTTGATCACGGCTTTTATAGAGAAAATCTAGAAAATAATAATGAAAAAACTTTAAAAAAACTTGGTGTTGATTGTTTAAATTTTAAATCAAATTTTAAAATAGTAAAAATGATTATGCTTGAAAGCCTAATTAGAAGAGGGGATTTTTGTTGGCATTGTCATGTTGGAGTAACTGCATATCCAGTGAAAATTGCTATTGAGAAAAAAATTCCTTTTTTAATATACGGGGAACCAAGTTCTGAATATGGCTCATTTTATGATTATGAGGATAATGAAATTTTAAACGTAGAAAAATTTAACAAAATGACAAATTTAGGGATAAATGCTGAAGATATGTATGGAATGATTAAAGATAGATTTAAAGATGCAAATATTAATAAAAAGGACCTAGATCCTTTTAAATTTCCTTCACAAGAAGAACTAAATAAAAACAAAATTTTAGGTATATACTTAGGAAGCTATATTCCCTGGGATGTAAAAAAACAAGTATCAATTATTAAGCAAGAACTAGATTGGAAAGGTGATGTTGTTGAAGGAATACCTCCAGAATACGATTATGAAAAAATTGAGTGCTACATGCAAGGTGTTAGAGATTATTTAAAATTTATAAAAAGAGGGTTCGGAAGAACATCTCATTTAACTTCTATAGATATAAGAAATGGAAGATTAAAAAGAGAGGATGCTGTTAGACTTGTAGAAGCATTTGATGGAAAAAGACCAAAAGCCCTAGACTTTTTTTTAGAAATTACCAAAATCACAGAAGATGAATTTTATGATTTTGCTTTTAATCATATTGTTGACCCGCATCAAGAAATAGATAAAAATATTTTAAAAAATAATGTATCAAATACTATACCCTCAGATTTTCCATCAATTCAAAAAAAATTAGTATAGTGCTAGTTGGAATAATTGATTATAAATATTGCAGCCTACATCCAATATACAACTCCATAAAATCTCAAAACGTTAATATAAAAATTATTGATAACCCCAAAGATATAAAAAAACTTGATAAGTTAGTTTTTCCAGGTGTTGGGGCTACAAACCAAATAATGAGTTTTTTAAAAAAAAAAAGATTTATTAATGAAATTAAGGAATTTGCTTTGACTGGAAAAAATATATTAGGAATATGTGCAGGTATGCAAATATTATCTACAGATTTATACGAAAACACTTTTTGTAAAGGCCTAGGTTTCTTTGATGCTAAAGTAATTCCAATAGATAACAAAGACGGTTATATTTCAACAAATATAGGATGGTATGAGGTTGGGATAGATAAAAAAAAATTATATTATTATTTTTGCCATAGTTATTTCTTAAAATTTAACGAGTGTTCAAATAAAAACATCATTGGAAGTATTTCGCTTAAGAAAGAAATTCCTGCTATTGTAAAAAAAGATAATATTTTGGGTGTACAGTTTCACCCAGAAAAAAGTCAAACCAATGGTAGAGAACTAATATCAAAGTTTATTAATGACGAAATTTGATAGAAATTTAAGAGTAATAGCCTCTATACTATTACAAAATAAAAGATTAGTTAAAGGTAAAAATTTTTCAAACTATCTAGATGCAGGCGATCCAGTTAAAACGTGTATAGCGCATGATTCACAATTTTGTGATGAAATTTCTATTATAGATTTGGATGCATACAAAAAAAATATAGAGCCTGATTTAGAAACACTTAAGCTTATTACAAAAGAAACAAGTTCTCCAATACTATTTGGTGGAAATATAAATAATTTCAAAGTTGTAGAAAAATTAATTAGATATGGAGCTGATAAAATTTTAATTAATTCAAATATCTTTAATAAGAATTTGACTAAAGAAATCATTAATACATTTGGAAAACAAACCTTGGTAGGTGGAATAGATTTAACTTTCTTAGATGGAAAATACTTTGTTTATAAAAAAGGTGAACTTCTAAGTGTTAATTATCTTAATTATATTAAACAGGTTGTAGAACAAGAAGTGGGTGAAATAAAAATTACTTTCGTTAACTTGGAGGGTACAAGATCTGGTTTAGATATTAAAACAGCAAAAGAAATAGTAGATTTATTTGATTTACCAGTAATTATTGAAGGTGGAGTTAAGAATTTAATTGATTTAGAAAAAGGTTTTCAAAGTGGAATAAATGCAATTGCTATTGGGGCGCTATTCGTTTTTTCAGATAACAACATATTTAAAGTTAAGCAATTTTTAGACAATCGTAATTTAAAAATTCGACTTAGAAACTAAATGATTTTATATTTTTTAAGATTTTATTTTAGTGAAGTTTTTCGCTTGACCTCATAATTTCATCAGGACCCACTGCCATTTGATGAAAATATTTTCCAATAGCAAAATTTTTATCTTCATTTCCAAAAAGACTTAATATTTCATTTTTAACTTTTTCGTTTTTGGTATTAAATTTCATTTTATAATCTATTTTATTTTTATAGTCATAGATACTTGAGCTATAATTTTTAAACCAACTTGGAATATCATAATCAAGTTTTATAATTGGCTCGACGTTTTTTTCATTATCCCAGTCAAAAATTGCATCAAAAATATATAAATTTTTTAACCATACACCCATTGATTTAATTATATTTTTACTCTCAGAATTAATATTTTCATTTTCGGATGTCATTTTAAGAATTATTTTGATTGAAAAATCAATGATTTCTTCAAGAGCATTAGCAACAGCTTTTGCCTCATATTTTCTTAACAAGTTATCTCCTAATTCTGATTTAAGTAATTTTTGATAATTTTCTTCTTTTGAATAAAATTCATAAATATCCTTTTTTGAGTTAAATAACTCATCCTCAGACTCTTTTGAAAATTCAAAGTATATCTTTGAAAATTTTGAAATTTTGGAATTTTCAATATTTTTTTTATTATCAATCTCTAGTTTATTAAAAATTAGTTCTAAAAAGTCAAAATATGACAACTTAAGATCTTTCTCTAACAACCTTCTCATTGGTGCAAATAAGAAATTAGAATAAAAAGAAACTAAAAAACTAAATCTTCTGCATTCTAAATAATCTTCATATGGCATAGTATTTGTTTCTACACATACTCTCTCAATATCAAATACCTTTTTGCCTCTATATATACCAAAGTCTCTTGGGACGACTCTCCACTTTGATTTCATGCCATATTTTTCAATAGCTTCAATTCTTCCTAATTCTGCACCTTGCAACATCATAAGTGTATAAGTTCCAATTTTTACACCACAATCCAATAAAATTTTAGAACTCTGAAAATATGTTTTTTTTGTCTCATCGGGCAATGGCACAATTAATTCACATCTGACATTTTTTCCATTTTTTTCTAATCTTTTTACTAATTCTATGTATTCGTCGTTACTAAGGTTGTCTCTTTTTATCTTTTTTAACGTTTCCTCATTCATAGATTGTTGGGGCATACCAAAACCAACCCTGTGTTTGAGTTTTTCATCAATTTCCAAAAACTGTTCTTTTTTATTTTTTGGGGTTGATACCTCCATAAATGAGGGCCAATCATACTTTTCAATTAATTTTAAAATATGATCACTTAAAGCAACATCTTTTTGATACATGCCCCAGTTAGAATCATGAAATGCAATAGATCTGGTTCCATTAAACTTCGTTACCATTTTACAAACATAATCAAGTTCATCAGCCATTCGTTTAGTACTAAAACTAACAATCTTGTTCATATCCAAGCCCTGATCACAAAATGTACAAAAAAATGGACAACCTCTAGCTGTTTCAAACGAGGGTATAAACTCTCCATTCAAATAATTATCAAGCAATCCTGATAGATATGGCGAAGGTATACAATCTCTGCCATCAACTTTATTATTTAATCCAAGTCTTTTAATTGGCTCTCCTATTAATAATTGTTTTCTGTCATTTGACAAACTCATCGCGCCTTTTGCAGATATATTTTTTTCTCTAAGTGTAAGTGTATTCAATTCATTGTTTAAATATTCCGTAACAACGCTCGCAAAAGAAGTTTCTCCATCGCTATAACAATAATAATCTACGCAATCTTTTTCTTTTAAATATGCAAAACAATCATTTTTTATATTTTTTGTGAAAAAAGATGCTCCTGTACCGGCAGGAAATTCTGGTCCACCTAAAATACATAAAGTATTTTTGTTTTTCTCTTTACCGTATTCACAAACTCTAGCAGATAAATTAGAATTCCAAATATAGCTAGATAAACCAATAACATCCGGTTTCCAGCTATCAATTAAGTCAAGCGCTTCATCTGGATGTACAATAATTTTTATATCAAAATTTGTATTGGGTATAACTTTCATCAAATATGTTGCTATGTAGCCAACTCCCACTGGAACATATGAAGAGTGTACTCCGATAGTATGATGTCTCAAATCCCCGAGCAAAACTTTTACTGATTTCATTGTTTTTGTATATATTAAAGAAATTTTAGTTCAATATGAAATATATACCTAAATATTAGATTTTTTTTGTTCAATTTATATTCTTGAAAACAAATTTAGCAAATTTCAATTTAAAAATACTCTCTATTATTGTTGAAAATACAATAGTTGAAATCAAAGTATAAGAAAAGAAAGGGATTGCCATTAAATAACAATTTAACAATCCATTTATAGTATAACCATAGGATCCTAATAACCAAACACCAAGATTTGACACAATAAAAAATATAACAGCTCCAATTAAAGAACCAATCAATCTTGAGAATGTAGATTTAATGAACAATTTAGCCGTAAGGCCAATTATTATCACACTCCCCCAAGTAAATAAAATTACTGAGTGAAATCCAATGAAAAAATCCGTTATAGCTAAAGATATAACAACTAAAGGTATAGATTTTCTTCCAAATAATACTGGTAAATAAAAACTTAATGCAATTAGACTTGTAAAATTTGGTGGATGAGGAATAAATCTACTAGCAGACAATACTATTAAAACACCAATTGCTATCTTTAAGTAATTCATTTTGAGACAATATCATTCAAATTTTACAAAACAACTATTTAATATTTAATTCCAAATTTTA
>MDSW01128597.1_pt1 | contig 19641 bp, 22 predicted proteins | sample 811171 | NCBI WGS metagenome assembly MDSW01 (sample SAMN05326641, study PRJNA326480) | marine metagenome | isolation source: seawater | place: Atlantic Ocean: North West | collected 2012 | reverse complement strand
TGAGTTTTAACAACCCATTTACCATTCTCCTTAATCCAGTTCTGAGTGACTTTTGTTCTATAGTCGCTTGATTTAGAACCATTGATTGCTATACCTTCATAATAAAATCTAACATAGACTACATCCTCAGAAAGTTCAGCAAACTCTGGATAATAGATATTTAGAGCGCCCGCCTGACCACTGGCTTTCCACTGAGCAGCAGTTGTTTTCGATAAAGCTTTATGAAAGCTGCCATCCGAATTTGAATTATATGTTCCTGAAGCACTTTCCAAAGATGCAACGGTATCCCATTTCTGATTCGCTCGTGCATCAAAATACTTTTCAAAAGCAATAGCAACTTCAGCCTCAGCCTTTGAGGGAGCGGCAACAATAGCCTGAATAAAACCAAACATAAGTGCACTAACTATAAATAAATTTTTCATCATTTCTCCTTGTTTAAGTCAATATTAGCATTACGTATCTAAAAAATACTTACTTTTTTATAGATAAAAAATGTAAAATATACAGATATCAAGAGCAGGATTAAATTCCTCTCCAACCTGCCCTCTCTGGCAAGGTGGAAAAATGATATGGCTTTCAGCAACTAAAGGAGGAAAAATGAAAGACTGCAAATACACTAAGATAAATAAGTGGGTATCCTTGCGTGAATATAGTACTGGAGATTATGGTATTACTTTCTTAGGTGGAGGTTCTCACGGTTGGTATTTTGAGTTCTCAAAAGAGAACAAACTTAAATTTAAACAGCAAAGAAGTGCTTATGGTGTTGGAAAAGTTTCTAAAAATGAATTAAAAAATTGGCATGATTTTAAATGGCACATCAAAAGAGTCTTAGAAAAAGATAAGCTACCCCCAAACATTTTAAAACTTTACAAATGGAGATATAGCCAATCTGTTGAATACAAATATTCTGAAGAAAGATTAGGCTGTATTGTCTATTTTAAGAGGGTTAAAAAATAATTTAGTTTATCTAATCTTATAGCCAATTATCAGTTGAATATTCAATATTGTATTGGTCACATAAATTCCTTAATTCAGCAACTGTAAACCTTTCCTCAAAGGTAAAGCCCTTCCAAAAGCAACAAAGGATGAACTTTGCTACATGTTTTTGATGAATCATCATGAAATATTCATATTCATCGGTTCCCCAAAACTCTTTCACACCGTCTCCAAGATCATACTCAGCAAAATGAAGGTTACCTTTGTCATCCCAGTCAACGTGAACGTTGTGGTTAATTTTTCCTTGAGGAAGTTCATACTCACAATTAAATACTTGCATATTTTCTCCATAAAATTTACACCCAGAATGAGGTGTAATGAATGTATGCAGGGGAAATGAAACAAGAAGGTTATTTCTATAGCTACACTTACTTATATGGTCATTTTTTAATGAAATTCAAGGTTTAAAAAATGACTAATCCTGAGCTAATAAGCAAAAAAAGAAACAACATCACATAGATTAGCTCTTGGGTGTAAGCGAACAGCACCAAAGGAAGTAATGATGGTAATAAACCTCCTAAAGCATATTCATTCAGCTTATTGACAGTTTCAGAGGTGTACACAAAGAATTCATTTGAGTGTTTAGTAATAGACTCAATGGCTGCATCTGCTCCAAAGATAGCCGAGGGAACTATCACAGCAGTTGAGGCAATAATGCCAGTGCTTTGAATAAAATATCTTCTTTTCATAATTTAATGATATCCCATTGGATTATATTTCTTATTTTTTAAATCTAATAACTGCGCAAAAGCTCGAAACCACTCATCCAACAATTTTTTGTCTTCATCAAGATAGATTAGAGTATCTTTAACGCGTTTTTTTAAATGCTTCCATTGCTTTTCAATTCGATAAACATCAAGATTTACCAGACCATTTTCATCTAGTAGATTAAGATCAGGTTCTTGATTCATTTCTACTAAATTACGATGCATGCGATAAAGCTTTCTTTGAATTTTTTTGTATATCTTTAGTTGTAATTTATATTCTTCAATTAAATCCTGCGGCATGTAAGTTGGAAATAGGTCCAATTGAACTTGCTGTTTTTTTTTAAATTCCAGTTGGTATATTTGCATAACTATTTATGGCCTTTCTTGAGATGATTGATATAACCAAGAGCATGATCCCAATGCATATATGCCTTTGTAGGAATTGATGCATTAGAATTTATCAGAGATAAAACATCTTGATAAAAGGATTCTGCTTCATCTCTAGAAACAAATAACAAAAGAGATTTGATAATTCTAGTAATGCGTAATTGATTATGATTATGATATCGCTGCCAATGATCATTGCGTGAGAGAAATCCTAAAAAGAAATTCTCCGAAGCTACAAAATTACTTGTAATTATTGGATCGGTACGTATCCGTTCAATCAATTTAGAATCCTCTACATAAAATTTGTTTAAGCTCATGGTGCTTGGTTCATTTAATGGAAATATCCTTTGAATAAAGTCATGAGTTCCCTCAATTTCAGTATCTGAGAAATCCCATATTTGATGGATTAATCTCTCTTTGTCGTCTGGCTCTAAGCCCTTCAAAAACTTATAAATGTTCATCAGGATGCAAGCTTTTTTGGAAGATTTTTAAGGTAATTATATGAATTGGATTCAAATATTTTTGAAAATTCTTTTGAAGGAAAAAATAATTCATGATTATCAATTTTTTGGTTAGATAAAATTAAATTTGAACGAAACATATTTAAAGCCGATTCATTTCGCATGGCAACAAAATCAGGAATTGTTTGATAAATCAAGTCCGTAGTTTTTGCAAGATCATGAAGCTTATCTCCAGAGGTATTTTCATCAACTGAAAACGAAATAACTAAAAATAGCTGCTTCATCAAAACATTTTCTTGATAACAAGTGCAAACATAAGTTTTTTTTAATTCTTGATAATCCTTAAAAGAAAGATAGTCTTCATTTCTAGATTCTAAGTTGATTGTTAAAGCATCATAGTCATTTTTTATATATGCTCCCTGATCAATTGATTGATATGCTCTTTCAAGAAAATCTAGAGCTAACTCAGTAAATTCCATGCTAAGTTGGGTATTTGCACTATAAATACTCTCTCCGGGAATAAAGCAATCTACGAATGCTTTATTGGATTGTTTTGCTGACTCATACATCAAAAATTCATAGTGATCTACTGGTAAGAAAGCCATGTAAGAATTATAAAAATTAATTGAGGTCGTCATTAAATCTAATGAGTCCTTTTCAATGAAACCAGATTCTTCCTCAGCTATAAAGCCTTTATTAAACTCCTCTAAGGTCAAATCATAGAACCAATTTACGTAATCAAAAAGTAATTGGAACTGTTCTCGAAAATAAATGTTGCATGATAGATAATGATATTTGCTTTTTGATATCAGTTTTTGAATTTCGTCAAATCGTTTTTCTACTTGGGAAAATTTTGATGCCTTTACAGAAATATCTGTGTACATTATGAAGTACTCAAGATCAGATAAAAGAAATGACGAGTACTCTAGATACATTTTTGAAACTAAGAAATTGTTTAGAGCTGTTTGATCTTTTGTATTCAATATATTTCTCTTGACCGGCAAAATAGTATATATATATACAGTATTAATTTAAACCCTTTTAAATAAAATAAGTCGGTTATTTTGAAATAATAGATTGCAAAATATTTAAATGCTCATTGGAGCTACACACTTCGATTAATGCCTTTCCCATTGGTTCTTCTGTTAATTTTTTCTTCTGTTGCATTACACTTTTACACCATAATTGAAGTTCGGATGGTGGGGAATTGTAATAAGTAAAAAATGCAAAAAGGTGCATAAAGATCGAGAAACTTATAATAAATATTTTCATTTTTAAAAAAATTAAATCTTTACCTGATTATTTGATTCTCTAAGCATATGGCCTGACTTACAGATTTGCTGAGCTTGATAGGTAGAATCTTTTAAGCCTTCCAGAACATAAGTTTGATTCTTCATTCCTGCAGTGGGCTGAAACTTAACATCTACTATTGAAGCACTGTAAAAGGAGGGAAAGTCTTTGAGTGCAAACCAACCAATCTTCTTACCATCAGATACATCCATGACAAACTCAAGGTTAAGCTTAGCTTTCTTAGGCTTCTTTTTATCAACCATCATCTTGGCATAGACGTTAGCACCTTGATTCATTTCTTCAGGAATCTCTGCCATTAGGTATGGGTAGTTGGGTATGCAATGAGGTCGCTCAATATGAAAGCCCAATTGAGTGCCATCATTTGTGTCTTCTGCTCTCTTTGCGACGGTTAATTCATTTTCACTTAAATCATCAATGTGAAAGTTATCTAAAGTTCTAATACTGATCTCTGCATAAGACAAGCTACTCAACAACATCAAAAATATAACTGACTTACCTTTAAAAGAATTGCTCTGACCGGAAAAGGGTCCTAAACGCATGAGGTGGATTTTTTGGAGTTTAATTTCATCCATTGTTTTAGGTTTTTTAAGCTTCCTTATAAACATAAAGGTTGCTAAAGCAAGTAGCCATATTATTGATGCCGTGAGTATCTCAATCATTAATCCCTCCTTTTGGATAGTTATTAAGTGGTCTTAATACTTAAACGCAGAAGGAACAAGTTTGTTACAAAAAAACTCGTAAGGATTAGCTAAGCTCTTCTATTGTTTCGGAAATTGATAAGCCTCTCAGTGCATCAATTTGATCTTGTATATTTTTTTTACGTAAGTCTAGTGGTTTTGTCTTAACCAAGGGCGAGGAACCACCTTTAAATTCAAGATCCTGAAAATCGTAATCTTCAAAATTAAATAAGACCTTCATTGCAGTTAGCTTATTAATAGATTTCTTTGAGCCTAGGTTCATTGTTGTTGAAACGTTCGCTAGATGATCTGCAGAACTATTTAGTTTCATAAAATGCTTAAATAAAGATTCTTCATCATCTCCTTCTTTAATATCTGAAATTATTTTTAATTTTTTTCTGGATTCGATATCACCATCTTTTGAAACAATATCCAATAATGAAGTCATAAAAATATATGGCAACTCGTCCCGAATATTTTTTATATCAAAACTCTCTATATAGGATTTTATTGCATCAAATGGAATTTTCTTGAGTGTCATTGGAAATTGAACCATTCCATGAAAAAGAGCAATCCTTCTCCGATCATACTCATCAATATAAGTTGTTAGGTCTTCAAGAATCTTTATTAATTCTTTTTCAAGTTGAATATTGTTAAATAAGAATTCTCGTTTTTTCTCATTCATCAAATATCTTTTAATGCCTGATTTGTATGTCAACTCATCTTTAATATCATGATATGTAATTTTTTCAGGACAGCCCTTACAAGTTCGAGAAATTCTAAACGCAATTGCCTGAATTTGTTTTTTGGAGAATTTCTTTGCCATTACTTAGTTTAAAAAACTTTCAACCATCTTCTGAGCAGTGATGGGATCTGTCATTTGTACAATGACCTTGTCAGGTTTTACCAAGTCCATGTCAGCTCTGATTGAAGACATATCAGCTCCAATGAAAGCATCGGCATTGGCTGCAAACATGCCATACATGACCTGATAGATGGTGGCATCCATTTCCTCTGTCATGGCTGAAGCCAAGGACCAAACGGTATTCACTTCATAGCTTTTAATAGTTTGTGGCATTGGTAGTTTAGTTGAGATGTTTAACTGCACAGCAGACATGGCAGGTGCTTCAGTAATTGGACTCATGAAAGGACCGAAGGTTATTAGTACAGCAACGGCAGCCATCATAAAACATGATGCAGGAACCCAACGAGTCCAGAAGGTATCCCTAGGCTCCAAGGTTTCATCAATGAACTTATGCAGTTTCTTGTTGGTCTTGTGCATCTCTTTGGATTGAAAGAAACCCTCAAGTCGTTTGTTGGCAAAGAGCAAAGACTCGTAAAAATCTTTGGCTACATCGGATGAGTCAACAATGCTTCTTACTTCTGCTGAATTGGAATAATTCATGCCATCATCCATGTATTCTGCCAATTGGAATTTGAGGCTCTCGTTCATTTCTTCTTCCTCCCCAAACAATCTGCCAGTAAAGCTCTAGCTCTCTTGGCTCTTATTCTTAAATTTCCCATAGAGATATTACCAATGAACTTTTGAATAACATCATAATCATGCCCTGCTCCTTTCATAGCTAAGATGGTTCTATCGGTTTCATCTAGCTTGCTCATGCAACACATGAGTTCTTTATGCTCATAAGATTTAAATTTATTCTCATTAATCACCGGTTCGAGATTCAACTCATAAAAAGAATCAATCTTGGAATCTTTTCTACATTTATCTATGAAGGCATTGCGTAAAATTGTTTTTGCATAAGCAAGAGGATATTCAGCTGACAAGAATTTATCTTTGTTCTCAATAAGTTTAAGTAAGGTTGCCTGACATAAATCTTCTGCATCAGCTATATTGCCACTAAGACTTAAAGCAAAAGGCAAAAGTTTTGGACTGACAATGTGTAAAGCTTCTTTAAGAGATGGTGGATTTACTTTTGGCGGTGTTGCGACTTCCTCAACACGAGCCTGTGTTGGTGTGAATATATTTAGTGAATTGGTCGCTTCCATGTCTTGAATTAATACTACCTAATTTTTTAACACAAAGGGAAGAGTTAAATTTAAAATAAAGTTAATATATTTTGTAACAAACCACAATCTCATTCGTTCCTAGGGCTATCCAAAAAGAATGATAGACCTCCAATTCTCTTCAATTATTTAAATTTCTGAAAAACCACAATTCAGTAAATATTGATAGGTTCCATCATAGAAAGAAGGATCTCTTGTTTTGTCTTCTGAGTTACCTTCAGGAACAAAGACAATCAATCCTTGTCTAGCTCTGGTCAGAAGGACTCTATAAGCATTCAATAAATACTTTTTTTGATGTTCCTTGGATCGTTTCTGAAATGAAGTGCCAGTAAATTTGTATAGTTCCCATTCGTCATTGACACGTCTCAGGCTAGCATCCCAACAAGCACAAACCCAGTCAAGCTCTAAGCCCTGAATCTTATACTCTGTTGCAACATCTTCTAAATAAAAAGATGACCTGACATCATCTTTATCAGCCAAAAACCAATTAGCTGGATCAATCTCTGATTTCACAAAGACTCCTTCAGGCTTTAATCTGATTGCATTAGCTTCTGCAACCAACCCGTATCTTTCAGAGCCTCTGGCGTGCTCTTTGAGCCAAATTTTAGCGCTAAATAATGATCTGGTCACACACACAGGATAATCATGGATCGTCTCTCTTAGCTCCCTAGCCTTAATGATGTTCCCGGCAATAATCTCATTAATATAATTAGAGAGGTTCTCTGACCTGAAAGATCGCAAGGAAACTGCTAAATGTAAATTTTTAGAGATAGTAGTTCTCTTTGAGGCAAGAATTTGATCAAAGCTATAACCCCATGAATACTCCGGATTCTTGATTTGATCTGAGACATACACCATCCAATCTTTGTACTTAATATCCATACTTTCAATCCAAGTGGAGATTCCCGCTTCGCCTAAATTAATTTCCTGACCTCCTCCTACTAAGCAAATAATTACGCACCAATCTTTATGCCTATCCATAACAGATATTAATAAATCAGGTTCAGACATTTCAATGTTATGTCCCTTCTCCTTCATTTTAGTTTGAAGTTTTTTTTGATCCCATGCTCTTTGAGACTCATCAAAAACCACCACCCTTTCATAGGGCGCATCTTCTATATTTAAATTGTCATCCCTGAAATGATGAATATTTTGAATAAACTTTTTAACTTCACGTCTAATGTCAGATATTTTGTAGGTTTCTCCCTTTGCTTTTAAATTAGCTGCTTTATCTCTTGTTAGAGCCTCTGATAAAACCGTAACAAGCGGTTCATTTCCAGATAGAAAAACTGTTTCCTTGCCAACGCCAATGGCTTCTGATTTATCTGTTGCTATATTAAGGCCAACTAAAGTCTTGCCTGCACCTGGAACTCCTGTAACAAAACAGATAGCTTTTTCATTTTTCTCCTTTGATCTCAAAATAATATTACCGATTTCATCTGATGTAACAGTGAGGTTGGTTGCTCCTGCATCAGATCTTGATATCTCATCTACTGCATGGCCTTCATAGAGAGCTTGTGCAGCCTCAATAATATTAGGAGTAGGCTTGTAACTGGAAACCAACCAATCCTCATGATTAATTTGCGGAGTTTTATTGATAGCACTCCCAAGTACCTTTTGAATAATTTGAATGAGATTCTTGCCATCAGAAAGGATTGGCTCAAAGATATTATCTTCTGAAAGAGCAATATCAAAGTCAGTTTCATGTGCCTCAGTTGCAATCAAGATGGGACAGATAATTTGATCATGGCTGCCTTCATGAAAGTTCTTTAAATCGAGGGTGTAGTCAATTAGCTGAGTAATTGAAGAGGCGTCATAAGTATCTGAGCCTACTTTGAATTCAATAATAAAAATTACGTTTTGAATAACTAAAAGAACATCCACTCTTTTACCCATTCTTGGAATCACATATTCAAAGTGAATGTGGCCATCAATGTCCGCCAACGAGTTTTTAATTACAGAGATTTCACCCTGCCAGGCATAGGTTGTTTTTGGAGTGATACTATAAATATTCTCTGAAGATGTAAGCTTTCCTAATATCTCATGCTCATCAGTAGAGATAAATTCTATTATCTTTGAAGAGAAATAACTCCTTTTCATTAAAAATAATAATCTTGAATTTCTTTTTCCATCAATCTCTTCATGGAATATTCAAGATATCTCCCCTATTTTTTGATTATGAAGCAACTTCAAATTTTCGTTAGAATCTAACAGAAAGTGCTCTATCTCAACTTTATAAACTGTTTTTTTTCTATTAGATTCTTCCAATTCAAAAGTAGATGGATCATCTTTCAAAAAATTAATTAAGATACCATTTTTTACATTTTTTAAAACACTTTTTGGATTTCTCCTGATCGATAAAAGATATAATTTTAACTGTTGCCTATGAGTATTTGATAAGGACGACCCAAGTTTTAATTCAATAATTGTAGGTGGCTTAATTCCACTTAGAAAGAAGTCAGGAGCTCCAAGCTTTATTGGAATATCTTTATAGTAAAGCTCTATGTGAGTTTCTCTTAAATAATCAATTTTTTTCAGACCTAGTTCATGACCAAGAGCAATTTGAAACTCTTTTTCGTCAAAATTTAGACCACCTAATTCTTTGTAAACCTCTAATGAAATTTTTTTTAATATTTTAATAAGTTTAGTCATTTTTGTTAGCTACTAATTCTTTAAAAGGATTAAATTAAATTATATATAACAATGATAACTAATCCCCAAAATATCCATTTACCAATATTATCATCTTCTATTGGAGAGTCTTTTTTATGGGCATAATCTATCATTGGACGCTTATCCTCAGGTCGAGGGCTAAAATGTGACCCAGACTGTGTCTTGGCCCTAGATTTGATCTTAGTCATGGATTTAGGTTTTGATTTAAGTATATTTTTTTGCTTTGCTGGACTAGATTGCTCAAGAGAATCATTAAGTGTTTTAATCGGTTCATGATAATAACTACCATAAAAATTTGCTCCGCTAAGAATATTTTGCTTTGCAGTACTGGTCATCGAATTAAACTTGCCCATAAAAGATTTAGGAATGTGTCCTTCAATCTTAATTTCTTCAATGCTGCCAAGTAAAAATGTTCTATAGTCTTGACGAAGCTTGCAATAACTTACAACTTTCAAGCTGCTTGAGGTGCTTCTGGATGTTGAGCGCCCTTGAATTAAGCTAAGTGGATATATTTCTCTATTAGTTATATCGCCATTCCTATCTTGATATTCAATTTGCACACTAAAATTTCTTCCAATTAGCTGCATTAATAGTTTTTTAAGATTTGATTCAGTTAAATCCAGCCAGTCTTTAGGTAAATCTTGGATGCTATGAACCTCTCCTGAGCGATCAATGATTTGATTTGCTTTTACACTCTGGGTTATTTTGACTTTATTAGTTTTATTTTTCTTTACGACTGCTCTGCCACTTTTCCGTCCAGCAACACCATGCTCATGAGGTTCATCAGAACCAACATCAAAAGCCACCCACTGACCCTGCGACATTTCCCGCATGCTGATTCTTGCTCCGCACACATTACATTTTCTAATGTATGACATTGAGATTACTGATCAGGAAAAACTAATACTCCTTGTAGAAGTTGAGCTTGGTTTTCCTCTGAAAAAGGCAACATGGGAACATCTGAACAGTCTGATTTAAATGAAACTTCAGTAACAGTTGAGGGAACTGAACCCTCATGAATTCTTGGTATCTGTTTACCCTCAAGCACTCTCAATTCTTCAATAGCTACGTTGAGGTTAAATGTTAGAGAATCTAATATGTTAGGGCCTGATAATTTAAAAACCTTTTTTTCTATTTTTTGAAGTAATTTATTATCCTCAATTTTTTCTGAAATCTCATCGAGTAAATCGTAAACTGATAGACCTAGATCATCCTCGACACAACAAGTTGATAAAATTAAGGTTTGTTCAACACTCTTATTAACTAGTTGTTTCAATTGAAATCTATGGGTTCTTTCATTACCTCCAAAAGATTTAACATCCAAACCAATGTGGGTAAATTCAAAATCAAATGTGGACCTTGTTTTAGAAGACCATTTATCTGCCCATTTCTCTTTATCATGGGACACATAAATTATAAATAATTCCGACCATAGACCCATGATCGTCTCTCTACTAGGCACTTTTTGATTTGCAAACAATTCTCTAATAAAATCAATTTCATCTTTAAGCTGCTTTGTTGAAATACTCTCCTCTCGAATAAAAAAACGATTGAAAAAATCAAAGAAAAAATCTTGTAAAGAGCGGCTTGAATCAGTGCAAGTTACTATATTAAAGACAGACTGTTTTAACTCGCTTGAATCAATTTGATAGTTACACTTAATTGAAAATTCTGTTTTAATTCCGTTCAAACTAATTGAGTTATATTTTTCATTACTTTCTTTAGATAACATAATCAAAATAGATGCGTGTCCATCCGGAGAAATACCAACAAAAATATTATCGCCAATTCCGCGTTCAATAGTATAAACATCCTCTTGAATTTCTCTTTGTTCAACAAGCTGCTTAAAACGTTCTTTTAAAGATAATATCGGCAACATAAATCAATATTCGCTATCTTCAACTAAATAGTTTTCATTTGGAAATTTTATCGCTAAAACATAGCTTGCTCTTTTATCAGGACCAATAAATAATTTTGATAAGTGAATTGATACTGATTTTTTTGCCGAACTTATAAGATATCTCTCACCAGGATAAGTACCATTTTTATCTGGACCTTGAAAGTAGCTGCTTGTAGTCATAGGGCGAACAAGAGATGGACGAGTTCTTTTAGTGTAAGCATTGAGATCAGGCACTCGTGTTCCCGTTAAAATAATAGAGGCTTTAAAGCCTCTATCGTGAAGAAGTCCAAGAATCATTTTGCTTGTAGCAAATCTACCTTCATCAAATTCTCCTGGATCATACCTTCTTAAGACTTCTAAAATAGATCCTAGATTTTTATTTCTAACCTCAAGTGCACTTCTAGCATCTGTCCATAATGTTGTATCGACATCTTTAATAAAAAAAGGTTTAAATTCATTTTTATAGTGAGTAATGATCGACTCAAATAATATTTTATTTTTTTCATTTCCTGCAATTGGATGTGTTGGATAATACCATCCACCACCATGTGTATAATCCTTTTTAAGACCTATTCCCATTACATTCTTTCGACATGGGATAAGCCCCTTATCAAGTAATAGAATTCTTTCCCATTCTCTTAAATCTTTTCCTTCCTTGGATAACTTATCAAGGGTTCCATACAAATGCGCTTCATGTTTTGCATAACTTTTATAAGCCTTAATAGTTTCTTTACTCATCCAAGTTTTTAAAAAGCCAAGATATTTTTTTTTATATCCGTAAAATCGTCCTCTTTGCTGAAGAGAATCTATCATCCCTCCACCCTTGCCTCTAGGCATATAAGTTGTTACCAATCCTTCAACGACATATCCTCGGTCAAGCATGTATCCACCGATAAGAATATTGTGAGGTATTTTCCAATTAATCTTTTTAGAATCCTTGTTTACTTTAATAATTTGAAGCTCTTGAATAATTCGAGGAACATAAACATAAAATAACTTGTCAAAACTTGCAATTTGAATATTTGTCTTCATGCATGACTTTTTTAAGTTTTTGTACTCTTTTAAAAAATCATTTAAATTTTCCTGAAAAAAATTATCAATATTGCTTTCAATTTCCTGTAGCCAAAGATCAATTTTTTCGCTTATGATTTTATACCAATGATCATGAGTAACGTTATAAATGTCTGGGTGAACCATAAAGGTTGAATTTTTTTTGTGAAATAATTTTGGAGTATGTAATCTTTGAGCAGACGAAAGTAAATATGAGCATAAGGCAGAAACAAAGCTTTTAGGAAGAGCAAGATCATTAATATGTCTTGCAGAAGTTATCTCATTTGGTGGTACAGTACAACAGAATGGAGAGTTACTAAAAAATAGGTCTTTTGCTCCTATATATTGATCTCCTGGGGAAATAACTCTTGCCCATTCAGGACTATAGTGATCTTTTTTTGAAATAAGTAGTACTGCTTGAGGTGTAGCAGTATATTGAGCAACGGTATGACGCTCAAGATTATTTCTCAGAGATTTAATTGATTTATAAATTGCACTTGCAGAAAAATCACTATCTTTGTCTTTGGCTGTATTTAAACTCGCGTTGTCAGCTTCATCATCAATGATTAAAGCATTAATATCCTCTAGGTTAAGGTTTGATTTTCTAAGCTCTTGAGAAATTTTACTAATATGACCAGCATGTTTGTTTGTAATTAGAATTAAGGGCATTGCACGCATTGAGCCAAAGCCTCTTATTCTTTGAATATTGGTGCTAATAATTGCTTCCCATTCTTTGGGTTTTGAGACATATCCAATATTAAATTTATCTGAAATAGAATCTTTTAGCTCAATAAATGCATTTATATTTTGCTCAATTAAGTTATTAGTTCGACCTGCTAAAAGTATTATTAATTCAAAATTATTATCAAAGGCCATCATAGATAAAGCTTTAAATGATGTTGTTTTTCCACTCTGAACCCTTCCAACTATCAAGCCTGTAGTTCTATTACTACCCTCATTGTTTGGATCATGACAACTTGATAGAATTCTGTAAGTCTCATCAATCAACGTATCTTTGGTTTTACGTGGGAAATCGTCAGATGCTAATGAATCAATAAAAGATCTGGTTCTCCTTCCAACCTTAGGAGTCCACTTAGAGGTTTTGTCTCTTGCAGGCAAAATTGGAGCAACTATTCCAGCCATTAATAATTATCAGAGAATGAATTTATGATTTGATTAAATATCATTCTAACTTTTTGTGCCTGATTCCCTCTACTCGTCACTGCAATTGACTCAGCTAAAGCTAATGCAATACAAAATTTTATTATTCCTTCGGCCTGTTCCTTGAGATCATTTTGAGGAAAATGATAACGATGAAAGTCATGTCCAAAATTAATCTTTAATCCAACTTTTCTTTTAGGATCGCCTTCCTGCCCTAATGGTCCTTTAATAATTTTGTATAATTTTTCATCTGTTTTTTTGATTATCTGGATTTCAACCTCCCAGGTCGTATCTTCATATTTAACAGGATAAATTTTATTGCTACTATCAAAATAATCTGGCTCTGGATCATCGTCATCATCAATACCTGGAGGAATAATAATTACATCATCTGGATCAGTTGGAGTAATGCCATCTATAATATCATCAGGTTCAATCGGCGGTTCTGGATCATCTTTTATTAGATTAATTTTTTGGCATTGTTTTATAAAATTGTATTTTTTGCCCGATTCATCCCCATATAGAGTTGCATTTTCTAGGTATTTCTTAAGCTCAATTATTAATTTTTCTTCTACTCCCTCCCAACGAACACCATCTTTTGTTGAAGGAACCTGAAATTTTGGGCTGAGGTGAATATATCCCTCAAGTCTTTGGGCTACATATTGATTTTTAGCTCCGTAAATTTGTAAATTCTTTTCATCATAATTTTCAGTTCCCGGCATCCATGGTCGCTGAGGGTGCCCATCAACCAAACGCTTTTTCCAAAACATACTGAATCCTTTTTGCCCTTTGTTGTTTCCTTGATTTTTAATGTACACAAGGCCACCCAGAGTCTTTAATTTAACCTTTTTTCCACCTCTATCAATACTCCCTAGATCAAATTCCGGAATCTGAGCTACCCAATGCTTTTCATCGCCATCTTTTTCGTCGATATACCTTTTTAAAAAGTACTCAGGAGGCTCATAGGAAAGAGGTCTTCCATTAAATCTTATTGTGATGCTTTCATCTAGCAGCATAAATCTATACATTTCTGATAAATATTTTTGTATATTTGCTAATTTTCTAGGATCTGATGGAACTTTCCCAGGATATACATTTTTAAGAGTAATTTTAGTGTATGGGTCTGCATCACTTTCTGCTCTTGAATCTTCTGTTTGACCAGTTTCTAGCACATCCTCAAGATTTACTTTAAAGATTTTTTTATAATTTTCATCAATATGTTTTGTTTCAACCACCCAGTTTGGGCAAAACCAGAAAGAAGATACCTTCATACCCATGCCATAAGTTCCCAAATCATCATCATTTGGATTTGTGCTTCCTATGGAGAAGGCTCTAGCCTCATCATCTTCATGAATGCCAGCACAATTATCTTCAATAACTATCATATTCTCGAAAGCATCAAAAGTTATATCAATGAAGGGTCTAAAATCATTATCGATTCTTTGCAATTCGAGCTTATTTTTTAAGTAACTATCAATTGAGTTATCTATATATTCACCTAATGCAAATTGAATTTCTGTTTTCTGATTCTCAAATGTATTAACTACATCTATTCCTGGAATTATTCTTGGCATTGTATTTAATTAATCCTCATTAAGTTTATCTATATCTTTAATCATTAAATCAACAATAGGGTTAGTTTGATTGATTTGTTGCTCTGGATTGTTCTCTTTAGAAGTTTGTTTCACTTCTCTTATAGTTGATTGATTTGGATCAATTTTAATCATGTCAATTAAATATGAGGGACAAACCTTTTTGCCGCTCAAAAAATCCTGTACTTCACCATGAGTTAAATTAGATTCACTCTCAGCATAAGATTTTAAAATTACTGCTCTAAAAATTACAGCCAGGGCTTTCTTAGACTTAGATGGAAACTTCCCTTTGTTGTCTTCAGCAAATTTATATGCAACAGCCCAAACTTGCTTATAGGAAGCGTCTTGATCAGGAGATATATCGTTAAATCTTTTCATATCATTATTTAAAATTTACACTAAATTCTACTTTAATTATGGGAAAGTTTCTTTAAATACTTAAAAGAGATATGATTTCTCTAGTAAAAAAATTCTTAAATTGAGCAAATCCTTATCTAACAGCAATGGTAGGTTTTTTGAGTACCTAGTCTCAGATTATGTACAAAAGAATTCTAAAGTTATCATCTCCTCAAGAGCTCTTGCCGATCAAAAAAGAGATCAACAAAAACTTTTAGATGTAAGCAATAATAATCTAAAGATTATGAAAGCCTCTTTACCATTTGTATTTCAGTGGATTGAACAAAAAATTCAACTTGATGAAAAAACAACTTATGACAGACTTCCTGATAAAGATATTAAAATATCGGGCTCAGGTCACAGTGATATTGAACTTCAAAGAGGACGGGAAATACTTGGCATTTCATTAAAATTTAATCATTCTGCTGTATTCCATGGGCGACCATACACCCTTCCCGTTTCCTGTGGTTTTGATAAAAGCAGTAAAACGCAAATTGAATTTAATAAATTGCAATTAAAAGAATGTGAAAAAATAAGACAGGTAATTAAGCCTGGAGTTCAATTTGCAGATGGAGGAATTATGCTGGCCTATAGAAGACCTTGGAAAAAATTTATGGAAAACATAGTATTAAATCAAGCTAATTTTTTAAATAAATATTCAAAAAATCGAAAAATAAATTCAATCTTTTTTAATTCTATTATTGGGAATGGCTCTCAAAAATATAGATTGATATTAAATGCTCCAAAAAAACAACTGCACCTTGAAGATCTCTCAATGTTAAGTCCGCCATCTTCATTTCAGGCTGAAGTAATACAAAAAGGTGTAGAGTATCAATATTTTTTAAAGATTAGTTTTAATAATGGCTTAATTTTAAAATCTAGGCATAAGCATGATGAGAGAATTATGGGAAATTATGGAACTCAAATAAAGATTAAACCAGATTGGCAAGTGGCTGATTGGGGTGATTCAGGGATGAAAAGAAAAATTATTAAACTTAATCTCTAACTAGGTTTCTTTAAAGTACCCTTTTTCTTGAAATCGATTGGCATATTTCCCAATCTTTTTAGATCATCTCTAATCTTGGCTGCTATCTTGGCTGCAAAATCAACAGCAACTGCATTGCCAATCATCTTATAACCATCAGGAACACTATCGTAATGAAAGATATGAGAATCTGGGAATGTTTGAATTCTTGCACACTCTCTAACACTTAATCTTCGATAGAGCTTTGTTGAACCATGCTTAAACTTCATTTTATCTTTTCTAACTTTTACCATTTTAGGGGCTTGGGGGTGACAAGGCGCATGACGTCCGCCAGCCTGAATGGTAAATGAAGGCTCATTCCAGGAACGCACCCTGTTTCTTGACATGTACATGGTTGAGAAACCACCGATCATATATTCATGATTAGGAATTTTTAGTTTTGAATTAGCTTTATTCTTTTTCAACGCCGGTTTACCATTTTTCCTCAGGTCCCAAATTGCATCTTTTAAAGTTGGCTTATACTCATCTGGCTCAGGTGGAATAAAATGCTCGCCGTAACTGACTGGATAGCCAACAATAATAACCCTTTTTCTATCCTGAGGTACTCCATAGTCATTTGAATTAAGTAAATGATAAGAAACGTTATAACCAACCTTAAGAAATTCTTTGAAGATATTATCCAGGGCGTCAGAATGTTTGCTAAACAGAAGTCCCTGAACATTCTCAGCTAAGAAAAATCTTGGTTTTTTGGCTTTAATAAATTTCACATAGTCATTAAACAATTGCCCTCTTGGATCATTAATTCCTCTTGCAGCACCGGCTTCACTCCAGCTCTGACAAGGCGGACCTCCAATAATTCCATCACATTCAGGAGCCTCATCAGGATCAATATCAATTATGCTGCGTTTATCAAGAGTGGTATGGGGGAAATTTTTTTCGAAAGTAGACCAAATAGATTTATCGTATTCATTAGCCCATATAACTTTAAAGCCTTCGTTTTCAAACCCTCTATCAAGACCACCAGTACCCGAAAACAAGCTAACTATTTTCATTAATTAACATCTATTGCATATTCTTTTAGAATTTTTAATGGAACTAACTCTAATGTTTTTTCATGTGTTTTAGTTAGATAAATCTTTGGTGCGCAGTTTGCTTCATAGGCTTCAACCCATCTTGGTGCGCATAAACACCAGTCATCACCCTCCTTCAAACCAGGAAATCCATATTCAGGCATAGGAGTTGATAGATCATTACCTTGAGCTTTAGAAAAAGCCAAGAATTCATCGGTCATATGAGCACACACTGTATGGATGCCATGATCTTGGTCCATGGTTTCACAAGAGCCTGAGCGGGTGAACCCTGTCATAGGATCTTCGCAGCAAATCGGTAATGGCTCGCCAAATACATTTAATTGTTCCATAGGATAATTATAAAACTTATTTAGTTAATTGGAGAATCTCTCCAGGCTTAGGCGATATAAAGAAATTAGGTGCTAAGTTTTGGTCTTTTAGGGCTTGTTTCAATCTTACAGGAGGTTCTAACACAGGCTCATCGGTTAGTGTAAAAGTCCCCCAGTGCATGCCGAAGGAATGAGGGCTGTTAAGATCTAGTGCAATTTGTACAGCCTCTTCTGGGTTAACATGAGAATCTTTCATAAACCATCTTGGATCATAAGCCCCGATGGGTATGAATGAATAATCTGGAGCCCCTAAGCGCTCATAGGTTGTCTTGAAATCACTAGAATACCCTGTATCGCCAGCATGGTATAAGGCCAAGTCCTTTGTTTGCATAAACCAACCGCCCCAAAGACTTTTATTGCGATCAAAAAGACCACGCTTTGACCAATGCTGAACAGGCGTAAAGCTAAGGGTTGTCTCACTATGACTGAATTCATCCCACCAATTCATCTCATAAACGTTTTTAATGCCAGATCGGGTAAGCTTTTTACCATCGCCAATAGGTACTAAAAAAATAGTTTTAGGATTGAGCTTATTGAGTTTCCTAAGAGACCAGATATCCAAATGATCATAATGATTATGACTCACAACTACTAAATCTATTTTAGGTAGATCGCCCAGACTCATAACTGCAGGAATCATTCTTTTTGGTCCAGCAAAGCCAATCGGTGATGCTCGTTTTGAGAAGATCGGATCAGTTAAAATATTAATATCACCATTATTAATAAGATAGGTTGCATGTCCTATCCAAACGGCATAGTTGGTTTGATCAGGAGCCAATTCTTGCCACTGAGTAGAAGTTTCAATTTCTACCCTTTCTGGCCCTTTTTCACCATCAAAAACCCATGTCATTAATTGACCAAAAGTTTTACCATTTTGTTGATCATTTGTATTTTTATAATTTTGTGCAGCAACAAAACTTGCATATAGAAAAGTAATAACAACGAATGTTAAGGAGTATTTCATAGGTACTAAATATTACGGAATGTAATGAATGGGTGATGACCAAACTCGCTCTTGAATGGTCTTAGGCATATCAGATCTAGGCTGAACGTTATTTCTAACAGCATCCCATGTGCTCCATCTACAAGTTGGATTTTCTAATGCTCGAACATAATAAAAAGCTCTTTCCTCAGGCTTAAATGTAGGATCATTCCAAAAAGTTTTTAATTCTGCAGCTCCGATATCTTGAGAAAATGCACAAGTTGAAATATCAACTTTTGCATTATTATCCGGGCATCGATATGTATTTGGGTCTGGAGTTCCTCCATCAGAACATGCAACATCAAAAACCTTTTCTTGTGGATTACCGTTTTCATCTACATAACCTTTAATGATTTGTACTCTTTGTAAAGGTGCTGTAAAAGTGTCTCGCACAGCCCAAACAAAAAAACTAGGTATTTGCCTACCAATACCATCAAGATCTGCTCCCATAGTTTTAGCATTTGAATATAAATACTCAACTAAATCATTATCATTGATTTTTGAAGTATCCAAATCATAACCTGCAAAAAATCTTACTGTCATTCTAGGTCCTGAAGTGGCAAATGATTCTTTGCGCCTAAAGGCATCGTAAATACTATTTCTTGTATTTTCTTCAGCCCATACACCAGCAAGCCCTGCTGCACCCCATGTTATGGCTGACGAATTCATATATTTATTACCATCAACTTCTTCAAAGGATTGATCTGATGCAAGCATAGCTGGATCGGTAACTGGAATAGAGCCCCTTAGGGCAGCGCTAGAATCTAGTAAGCCTATTTTAGAAAAGAAATTATCTTCTTCTTGGGAAGAAGCAGCTGTATGAGTATCACTAGAGCCAATTAATCCAAATTTGTATGGATTAAAGCCATCTTTTTG
>MDSW01068055.1_pt1 | contig 19641 bp, 25 predicted proteins | sample 811171 | NCBI WGS metagenome assembly MDSW01 (sample SAMN05326641, study PRJNA326480) | marine metagenome | isolation source: seawater | place: Atlantic Ocean: North West | collected 2012 | reverse complement strand
GATTTCAGAAACATTGCCCATTGTCACACCTGCGCGAAGATGTGTTTTGAGGTCCTCCATCGCGAGCGCATCGAAGGTATTCTTCGCGTACGGGCCTGTTTTACCTGTGGGTCCGTGACCTACGAGTTTGCCCGTAGTACCCATCGCGTCAACGATGGTACGCACGTAACGATAGTCGTAATCTCCAATGCCTGAGCCTGAGTTCATTTGGTAATTGAGTTGGTCTTCCGTACAAGCGAGAGCCGCTTCAAGGCCGAGGAATTGCTCAACGGTCTTCGGATTGTCACACCACAGCGTGTCAACCTGTACGAAGTCTGTTAACAGTTCAGAGATGGATTGCCACACCTTCGGATGTGCAGAATCGACCAGCAAACGATACTCAAGTGCACCTTCTTCTCCAACTTTTTCGATGTAGACGTTGCCACCGTTTGGTAGACCTGAAACTTGGACAAGAGAGATGTAGTCTTTCATGTTTATCATGTCTCTTTCCTTGCCGTCAACCTTGATGACAAACGAATCCCCGTCTGCAAGTTCTGCGACCAATTCTCCTTTGGGGACACCTTTGGCTTTGAGGGCTCGCTTGACTTGCCGCATAAGGAAGTCTCTGTCTACTTCCGTATTCTTCATTCGTTCTACATCCAACATGAACATACAAAGACGGCTGTCGATGTCATAATCGACTACTTCAAGGACGTCATCTACGTTCAAAGGTGTAGCCCAATTGGCAATCTTCTGTGCGTCTTTGTCATTCCAATACTCAGGTTGTAGGGTGACTCGGGTGAACAATTGTATGTTTGCCTTCCCTTGGTCGGTTGCTTCTACAACTTGTTCAAGACGTGTGACAGACGTACCTGCGCCTTTACCACCGGCGTGGAACGTACGCAAAGAAGCCTGTGTTGCCGGCTCTGCAAGACATCCCGCAGCAGTTGAACCGATTGCCTCTCCTTCTTGAACAAGGTTCTCGCTCGCCCACCAATTCAACTTCTCAATCATCTTTGTGATAGTTGGTTTCATCACTTCTCTTTTTGCAAGTACATCTATGACGGCGTTTGTAAGCCTTTCATTCTGCCACATCATGTTAACTTGCTCTGCAAAGAAGTCAATATGCGCACTTCCTTTGGCACAGTCATCACAATCCATACCAAGAGGGACGCCATGTTTGCATTGGAAATCAAAGAAGTATGGTTGGAGTTCGATAGTCAGGTCCTCGTTGCTCGCATCAATCGTGAAGTCTTCTTGCACTTGTCCGTCGGGGAATCTGTGTACCATCTTAGCGGAGTATGGTCTGAAACCATCACCACCTGCCTTGAATGAAACGATACTGTTGTCACGTAGGTCAATCACTCTTCGGTGTTTGTCAACAACAAGCGACTCAAGACCACGGCGAACCTTGTTTGCGAGATACCCTGAGTCTTGAAGAGAACCTGAAGAAGATTCCATGTCAGAACGGCGCCCTGCGATTGAGATTGTGAAATACTCGTGTGGCTCCATGCCGGTGTAATACGAGTTCTTGACAAATCCATGATGGATAGGATGTGAAATGTCGTAACCCGGAAGCGGGTAGTGTGAGAATTGTCTACGCATTCCAAAATCGACATACTCCGGCTCATACGGTTCGTCGGTTTCAGGGTTTATTCCGGGCGGATACGCCCAATAACCTGTCCCATCAAGGCCGCGCAAAGGTAGGGAACCTGAAATACGCACTTGTCCATAAGCAGCACCCATCTGTTGAATGTTCAGTTCCTTTCCACGCCCTCCGGAGCGTACGGCAATCTCCATTGCATTGTCTGACCCTGCGATGTCTGAAACTTTGCGTACTGTGGCGTCTTCCCAAGGCTCTTGTGCTTCGTATATGAGCATCTGACGGAATTGGTATGGGGCTTTGTCGAGAATCTGCTGCTTTTCGACTTTCGTAGTGCTCGGCAAATAGGAAGGGTCATCGACATACTTCTGCATGTTTCTTTCAACGAAGTCTGTGTTGATTTGAGCGCATATTGCTGATGCTTCCTCATACCCGCTTCTTACCTCTTCATACATGTCTTTTGAGACACCGCAATCTGCGACCCCCATTGAATACCCGAGCGCATGATGTGCTGCGAACCCAAGACGGCACAACATGTCTACGAACTTACACATCTGATTTGCGCCTTCTTCATATCCGAAGCGATAGTAGAATGCGGGCGCAAGTGTGCCCTTTTCCTTGCCCATGAACGTCCTATCGAGCGTACCCGTGATTACTTCACCGTCGATGATGACCGTCTCATCCTTCACGGGCTTTTCCTTTTCATCTCTCATAATGGTGCCATCGGGGTTGTACATTATACCGGACTTGAATCGGGCATTGATGCCGTCAGGTAGTAGGAGGCTTATGCACCTGTATCCTGAGTAGAACTTGCCCCTGTCAGGTGTACCGTAATCCAAAACGTAATGCTTTTCCCCCTTATCGTCGGTGTGGAATACGTGTTGAAACATATTGTTCATCATGGCCTTTGAGAAGTAAGGGACTCCGTCTTCATCGAAACCAAGACCCGTCGAAGAATCAAAAGTACCTGCTTTGCTTTTGTGCTTCATGGTTAGTAGGTACACACCCGATGTTTGGTCATGGTCAGTACCAATCACCAACTTACCCATGCGGTGGTGTAGCATGTTGTCCTTCAACTGCATCTTATCGCGAATCTCATTCATTGCTTCTTCTGAACCGGGGACATAGATGTTCATTTGGTCTCCGTCGAAGTCGGCGTTGAATGGTACACAGATTGCTGGGTTAAACGAAATCGCATGTTGGTTAAGAGGGACTACTCGCAAACCGTTGAGAGATTGTCTGTGAAGGGAAGGTTGACGTCCGAATATCACATAATCGCCGGGGAGCACCGTTCTTGCAACAATGTCTCCAACTTTGAGTTCGCTCATACCTCCTTTACCATACATCTCTGCACGGCGTTGCATGTTTGCTTCCCACTCGAAGTTCTTCATTTCGTTAGCAAGGTATTGCTCCCATTTCTCATCTTCGTCCATACCCTTTGGGCGTTCAATCGTCTCCTTGTATTCCAACCACTCTTCTCCGATAGTGGTCCATCCTTCAACGGTATATCTTCCTTCTTTTCCTGTTGCTACTTTCGAGTTCCATATTGGGCGGTCCGATAGTTCCCGCACATTGATGCCTGTTGTGACCGCATCCCCGAACGGTTCAACCCATTGGGCCCCGGGGTATCTCAAATCTGTGTACGGTCCGTTCTTTTTTGGTGCAGAGCCCTTGTTGGGGAAGCCGCGGATGACAAGGTCGAGCATTTGTTCATAATTCTCTTCAGTCACCTTGACTCGTACAAACGTAGAGAGACATGCTACTTTTGGAACCCCTACTTCGTTGATTGATAGTCCGCCACTTGCGGTAATCACCGAACGAATCACGTTGTTAACTACCTTTGAATTGATACGTCTACGGAAGGCCGTCTTCTTACTGCCATATCCTGACAACTTGTCGAGTACACCTGCTCGGATTGTTTGTTTCTCCGAACCAGCCTTTGTTCGTACCGACTTTGCTTCGTACATGCCGATGTGCTTGTTTTGATTGAAAAAGCAATGTGCTACAACCATAAACAGGTCCTTAACCATGGTTGTTTGTATTCTTCCGGGGTCGCTACCTGCTGCCTTTGCTTCTCGAATACGGTTTGAATAGAATACTGCACGACCGTACATGAGTGTCAAATCGTTCTCCATTGGTTTTCCTGTCTTGAAGTCCTCTTGCATGGGCCGAATGTTGTTTGGGGCGACCGGTAATTTGGTGAGAAACATGTACTCGGGGCGCATCTCGGGTGCGTCAAAGCCCATCAATCGGGCATCGCTGTCACTAACCGATTGAAGTAGCATGTGCGCCGTAGAATAAGGGTAGAACCTGTTGCCTCCACTACCTTTTTTGTACGGCTCCAACAAGAACATCTTTTTCGAAATGTCCCATTCTACTACCGGAGATTGTTGGTCGCAATGCGGACATGTCATGTACCCTGTGTCTCTACTGATTACCTTCGCTTTGCGTATCGCTTCTTTGGTGTGTCTTCGGATGCGAGCGAGCCCCGAAGCGTTTTTGCTATGCTTGTGAATCCTCTCCGAGCGTTGAATCAGAGTTTCAAGTTTCTCGTCACTTACCGGAATCCGGAAACAATGATGGCAAAACATGTTCAATACGTTGGTAAGGTCGTTGGAAATAGCAAACAAAACGTGTGGTACGGGCTCTGCGAGGTCGATATGTCCAAAGTGACCCTGACAAGCCTTGTTACTATGCTTGGCGTTAGGCTCCATTTTCAGGTCGCATGTGAGGCATTTGGTTGTACTCCTATCACTTGCTCCTAAATGACCGTCTGCTGGGCCTCCCGCTACGGGAGTAGGCATTGCAGTACTCGTCAAGATGGAATGCTTGTTAACTCGTAGTACCGACATGGCTTCGATTTCTTCCGGTGACATCATCTTGATTCCTACACTACGAACCACCTTCGAAGCAGTAGAGACGTATTCGTTTCTGAGGAATACCTTTGCCATGAAATTGATTGGAGTTTCAAGATATGCCCCTTTGATGTTCATGGCGTCGAACTCACCTTCGTACTCTTGTGATAGGTCGTACAAATCAGGAGTTGGTAAGAAACCCACAGGCGGGGTTGGTACGTTGCCGTCTTCATCGGGGGTGTCGTCGAATGAACCGATGTTAACTTGCCCGATTTGATACATGTGCCCTGAACTTCTCAGGCCGTCTGCGTCGGGATGGGCGTGGAAGTATGCTTTAGCGCCCGGTGTTGACGTCGGTATGAATCTACGGTCTGCTCCGCCGATGTCAAGCATGACGTGATGTTGCTCACGGCCGTTTTCATCGACAACCGTCTGAATCTCTTCCTTGCGAAAGTACCAATAGAACGAGGAGACCTTGATTGGTCCTTCTTCTGCTGCAATCTCATCCATGTCTGCACCGCACCTTCATCGTTAGCCGACGGGTGATGCGGTGGTTCTCTGTTCCTTCTTTCGCAAACGGCGGTCTTTCGACGTCTGCATACAGAAGTCCCGAGAGGTCTGCCACCTGCCCCGCCGGGACAGAATCGTGGCCCCTCCTGATGACATCGCGTCGCACCCTTGCCACTCGGCTGTCTGCGCTGTCATAGAGGGCCTCGTCAATCGCAGTCCAAGTGATGTTCAAAGGAACAGCCGAATAGGTCTGCGGGACCATTGTGAATCTGAATTGGTAGTTTGCTTGTCGAAGCATATTGTCAAAGTAGCCATCTGTGACATCGGATGTGATTTCAATTGTCCACACTCCGTTCTTTTGTCCAAGGTCTTTGACGGTAAAGATGTCTGCAATTGGAAGCATTGCGCCTTCGCGGAGTGTTGTTCTGACGTTGTTTCCGAAGTTGAAGATTGCAAACGGTTTGCCGTTGTGTTGCAACTTGACATTGGTACCGTACTCTCCCATCTTCGACCAAGGAGCGTCTCCCGGCATGACGGTCCTGCCGTCTGTCAAGAGAGCCTTGTGAGACGCGCTACCGAGGTTGGCATACTTCGGTGCAACCATGAAAGCCTTGCAATACCAATTGTGGTGTACTTTAATCGGCCTACCTGCTTTCTTTTTCCAAATTGTACAGCCGCCAAAATCTCCATTTCCAATTGGTTCATAGAATCTACATGTACGGCAGTTCTCTTTGCTGCTTTTTGGTACTGTTTCTATACGAGTACCGCGAATTGACTTGAGAGCCTCTCCAATATTGGTTGGCTTGATAGAACCGAACCCTCTCTTGTAGAAGTCCATCGGTACACCCCAAGAGGTCAGTCATCATAAGGGTACCCGGTGGAACAAGTGTAAGCAATCAAGTCAACAAACTCGTTCAAAGGGTCAGATGAACGGGGCACCCATTCATACTCAGGACGCGCAGGAAGTGAACCGTACAAGTCCTCGATTCTGCTGACGAGCCCTACAAGGTTCTCTGAGGAAATCTCGTACTCACCATTGAGTCCTTTTGCTACTACCTCATTGTCGGTGTAGACGACGATTGATTGAACATCGCCTTCAATTCGATTCTTGACTTCTTCTAAACACCGAAGGATTGCATACATCTCTGCATAGTTGCTCGTCTGTGTACCAATGAACTCTCCGTGACAGAATAGGATGCTGCTACCGTCTGTGACGGCAAAACCGACTCCGCAGTCTCCCCGACCACTATTTTTCCTCTTGATTGTTGAACCATCTGTCCAGCATTCGAGTACAGAGTCACTCATCGACAATTACCCTCCATGTCAGTTCAGTACCATTGGTAAGGCTGAAACGCTCAATCTCTACAATGTCATTAACGGCCATGTTTTGGCCTTCTGCTCTCATACGTACGAGCACAGGGTCAGAAAAGAAAATGCGCGGCATCTTTTCGATGTCGTCTACAAAGTTGTCACGCAGTACTTTGTTACCGCGTGTCTTTGAAAGAATGGTGTGTTTTGGCACCCGTTTGTGTGCAAGTGGGTTCGCCATGTGTCACGGCAGGTTGTTGGAGTACATTTCCCTTTCCCGAGTGAATCGTATCGCGGAGAACACTCCCATTAGCACAGAATAGACAAACAAACAAGCAAGGAATGGGCTCACGCCATCCAACCAAATGCCGAGTATTGCCGTCAGCAAACCGAAAAAGCACAGGAACGCATCGGCATATGCTGCCATGGTGTTCCTTTCTCTCTCATCGGGAAGAATGAACGTATCTGTTGAAGTGAACGGCCCCTTCACAGGTCCCATTCGTCATCATCCTCGTCGTCTTCATCCGAAGCCTTGAGGCTACTGAGGTCCCATTCGTCATCATCCTCGTCGTCAGACGGCTTTTCTTCTTCGTCGTCGAATTGGTCCCAATCAATGTCGTCGTCAGATTCTTCAGACTCAGGTGCTTCGTCCTCGTCTTCTTCTTCGTCCCAATCCTCGTCTTCATCTTCGTCTTCGTCGAGAGAATCCCAATCAGCGTCTTCCCATTCAGGGTCCCACTCGTCTTCCTCTTCCTCTTCGGCCTTTTTCGCCTTTGGAAGTGCTTTCTTCTTCTTCTTTGAAGAGGTGCTCTTGGTGTCAGAGTCTACGTTATCGGACAAATCAACAGAAGACAGACTAATTGCGTCGTTCTTCTTGAGCGCAAGGCTTGGTTCAAGCCACCCGCTCAATTTGTTCTTGGCAGACTCGAGGTTTTTACCGGCAATGGACACTACAATCGTGAAGTCAAACTCCTTCATAGCACTCGCAGGTAAGGAATGGAGATAAAGGATGCGGCTTTTGTCTATCGTTGAATCGCGTAACCGTTATAGCCGAGACGTACGTGGCAGGTTCATGGCGAAGGGTGAGTCAGTAGAAACCGCATTCACCACCATCCGTATCCGACGCTTTGACCATGACCGTCTGATGGCCCTCCGTCGTGCTCGAGAGACGCATTGGGAGGTTGTCCGGCGTCTTCTTGACGAGAAAGACTTACGGGAAGTGTCAGAGCATGGGCAAGAAGGGAAACAGAACAGTAGCACAAATTGAGAAAGCGTTCAAGGTCATTCATGAGCGCGACAACGTGAATGAAGTCTCTATACGTCAAGTCAAAGGATGGCTTGATGATAACACCCGTGACGGCATGAATATCATGCGTCTTGCAAACTTCCTATCCAAGCGCCCCGGATTCAAAATGGTCCGTAGAGAGCGCAAACGCGGTACAACCGAAACAGAATCGTTTTGGACCATGCCTGATTTGATGCAAGGTCCTTACCAAGAAGACCCTTCTCGTGATGGCTGGGTAGTGGATACGCCCCAGCGATGACACCACATATGTGCCCCACACACGCATGTATAATGAAGGAGGAGGGGAGCCCGAAAGGACACTTGACCCTCTACCCGGACGCGGTGCCGCTACAATCTCATAGGCATAAATCCGCGCCAAGTGTATCATAGGTTAGGGTGTACACTCCTTCATAGACCAATGCGGGTTCGTTTGAATCCGCAGTCCTCTTTGGGCTTGTTCTTCGGAACTATTCAATGCCCATTGAGGAATCGCAAAAGTCCTACCCCTCCAAGGGTAGGCGAAAAAAAAATCTCCTAAACGTAATGGAGATTACTGTAACGAGGTGGTAGAATGGGCGAGAGCCCGGGGGCCGGCCGGTAGAAATGCCGCACGGAACGCCACAATCAGCAATACACAAATGAAAAACAGAACTGCGAATACGAAGAGAGTTGTGTGCGTACCTACAAGCAAAGGTGCCGTCCCGGGTCATGCCGGCGGTACTGTGGTACGAGGAATCTCGCGGGAGTTACGGTAATCGTTGAGATTACGCGTGGATTAGCATCCACATAGAAACTTGGGGTGGCTCCCCTTAGCAAAAAGCCACAGATTTGAGCACAAACAGACTGTTGTGGAGGTGGGAAACTGTTCCCATCCAAGCGACAGGTGCTATGACAATCCCTTATGCACGGTTCGATGGTGTGTAAGGAGCGCAATAATCGAATAGGAACATAGTAGTACAGAAGACCTATGCTACATCCGCCGGTGAGGTGGAATCGTTCTGAATCAAGTCTTCGGTGTTATGTTGACCATAAGAAGCCGGTAAAACGGGGGACTATGGAAGCATATGGTAGGGAAGGGAGTCTACTTCGGGCGAAATATGCGCATATTTCACCTGAAAATGGACATAGATACAGAAATGTGCATCACATATGTGGCTTGCACACACATGTATAATGAAGGAGGAGAGGGGAGTATCCGAAAGGACCCCTCATAAACACAAAACTCCTTCACAGAGTACCATACCTGAAGAGAAAGTCCGTTACTGACGGAAGGGTGCTGTATGGGCTCAAACGAGCATGGTAAGCCATGCTCACAGGACGGAGGCCCCCGTCCGTAGATTGGCAATCATGAAGCATCTTGTTGATGCTATTCGTGTCTGCGTAAGAAGCCCTCCAAGGCTGACGACAAAGACTGCGTTTAATCGCAAGCGAGTAGTGGAGAGATGTGGATTGTGCGCCTACATATCAAACACAGAAGCCGATGGTCACCGCATGTTATACATGTATGGTGACCGTCGGCGTACTTTTTTTTGAGTACGTAGTGAGAAGAGACTTCACGCCATGGCTTGAGGAACCTGCGAACGAGGATGGATTTCCAATGACTTCGCAGCGGGTGACCATGGAGGGCGGGACCAACATTGATAAGAACATGCCCACTTGTCAATGCCTGCCATAGATGTGAGATGGGATTCGTTCGAACCGTGAGGTCGAGCATGATAACGTAGAAGGGTGGGACCATCTTTCTATCCAAATGTAGAATAGATGTGACTTCCGTTGATGGGGGAGAGTCACGTAGATGCCACACCCCGATTTAGGTGAGGAAGAGTTGGAAATTACTATTTGCAAGAATACCGGAATGGTTTCTGTTCGTAGTAACAACCTCGAAATGATGGAAGAAGCGAAGAAGATGCTGGCTGAAATTGGCATCTTCGTCGAATAATCCGGGTTTATGACCCACAGAGATGATTCATATCATTTAAGCGGCGTTAGCCGTACACGAAGTGGGAAAGGAACCTACGACTGAGGATGGATTTCCTATGAAGTCGTAGTGGGGCCACGGGTAATCCCGAATGGGAAGAAGAGACATACCCACTCTTCATAGATAACCATGAGTACTAACAATGCTGATGGGTCTTCTCGTAAGAAGAAGGCTGACCACGTCAAGCCACAGGATACGCCCCGCGTCCCTCCTGTGACCTCTGTCTGTCAGTTCTGCTTCCACGGGATTGACCACAAATGTCCCCTTTGATGCCGTCAAAAAGTATCTTTGGGGTTGAGTCTATGACTCGTTCTTTATGAGAACACAGATGAGCCGTAAAAAAGCAAATCCCTACGACCCTGTATGGTATGCCACCCGCGAGGCTGGTTTCGAGAGCAAAGTTGTCCGTCAGGCGCTTTCTTTCGTACCTCCCAAGCCGGTTGTGGATTCGAAGGTGAGGAAGAAGACCGCTGGCCCCGTGCCGGTGGAAATTGCTTGCTGGACCTTCCACCACGATTCGTGGCAGGACCTTCAGAGCCAATACGTGAGCCTCGTGCTCATGATATGCTCCATGCTCTCTGAGTGAGTATGAGGGGATAGGAATTATCGGGCCTTACACGAGGTAATAGCCGTGTACTGTAAGACCCAACGCCGAGACTCAGATGGCGTTTAATGATGGATAACGATAACGGGGGCCGGTGACCGTGTGCAAGAATGTAACCGTACTATACCACATGCACAAACCATTACGAGGCGCGAAAAACAGCCTCGCTGAGAACCAAAGACCTCTTCGGGGGCAATTTTGACTACACTTAGGAGGTGATTAAATAGTTGGAAGATATATGCGCCGAGGCAAGGGGGCGCTAAACAAATGCTCTCCTATTCCAGACGACTTGAGTCGTCATTCACGGCGCTGGATAGCGCCAAAGAGCCGGGCCTACGAGCCCGGCTCATCTTTTTTACAGAGAAGGTGGAAACACCATAGATGGCAAAAAAATACATCGCTGTACGCAACGGCCACGTTAACAACGTGGTTTTTGTATGCACGGGGATGAACCGATGTTATTGGTTCGACCACGTGTGGCCTCTTATTGAGGGAACACAGTATCAGGAGTTCAAGGGATTCGATTCCTTGCCTGATGCTAAAGCATACGTCGGTCCCGACGTGGCTGTCGCTTGGCGTCCTGACGCTGAGGACATGCTCATCGGGATGCGGCAAATGCAAACGGTCTGATGGACCACAGTATGCACAATATGAAAAGGAAAGCACAGACCTTCGTGGTCTGTATGACTCTGATGATGTTTGGGTTTTTCACAACCCTCATCATGCAACTCGGCTAATGGCCACAGAATGCAATACAACTTTGCAAGCGGATGGGGTGTCTCCATCATCGACTTCGGATACGGAAGCGATGAGGGGCTCCTCGAACTTGCCGTCCTCAAGGACGGAAACCTGCACTATGCGAACCCCGTTTCTATGGGGGACGTTCGCGGGTGGCTCACCGATGACGAAGCGATGAAACTCGCTTCTGAGGTGGAGTCTTGGACACAAGACCAAGTCTTCCCTGATTGGGAAGACGAGGAGGAGTGACCACCCCGGCCTTATGGGCCTCAGATGGAGAACGATATTATTTCTGAAACCACGTCCGCCGTTCATGACGGCATTGTCACTCTTTCGAGTGGCCTTCGGGTTGTTAACAGCAGCCCGCACCCGTTTGTCTTTGACGACGGGACCACGGTGCCGCCATGCGGTATGACGCTGAACGCTCGATTCGTCGAGTCGGAAGCGCCTTTCCGTGACGGGACTATGTCTGAGGTGACTTTCGTGGTTACTTCCAAGGTCCCAACGGAGGAAGGCATTGCCTTCCTGAGCGCCGTCCCTGACGGAGTGCTCGTCCTCGGTTCGCTCATAGCGGCCGAAGCCTACGGTTTCCCCGTAGTTCAGCCGGTACCCACTCCGGAGACTGCGGGCAGGGGTACCCCCCCAGCCGACAGGCGTTGCCGGTCTGACCGGTTCACACGCTTCGCTACCCCACCGGCTCGTCCGATGGGAATGGTGGACCTGTGAGGATTCCCGGCCCTATGGGCCACAGATGCGATTTAAAGATTGTATTAAGCAAGTTGTCGTGACAAACGACATCGGCAAAGTGTGGCGTGAAGCCGCTAACCGCCCAGCAGGTGATGCAGGTGAGGTCGTCCGCGACTATATCCTGACGGCTGCCTTCGCGGTTTATGCGGAACACCTTGAGCAAAGCGCTCACCATGCGTTCAACCGTATGCCCAAACGTGCGGTACGTAAGGTGAGTTTCGCTGCTCGTAATGGTGACTTCACAGTCGCTCGTAACACGCTGTCTCGATATGGCGTCCCTTACTGAGCGCACTTTGTCGTGTACTATGCAGCCGAGCCTTGGGCGGCAAGCCAAGAGTCCTCTGAGAGACGAAAGTCGATGACCGGAGACCTTGACAAAACAAGGCACAAGGCCCTATGGGTCACAGATTCAGATGCTTAATAAAAAAGTGATGGAACAAGTCAAAAAGGAAATCATGTGTATTCACATGTACGCACACCACAACTTCTTCGGGAAGGATGACATCGTAGTAGAGGGAGTCCTCTACTCGGTGTCGGTGTGCGCTGACTGCGGTTACGTTTCGGTCTTCGACCCTGACGGATACCCGGAGTGAGTACATATTCCAAAGTGATTACGCCGCCCGCGCCTTGGGTGGTGTAGTTGCGAGGCTAAACAGTTAAGGCACCGAGTCTTATGGGCTCATAGATGTATCAAGAACTACTTGATGACCCGACAGTCGAGAAGTACATCTTCCTCGACATGCAGGGTAATATCGTATGTCGTTTTGAGCACCCCGAGTTCATTCTCGAAGTGTGCCAAGAAGCATAATTCGGCCTCATGGGCCACAGATGTCTGAAGTACAGAAATCATGGGAGCAAGTACGCTCCCTACTTGAAGAGATTGCGACTATTGTACAATCTCTTTCTGAGGAAGAGATGGCGGAACTTGAGTCCGTCATGGAATCTTGGATGCGCGATAACCCCGTGTATTCAGAAGATGTAGTGGATGCTGAAATCGTCCAATAATCTTCATACGGCCCCATGGGCCACAGGTTTCGGTTGAACTAACCAACGTAAAAGGGCGAGGCATCAGATAGTGATGGTAACACTTTCTCCTGTCTCGAACGTCCGAACCACAGATGTCAGGAATACCTGAATACTTTCTCGCACGAAAGCGTGATTGGCGAACCAAGGACCTCAAGCCCACCGACAATTGGGATGAGGCTACACTCCTTTGGGACGCTGGCGAATACGTGCGAATTGTGAAGCCCGGTGACTCATATGACCGGCTTCAACAGTTCATCAATGAGCAATCTTGATGAAATGACGGCCTCATGGGCCATAGATGCAGAAAATCTGTTTTGCAAGGAACCATCCTGCACGCGGCATTTGGCACATCTGCGGACACGAGCACAAAGAAGTGACTCCGTTCGTAGACAGGCTTGAATGCAAGATGTGCGGAATGGTAGGGAAAATCAGGGCCATTGAATATGACCTTGATTCTCGATATGTCCGTGAAAACCAATAACACGGAAACCCGGCTCAATGAGCCATAGAGAGAGTGTTATGAATTGCCCACATTGCAACGAAAACATTGCTGTCCGGCTTGAAAAGCCGGGCAAGAAGGCGGCTCGACGCCGCCAACTCCGTGCCCGCAAGGCGCAGCGTATGGCAGAACTCCGTTCTCCAACGCCCTCTGATGAGGAGGAGTAACCGGTCCAATGGACCACAGATATGAGAAAGGACTCGCATAACCGAGTGGGGTTATGCTCCGGAGTAGAGTAGATGCGACTTCCGTGTTTGGGGGAGAGTCGCTTAGATGAAGGAAAACGACAAGACGTACACGGAAGAAGACATTGGAAACCAAGTGACCCTCAACATTGATGGTGTCACTCTGAACGATGTCGTTGTTGAGGTGGCGCTCCCCGGACGGGGTAGCATCATCGGACCAACATTCGTATGCGCTCATATCTTTGCTCGTCTGACTATGATGACGCACATGATGGCTGCATCTGAGCACGCCACCAAAGAGCGTGACGATTGGTCTGACGAGATGGCTTGAATGCCGACCGGTCCTATGGACCACAGAGTGAAAAAATGCTTTTCAGCGCAGCCTTTGTTGCGCATGATAAGCACGAAAAAACGTGCTATTCCAAGCGCGTATGGTGTTAGTGGTAAAAAACCGGATGTGCGGAACACAACACACGCTCAAGGGCCTACGGGCCACAGATGAACAAGAAAGATTCATTTTACGATTACCTTCAGGATAATCTCAAGGACATCTTCGGGGAGAACAACCCGTATGATGAAGGCGACGCCGGTATCTATGGCAGGATGCTCCGTGACATGGAGCGGGCTGATAGTTCGGTGTATATCGCTGTCCCTGAAATCAAGGAGGTCATCATTATGCGTGGGTTACCCGGTTCGGGTAAGTCCACTTTCGTCGAGGAGAACTTCCCGAGCGCCACCGTGTGCTCTGCGGACAACTTCTTCCTCAATGACGACGGAGATTATGTCTTCGTTCCACAAAAGATTTCTGAAGCCCACCAAGATTGTTGGGGCCACTACATCGACGCGCTGTTCCGCAAGGAAGAGCAAGTTGTTGTGGATAACACCAACATGTGTTCTTGGGAATACGCCAACTACGTCAAGTTGGCAACCAAGAAGGGCTACACCGTACGAATCATCTGCATGGCCGCTGGTCTGCACGATGAGACTTCGGTGAAGGCGCTCGCAGAGCGGAACTCTCACGGTGTTGATGCTCAAACCATCAGCCGTATGAAGGACCGCTACGAGCCGGATGTCGCCGAGGAACTTGCATAGTTTCACCGAGCCAATGGCTCATAGAAGGGAAAAGACCGTGCGCCCGTGAAACGGCGCTCACAAATTAAATGGCCCCAACAGCCGGCCTGCGTACGACGCGGGTTTTGTCTCATTTATGGAGGGTAGAGTTGCACACCGTGGAAAACGGGGGGTGGTGCATCATAGACATGATTTGACAAATAACCCCATTGGGTTGGTGGCAAAAGTGCGCAAGTGCGAAAGACCGACACCAATCACACACACAGACGCTTTCTCCCGTAATCGGGAAGAAGGCCATACAGTCTGATGTGACTCTTAGGTGCGGGGTACTCTCTTCGGAGAGTACCCACGGCGCGTGAGTATGGGCGTAAATCGGTTGCACCGAGCAGTATGGTGGCCGTTAGGGCTGAACACCCTCTGCACATGAATCGCGACATAAACCAACGATAGTTGGGTATGAAACGAGGATTCTCGGTGGTGCCCGTTCGCTGATACGTAGCAGGGCACATAACGATAGTAATGCTATCACAGATGGGTAACAAAGGAAACCCCCAACGCAAATCTCGTTGGAGTAGTCGCGCAGTCATCAAGGCTGAAGAGAAGCGGCGACGCCGACAAGAAGCGAAAGACGCAATCAGGGAAGCGCAAATGGAACGTATTGAGATTGAGGAGGAAATAACCCTCAATCGACGCATTCCTTTGCGCTATGATTGAAATCGGCCCGATGGGCCACAGTAAGAACTGTTATAGACAATTCGAAGCATCGGCTGTACATGGAAGACTATCAAGTTCGTTGTACGGTCGCAGCAATGCTGTATGTTGGTGGACAAGTGAAATCCTACGAGGAAGCACTTGGAATCGCTGACAGCATGTTGTCGGCTTCAAAGCAGTTCAAGGCTTGAGAGCACACATATGTGCCCTCTTAGAAAAACGTTGCACCGCATCACATATGTGGGTGCATGACGCTAATATAATGAAGGGGGAAGGGTCCCCTTTCACAACCGAGCGTCGCGGAACCACCAAGTTCCGAAGTCGCTCGGTTAGTGTTTTTTCATAGAAGGTCGAAAGACCACAGATTAGGCGTATTGTCAGTCTACCAGCGCTCCCCTCGGGGAGTTGGCCCTCACAAGGGGCCCCACGTGAAAGCGTGCCTAATGGTAGCCTTACGCCGGGCACCGCCCCTCCGGCTTGGCCGGTTGGAGTGCGGTAGTGTGTCTTACCGGGGAGTAGCATGAAGACTCCCAAGGTAGGGCTTGGGTATCACCCGTTCAAAAGGGTGGTAATGCGCTGTCGAGCGCGAGATGAGAAAAGACAGGAAATGAGTTTGCCGGTAACCAACCCGGGGCTTATGGAGTGTTCGTTAGCCTTCGGGCGAAGCGAAGAAGATGTGCCGGGAAGAGGAAACCCGGTTGCTCTTGGAATTATACATGCCGTACGTGGGTCTTGGCACCCACAGGATGTATGACGAAAGGAGACCCCCTCGGGGGATACGGAAGCAGGTCATGGGCCGGTACTAACACTATCGGGTTCCCGCTGTTTCTAACGTGCCTACGGAGTGATGCCCGTATGGACACCGACTATGAAGCGAAAGCCAAAAGGTCGGCATCAGACACCACCGAGAAATCGGAGTAAGTACGCCTAACAAGCAGAAAGCATTCTCAGAATCGCGGACCAGCCGGGTTAAGACCGGACGGGCCGAAAGGTATCGACAGGACTGATGGACTGCTGAGTAAGCAGGTTGGCGCTTTAGTCATTTACCGAAACAAGGAACTCGCACGTATCAGATACGATTGTATATCAAACAATGATAACGTTCTGCGGTTAGTTGAGAACCTGTGGATAAATCAAATGCTCATGGCTGGATGTGACCGTAGAACGTTAAATCCGGCCGCCAATTGAGCCTCCCCATGCCTCCCCGGAGAGACACGTAGAATGCACAGAATTGCAACTATTGGTGCCGTACAACGGCATATTCGTTCCTATGGAACAAACAAAACAACGTACACAGGAGACGGTACAAAGAGTCTGAGCGACTCATACCGCGCCTTGTGGACAGACATGGTCAAACAGGGGCTACCGCCTCAGACCACACGGCTTCTACATTGAGGCCATAGAGGTATCATGTCAAACAAGACAAATAAGGATAACCGAAAGGCTGGTAATGCCAGCCAAAACAACGGAGGTGACAAGGCTCACACCAAGCAAGGTCGTAAGACCAAGCCGGTGGACCGTAAGCGCCTCAACGGTGGAACGCGTAGTGGATTTGACCACGCCCGTCCCATCAACAACCGAAAGAGCAAGAGGCACAACAGCAAGAACCGCAAGGTATCTGCAAACAAAGCCTCGGGCAACAAGCAAACAAACGTACGCACATGTCGACCGGGTAATGTCCCGTTCGAAGATGGCAAGAAGTTCGTACCGTGGGTTGAGTCTCCAAGTGAGGCCCAAGTTCACCACTACTACTTCGTCATACGTGAAATGCTTGAAGGCGCTCTTCCGGCCGACAAGAAGGACCCTGCTCACCGTCTTGGTGAAGCACAACTTGACCTACACGGCACATACGGCAGCGTTGAATCAATGCTGACCAAGATGCCGCGTACTCGCCGTGATTGGCGACTCGTTGTTGGTGTTCTTCGAATGCTGAACGAAGACAACCTGATTCCAGCATCTTTTGTAGAAAAGGTGCTGTCTGCACACCCACTCATGGGTGCAAAGACTGTCAAGGTTGTCGAGGACACGGAAGTCATTCAAGACTACGTGACCGACAAAGTTCGGATGTCGAACAAGAAATGGGTGGAGGAAGCGAAAGCATCCTACGCCAAAGCGCTTGAGTACAAGCAAAAGGACTTCGTGGCTGACTTTGTTGCAGCCGAGAAAGTTCGCTTCGACGGGGTTCCCGACGAAGTGTTCGAGTCCGCTGCACTCAAGGAGTGGGAATCACTTCCGGCAGACCGCAAGGTCCCTGTCATGGAAGTTGAAGGCGACAGCCTCCTTTGTTCTTCAGAGGAAGCATACGTCACCGCTCACATGACGCGCCGTGCTTTCAAGGAAGCACGCCAACTTCCGACTCTATACCGCCTTAGCGGTGGAGTCGCATACGATGTGATGGAAGACAACAAGATTGTCCGCAAGGGCGACTTTGTCAACATCGAATACGCCGTGAATAAAAACGGCTCCGTGTGGCTCGCTGTCGTATATGGCGGCGGCAAGAAGAAGCAAGCGAACTCTCCGTTCCGGAAGCAGTTCGGTCGAATGTCCTCTCACAAGGACGCACGTCTTTACATTGACGACATCGACAAGGCTTACAAACACACGACGATGGAAATCCAACGAGCACCTGTTCAGGTTGCTCCGGACATCGACGATGCTACATCTACTGAGGACATCCTCAAAATGATGAGCAAAAAGGAAGGCTGGAAGGTTCACATCGTGGACCAAAAGCGCGCAAAGAGGCAAAGCGAGAAGCGCATTAACATGCGTAAAAATGCTCGCAAAACTCGAGCGCACCGAAAACCGCGTAAGCGGTCTTGAGGGTAACGGGCCAATGGCCCACCCTCGTAGAAAATGTAAGGCGACGCCTGCGAACTTTGAGTTCGCATGGCGTCGTTTATTTTTTTTGGTGGCGAGTTTTTATACTGTCACCTCAGAGGTATTGACATGAGTCACTATACTGAAGTGAAGTCGTCGTTTAGCGTGGAACACCACGATGAACTTGTGGCGACTTGTAAGGAACTATGGCCGGAAGCCACAGTTCTCGAAAATGCGAAGTGTCGTGGATGGCCGGGGCAACAGCCTCGAGACTGCGACATTGTGGTGAGATTCCGCAATCCTACTGTTGAAAAGCAAGGAAACTACGACATCGGCTTTCAAAAGCGCGATGATGGTACCTACGCTATGATTTCCGATTGGTACGCATGTACCTACAAGGAAGTCACCAACGACAAAGGCAAAGTTGGTTCCAACGCTGTCGAAGGAATGCTGAAACCTATCTACACTCGCAAGTTGATGAAGAAGACCCTGAAGAGCAACAAATCGCTCAAAGGCTTCAAAGACATCACAAAGAAGGGTGACATCATCACCCGGAAGAACGCGGCTGGTAAGGAAGTTCGTTACGCGAAACTCCGATTCCGTCGGCAGGGGCTGTGATTACAATGGGAATTACAAAACCTGAAATCGTTGAGGTCCTCGTACCTATTGATGACCCGGATGAACCGGTTGTCATTGATGCTCTTGGATTCGAAGGAGACGCTTGTTCTCTCGCCACCGCTGAGTTCGAAAAGGCTCTCGGTAAGGTTGAGAAGCGCAAGTTGAAACCTGAGTTCCGAAAGAAGAAGGCCAAAGCGCAGCGCAACATCAAGTTGGGCAACTGACGGGGATTATTCCCCATAGAGAGTTAGCAAGTTCTTTCGAAGTTGGAAATGAGTAAAGTCAAACCAACACAGTCTGCAACGCGAAACGCGTTGTGGATGGTAAAAACAAGGGGGAGGAAGGCTACTTCATTTGACGCTGTGTTGGCCCACAGTATTGATGAAGCCGAACCTCCATAGAATACACAGACGGTCTTTTGACAAGACACACCACATAGTAGAGGACCGCATCCGTCTGTGCGAGTATCGGCCGAAAGGTCGAGAGTGGTGTGTCGTTCGGTGAACAGGTGGTGCTGCGCTGAGGGGTCCGACATAACGGGGCGAAGCAGGTTTATCCTGCAAAGTCGCATGTCTGAGGAGTCTCGCAACTCCGAGTGTGATGTTGGTACGCAACCGACATTCAAACCGTGAAAACCCACGGACTCACGTCGAGAGCGGTTAGACCGCAGGCGGGAGACCTCGAACCGGAGAAGGAAAGACGCCCCCGATAAGTCTCGGGTGGACCTTTTCCCAAGATTTCGGCGCTTACGCGCCATAGGGTGTGGCTTGAGGCATTGCGAGAGTGCAATGTCACTCGATGACCACAATTAAACGAAGTCCGGAAGGGTTCCGGACGCGATAAACTCGCTTCGCGAGTTGACGCGCCAAACGAGCATCATCGTAACAAAGGCAACACGACAGAGGCTGCGCCTCTGACATTCGTGTCGCAACGATGAATAAAATCGTAGGCTTCGCCTGACGCAACAGACGCAAATGAGTGCTGGAATACCTTCCGGACTTCGTTTTCGTCGGCGAACAACACTACGCGTGCTGCCTGCGACGCGTCACATTTCGAAAGAAAGAGACGCTATGAAGCACCATATCACCCCCATCCATCTATTGGAGG
>MDSW01129611.1_pt1 | contig 19642 bp, 12 predicted proteins | sample 811171 | NCBI WGS metagenome assembly MDSW01 (sample SAMN05326641, study PRJNA326480) | marine metagenome | isolation source: seawater | place: Atlantic Ocean: North West | collected 2012 | reverse complement strand
CGTGTATATTCGCGCAAGGATCATTCGGGACCTGCGATTCCGTGATCCATCCCCGCCCGAGTTTGTCAGCATCTTCAATAACGCACTGAATGATGCTGATGAAGGTGTTCGCTTCAGTTCAGCGCAGTTCCTGGCTGGCAAAGACCTTGTCGAATCTGAGACTCTTCTCAAACCATTGAGTGAAGGGCTGAGAAGTAAGACTCGATCTAGAAGAGGGGCGGCAGCCATCATCCTTTCACGCCTCGGAACCGACGCCAGCCCTGTCCTCGATGAACTCACACGAATGGTGGAAGAGGACGAAGAATTGTCTGTTCGCGCTGACTGCGTGATGGCCATCTGCACGATTGATCCGGATCGCTACCTTGAGCACCTGCCGCGAATGCTGAGGATGATTAAACAGCCGGATGGTTACGTCGATCGTCGGATGCGGCTCATTGATTTTGTCGGCCAGCGGGGGACTCTCAGCACACCTGCCGTCGTGCCCTTTGAAATACTGCTTCGGAACAAGAAGGACCGGCTGCGCGTTGCACTCGCCGTTGCTCTGATGCGAATCGACTCGACACGATCGCAGGGCCGTCGCTGCCGTAAAGGAATGGGCGAACGGGAACTTCCGGCTGTCTGTTCATTCCAGCTCGTTCAAGGGACTCGGCGATGCCGGGCGGCCCCTGGAACCTATCCTGACCCAGGTGGCAAATGATCCGGAGCATCTGCTTCAACGTCGTGCTCAGATGCTGCTGAGATATATGCACGAGAAGTAAGTGCGGTTTGAGAGTCGCAGCCTGATGTGCGTGTGACCGAACAGACAGGGTGAGGGCCCATTGTGGGTTGTCTGCAGCGAACGTTTCCTGGGATTGTTCGCTGGCCCCTCCTTAAGCTGTTGCTTTACCCTTCAGAGGAAGGGTGAGGTGAAGTTTGAGCTCACTTGCTGACGCTGCGTGCCTGTATTTTCCCGAATTCCCGCAGCCAGTGATCCGATTTCCTATACTCCCCGTTGCAGCGCACAGGATGCGCATGACCTCAGCGGGAATGAAATGCAGAAGTCGGCAAAAGGATTCATTGGTGCCATGTTGTTTCTGGCACCGTTTGGCATCGCGGGGCTGATTGCTGCGGACGCAGGACGGGGCAAGGCGGCTGACTGGATCCAGATCCAGTCATGGCAAAAAGTTCCTGCCACCGTGGAATCGGTGGGTGTGATCAGAAGTGGAGGAAAAAAACCGAACCAGGGTCAGACCGGCCGTGTCGCAGCGTCATACGGTTATGAATATGAAAACAAGTCGTACACCGGCCGCCGTGTCGCTCTCTTCGAATTCAGCGACAAAATTGATTCAACTCAGGAAGACAATCTTGAGTGCCTTCAGAGCATTCTGAAGAAAAAACACGCGACTCACTGCTACGTGAATCCGGCAGCGCCGTCGGACGCAATCCTGATTCCCTATCCACGATGGGAACTGTTTGCGTTAATTGGTTTCATCGCAGGTTTGATGGGCACTGTCGGAGTCGTCGGCCAGATCACGCTCATCCGCAACCTGCGGAAAGCGCGATCAGCTGACGCTGAAATCGCTCTGTCTCCCAACACGTCGTGGACGTGGCTTCCTCGCTGGCAGCAACGTGGCTATTTGCAACAGGCGAATGCTGATAGCGACGGCTTGAGAGCTGAAATAGACGTGGCCTGGAAACTCAGGGCAACGATGCTGTTCAATGGGAGTGACCATCGAGTTGCGTTCCGACTGCCCGTTTTTGAGGGCCACAAAATTAAATCAACAGACGTGCTGAACAGCCTGCGAACACGCGGGCTCACGTCGAAAAAACAAACAATCATTCAGGAATGAAAAATTGAAGCAACTGGAAGAGAAAATCATTGAGTACCTGTCGAGACCGGATTATCGACCGATCGACAGCGGTGCTTTGGCGCGGAAACTCAAAATCGTGAAGAAGAATCGAGGCCGTTATAACTCAGCAATCGAATCGCTGGCGGCTTCGGAGAAGATTCGAATCGGAAAGAACGGACGGCTGCGGCTGCGTGTTTCAGCCGGATTCGTGTCCGGCGTTGTCCGGAAGATTAACAGCGGAGCAGCATTCGTCATTCCCTCAGAACCGTCTGATCAGTTGCAGGGGAAGGATGTCTATATCTCATCCCGCGACCTGAAGGATGCGCAGACGGGCGACGAAGTGCTGGTTCGTCTGACGAGCCGGCGACGATCGGGCGGGCAGCGTTGTGGGCGGATTGAGAAGATTCTTGAGCGAGCCAGCAACGTGTTTGTCGGCACCTACCTTGAAGCACACGGGCAGGGATTTGTCCGGATCGACGGCACGCAGTTTCAGTCCGACATCCATGTCGGTGACCCAGGTGCTAAAGGCGCTCAGCCCGAAGACAAAGTTGTTGTGGAGATGCTCCGCTTTCCCACGGCAAACCGAGTTGGTGAGGGGGTGCTCACGGAAGTTCTCGGACATCGAGGCGACCCGGGAGTCGATACGCTCTCCGTAGTTCACGGGCTTGGACTGCCGCATGAGTTTTCGGAAGAAGTGCTCGACGACGCACGATTGCAGGCTGAGAACTTTGACGAGGAACAGATCGGAGATCGACTGGACCTGCGTAAGGAAACAATCGTCACCATCGATCCGGCGACAGCGCGTGACTTCGATGATGCGATCTCACTCAGGCGAGACCGCCGAGGTCACTGGCAACTGGGAGTCCACATCGCAGATGTGGCGCACTTTGTTCCGGTCGGAAGCGCGCTGGATCGATCGGCTCGTGAGCGGGGCACCAGTGTTTACCTGCCACGTCACGTTATTCCCATGCTGCCGGAGGTAATCAGCAACGGGCTGGCCAGCCTGCAGGAAGGTCGGGTGCGATTCACCAAGAGTGTGTTCATCGAGTTCGACCCGGCCGGCAATGTCATGGGGGCCGAAGTTGCGAACTCTGTCATTCAGGTGTCAAAGCGATTCGCCTACGAAGAAGTCATGCCGATCGTGGAGGACCCTCAGGCTCAGAAAGGAAAAGTAGCTGCGAAGATTGTTCAGCTGCTGCTGCGGATGCATGAACTGGCGATGCTGCTGAGAAAGAAACGGTTTGCTGCAGGTGCCCTTCAAATGGGTGTGCCGGAAGTCGAGATCGATTTCGACGATGACGGCAACGTAACGGGAGCACACGAACGGCATCATGATGAAAGTCATGAGATCATCGAAGAGTTCATGCTCGCCGCCAACATAGCCGTGGCACAGCTGCTGGCATCGCGCGATATTCCGTTCCTGCGACGAGCTCATGGGACGCCGGATGAACTGCGGCTGAAGAACTTTAAGGACTTTTGCAGTGGTCTTGGGTTCGAACTTCAGAAGTATCAGAGCCGAACTGAAATCCAGGAACTGATTCACAGCGTTGCTGGCCAGCCGGAAGAACGAGCCATCAATTTCGCGCTGTTGCGAGCAATGAAGCAGGCAGAGTATAGCCCCGAAGAAACGGGACATTATGCTCTGAATGAAGACGACTACTGTCACTTCACAAGTCCAATTCGGCGTTACCCAGACCTGATGATTCATCGCATCATTGGCGAGTTGGCGGCCGGACAGAAGCCGTCCCTGATGGCCATGAGCGAATTGATTCAGCTCGGCAAGAACTGCTCCCTCACGGAAAGGCGAGCTGAACGAGCCGAGCGGGAATTAAAACGAATTCGCCTGCTGCGATTTTTGGAAGACAAAGTCGGCCAGGAGATGGACGCCTTCATTACGGGCGTCGAGAGTTTCGGGGTGTTCTGCCAGGGGCAGGAGATTCCGGCCGAAGGCCTCGTGCATATCAGCTCCCTGTCCGGCGACTTCTATTCTTACGATCAGACTTCCCGAATGCTGATAGGAGAGCGAACTGATCATCGGATTCAGCTGGGTGATTCCGTCCGCGTCCTGATTGCCGGCGTGGATGTTGATCGACGCCAGCTTGATCTGCGACTGGCTGAGGAAAAGACGACTCAGAAGCGACGGCGGCCGAAGAAGAAAGCCAGTTCCCGACCTGGACGGAAGTCGAAGGGTGCGAAGAATGCGAAGAGAAAATCGGGTGGTCGCAGCACGAAAGGCAAAGGACGTCGGAAGTCCGGCAGTCGAGGCAAACGCAGGTGATCTTACTCTGTGCTCCTCCGTGGTGATCTGATCGCGTTAGGCTGACCACAGAGAGCAAAGAAGAGCAAGGAGATTCAATGGCAGGGTGGACCGTCCACAAACAACCGATGTGTTTGTGAGCAGTTGGTCAGTGGGTGACGCCCACTTTACAACTACAAGCCACGATAACGCAGGATTGCCGTGCAAATCAGATGCTCGGGATGACGACGTTTCTGATTTGATTCCACAACAGCGGATTGACATCCGTGTGTTTCAGCTCACCAATTTCCTTCAGACACTCATCCGGTCGACACCCGCGCACGCTGGCAACGACAGCTGAAGCGACTGCAATGGATCGGCTCAGGCCGGCTGCACAGCAGAGCAGGACAATGTGGTCAGCAATCAGTAGCGAACGAATCGTCGTGATTGCGGCGGCGAGTTGTTTGTCAGAGTTATTTGCGTCATCGGTGATCTGAAATCGACAGTAGTTGATTTGTCGAGGGAGAGCAGGAATTGGCTCTTCGATTCCCAGATCCACGATCGCCGTGATACCAGCATCGAACACGGCACTGATGTTCAGCAGGTCACGCGACGCGCCCAGTCGCAGACGGGTCTGTGGAACTTCAATCATCCGGTGTCTCCCGGTTGTTGCCGGATTTCAGACTGTTGCGTGCAGCGGAGAGTCCGGGCCAAAGTCCAACTGCAGTACCGGCAAGCAGCGCGGCTCCAGTGGCTGCTTCTTCTTTCACGGCGACTACACGGACGGGAAGTCCGAATGATTCTTCGACTGCCAGGCGAAGTAATGGAATTGAGCGAGAGGCGTTCCCCGACATGCATACCTGTTTCGGCCCTGCTTCCTCGGCAATCGACAGCTCCCGCATTGAGTCTGCGATTCCGCGCGCCACGGCAGAGGCTATGCCGTGCACTGTCAGGTTGGAACTGTCGATTTGCGAAAGGAGTCCCCGGCGGTGCGGCTCAGGTCGGGTGCCAAAGAAATAGGGCTCACAGGTCAGCCCGGTATCAGCCAACGCCGTGTAACCCGTAAGTTGTTTCCAGATGGACGCACGACTCACTGGCGATCCAAGATCCGCACTGAGCCGTTCCAGAGTTTCTGCCAGCCATGAGAACTCGGCGCCGCCACAGAGGCCGGCGCCAACCTGGATGAATTCACCCGGTTGAGACAGGTCTTCTGCGGGCAAAGAACGGACTTCGAGTCCTTCTCGCAGCAGAAACGTGGGAGCGCGCCAGCAGACCTGGCCTCCCGTACCAATGTTGATCAGCAGGCTGCCAGTGTCCTCGCCCGATAGAGTGCTCAGGACGGCCGCCTGATGGTCGCCGATGGCCGTGCACACGGGAATCTTATGGCCGTCACCCCCATAGAGGAGAATTCCGTCCTGTAAATTTCCTGCGATTTCGCCCGTTGGTCTCACCTGAGGAAGCCAGTTATCGTTGACTCCTGCATGCAGCAGGAGAGATTCACTCCAGCAATCTGCTCGAAGATCATAGAGGCCCGACGACGCGGCGTGAGTCCGATCAGTGACGGGATCTGTTCCAGTCAGCTGAGCAACGATCCAGTCGGCCACGAAGCTGACGCTCTGCAGTCCCGCTGGAAGTGAGTTGCTCCTGCCAAGTGAATACAGGGTGGTACCCATGAATCCGGGAGACAGACGACAGCCGGTGCCTTCCATTTGCTCGGAGTCGAGCTCTGCCAGCAACTCATGGAGATGCGACGGATTGCCAACAGACGCCCGTTGATCCTGCCATGTGATAACAGGTGAGAGCGGCTGGCTGGCGGAATCGAGCAACACCGTACTATGCATTTGACCCGTGACGCCGATCCCCGCGACAGGATCTCGAAGCGCGCCAACACACTGACTGAGGCATTCTGCAGCCACATTCCACAATTCGGCGGGGTCCTGCTCCACATGACCGGCGGACAGACTCTTGAGGGCCGCATCGTGAGCCGCAGTGACGGTCGCCAGCTGTTGACCGTTCTCGGCAACTGCCACACAGGACACGGACGTCGTGCCGATATCCAGCCCCACCGCCACTTTCATGCGGTTGGCTCCTTCAATTCGACCACGATATTTCGCCATGACTGGTCGCCGGTGTTCACCGCCGCGTGAGTGTCTTCGCCGTTGACCGTGCGAAAGTGCACTTCTCCGTCCTGCATCTGACGCGGCTCTTTTGCGGTCCCGTCCGCAGAGATCCCCTGCAATTCCCCATCGCCAATGACTACATAGAAATAATCTGACGAATGGCGGTGCTGGCCGGTGGATTCACCGGGCGCGAGACGCAGATCCCAGACGCGCACGCGATCGTTTTCAAACAGAAGCTGGCTGCCAACCTGATTACTGACATCGTCTGAAGCCATTTCAGTTACTTTTCTGTTACGGGATCCGGCTGGACAGGTTTCGTCTCAGTTTTTATCAGGCAACGCAATCGTACGCGACTCTGCCACCAGGCCGCATTATTATGGTGACCATTCCAGGATCCTGAGTCGACGTCCAATTGTCGGCCGCCCGCAACTATCCCATTAAGAGTTCTGTCATGCCCAGGTCTCGTGCCTTCCTGTGTTTCGCTCTTCTGCTGTCCGTTTTCTGCTCGTCGGCATCCGCTGATGAGAAGAACACGACCGGGAAGAAAGCAGCTGATCAGCCCATTCAGGCACTCCTTGTCACCGGGGGCTGCTGTCACGACTACGACCGACAGAAGCTGATTCTCACACGGGGCATCAGTGCTCGTGCAAACGTCCGCTGGACTGTCGTGCATCAGGGTGGCAAGACGACAGATACGCCGATTCCTCTCTACAACGATCCGGACTGGGCAGATGGTTTTGACATCGTGATTCACAACGAGTGTTTTTCAAATGTCAAAGATCTCGAGTTTGTCGATCGCATCCTGCATCCTCACAAGGATGGCACGCCCGCAATTCTCATCCACTGTGCGATGCATTGTTATCGGGTCAAAGATGATCGCTGGTTTAAGTTTGTGGGACTGCAATCTCCCGGTCACGGGCCGCACTATTCTTATTCCGCTGAAAACCTGAAGCCCGATCATCCCATCATGGATGGTTTCGGTCCGATGTTTGTGGCTCCTAAAGGTGAGCTGTACCACTCAGTCAAAGTGTTCGATACCGCCACGCCTCTGGCTCAGGCGAATCGACAGTCAGATGGCATGCCACAGGTCTGCGTCTGGACGAATGACTACCAGGGAACGAAGGTCTTCGGCTGCACGATGGGTCATTACAACGAAACGATGACTGAGCCGAAGTATCTGGACATGATGACAAAGGGCCTCTTGTGGGCGGTTGGGCGTGACATCGAGAAACACTTTACTGCAACAACGGAGGCGCAGGACGAAGCCATCAAAGCGCTGGCCGGCGCGGAAGTCAAAAGGACTGCCAGCAGCAACGTCCTGGCAGGTAACTGTTGTGGGGATGCCAACCTTGCCTTTGGCAAACCAGTGACTTCAAAAACAGAACAGGACAGGAATTTTCGAAAGCATCTGACGGACGGCAGGCTGGACACACGCTGGTGTGCAAACGGTTCGCAGGTTAACGAGTGGGTTACTGTTGATCTTGAGGAGCCTCAGGATGTGGCCGCCATTCGGCTTCATTGGGAAAGGCGAACCGACATTGCCTATCGCTACAAAGTGGAAGCATCGCCGGACAACGAGAACTGGACGGTTGTTGTCGACGAATCACAGAACAAAAAGAAGGGCGGTCTTCGGCCTCATAAGATTGATGCCAAAGGAGTGCGCTATCTGAAGACCACATTCCTTGGCGCTGATCGCAACCTGTGGGGATCGCTATGGGAATTTGAAGCATCCGCTGGTGAACTGCCTGAAATCAGCGATGTTGTTCCTTCAGAAGGCCCCTCTGCAATTGCTTCTGACGTGAAGACTCCCGAAGGTTTCGTCACCACCCTCTTCGGGTCTCCTCCAGAGGTCAACTACCCGGTCTGTCTGACGGCAGCTGCGACGGGAGAGGTTTTTGTGGGGGTTGACGAACAGGGCTCACTCGGCAAAGAACCGGGCCGCGGCAAAGTGCTGCGGTGCATTGATACCGATGGTGATGGAGTGGCGGATCAGATCAACACGTTTGCCAAAATGGATCACCCCCGCGGACTGATCTACGACAACGGCAGTCTGTGGGTGCTGCACCCGCCATATCTCAGCGTCTTTCGTGATACAGACGGTGATGGAACCTCGGACGAAAGTGAAGTCCTGATCGAAGGCATTAGTACGGAAGAAGTGAACCGCCGTGGTGCCGACCATACCACCAACGGAATCCGGATGGGTATCGACGGCTGGATCTACATTGCCGTCGGTGACTTTGGATTCGTCAAAGCAGTTGGCAAAGACGGTCGTGCTCTCAGTCGCCGTGGTGGAGGCATCGTTCGCATCCAGCCGGATGGTACTGAGATGGAGATTTACTCATGGGGACAGCGAAATATCCTCGACGTTTCCATCGATCCGTACATGAATATCTTCACACGTGACAATACGAATGACGGAGGCGGATGGGACATTCGGGTTTCTCACATCCTCCAGACCGCCAACTATGGATATCCGTCTTTGTATAAGAACTTCAGCGAAGAAATTATGCCGCCACTGGCGGATTACGGCGGTGGTTCCGGCTGCGGTTCCATGTACTTCCACGACGAACGATGGCCTGAAAAGTTCCGTGATCTGCTGCTGACCTGTGACTGGGGAACGAGTCAGGTCTACAGCCACGATTTGCCGGAGAACGGTGCGACGTATGACCCTCAGCAGGACACATTCCTGAAACTCCCGCGTCCAACGGATATCGACGTGGATGCGAGCGGACGCATGTTCGTAAGCAGCTGGAAGAATGGACGATTTGCCTACGACGGACCCAATGTTGGCTTTGTGGCAATGGTGCTTCCAGCCGGATTCGTTCCCAAGCCGATCAAGCCATCGCATCTCATGACTACACCGGAGTTGCTGGCCATGCTGACTGGTCCATCCGCAACCGGCCGGTTTCATGCTCAACGGGAGCTATTGAGACGCGGTGATTCCCAGGATGCCCTCGCCATGATTGCGGCTGACAAACAGACTCCGCTGTTCGGAGCTGTTGCCGCGATCTACACCCTGAAACAGATGGATGGTGGAGGAGCATTGTCCAGGCTGAAGGAGCTGGCAAAGCACGATCATCTGCGTGAGCACTGTCTGCGAGCTATGGCGGATCGGTCGACTCAATTCGAAGGTATCAGTCCGACTCCATTTCTGGACGGACTTGCCGATCAGAATCCTCGCGTTCAGGCGGCTGCTCTGATTGGTCTCAATCGCATTCTGTCTGACGGGATCCGGAGAGGATCTGCCGTTGCAGATGGTCAGAAGAAACAGTCGGCGCTTGATCTCCGCGACTCGATCGCCAAAGCCGTTCTTCCCCTGACGATGCGGACACAGGAAAAACCGGAGGCAAAGGGAGACGCATGGCGTCAACCGGATCCGGGCCGCGTGATTCCTCATCTTGCGATCAAGACGCTGGTTGGTATTCAGGGAGACAAAGCGTGCGTGGAAGGACTCAACGGACCCTACCGCACCGGAGCGCTTGCGGCGCTTCGTGAGCTGCATCTGTCCAGTACAGTCGATGCTCTGTTTCGGGTGCTCAGCACTAGCGCAGATGCAGAGCTGCGAATGCAGGTCTGGACGACCTTGATTCGACTCTATCATAGAGAGGGCGAGTACAAAGGAGGCTGGTGGGGAACTCGACCGGACACAACCGGTCCCTATTACGATCGCAAACCATGGAAAGAATCAGACCGCATCGGGGCAGCCGTCAAAGTGGCTCTGACAGAAGGTGATAAGCAACTGGCCGAACACATCCAGGCAGAACTTAAACGGCATGTGGTGAAACTGGGCGGCATTTCTGAAGCGGACATCGCAGCAGCAGCCGAACCGGAAGAAGCAATCAAGCTTCCGAAGGCGGACCCCAACAACCCCAATCAGATTGCCAACATCGACTACAAAGACGTGCTTGCACGCACCATGAAAATTGATGGCAGTGCCGACCGAGGTCTGAAACTCTTTCGAGGGCAGTCGTGTGTCAACTGCCATACCTTTGCCAACGGGCAGAAGCCAAAAGGGCCACATCTTGTTGATATCGGAAAGCGTTACCGCAAAGACGAGCTGATTGAGTCGGTTGTGACTCCGAGCAGGAAGATTGCTCAGGGATTCGACACATGGTCATTCGTGATGGACAGCGGCAGGCAGCACACTGGGTTTGTTGTGCTGGAAAGCGCCGAGTCCGTCATCATTCGAGAAACCAACGGACTCAGCCGGGAGTTACTGCAGGACAACATTGACGACCGGGTGAAGCAGGAGATTTCAATGATGCCGAAAGGCGTTGTGGGCAACCTGACCTGCGAACAGTTGGCGGATCTGATCGCCTATCTGCAATCCCTGCATTAGAGTTGCGGCCGGGAACCGGAGTTTGAAACGGAATTGAGGCTCGCCTGTATCCGCTGAGAGAAACGCCGTCTTTGGTCGGGGTGGCCGTCTGCAGGAGGTCCAGGTCGCATCTGAGACGTCGTGGTGTTACACTCGGGATGTTCTCCCCAGCCAGCCAATGCCATGTCGACTGACGTCCAGGATAAGAAAACCGAGGCTCCACCAGTGGAACCGCCCAAATTTGTGGTCCGCTACGGGTCCATGCGACGTCTGGGCGAATTCACGACCAGGCGGCACACGACCGTTCGTCGCGGCGACGACGTAATTGTTCGGTCAGAACGGGGTGTTGAATTTGGCATGGTGCTCTGTGAATCCGGCGAGAGAACGGCCGAGTATCTCGGTGAGAACTCGCGTATTGGCAGGATTCTCAGGCTGGCGTCTGACGAAGATCGCCGTTCGCTGGAAGAGGTTGCCGACCGGGAGAAGCAGTTCCTCGCTGACGCTCAACGGCTGATCACTGATCAGAAGCTTCAGATGCAGGTGGTGGACGTTGAGCAGGTCTTCGGCGGAGAACGGATCGTCTTCTATTACCTCGCTGAGAAGCGGGTCGACTTCCGGGAACTGGTCAAGAACATGGCCCGCGAGTTTAACGCTCGTATCGAAATGCGTCAGATCGGAGTTCGCGACGAGGCGCGTTTACTGGCGGATTACGGCGATTGTGGAAAGCCGGTGTGCTGCAACACGCACCTCAAAGAGATGCCTCCCGTGTCCATGAGAATGGCCAAGATGCAGAAGGCCACACTGGACCCGAACAAGATTTCCGGAAGGTGTGGACGCCTGAAATGCTGTCTCCGATACGAATTTGACACTTACGAGGAACACCGCAAGGAACTCCCCAGGGTCGGGGCGACGGTTGTCACGAAGGAAGGGACCGGTCGGGTGATTGCTCAGGAGCTGTTACTCAAGAAGCTGCTGATTTCCTACGAAGACGGTCGCCGTGTCATGGTCGATTCTTCTGATATCCTGACAGTCGTTTCTCGCGGAAATCGTGGCAGGAAAGACAAGCCATCGTCCGACGAGCCACAAAAACCAGAATAGACTCTTCTGTCTGCAATTGTCACTCATTAGACTCTTCTGCCGCCGGCATTTCCGCCGGAGAATGTGAATCGACAACACCCAGGATTCCCTGCGTTCAACCGTGTCGTCAACCCTCCACTCGGACGCGCACCACCCCATGTCAACAGCCAGATCTCGCTCCTATCACAATAATGCCTACCAGTTTGTGTTTAGCGCGCTGCACTATGCACAGGAGAATCTGGGGCGTGATGCGGATTCCGGACATGTTTCCGGTCGTGAGTTGCTGGAAGGCGTGCGTGAACTGGCCAGGCAGCACTACGGCCTGATGACGATCTCCGTCTTTGCTGAATGGGGCATTCATTCGACAGAAGATTTCGGCAAGATTGTGTTCGAGCTCATTGAACTCGGGGACATGCGAAAGACAGACGACGACCGTCTGGAAGATTTCGTGGATGTGTATGACTTCCAGAAGGTGTTTGTGGAAGACTACGAAGTCGATACTGCTCGAGCATTTTCACGCAGCTGATTGCTGGGCGTCGTCACCTGCGTTTGGATTTCAGGCTTCGTTCGTGAATCCGCCGGGCCCGCTGCCTCGCCCGGTCCCTTGAAATCTGATGCGGGCCCTGTCAGCTTGTGCGTTCGTGGTAACGGTTTCCCCTCACAGGCACTGACATGCGACTGCATCAACTCTCCGTCGTCCGACTGATTCTTCTGCTGACTTTTGCTCTTTTGGAACAAACAGCATCTGCTCAGGAACAGCCCAACATTCTGTTCATCTTTTCGGATGACCATGCTCCAAATGCGATTGGCGCATTTGGGTCAAAGATCAATAAGACGCCGCACCTGGATCGTATCGCCAGTGAAGGAGCAAAGTTTAATAACTCATTCTGTGCCAACTCGATTTGCGGACCGTCTCGTGCATGCATCCTGACGGGGAAGCACAGCCACATGAACGGATTTCTGCGCAACGGAAACCGCTTCGATGGCACTCAGTTGACGTTTCCCAAATTGATGCAAAACGCCGGCTACCAGACGGCGATGCTCGGCAAGTGGCATCTGTCTTCTGATCCCACGGGATTTGACTACTGGGAAGTGCTGCCGGGCCAGGGAAGCTACTACAACCCGGACTTCATTCAGATGGATGGCAGCCGCAAACGATACCACGGCTACTGCACCGACCTGATCACGGACATGGCTCTTGAGTGGCTGAAAAATCGGGATGGGGATAAGCCATTTCTGATGATGTGCCAGCACAAGGCCCCACATCGAAACTGGGCGCCGCACCCGCGTCATTTTTCGTTGTATAAGAACGAGGACGTTCCAGAGCCTGCAACACTACATGATGACTACTCCGGTCGCTCCAGCCTGCTCAGGCAGAATGAGATGTCCATCCGCAGCCATATGCGATGGGCGCACGACATGAAGTTTCACGGCGACGTCCTGTTTCCCGAACATTTCGGCACGAGTCCCGGGCGCAACGGCGAATATGGTCGAATGACGGATGAGCAGAAGGCGACATGGGACGCTCAGTACGAACCCGAAAACAAAGCCTTCATTGAGAAGATGAAGGCTGGCAAGCTGACGGACAAAGAGATCATCAGCTGGAAATATCAACGCTATATCAAGGACTATCTGCGATGTATTCAGGCCGTTGACGATGGCGTGGGACGCCTGTTGAAGTTTCTTGACGACAATGACCTGGCAAAGAACACAGTCGTCATTTACAGCTCAGATCAGGGATTCTACCTGGGAGAACATGGCTGGTACGACAAACGCTGGATGTTCGAAGAATCACTCCGCATGCCATTTCTGATTCGCTGGCCGGGAGTGATTCGTCCTGGAACAGATGCTCCGGCACTGATTCAGAACATCGACTACGGTCCAACGTTCCTTGAAATGGCGGGTGCTGAAGTCCCTGCGGAAATGCAGGGCCGCAGCATCGTTGAGGTTCTGAAGAACAACGGTCGGCCAACGGCTTCCTGGCGCGATTCGATCTATTACGCTTACTACGAGAACGCAGCCGTTCATAACGTGCCGGTCCATGATGGAGTGAGGTCTGATCGTTACAAGCTGATGTACTATCCGCGCACCCGTGAGTGGAATCTGTTTGACCTTGAGAAGGACCCTCAGGAGATGCGCAGCTTTCACGACGATCCGACCTACGCAAAGGTCCTGTCAGGCATGCAGAAGCGCTATCACGACCTGCGCGACTTTTACGACGTTAATTCGGCTGTGATCCCTGCTACTCGCGGTGACGAAGTATGGTGGAAAGAACGGGACCGTACGCTGACTGCCAATGCCCGAAATGGAAAAGTGGAACTGGCGTTCATCGGTGACTCCATCACACAGGGCTGGGAAGGTCGCGGAAAGAACGTCTGGCAGAAGTACTATGGAGATCGCAACGCTATTAATCTGGGAATCGGTGGTGACCGTACAGAACACGTGATCTGGCGACTCACTCATGGCAACCTTGGAAAGATTAAACCGAAGGTGGCCGTCCTGATGATCGGCACCAACAACACAGGGCACTTTGATCAGGATCCGGAAGAAGTGGCCGCGGGTGTGGAGCGAATTCTCGAGATCCTTGGTGAACGACTACCGAAGACGAAAGTGCTGTTGCTGGGAATCTTTCCTCGCGGTCGTGACAGGCTGGATTCAAAACGGCTCAACAACATTGCCATCAACCAGATCATCCGTCGATTTGCCGACAAAGAACGCGTGCACTACGCTGACATCGGCGACGTCTTCCTTGAAGAAGACGGCCATCTGCCTGCCTCCATCATGCCGGATGCCCTGCACCTGAATGAGGAGGGTTACGAACGCTGGGCGAACGCGATTGAGCCAATGCTGCAGGAGTTGGGAGGCTGGGAGTAGAGTTCGCTGCGTCGTAGCTGTCGACTGTACAGCCATCAGTATGGTGTAACGTGCCATGTTCTCCATGGGAGAACACGCCGTGACCGTGCTTCATTCCTGACAGGACTCAGGTTATGAAGATGCAAACGGCCGTGATAACACTGGCAAGCAAGGGCAGGCAGAAAGCAAATGCTGCGTGGCTCCGTCGATACCAATCCTCCGGAATCCTTCGTTCCGGAATTCCTGGCCAGCTAAAACCTTCGCAGCCGTGGCTTCAGAATCTGGCTTTCCTGGCTTTCGACCTGCATGTCGGTGATTTTCCAAAGGCCATTCTTTGGCTCGACTGAAAAGACAGCACAGAACTGGTTTTGTCGTTCGTGAATGTGTCCCCAGTGTTCCACGGTTCCGCTTACGGTCCACTCACTTCGAAAACGGAATCCGGGCTGTTCGATAGCGTCCCCTGCAGACAGCTTTTCCTGGTCGCCGTAAGAAACGTCACGTACACGTGCGACGGCGCCGCCCTGCTCCTTCAGCTTCTGGCTCTCATTCAGCTGCAGGTAGAGTGACTCCAGCAAATCGCCGTCGACACTGTTCTCCAGTTGTTCATAGATTCGTGACTCAGTTCCAAAGTCCAGAGCTCGATAAGCGCCCCCGTGAAGTTGTTCGAACATTCTGTTTTCGTCTGCCACTGCCGCCGGGACTGGCCCTGAGAATGGATGATTCAATTCGACCCGAAAGAACGGATAGACGGTTGCCGCGATGACAAGTGCGGCAAGGCATGTTCGTGCTCGGTGAGCACGCAGCATGACCAGAGCAATTGCGCCGGCAATTGCGCCGGCAATTGACAGGACCGGGATGTCCAGTTTTGGCTGTTCTGTTGCGACCGGAATTGTTGTGCCTGCCGTCGGAAGGGTGTCCGAATCTGCCTCCCAGGTGAAGACGTTATCCTGTTCTTCATTGAAACGCGAGAACTCAAATCGAGACATCTCATTTGGCCACGCCACAACAACGGACTGAATCTTTGACATGGACGAATAGTATTTCTTCCATGCCAGCTGAACGGTCTTGACCGGATACTCAGGAGCAGAATACTTCAGGATGACGCCTACACGTCCGTTTGCCAGACTGACTTTTCTTTCCTCTGCCTGTCGGGCAAAGTCTTTCAGGTCCAGACCATAGAAATCGATGCGGCTGAATTCGGGTTTGATTTCTTTGCCGTTGAGAGTTGCCGGTGCATACTTTGTCAGCCATGTGCGAACGCTGTCCCGCACTGCGTCCTGCTCGTCAATCGAAATGAATGCAGGATCATCGTGCTCCATGGGAAGAATCGTTCTGAGTGTCGCCAGCGGAATGAGAATCTCGTGCCGGACTTCTGCCGGTTCGATGTAGATGAAGGAGTACACACTGCTGTAAGAGGTAATGCCAAGTGTGGCTTCCCGCCGCTCATCGAACCACTTCTCCCAGTCTTCTTCAGAAGCGTCCTCAGCGAGTGGCGCGGATTCCCAGTCAAACCGAACAGTCTGCGGAGCACCGGGTTTGAGCACATCGGTGTATGTCATTTCGGTGCCCGCCTGGTGAAGCGCCAGCTTCATCTCTGACGGGAAAATGAAACTCTCGTCACTGATGTCCTGCTGCAGAGTGAGAAATTCGGGTGGGGTCCTGAACGGATACTCAAGCGCGTAGGTCGCGGCATACTTCATCAGTTCATCAACCGCGATTCCCTGTTCCGGAATTTCGAACGGCTGGATCTCGGTCACCTGTCCTTCAATGGCCTCCCCCGAGGCATCTCGCAGAGTCACCTTTTCGAGCAGGAACTTTCGATGATCCTGCAGGCCGCGTCGCAATTCAGCGGGTGGCACCATGTCGAATTCATCGGCTTCCATCTGCTGGAAGAGATACAGATCCTCGGCGAACAGCCGGATGCGCATCTGCGCGCTGTTGCGGCCAACGAAGATCTGGGCTTCAGTGATTGAAATGGGATGCTCCGCCACGACAGAAGAGACTGACGCGGAAGCGAGAATCAGGAGGGTCAGAGGGCGGTTCAACATGCTCATATGTCGGCAAAAGTGTGTCCATGAACGGGTCTCCATCATACGCAGGGAATCATGGAGGGTGAGGGAAATGTGCCCAAAAGCCGTGCAACAGGTCATCGTTTCATATCCGCTGCGAGAATTCGTGATGAAAGTATCAGTCGCGACTGAGATCTGATCAATTTGACACTTCGCGGAGGGAGTTGCTTGTCTGCCTTTGGGTTTGTGGTTGCAATTTCCGGTCCTGCGGCCTGAACTCCCATATTCTCCTTCACGCTCTTGACTCATGCATATCCTCAGGAACGCATGCCTCTTCGCCGTTGCACTCGTGCTGGCCTTTCCTGCTTCCAGCCACGCCGTCGATGAACCGTCCGGCAATGTCAGTGGCGGTGGAATTGGGCGGTTCACGTCCGGTCGCTGGGGATTACTGAGAGGTTCCTTTCACAATCCCACCGACAAGGACGGGGAAGTTACGATTTCTGTGACCCCCATCCAGTCGCAACTGTCGGGCGATGGTGAAGAGAAAAAAATTACGGGACTGGGGAATGACTTTGCTCGCACAGTAATCATTCCGCCGGATTGCCAGAGGACGGTCTCCTGGCCCGTGTATATGGAAAGTGGCCAGACCAAGACGTTCTCCTTCCGGATTCTGGTCAAGCGAGGCGGCTTCGAATCGGGCGACGTGATTGAGAATTCCGTTGGTGAGCCGTATCGCAACTTTGTTAGCTCCAATCCGAACGGACGTTTCGCGGCCGAGAACGCAGGGCCATCGCCGGGATACTGCGGTCTAATGACAAGTCGAGACCTGGACGAGCCGACTTATGTCCGCCTGCAGAAACTTGGAGAGATCAATCGACGCATTGCAGGCAGGCCTGAACTTGTCCTCGACGTCTTCTCTGACACACTGCATGGTTATGCTGAGTCACTCGATCCACTCGATCAGCTGATTGTGGCTGAACCGAATCTGGGCCAGCACCCGGATACCTGTCTGGCCATACGCCGCTGGGTTCAGCGAGGCGGTCGAGCTCTGGTGTTGATGCAACTGTGCGGTGAGGAGTCCTGCCGAGCACTGCTGGGGGATGCTGTTCCGTTTTCGGTGGTTGACGAAACATCCATGGTGAGCGTTCCGCTCCGCAGAGCAAACATGACGGAGCTTCAGAAATCTCTGCGTCAGGATGCAGAGATCTATCGCCGCGAGTTTGAAGAGCCGATTGAGCAGATTCGGGCTGAGTTTGAGAACGCAGAAGTGATCTGGGATGTCGACGGCTGGCCCGCCATTCTGCGTGTGCCTTACGGTCACGGCATGATTTATGTTTCCACGATCTCTGACCGTGTTCTGGTGGAGAAGCGAGTCAGAGGTGGGGGGCCGAACAGTACATACGAAGACTACTACCACGAATGTGCAACCGACATTCACAACCTGTTTCTCTCTCCGCATGAGGACCTGTTTGTCAAACAGGAAGACCTGCAGCGTGCTGCCGAAGCACGAATCGGTTATGTGATCCCCGGCCGGACGTTTGGTATTGCCATTCTGTCGCTGTTCGTCCTTGTGATGGCTGGATCAGCATGGTTTCTGTATCGGACAGACCGAGCCGGCAAACTTGTGCCAGTCACGTTGTGCTGTGCAGTCCTCTTTGGCCTTCCGGGGGTGATTGTTGGCATTAACGCGCGGGGCGTCGCTCCCCCCACTATTGTCGAAACCCGCCTTGGAATCATTGCCAATGGACAGTCGGAGTTTGCGTCTGTGGGCGTCGCCACGCTCTATAACCCTTCGTCTCAGAAGGTCGACGTTGAACTTGAGAAAGACGCGTATATTCGACCGGAAGGCGAAGATACGCGGGGCCATAAACGACTGCACTGGGAGGAAAACGGAGCCACGGTCTGGCGGCAGTTTCATCAGCCAGCAGGAGCCGGGCACTGGGTGCAAAGCTCTGTCATTCGACTCGATGAACCTATGCGTGCGACGGGCACGCTGACCAAAGATGGTCTGCTGGTGTCGCTGACAAACAGAGGTCAACTCCAGCCTCAGGATGTCATTATCGCCGCAAACACTCCGCGCCAGATGGCAGTGGAAGCGGACGGAGAAGATTTGATTTGTCGGCCTGATGCCGTCCTGACACCAGGCAACTATTCAAACAACGCGATACTAACTGAAAAGCAGAACCTGCATGCAGACCTGTTTCAGAAGCTGTTTGCAAACAAGGCGGACCCGGAGAATCCGTTTCTCGCCCAGCCCACAGTCCTGTTCTTTTCAGAATCACTGCCTGGTGGCTTTCTTCCGCGCGACGGTGTGCGGTCGGAAACGATGACACTCATGGCCGTCCCGTTGCGCTATGCTCCTCCGAAACTCGGCGAAGAAGTGCAGGTGCCGCCTATCGTAATCCCATTTCAGATCATCCCGGATCTGGATGGCGGAGTCAGTCGAGCGTACGACACTGGCAGCACGCGGTGGGTTGACCAGTCGGACGGCGGAACCACGGCTGTAGAGTTTCGGGTGCCTGATGTTGCCCAGCCTTTTGAGTTTTCCTCGGCGGACCTGCTGGTGCGAATTCGTGCCGGGTCGCGCAACGTAACGTTATCTGCGATTGTTCCCGATACGCAGCAGGCAGATGGAGTTCAGAAGCTGGTTCCGCTGCACAGCGAATTCAGTCCGGTCGGAGACATTGCCGTGCAGATTCCAAAGGAAGTACTGAACGCTCAGGGAAATGGAAACATTCGCATCGCGATCAATGTTGCTGAAATTGAATTCAAAGTCGACGAGGAGGGCAAGACTGAGAAGCAAATCGCTGATGAGCTTGAGGAACTGAAACTAAAGGACAACAAGTGGCAGTTCGAAGCAATGCAGTTGAAAGCGACGGGCAAACGGGTCTCCGGACAATAAGCAAACTAACCTACCTCCACCCCAAAGACACATGTCAGAAGAGCCAGTAGTAAACATTGAAAACCTGACCAAGAGATATGGTGAATTCACCGCTCTGGACAGTCTGAGCCTGACGCTCAACAAAGGCGATATTCTTGGGTTTATCGGTCCGAACGGCGCCGGCAAGACAACGACGATCAAAATTCTCGTCGGACTCAGCCGTCCAACTTCGGGTCGGGCCACGATCGCGGGAGCTGACTGTGTCAAAGACGCTGTCAAAGTTCGTCGCCTCGTGGGTTACATGCCGGACAAGTTTGGG
>MDSW01097815.1_pt1 | contig 19642 bp, 20 predicted proteins | sample 811171 | NCBI WGS metagenome assembly MDSW01 (sample SAMN05326641, study PRJNA326480) | marine metagenome | isolation source: seawater | place: Atlantic Ocean: North West | collected 2012 | reverse complement strand
TCCAAACTCACCAGTTCGAAGAGGATCATTTATTGGAAAAAATGTAGTTTTAATGCCATGCTATGTAAACATTGGCGCTTATATTGATTCAGGAACGATGATAGATACTTTTGCAAGAGCAGGTAGTTGCTGTCAGATAGGCAAGAATTGTCATATTTCAGCAGGCTCAGGTGTTGGTGGAGTTTTAGAGCCAGCACAAGCCTTACCAACAATAATAGAAGATAATGTCTTTTTAGGAGCAATGTCTGAAGTAGTTGAGGGTGTAATTGTTGGAGAAGGTTCTGTTTTAAGTATGGGCATGTATATTGGTCAATCAACAAAAATAGTTGATAGAAAAACTGGAAAAATTACTTACGGAAAAATACCACCTTATTCTGTTGTTGTTCCAGGTTCGTTGCCTAATAAAGAAAATTCATCTGCACCATCATTATCTTGTGCAGTAATAATTAAACAGGTCGATGAAAAAACAAGATCAAAAACATCTATTAACGACCTCTTGCGAGATTAATAATGAAAAGTTTAAATGAGTTACAATTAGCTAAAGAGCTAATCAAATTTCCTTCTATCACTCCAGTTGATGCAGGTGTGATGAAATTTTTAGAAAAAAAATTAAAAAAACTTGGTTTCAAAACAAAAATATTAGAATTTAAAGAAAAAGGAAGTCAACCTGTTAAAAATTTATATGCAAAATTTGGATCTAAAGAACCTAATTTTTGTTACGCTGGACATTTGGATGTCGTTCCTCCAGGTAATATAAAAAATTGGACGATAAATCCATTTAAACCATCTATAAAAAAAAACCATTTAATTGGAAGAGGTGCAAATGATATGAAAAGTTCTATTGCAGCTTTTGTTTCTGCTGTAAGCACTTTTTTATCAAAAAATAAAAAATTTAATGGATCAATTAGTTTATTAATTACTGGAGATGAAGAAGGTGATGCGGTAAATGGAACAAAAAAAGTAGTTGAATATCTTAAAAGAAAAAAGGAAAAAATTAATTTTTGCTTAGTAGGTGAACCAACAAATCCAAATAGACTGGGTGAAATGATAAAAATTGGCCGTAGAGGAAGTTTAACTGGTAAATTAACTATTTTCGGTTTACAGGGTCATGTTGCATACCCTCATAGGGCAAATAATCCCTCAACTATAATAGTCAAAATTTTAAAAGAAATAAAAGATATTAAATTTGATAAAGGGACAAAAAATTTTCAGCCTACAAACTTAGAAGTTACAAAAATAAACATAAATAATACAGCAGATAATGTTATTCCAGCAACAGCTGAAGCAATATTTAACATAAGGTTTAATAACAAACATTCATCAACTTCTATTAAAAGAAGACTTAATAAGATTTTTGTAAAAGTTAATAAAAAATATAAATCAAAATTTAAAATCGATTATAGAGTTTCTGGTGAAGCCTTTTTAACTAAACCAAATAATACAACATATATGATACAAAAAATCATAAAAAGTATTACTAAAATAAAACCAAAGTTATCCACTACTGGAGGAACCTCAGATCTAAGATTTATTAAAGCCATCTCACCTGGTCTTGAATTTGGACTAGTTGGAAAAACTATGCACAAAGTTGATGAAGCTGTATCTTTAAAAGATTTAAAAAACCTTACAAAAATATATTTAAACATCTTACAAAGTTATTTTAAGTGAAAACTGGTTTAATTACTTCCGATACTTATCAAAATCATGATACTGGCCATGGACATCCAGAACAAATAGCGAGAGTAACTGTTATTAATGAAAATTTCAAAAAATTAAATAATAAAAATATCATATGGAAAAAACCTAAATTAATTTCAGAGGATATTATTAAAGATACGCACGACTCAGACTATCTTGATTTGATTAAAAATTCCTTTCCTTCTAAAGGTTTTTCTTCTTTAGATGGTGATACAATTATTTCACCTGGAAGCAAGGAAGCTACTTTTGATGCAGCAGGTTCAATAATTACAGCAATAGATGGTGTTCAGAATAAAGAATTCAAAAATGCGTTTTGTAATATTCGTCCACCAGGGCATCACAGTTCTAAAAATAAATCAGCAGGTTTTTGTATTTTAAATAATGTTGGAATTGGAGCAAAATATTTATTAAACAAATATAAATATAAAAAAGTCGCAATTGTAGATTTTGATGTTCATCACGGTAATGGAACACAAGACATTTTTTATGATAACAAAAATGTTTTATTTATATCAACACATCAATATCCTTATTACCCAGGAACTGGTTCTGAAAAAGAAAAGGGTAAATTTAATAACATCTGTAATATTCCATTACCAGCAGGTACAAATTCAGAGGAATATTTGAGCGCTTTTGATTTTGCCTTGAAAAAATTAAAAGAATTTAAGCCTGAATTTGTTCTTATAAGTGCAGGTTTTGATGGTCATATTGCAGATCCATTAGCGCAGCTGAAACTTAAAACCGAAGATTTTTATATTATCACAAAAAGAATTTTAGATACATCAAAAAAATTCTGTGATGGAAAAATTGTTTCAATTTTAGAGGGTGGCTACGATTTGCAAGCACTCGCAGATAGCTCTAAGAGACATGTTGATGCATTACTAGAATTCAATTGATAAATAACAAATAAATTATAAACACCCCATCATGAAATTATATAAAATAAAAAAATCTAAAATTGATAATAAGGGTCGTGGTTTATATGCAACAAAAAATATTAAAGCTGGAACTAAAATTATTAATTACATAGGAAAAATTATTACAAATAAAGAAGTAGAAGAGTCAGACAAATTCGATAACACCAAACCAATCTATTTATTTACATTGAATAAAAAATATACATTAGATGGTGATTTTTCATGGAACATAGCTGGATTAGTAAACCACTCATGTGATAATAATTGCGATTATGAGGGCAAAGGTCTAAGAGTTTGGATTAAAGCAATAAAAGATATCAAAAAAGGAGAAGAATTTACTTGTGACTATGGTTTTGGATTTGATAAAGATTTTAAACAATTTAAATGTAAATGTGGTGCAAAAAATTGCTGTGGATTTATTGTTAGAGCTGAGTCCAGATGGAGAATTAGTAAGAAATTCTCAATGTCAAATAAAAAAAAAACTAATAAATAATTCTTGATAAAAATAAACCTTCAGGGGGTGCTGGTGGGGCACATAAGGATCTTTTTTTTGATTTTATTACATTTTCAAATTTTTTTAATGACCATTTTTTTTCTCCAAGATATTTTAAACAGCCTACCATTGAGCGTACCTGTTTTTGTAAAAAAGACTGTGATCTAAATTCTAAGACAATTTTATTTTTTGAAGACACTACTTTAACTAATTTCATTGTCTTAATTGGGCTTTTGGCTCTGCAACTAGATGCTCTAAATGTTGAAAAATCTTTTGTATCCAATAGTTTTTTTGCCCCTTTTTTCATACTGTTAAGATCGAGGTTTTTCATAACATGCCAACCTCTATTTTTTTCTAAAACCGGTCCACTTAAACGATTAATGATTATGTATTTATATATTCTCATTTTTGCTGAAAACCTTGCGTGAAAATTACTATTCCTTTTTATTATTTTCAAAATTGCAACTCCTTCTTGATTTAAAAAAAAATTTATTGATTTTAAAAATTTATCATTTTTGATAATTTTTTTCTTACAATCAAAATGTGCAGATTGCTCTATTGCATGTACACCTGTATCTGTTCTTCCTGATCCAATTAATGTTATTTTTTCTTTAAGAAGTTTTGAAATTTTATCTTGAATAAGCCCTTGAATTGTTTTTCCTTTTTTTTGGACTTGCCAACCTCTAAAGCTGGTACCAGAATACTCAACCAATATTTGATATCTAAACATTAGATATTATTGAACCTTTTTTGATTTGTGATCCAAGCATAAATTCGCCAATTTTTTGAGGTTTTTTACCTTGTCTCTGAATTTCCAAAATTTTAATAGATTGATTATTCGCACATACAATTTCCAACTTGTCAGAAATAACTTCACCAATCTTGCCAATTCCATTACCAATTTCTGCTTTTAAAACTTTATATCTTTCACCATTAAAATTAAAAAAAGCACCAGGTGCTGGCATTAAACCATTTATTTTTCCAATGATATTTAAAGCTTCATGACTCCAATCGATTTGACCTTCTTTCTTTTCTATTTTTTTTGCATATGTTGCTTTTGAATGATCTTGCTCAACAAATTTTGCTTTATCATCCAAAATATCGTCTATGTTATCTAAAATTTTTTCTGCTGCAAGGATCGATAGTTTTTCTGAAATATCTTGTGTGTTTTGATTAATATTAAGCTTAATCTTATAAGCGTTGCAAACAGGGCCGCTATCTAATTTCTCTACAATTTTCATTATACTTATTCCTGTTTCATTATCTAAATTCATGATTGATCTTTGAATTGGTGCTGCTCCTCTCCAATTAGGGAGTATTGATCCATGAATATTTATGAAGCCCTTTTTAGTTAAACCTAAAAAATTATTTGGTATAATTTGCCCATAAGCTACTACAATTGCAAGATCAGCATTTAATTCTTTTAAATAGTTATATTCCTCTTGATTACCTTTTAAATTACTTGGAGATCTAAAATCTATATTTAACGTTTCGGAAATACCCTGTATAGGAGACTTATTAATTTTTTGTCCTCTATGAGATTTTTGTGGTGGCTGGGTATATACCACAGAAATTGGATATCCATTTTGATATAATGATTTCAAAATTGGGACAGCAAAAAATGGAGTGCCCATAAATATTATCTTCTTAGACATTTATCAAACAACTATCCGGGTAGATTTCATTTTGGATAGTTTTTTAATAATCATAGATTTTTTTAATTTAGATAAATAATCAATAAAAAGTATGCCCTCTAAATGATCCATTTCATGTTGAATACAAGTCGCTAAAAGACCTTCTGCTTTTAAAAATTTTTTATGTCCGTTATAATCTAAATATTCAATATCACAATTTTTTGGACGATCAATTTCAGCAAATTGATTTGGAACTGAAAGACAGCCTTCCTCATAAGTAGATTTAATTTTATCTTTGTTTTTAATTATTGGATTCACAAAGTATCTCGGTTCTTTTTTATTTTCATCTTTACTTATATCCATCACAATAATTCTTTTTGGAACACCTATCTGTATTGCAGCTAAACCAATACCATTTGCGGCATACATTGTATCTAACATATCATCCATCAATTTTTGCTCTTCTTTTCCAACTTTTTCAACAGATATTGAAACCTGTCTCAATATTTTATTTGGTTCAGTAATAATTGTTTTAATAGCCATACTTAATTATTTTAATAAATATTTTAAACTTTTAAAGGAAGAACTTTAAGTAAAATTTTATTTCTTATAAAATCAATATCTAATTGATTTAATGCACTAATAATAAAATATAATGTATCATCGTCTAAAGACTGTAATCTATCTTGACCAATCACTTGTATAATTCTTAGTAATGTAGCTCCTATTTCTCTATTATTTATCATAACCTGCATATCACTCGGCATTTCAGATTCATTAATTTTATATAAATCTTTATATTTTTTAGATATTTCGATTCCATCTGATTTTATCGATTCTAAAAACATCTTATCTTTTTTTGAAATTACATATTTTTTATTTTTTTTTATTTTTTTTAAAAAATTATCGATATCTTTTTCAATTTTTGATTTTGCATAATCTCCATTAAAATAATTGATTAATTTTGATTGATGCAATACATCATTATCAAACTTAATATCTGTTTTAGACTTTTCCTCTGTTTTCAAATAATTATAATAAAATGTTGTAAAATTTGATGGTACATCATCGGGATTTATTTCATTTAAAAAATCTTTTAAATGACTATCAAAAGCATTACTTAAATTATCTTTTATAAATAAATTTTTTAATATCTTAATTAATTCTAACTTTTTATTAATTTCCGACTCTAAAAGTATTCTTTGATAAATAAGTGCTCGAGCTTCAATATTTGATAAAGTTTTATGAGAGTCAATTGCATTTAAAAGTTGATTAATATTAAATTGGAACCTTTTATAAAAATCAAACAGATCTTTTTCAAAATAATTTTTGTCATTTGTAGCCTTTTCAATAATTGAAATTTTTTCAAAATCTGTAATTTCTATTTCATCAATTTTATAAAGCAAATTAGATGTGGCTAGATATTTCCAAATCAATTTATTCGTATTTTCTTTAGGTTCAAATGAAAATTCGGGATTAGTTCTATGAGCTAAATGAAATTCTAAAATACTTTTTTCTGAAATCGTATTATCAACTTCACTTGTATACCCTTGCAAAAAATTTATTTTTTTTTCAAAATACTTATTTTGAAAACCAAGTTCTTTCTTTAGATCTAATATCAATTGAGCTTCTTCATTCTTACCTTTATTGATTAAACAATAAATATTAAGTTTCGATAAATATTCATCGTAAATTGGTTCGATATTTTTTTCAAAAATTTCACAAGCTTTAGAAATATTTGATTTTGATAAATACTGATCAGCTAGATATCTTACTAAATTTGGGCTTATATTAATTAATTGATTTTTAACCAAATATTCTTGAATCAAATTTAAATCGTTATTCTTAATTAACCAGTCAGATTTTATTTTTAAAAATTCTTTTTCAGAAATATTTTTTTTCGGAATATAAGAATTTGTTAACAATGAAATATTCATTATTTCAGCAGCATCTTCGGATAACTCTAATTTAGATAAATTTGAAAATAAATATTTAAGTTCATCTCCATCTGAATTTGACCACATATCAATTTTTAAACTATAATCCTCCGGGTCATACAAGCCAAAAATTTTTACATTACTTGATTGAAAAGATTCATCCACATCTATCTTATTAGTAGACTTCGAAGATTGTAAATCATAAACATTATTTTCTGAGGATTGTTCGTTACTAATTTCAGATTTATTTTGATCATTTAAGACTTTAGGTTGAGATTTTTGCTCTTCTAAATTCCAGATATCTACAGGTTGTTCTTCAGAATAAGAATAAATATTAAGATTTATTAAAATAACTATATTTAAAAAAGTTATTTTACTTAACAATTTTAAAATTTTCATTAGGTATAATTTTTTCTATGTCTTTTTTGGGTGCTGGAAAATCTATTTTATTTAAAAGAAAAACTATAACAAGTATCACAAACAAAACTAAACCTAATTTTATTACATAACCTAAAATACTTCTACGTGAACTTGTTTTTTTTATAAATTGCATATAACCTTAGTTAATTTCAAAATAAGACATATTTGTGTTTTTTCAATATAGAAACATATGAAATTAAAAAAAAATCTTGTTTTTTTAGGTATGATGGGATCAGGCAAGACCTCTATTGGCTTTTTAGTTTCAAAAAAACTAAATTTGAATTTTGTTGATATTGATAACGAAATTGAAAACGAAATGGGAATGAAGATAAAAGAAATTTTTGAAAAAAAAAATGAAAATTATTTTAGACAAATAGAAGAAAAAATTACTTTAAAGAATTTGAAAAAAAATAACAGTATTATATCTTTAGGTGGTGGAGCCTTTTTAAACAAAAATATTAAAAAAGAGGTTTTAAAAAATCACTTATCATTTTGGCTTAAATGGAAATCTCAAACAATTATTAATAGGATAAAAAAAAAATGATAAAAGGCCAATCGCAAACAAATATTCTAAAAATGAACTTATTGAACTCATAAATAAACGTTCAAATACTTATTCAAAAGCATTATATCAAATATATTGTGAAAAACTTACAAAAAATGAAATAGCAAATAAAATATTAAAATTATATGAAAATCATAAAGCTAATAGTTAAAACAAATAATTCTAAATACCCAATTTTAATTGGAGCAAATTTAACTAAAAAAATACCAAAAATATTAAATGAAAATTCAATAAAATTTAATAATTGTCTTTTAGTCATAGATAAAAATATATCTAGTAAGATTATTTCTGATATTTCTAAAAATTTTAAAAAGAAAAAAATTTATAAACACTTTTTCAAAGCTAATGAAAAAAACAAAAATCAAAAAAATGTTGATAAAATTTTAAAAATTTTACTTGAAAAAAATTTTTCAAGAAATGATTGTTTAATTTCTATTGGAGGAGGTATTACAGGTGATATAACAGGATTTGCTGCCAGTCTCTTTAAAAGAGGATTACAATTTGTAAATATACCTACAACATTATTATCTCAAGTAGATTCTTCAGTGGGAGGTAAAACAGGAATAAATACCAAACAAGGTAAAAATATGATTGGTAGTTTTTATCAACCAAAAATAGTTTTAAGCGATATAAATTTTTTAAAAACACTTCCTAAACGACAAATAGTTTGTGGATACGGTGAAATAATCAAACATTCATTAATTGCTAATAAAAAATTTTTTAAATTTTTAGACAAAAATGTAAATAATATTTTAAAATTAAAATCACCATTTCTTGAAAAGGCAATTTATGAAAGCTGCAAAATTAAAATGCAGGTAGTTTCAAAAGATGAAAAAGAATTAAATTTGAGAAAAATATTAAATTTTGGTCATACATTTGGGCATGCTTATGAAGCAGCATTAAAATATTCAACAAAACTTAATCATGGTGAAGCAGTAATTTTAGGTATGAAAACTGCAATTAAATTTAGCTATCGTCACAATTTTTTAAATAATAATGAATTTCTGGAAATAACTAATCATTTAAATAAAAAAGATTTTCCATCAAAGATTAAAGATTATTTTTTTTTAAAGGACATAAACAAAATTATTTCATTTATGATGATGGATAAGAAAAATAATTCAAATAAATTGAGCTAATGCTTATCAAAAAAATTGGTTATCCAATTTTAAATAAAAAATTTAATAAAAATACGATTAAATTTTTTTTAAAAAATGAATTAATTAATTAAGATTTGAATCGAGTGAATATATTCTTTGATTTCATTATTTAAAATTTTATAAATTTTTTTATTGCTTTCAATTTTTTTAAGTTGAGATAATTCAATTGAATCAATTTTCATTTTTAAATGAAATCTTCCCTCTTGATGTCCAGAGTGTTTTTTATGAAGATAAGATTTATCTTCAATTTCAATATTTTGTATAACAATTTTACTTTGTAATTTTTTTTTTATTATTGAAATTAATTCATTTATATTCATATATTTAATATTATACACTATGAAAAATATTTGTGACTGGAATAATTGCAATAATATTGGTGAATATAAAGCGCCAATAGAAAAGGATAATAGTAAGAAGTACAGAATGCTTTGTCTTGAACACGTTAAAGAATTTAATAAAAATTGGAACTATTTTTCAGGAATGAATGATAGTCAAATTTTAAATTTTTTAAAATCAGATATGACTTGGCATAAACCAACACAAAGTTTCAGCTCATCGGACAATTTTTTCAAAGTTTTGTGGAATGATGCTCTAAAAGATGAATTAAATTCAAATAGATTTAAAGAAGAAAATAATAACATGCGTCAATTTAAATTTGATCATAAAGATATTAAAGCATTTAGTATTTTAGGAGTTTCTGTAGGTCTTAAATGGGAAAAAATTCAACAAAAGTTTAAAGTTCTTGTCAAAAAATTTCACCCTGATATGAATTCTGGAAATAAAAAATATGAAGAAAAGCTTAAATCAATTACTTTAGCGTATACACAACTTAAAAATACTTATAGAGAAAAAATTGACACCTAATTTAGATATAAAACCTGATATTAAGATTTCCTTAAAACAAACTTTCGGAATTGATTCTGAGATGGAAGTCGATGCTTTTTCAAAAAAAAGTGATTATGTTCCAGATATAGATAAAACATATAAATTTGACAAAGATACAACTCTCGCAATTATTTCAGGTTTTGCTTTTAACAAAAGAGTTTTAGTTCAAGGATATCACGGAACAGGTAAATCTACACACATAGAGCAAATCGCTGCAAGATTGAATTGGCCTTGTATACGAGTGAACTTAGATAGTCATATAAGTCGTATTGATTTAATTGGAAAAGATGCAATTGTTTTAAAAGAAGGTAAACAAATTACTCAATTTAATGAGGGTATTTTACCTTGGTCAATACAAAATCCTGTGGCTCTTGTTTTTGATGAGTACGATGCTGGTCGGCCAGATGTCATGTTTGTTATTCAAAGAGTTTTGGAGGCTCAAGGTAATTTTACGCTTTTAGACAAAAATAAAGTAATAAAGCAAAATAAATTCTTTAGGTTATTTGCCACTTCCAATACTGTTGGATTAGGAGATACAACAGGCTTGTACCATGGAACACAACAAATAAACCAAGGTCAAATGGATAGATGGAATATTGTAACGACACTAAACTATCTTAGTTTAGAGAAAGAAATGGAAATAATTCTAGCTAAAAATAAAAATTACAACAATTCAAAAGGTAAAGAAAAAGTTTCTAATATGATTAAAGTAGCATCATTAACCAGAAAAGGTTTTATAGCAGGTGATATATCTACAGTTATGAGTCCAAGAACAGTTTTACATTGGGCAGAAAATGCAGAAATTTTTAAAGATACTGGCTACGCTTTTAGAGTTACATTTTTGAATAAGTGTGATGAAATTGAAAAAAATACAATCGCTGAATATTATCAGAGATGTTTTGGTGAAGATCTTCCAGAATCATTGGCCAATATTCAAATATAAATGAATAATAGTGACAAAGAAAAAAATTTAAAAGAAAAATTTAGACAAGCTTTAAATTCAACTGCTAAAGTAATTTCTGGAGATTTAATTACAGGTGTAGATTTAGATAATAATAAAAGTTCAAAAAAATTTGACTTTTTTAATTTAGAAAATTTAAACTCAAAAACTGATTTTATTAAAGCAAGAGCTGAGTCTGACTCTACAGCTTTAAAAAAAAAATTTTCCAATATTGAAATATTTAAAAGAAATTCTCCTTCTAATTCTTCAAGTAAATCTCTTTATTCAATAGCAGAAAAAATACGGTACGAAATGCTTGGAGCTAAAATGTTAAAAGGAATTGGAAAAAATCTTAAAAATAATTATAACCAAATAATTGATTTAAAAAGAAAAGATCAACTTAAAACTAAAGATGATGTCCCTTTAATTGAAGCATTTGAACTTTATATGCTTAAAAACTTTTATGATATAAAGTTGAATTCTTTATCTAGCGACATGTTAAGTTTTGGGAAAAAGACTTTAATCAAGCTATTGAGAAACACATTCAATTTCTTAAAGATAATTTAGAAAATCAAAACATATATTCCTCTAAATTTTCAGAAATATTACAAGATATGGAAATTTTACAAAATGAGGACAATGACGAAACAAAAGAAGAAAATAAAGACGATGGGCAAAATAATCCTTCAAATGATGATCAAAATAGTAGTGATGACGACGCTAAAGATCAAAATAAAAAAGAGGAAACGGAAGCAAGTCTAGACTCAGATTATGATATAGATGAATATAAATTAGATGAACAATTGGTTGATACAGACTCAAGCAAAGAAAGCACTGAACAGGTAATTCAAAAAAAAAATATTAATGATCTAAACTTAGACTATAAAATTTTTACCAACCAGTTTGATGAAATAATAAAGGCTGAAAACCTTGAAAATTATGATGAGGCTTTAAAACTTAGAAAAACTCTAGATCAACAACTTGTAGGTTTTCAGGATGTAATTACAAAACTTGCAAACAAACTTCAAAGACAATTATTAGCAAAACAAAATAGAGCATGGGAATTTGATTTAGAGGAAGGATTATTAGATAGTTCAAAATTACCAAGAATAATAATTGATCCTTACAACTCTCTTTCATTTAAGAAAGAAAAAGATTTAGATTTTAAAGATACGGTTGTGACTTTATTGATTGATAACTCAGGATCTATGAGAGGTAGACCAATAACTATCGCAGCAATTTGTGCAGATATATTATCTAGAACATTAGAAAGATGTTCAGTTAAAGTTGAAATTTTAGGATTTACTACGAAAAATTGGAAGGGCGGACAATGTAGAGAAATATGGAATAAAAAAGGAAAGCCTAAAACTCCTGGACGATTAAATGATTTAAGACATATAATTTATAAAAGCGCCGATACTCAATGGAGACAAGCAAAGAATAATCTAGGATTAATGTTAAAAGAAGGCTTATTAAAAGAAAATATTGATGGAGAAGCAATATCTTGGGCTTTCAATAGAGTAAAGAAAAGAAAAGAGGAAAGAAAAATACTTATGGTTATTTCTGATGGTGCGCCAGTAGATGATTCCACTCTTTCAGTAAACTCTGGAGATTTTTTAGAAAAACATTTAAAAAAAATAGTAAAATTTATTGAAGAAAAAAGTGAAATTGAAATTTTAGCGATTGGAATTGGTCATGATGTATCTAGATATTACAATCGTGCGATTAAAATAACCGACGTGAATGAGCTAGGTGATGTTATGATTTCACAACTAAGTGAATTATTTGATAAAAAAAATAAATTACATTAAATCTTAAATAAATCTTTATTTTGCCACTTTATAATTATTTCTGCACCGCTTCTGGTTTTTGAATTTCGACAATTAATTGTTGCAAAATTTTTTTCTAATAATGTTTTTCCAATAAATATTCCTAATCCCAAACCACTTTTATCTTTAAGTTTTTCGTTGAATGGTTTTAAATAAGGTTCGCCTATTTTTGATAGTATATCATTTGGGAATCCATCACCATCATCTTCAATTGAGATTTCTGTAAAATCATTGTCACTTTTGAGACTAATATATATTTTACTTTTACTATATTTATTTGCATTACCAATAAAATTTCTTAATCCATAGACAATCTCAATTGATTTTGTGATTTTTTTTGAATTTGAGTCTTGATCAAAATTAAATATAAAAACTTTTCCACTTGTTTCATTAAATGAAGCAATAATTTCTTTCAAATAATTTCTAATACTTAAATCTTCATCAATAAAATCATCTTCCTCATTTGGATTTAGAGATAATCTTTTTAAGATTTGATTACATCTTTCAACTTGGCTAGATAATAATTCAATATCAGGAAATATATCTTTATTATTTTTAAATTGTTCTTTAAGTTCTTGTGAGATTATCTTTATAGTTGATAATGGTGTTCCTAGTGAGTGTGCTGCAGCAGCAGCTTGACCTCCTAAAGATAACATTTCATGCTCTTTTGCCATTACTTCCTCCATTTTGTTTAAAGCTTCTTTTCTTAATCGTGACTCTGATCCAAATATTATTGCAAAAAAGTTTAAAAAAACTAAAGCTATAATTAATGAGATAGGAATAGAATAGTAGTAGTAAGGACTAACATGAAAATGGTCACTTAAAGGTCCTGGTAAATCTTTATGAAAAAAAGTAAGAAAGATAATTACTAATATTGTAGTCAATACAAGTAACAAATTTGTTCTTAAACCTAAGTTAGAAGATGCAAAGATACTTGGGATTATGATAAAAATTATAAAAGGATTAGATATTCCCCCTGTTAAATAGATAAGTACTCCTAGTTGAAAAATGTCTATCAATAAAAAAATTAAAGCCGATCTATCCGATAATTGCGTTTTTTGATAAATTAAAATTAAATATAGATTACTTAAAATTCCTGCAAAAACTGCAATATTAGCTAAAAAAAAATCAAACTGAAAATTTAAATAAAAATAAACAATATTGATTGATATTAACTGCCCAATTATGCCAATCCATCTCAGATTAATATAAGTAGATTTTTTTAAAGTATAAAATTTTGAAGTTTCAAAAAACTTCATTTTAAATATCTAAATTTTGCACATTTATTGCGTTAGAAATGATAAAATCTTTTCTTAATCCAACATCACTACCCATTAGTGTATGGATTAAATTTTGATCTTTTTTTAAGTCTTTAGAATACTGAACTTGAAGTAAATTTCTTGTTTCTGGATCTAAAGTTGTATTCCATAACTCATCAGGGTTCATTTCCCCTAATCCTTTAAATCTTTGAATATTCATCTTTGATTTTTCAATATCTATTTCCTTTAAAAAATCTTTTGAATTTTTTTTGAGTTTTTTAAAGTTTTGAGAATTTTTGATAATATAATTTTCTAATTCTTTTTCATCTTTAATGTAAATAGCTTTTGATCCCTTATTAATCTTAAATAAAGGTGGTTGCGCTAAATAAACATGTCCATTTTCAATCAGTTTATTGAATGGTTTATTATTGAAAAAAGTTAATAAGAGTGCTCTAATATGTGAACCATCTACATCAGCATCGGTCATAATTATAATTTTTCCATATCTTAGATCTTTTAAGTCAATCTCTTGTGATTTAGGATCTAAGCCTAGAGCATTTATCAAAGTTAAAATTTCATTTGATGAAATCATTTTTGATAATGCTTTTGTTCTTTGGTCACTACCATTCTGATTTCCATTTTTTTTAATTTGTAGATCTTCTACATAGGTATTTAATATTTTACCTCTCAGAGGTAAGACTGCTTGATTTGCTCTATTTCTACCTTGTTTAGCTGAACCCCCTGCAGAGTCTCCCTCTACAATAAACAATTCTGTACCCTCTTGCTTTCCAATTTGACAGTCAGCAAGTTTACCTGGGAGTCCACTTAATTCTAAAGCTCCTTTTCTTCTAACACTTTCTCTAGCTTTTCTAGCTACATCTCTTGCCATTGCAGCTTGAATAATTTTTGCTAAAACTATTTTAGATATCGATGGATTTTGATCAAACCAAATAGATAATTTTTCGTTTATTATGGTTTCTACTATATTTCTTATTTCAGAAGAAACTAATTTATCTTTAGTTTGTGATGAAAATTTTGGATCAGGTATCTTAGTTGATAAAACACAAGTAAGACCTTCTTTTATATCATCACCAGATATTGTTAATTTATTTTTTTTTAAAAGATTATTTTCATTAGCATATTTATTTATTACACGCGTGAGTGCACTTCTAAATCCTAATACATGAGTACCTCCATCCTTTTGATATATATTATTAGTGTACGGCAAAACATCTTCTGAGTAGCCAGCATTCCATTTCAATGAACACTCTACTTCAACACTATTTTTCTTTCCCTCTATATAAATTGGCTTTTTGAATAAATCATTCCCATTTTTATTTTTTAATTTTTCCCTTTTTTCGTCAAGAAAATCTACAAACTCGAGTACACCACCATCGAATTTAAAATCTTGAATTTTTTCCTTTTTTTGAGAACCATCTACAAAAGTAATCTTAATCCCTTTGTTTAAAAATGCTAATTCACGCATTCTTTTTATTAAAATACCTCCACTAAATTTTGTTGAAGAAAAAATTTTTTTAGAGGGAAGAAATGTAATTTGAGTACCAGTATCCTTTGACTTTCCTATAACTTTAAGTGGTTTTACTGCATCACCATTCTTAAATTCAATATAATATAATTTTCCATTTCTATTTACTTTAAGTTCTAATTTTTCAGATAAAGCATTTACAACAGAAACACCAACACCGTGTAAACCACCTGAAACTTTGTAAGAGTCATGGTCAAATTTTCCTCCAGCATGTAGCTGAGTCATAATTACCTCAGCAGCAGATTTTTTTTCACCTTTATGAATATCAATCGGTATTCCACGACCATCATCTTTTACTGTAACCGTACCATCAGAGTTAATTTTAACAAAAATATTTTTACAATAACCAGCCAGAGCTTCATCAATTGAATTATCAACAACCTCATAAACCATATGATGTAAACCAGTACCGTCATCAGTGTCTCCAATATACATACCTGGTCTTTTACGAACAGCCTCTAGTCCTTTCAAAACTTTGATTGAGTCTGCTTGATATGATGTAGATTTTGACATTTTTTTTTTTTGGAAAAATAAATTATAACATTTTTTAATTAAAAATGTTCAATTTTAATTGTTGAATTTTATCTAAAATACTTAAATAATCTTTAAATATAACCCTTATTTATGGCGGAGAGAATGGGATTCGAACCCATGAAAGAGTTTCCCCTTTACACGCTTTCCAAGCGTGCGCCTTCAACCGCTCGGCCACCTCTCCTTAAAAATTTGTTAATTGTACCCAGTTTTGCTCTTTACATTTGAAGTTTTTATTAAACCAATATGACAAATATCTTTCGGATAGGTAAGCAAAAAGTCTTTCTGTATCGTACCCATGTAGTTTTTCAAAATCAAAAATATCTTCACATTTTTGAAGCCAACTAAATAAATTTTCGAACCATAATTTTATAACATGTGGCTTAGCTATAAACATTATATGAGGATTGAATGAATTATTTTGAGTTATAAAATTTTTAAAATCTATTTTATTCACTTCATCAAGTTTATCTATTGCTTTAATCAAATTTCCATATCCATGGTGCATATCAAAGTGTAATAATAAATTTTGTTTTTTTTTATTATATAAAATTGAAGGATTTTTTAAAAAATTTTTCCATCCCCTTTTCAAAATTTTAATTTTTTTTGGACTATGAACTTCAATTGGGTTGCATAGAATAGCATCGTAATCTTTCCAATCTTGTTCTGGACTTTTTATTAAAAATTCATCTAAGTTGTCTTTATTTATTCTTTTAATTTCTTCAGTTTTTACCCAATAGCGTCTTTTCTGGCAAAAACCTACCCATTGGTTTGTATTCTCAGAATCTAATAAGTTTTTCCAATACCAATAATGAAAAGTTAGTTCTGAATAAAATTTTTCTTTATGAAAAATATTGTCTCCTTCATCACATCTCAAATAGTTTTCTGGAGGAGTCCCATCCCCAACCCAGCAGAATTTAAAATTTTGAGTGTTCAAAAATTCTACTTTTTTATTTGTTACACAATAAAACTTAATCTTTTCCATAATTTACTTAATTCAATATTTGTTAGTATATAAAATATCTGTATATATAACATTTATTATGGGTTTAAGAAAAACAATTAAAAAAAAAATTTGTAAATTTCTTCTAAAACAAAATATTTTTACATCTAAAAAAGTTGCTGATTTTAAAGTTAAAGAAACTTTAAAAATAATCAAACCAAAAAGAATAGATATTGAACACATAAGAATTGGTGGTAAAAATGATGGTGGATATATAGTTCCAAATGATTTAAATAATATAAGATTTTGTTTTTCTCCTGGTGTAGGCAACATATCTAATTTTGAAAAAGATTTAGCTCAAAAAAATATTAAATCCTTTCTAGCCGATTACTCTGTAGATACTAATTTTAGCAACAATCCAATGATAGATTTTGAAAAAAAGTTTGTAGGTCCTACAACCCACAATAATTTCATTTCTTTAAAAGATTGGATGATGACAAAAATAGATTATGAAAAAGAAAAAGAACTGATTTTACAAATGGATATAGAAGGTGATGAGTATGATGTAATACACTCAATTGATATAAATACTTTAAAAAAATTTAGAATAATTTTAATTGAATTTCATAATCTTCATTATCTTTTTGATGATTTTTATCACAATAAAATTACAAATATTTTCAAAAAACTCTCGGAGTTTTTTATTTGTACACATATACATCCAAATAATGATGTAGATTTTATTATGGACTCAAAAACAATTACAATTCCACCAGTGATGGAATTCAGTTTTTTAAGGAAAGATAGAGCGAAAGTGTTAGATGATAATTTGGTTTTCCCTAACAGTCTAGATCAACCCAATAATCCAAATAAAAGAGATATTATTTTGCCTAAATGTTGGTTTTATTAATTCTTAAAAAAAAACAAAAGTGATGTTTTAAACCTCTGTAGACATTATTTGATAATTTTTTCAATAATATATGAATAAATTTACTCCAAGGTTGATATCTTTTTAACATATTATTACTATAAAAATTTGGATGTGTATGTTCATATGCAATATATTTAAATCCTAAAATTTTTAGTATTTTAATCTGAGTTTTAGTAAGTCTACCACTTAAAAAATCTCTAATACCAGAAACCAAAATTTGTTTCTTAAAATTAAAAATTAAGTTTGATTGACCAATTAATTCATATTCTGAAAATAATGAGCCATTATATTCATTGTGAACTTTTGCTATAGATTGCATAATAATATTTGTAATCCATTCACTCGTATTTTTTAATCTTCTTTTTTTTTGTTTTAATTTTTTAATTAAAAAGTTTATTTCTAAAGGAGAAATAGAAATAAATTGAGCTAAACTTGAAATATAATATTTGGGCAATTCTCCTAATATATTCTTATTTGTGTGATAATAAGCTTTATGAAAATACGATGTTGTACCAAAATAATTTGAAAATTTTTTATTAGTAAAATCTAATTTATTTATTAAAATTGTATCTGCATCCCATATTGTTATATTTTTTTTATTTTTTTCAACAAAATCAATCACAAAAGATATTTTTAAGATTTGTTGATAATACCATGAAAGTCTACCCTGAATAACTTTATGGTATTTTGTTTTTTTAAAATATTTATTTGATATACCTCGAAATTTTCTAAAACTTATTAGACTATTTTCATTTATAATTTTAACATTTTTTTTTTTGATTTTTTTTTTAAAAAATTTTTTATCCTTATTCGGACATATTATATAAAAGTAGTTTTCTTTATAAAATTTATTAAAATTTTCTAAATTATCTAAAATAATAGGACAATTGCCTTTTAATGAAACCTGACAAATATTAGGCATTTATTTACTTCTTTTTAAAATTTTCTTCAATTTGTCAATATTCATAGAAGAATTAATTGGCATCCCAAATTTTAGATGTTTGGTCAAAAAAATTTTTTTTATAATTGGATTATCTTTTTTTGCAAAATCATAAACATACTTTGGTTTTCCACCAATATTTATTATCCCTTTTTTATTTAAAAGTTTAAATATGATTTGAGCTACTTCATCATGATAAATGAAACTTGTTTTTACATCTGCAAAAGCTTTTTTATGTACAAAAGGCTTTTGAGTCATACATACCCTTAAAATAAGGGAGTTTTCATAAAGATGAACTGAACTTTCTCCACCAAGTTTAGACCAGGCATAGTTGTTAACCGGCAAAAGAGGGTCTGTTTCAGCATAATTCCCTTTTTTTCCAGGGTATACGTAATGTGTAGAAAAATAAATTAATTTAATATTCATCTCTGAACAAATTTTTGTAATATTTGCAGTGCCAATAATATTTAAATTTATACTCTGTTTAATATTTTTTTCATGAATTTTCATGGGCCTTGATAAACCTGCTAGATGTATTAAAAAATTTGCTTTAGTTTTTTTCAAATACTTATAAATACTTTTTTCATTTAAAATATTGAGATCTCTTTTTGAAGGAAAATAAAGTGTATATTTCGTATTTAAATTTTTTAAATACGTTCCAAATCTTCCTGTTCCACCTGTAATTACAATTTTTTTTTTCATTATTACAACTTACATTATAATTATACTTTTTTCTTATTATTTTATATGATTAAAATAAAATTAAAGAAATTCTATAAATTAGAAAATGCAATTCAAATTTTTGAAAAAAATTATTGGTATTCTTGGTTATAAGTTAATCGATAAAAATCTAGTTAAAAATAATAGACTTATTGATAAAAATAATTTTTTTTCAATCAATACTATATTAGAAGAAATATTTAAGAGTCAAAAAATAAATCAATTAATTCAAATTGGTGCTAATGATGGTAAAAGATTTGATGAAATTAACAAATATATAAAAAAATATTC
>MDSW01163682.1_pt1 | contig 19645 bp, 22 predicted proteins | sample 811171 | NCBI WGS metagenome assembly MDSW01 (sample SAMN05326641, study PRJNA326480) | marine metagenome | isolation source: seawater | place: Atlantic Ocean: North West | collected 2012 | reverse complement strand
TAGCGTGCGTAACATCATTGAAACGGGCGAGTTTGTTCACAATTTTGTCACCTGGGATGTGCGCGATGCCATGAACCTCTCCTCCGCGACCACCTCGAAAGACGTGGACGAACTAGCCGCGGCTGAATTGACGCCGATCCCCTCAACACTGGTAAAGGCGCCCCGAGTCGCAGAATCGCCGATACACTTCGAATGCAAGCTAGTCCATCACCTGGACCTGCCGAACACCACAGGCAATTCCAAGTACACGGTACTCTTCGGCGAAGTCATCGGAGTCCACATTGCCGATGAACTGATCAATGAAGAGGGCAGAATAGATATCGGCAAACTGCACCCCATCGCGCGCATGGGGTATCAGGACTACACGGAAGTCACGGCCGAGACCGTTTTTACCCTGGAGCGTCCCGGTTTTCTCTCCAAGGACGATCTTTATACATTCTCAAAGGAATCCGGTTCGTAACATATTCTGAGGGCCTTTTAGAATGAAAAGCTCACTGGCCATATTCTGCCTGACCCTTGCCATATTTCTTGGAGGCATATCAGGAGCCTTCGCCCTGCCTAATTGTTTTGGCAGCCCAACTTCAAATTGGTTCAAAGTCAAGGGCGATGCCTTTTCCTCGGGATGGTCGAGTTGTGTCGGCGTCTATACCGATAAAAATGGAAATAAATACTCCGGCGAGTGGAAAGACAGCAAAATGCACGGCCGTGGCACATTAACCCATGCCAGTGGAAAGGTAGAGGTTGGCATCTGGAAAGAAGGTAGGTTTACCCGTGCCTTGCCCTCATCGGTCCCATCAGTAAAGGATGTGGACGAATTGGCCACAGCTGATCCATCAGTTCTTAGCCGCTCTGAGTTAGTGGACATTGAGAAACGGAACAGCAAGGAACGCAAATATCCTGATTGGATGTATCCTAAAGGAACTCCTCCTATTGAAAGACAAAGGCAGAAAATAATTTGGCCCAGAGGGGCTGCAAAGAAAATCCAAGCAGCGTTGCGGGAACAAGGTCTTTATAGCGGCAGTCTTGATGGCGCTCTGGGGGTGCGGTCCCAAAAAGCAATTAAACACTGGCAGGAGGCTAACAACTATCTGATCACTGGTGATTTAAGTCAGAAGCAGTATTTTGAATTAACGAAAAATACAAAACAACCTCCCAGCACTGATTATACAACAAACAATGTTTCTTCTTCTGTCGAGGGAATATCACCTTCCCGGTCGTCTGGCACTGAAGGTATTTTGGCAAGCGTTTCCGATGCTTTTTCTACTTTGGGCGAGTGGGTGGCCATTATCTCTGGGTGGATTTCATCGGTTTCATTAGTTTTGTGGCTATTGATGCTCTCAACTTTAAAATCTGATGGCAGAACGACGACCGGCTACAAAGATAATGCAACAGAGCCCGGTTGTTTTTTGCCGCTCTCTGCACTAATCGCGGGTGGAATTTCTTATTTTACCAATGAAAATGCATTTTTTACGCATTTGGACCGGCTATTAAATTAATCCACTTGATCCGGGAGCCTATCATAGGACGTTTGCTGGAATTAACTCGCCCAAAGAAGGATAAGGTATAAATGAAAGACGTGTAACCAGAAAACGCTTATCGGGCGAGAACAGTTTAGCAATGCGCTACCGTCCAACCTCAGTTTTGTAAAATCGACATCCGATAAACCACTTAATCATGGCAATCCCGGCCATCGCGGTGGGTTTTTAATACTCATATCGACAAGTGATTGTGGCTCCAGAACTTCCACGTCCTTCCCCCAAGTATACAAATGCCAGCACATCTCGAGTTGCCCGCCGGCGGTAAAACTAACAATTAAGGATCCGTCGGCCTCGAATTTCAGCCTCTGGTTCGGATGAAAAACAAAATCTTTAGCGTCTGGCGCTGCACGGGGAGAAAATTTCCATACAACCTCGACCGGCTTATCATGAAAAACGCCAAAACTCTCATGAGCAAAGCCTTCTAGATCAAATTCTTCATTCCTTTGAAAATATTGATCCATCAATTCAACCTTGTGGATATTCGGCAAACTGAAAAGCCGGTAGCCGTTTTCGACACGTTTTAAATTATAGGCGACCAAATAATGTCGGTGGCCGAAGAGAAAGCCATATGGATGCACCTTACGCTGGCTAACCTTCCGTGTGCTCCGGGTTTTGTACTTAATCGTGACTACACGAGACCCTTTTATGGCCTCTCTCAATTGCTCGAGAACAAAGGTTCTGTTTTTAGGACGTGGGCCCGGACGCATGGCCAAATGTTCGGCCTCTATCAAAGCCTCAAGATCAGGCTCCACGCGCCGAGATATTTCGGGCCGAAGAGATGCCCTTAACTTTGCAAGAATACTTGCCAGAGAGCGCGATTGATCAGAGAGGTTTTCCCTCTCCATTATCCTTATAGCAGTTTCGAGATCGGCAAGTTCGTCCGCAGGAAAGTCGATCAACCGGTTGAGTGTTCCGGGAGGGATCCGCCAACGCTTAGTTCGATCATCCAGTATTAATTCATCGGACTGAGGAAAAATTCGCATCACCGCGTCCCGCATGCGCATTGCAGTGCGCTTACCTACGCCAAACCTTTCCATTATGTCCTGAAGCGATAGACCGCTTCGCGCCGCCTGCATCTCCAAGGCCAGCATTAGAACATTGTCCACCTTTTCGTATCGCATACCGCCAGTATCCTTGCAGCTTCTGATGTGCTCCAGCCTAGCAGGCCGACGCATTATTTCGACTTAAATATATTCTAAAGGTGACCGAATTTGGCACATCCACCTGCTTCGCTGACCCAATTGAATCTATGTGGGCAGGAACATGCGCCAGCTCGAACTGAATTTGATTCCGTCTCCAGAATTGAATGGCACTGTTCAACCATGGATGTACAGGTTCACCGATAAGGCTCTCATAGAGGAATTAGGGGCCCGGCAGTACGTATACGGAGTGTGGGACACACTATTTGGATGTTGGGAAGTTGACATTCGAAAAGTCCGCAATCGAGAAATTATCCCGACTTGGCCTCCATTCGACGCCATGGGGATTTGGCGTCCTCCTGTAGATGTAAGGCTCGAACTCACCCACCAAAGACCCTGGAACTTAACACCAAAGTGGCGATATGAAGCCAATGCGGCCTTTGCGGCTTATTTTTCCATAATTCCTAGCCGGATTCGGGCCCTCGTTGCGCCCATGCAAGCCATGCAGTGGGTTGGACTGGACTTGATTTGGCAGGTCCCGGAGTTTGCCCACTTTCTGGACGAGGAGCAGTTTAGGGGTTCCCAACAATTTGTGTACGCATGCCTTGCGCTTGCAAAGGCGGAAACTCTGCCACGGGGCAAGCGCCGCGAACTAGCCTTAAACATTATGCAAGAAAAACGTCATAACACATTGGCGCTGATCCGCCGACGGATTACTCCGCGCAAAACCGTACGGGCATTAACCCGCATCGGCGGAAATTTTCTCGGACGGGAGATCTATGATGCATTTTTTAACTTAATGGAGACCAACGACGCATCCAAACGGATCCAGCACCTCTCGGAAATCGATCCGGATGGATTAAGGGCCCTATCACAGGTGCCACGATCGTTGATGACCTCACGGATTGCATCCTTCGCACTGGAGAATCCCAATCATTTTCAGATCATCGGCAGTAGCACTGATCAAGAACAGTTAGCGGACTTTAGGGCCCTGCTCGCGCTTGCACCAACTCTTCCGGTCTCTTTGCAGGATCGCCTCCGGTCATCAGTCAACGAGCTTCGCTCATCCACAGAACTCGAACAATGGGGGCAGAAATGGATGACGCGATTTGGTCAAGAGTTGGATTTTCCAATGCCTCCGCACAAGGGCAACGCAAAGCTTTTGCCCCTTACCTCACCAGGGGCCCTTCGGCGGGAATCTTACGTCATGCGGAATTGCCTCTCGAACATGCTGGCTTCCGTTCTCGGTGGCGAAACATATTTTTATCACTGGAATTGGGGAGAAGCCGCAACCATTATGGTTACAAAACAAAATACCGGCCAATGGAAAATAGCAGAGGCGCGCGGCGTTCAAAATCAAGATCTTGGACAATCCACCCTCGAAGATATTCATCATGAATTTTATGGCAGTGCCAAAAATTCTCACGCCCGACGATCAGGGTGACCGATTATGTCACTCCCTTCCACTTTAATATAATTGTCCAATTGAGACAGATTTGGAGACATTGGCATGAACCATTCTTTGAGCACATTTCTTTTATTCCGTGATTGGAAGCCGTTTCGTGGCCTTGCCGTTGCGACAATCGTGTTACTAGGCGGCTGCAACGGCCACACGAACCAGTTCGGCGACTTTGGGGCATCCGGCAACAAGTGGTTTGATCGCTCCGAGGTAAAAGAGGGTTCCCCCGAAACGTTGCCAAACCAAGCAAAGGATCTCGCGGGCGGGTCCGATCTTAAGGTCGCCGTCCATAACGCTATCCGGCTTGGAGATCAAAAACGTTTCATAGAGGCTCGGCATATTCTTGCTGGCATTAGATCAAATCAGAAACCCGACGGCGAGGGTTATCAGGCCCTGAGCGGGGCCATGGCAATTTTAAGTCTTCGGGAAGGCAATATCGTTGCATTTAAACGCGTTGCCCGCCAACTCGACACGGCGCTGGGCTCACCTCTGAGCGTACCTGCAGATTATTTGGAAATCATTTCTTTCTACCGAATTCTCAGTAACGGGCAAATGCCTGTTAACGCATCGGATGGCATGAAACGGCTGAAAGATAAGTTCTTTGCAAACGAGGAGGCGAATCAATGAATAAGCTATTCCAACAGGTGCGCAGGTATGTCACGGCCGGAGGGGTAGCCGGAATACTGTGTATTGGGGGCATTGCCGGAGTTCACGCGAAGCAAACCTCCCTAGATGCACGTATCATTCAAGCCTTCGAAAGTATTGATGAACGGACAGACGTGCACGAACGCGACGTTACCTCAATGCGTCAAAAGCTAGATGCGGTGGCCGCGGACCTAACGGACCTACGGGCGACATTGGCCAATCTGTCTAAGCAGGACGTGAGTGCTGAAACTCGCAAGTTGCGCCGCGTTCTGCATGGTAAAATGATCAACAAATCTGCCGAATACTTAAACCAATCCTATAAACTAGTAGATTCTGCGGCTGCTGTTATTTCCGCAAATCTCTCTGATTTAACTCAACTTTCCAATGCATTACGTAATTCCCCCGGGGCCAGCAAAAATGCCCATAAAATAAAAGAGCGGGTTCAGAAAAATATCGCCGCAGGGAAGTCGATGCGACTGGCACTCCACAAACTTCGTGGATGGGCGGCCAGTAACCCGGAGCTGGTTGGACGATTTCAGAGCATGCGCCGATTGGCGCAGGCGTTGGACCGTCGCGTCTCGATTGACCGCGCACGCCTCAACTCCCGTAACGTCGATGCGACCGGGTCGGTTCGCACTCGGCGCCAGGATGCCCTTGATAGAACAGTTGACCGCCTTGGCGATATGTATGTCGAAGTTGAAGCAGAAAAGGACGCATTAAGGGATCTCCGGGATGAGCTCTCCATCGCCATTCAATTGGGACGAATGGAAATGACACAAGAGGTAGCGGAACGCGCCATCCCGCGTATCGATGGTATTCAGGGCCCAACGATGGGTGTCGAATCGCTCCAGGATATGGCGGCCGCCATTGGAGATCTGAATTCGTCATTAATAGTAGAAGCCGAACTCCCCGTGACGACAGACCCGACTTTACAAACGGTGACGCCGGGGCCGGGTTATCCAAAAAAACTTAAAATCGGCGAATTCAAAAACTTTTGATGGGAGGTCGTGATGAAGAAATTCAATTTAACTGTTTTAAGGGCTGCCGGGTTCACGAGCCTAATGGCTGCGTTCTTAATTGTCGCACCGATGCCAGTAGAAGGCTCAGACGACCCTAATAAAAGTATTAGAAAAACACTCATGACGCGAACCAACGGAATTTGTCGATCCGCACTGGAAAACTGGTTCCTTTCTATTCGAGGAATGACCGACGAGAACGTACGAGCGCTTGTTACTGATTGTTTTATGGGACATGCGCGATTGGCGGTGCTTGGAGAAGCCTCAGAATTATCTCTTCAGAATTTATCCCTGACGGAAGTTCCATCGGCGCTTCTAGCGAAAGAGAGCGGTATGAAGCTTGATCCCTACCGCCCACTCGCAGGTCGGGTTCTAGAGACAAGACAGTAGGTCAACGATGATTACAGATGCCACCCGAGAGAAAAAATCTATCGATAGTGGAAGTATCCTTTCACGGGAAGCAAACGCCATTCTTATTGGCGCCAGCCTCGCTGTAACGCTATTTATCCTGACCGAATGGGCGATGCCTGACACCGAGACCCTTATTGGGCAGATGCGTAAATACATTGGCATCGCGTGGCCATTCTTCATTCTTGTTGGCATTTATCTACATTACGTGTTCGGGGCCTGGGTTGTTGAGACCTTTATCCTCGGGGCCTCCCGCAGTTGGGTTGGTATCGGCCACGTTCTTCACTGGGCTTCTGAAGCCTGTCCGCTAGTCGGACTGCTAACAACATTTTCCAGCCTGTTAACAGCACTAATGGCATACGGCGAAGCAGGCCCGGGTTCAGTTGAAACCCAGGCTGCCTTCATTGGTCAATTCGCTATCGCCTTTGGCAGCAGCATTGCCGGGGGGATACTCGCCCTTATTGCTTTTACCTTTCACCGTTTAATTCCCAGGGGAGAGGGTGTCGATGACTAAAGTATCGCAACCTTTCGAATGCGAGGAAGGGGGAGATGAGAACGCGCGGCCTGATCAATTGGAAAGGTCAAAGTCAGACCTGAGCCAGAAACGCCCCGCCAGTCCACCCAGCCTTCGCCCGCCTACACTGATGATCGATCTTTTGTTTGGGGCGTTGATGCTTTTCGCCTTTCAAATGGGAACACCCGTCACATCCACTATTTCAATAAAAGAATTTGACCTTCCAAAAGCCCGACAAGACGCCAGCGAGAAACCTGCCAATCTCATCCCGGTTAGGCCGAGGAGGAATGGAGATGACGACTGGTTGTACGAAATTCCAAACGGTCAGAAGCTAACAGCTTCTGAACTTGGGAACAAAATGACTGCCGATAAAAAAATACCCGTATTAGTCGTTGCCCATGATGCCAAAGTTCAAAATTACATAGATGCCGAGGAACCACTGAAAAAATTAGGCATCAAGACAGGTTTAGCTGTAGCAACCGAAGCCGGAGAAAAATAATGAAAACCCTAATTTTAATTGGTGTATTATTTGCCCTCGTCCTCATAGCGACAAAAAAGCCAGATCAGTCGGCGTTTGACGCTGCACAGGAGCTTATGAACAAATCCCGTTCGATAGTGCCGAAAATCGATGAGTATGCCTCCAGGACCACTCACCCCGGTCATAGTCGCTCAAAAGCTGTTACGTCCCCAAGATCGTACAAAGCGTATGACAATTTACCTAACTCTTTTCCCTCTACGTCGACGCGCCCAGAGAACGACCATGAGCCCGGTTTCAAGCCTTTCGAGCTAGAAAAATTAGGGTCATTGGAAATCGAGAAGGCCGAAATAATTGCTTCTCCCGCAAATCAGCCTAAAAGCCTCGAGGCCCTTCCAGAGATATCTATATCCGCCCTGCCGGAGCCTGTAACCGCCCAACCCGAGACCAATGTCTTCCAACAGCAAAAACTGCGAGCCGACGTCAATTATGATGACGTCAAAGCTTACTACGAAAATGCGGCGCGCCTACTGGAAGAGATCAGATGAGGCGACACTTGCGTACTGGATTATTTTTTTTTCTTGCATTGATCTTCATTATTTCGATGGAGCGGTTCTCATCGAAAGAGCCCGTCGACGATGAACATCACCTCAGTCAGAGAAAAAACTCAGAACCTAAAATGGCGCTGCTCACTAGCCCGTTGACGAAGAAACAAAGAACGCCGCTTATGATACCGCTTTATGACACCGGCGACCTGATTTTTGGTAATCCCCAGGAAAAAACGCGTGCGGCTAAAGTACTGGTCGAAAGGAAGAGCACCCCTAAAGATAAACCCGCTATCAAACCACACGACCCAACACCGCCGATAAGGCAACAAGCTGAACCTCCACAGATCAACACAGCAAATACGGCGGGTGACCGGCCGACGCTGGAGGTCGCATATGAGAGTATTGGATTTGATCGTTATTTGGACATTATCGAGCGCGTTGGACGTTTATTTGTCCTGATCGATATGCCAAATGGGCCTCGTCTGGGACCTGAAGTATCGCTCAAGAGCCAACATCTATACAGAGCCAGGGGCGACTTGTCGTTACTGGCCACTGGGAGGCCTCATCTCATCAGCGATATCCGTATACAACAAAGATTAAAGTCTATTGAAATTCCAGACCGCGCCCACAGTGACAATGTCGCCCTCATTCTTACCAAACCCTTCGATGCGGTACTTTGGGAGACGGTATCAACCGCCCTTGCACGCCATGGTTTAACACTTGAAGAAGTTAGTCGCGTCAGTGGGGAGTATCAGGAGAATACCAAAGGCGTTTTTCTCAAATTCGAGAGCATTTCGATAAGAAAGTCGGGAGCGGTGGTTAATCTTAACGACAAGTTATTGGTGTCTTTATGATCAAAAATTTCCCAAACCTGGCTAGCCACGGATTTTTAGGTCGTTTTTATATCGTAATAATTTGTATGGCCTTGACCGGTTGCGCCTCGCAAATAGACCAGGGACAAAATAAAGAAGACACGACCGAAGTTTCAAAGTTGAACGGCCCAGAAAACCTTGGGCACCTCGAACATCTGCCAGAATGTGCCGTCCTACTTGACACCGAAGCTCCCGTTGAATTGGCTAGATATAAGAATGCCGTAGAAGAAACTTTAGCGAGACATTTAGGGCAAGTTCTTAACCGGGTTATCGACACAACAGAGCGGCACGATATCGAGTTAACCAACGCACTTGATCTCCGTCACGACGACGACAAGGCGAGTTTATCAGCTATAACGGCTTGTCCTTATTTTATTCAGTCCCGTATCGTAGGCCCCGGTGAAACCTATCTTATCCTTTGGTCTCAGGTGAAGTTTGGACTTGAGATTAGCCTAATGTCTGCCAGCGATCAGAGGACTGTATGGCGGGCCCGTAACATAAAGGATCGCTCTGCCGGTGGGGTTCCGTTTTCGCCAGTTGGATTCATCATGAACGCTTATTCCTCGGGGGAATTTCATGCGAAGCGAGATATTACTGTATCGGTTATAGAAGACCTCGTACGGGATCTCATTCAAGATTTTAGGATTAAGGTTTCGCGGTGCTCTTCAGACCGAGGCTGTTAATCCAATTATACAACATATCACCAGCTATTAAAGATTTCATGGGAGCCCACATCTTAATCCTATTAATGATAACGCCTTTCGGTAATAATCAAACTTCAAGCTGAGTATTACGCAACTGGATGCCTTCTTCCATGAGCCAGATCATTGGCGTAATAGACGAAGCAGTCGCCCCCAGTGCTAGCGATAATCTTGATATCAATATCCAATCCAAATCCCTGATCAATGTCATATTTGCTACCAGCACCCCCGTCACGCTTGGCATTCACGGGGATTGGGGTGGCGACAAGACATCGCTGATCAATTCCATCCATTACGCTTTCGACAGCGTTGAGAGGGACAAGCAGATCTGATGATTATCTAATCTGGGACTAACCATGGCAAAAGGATGCCCCGATATGAGCAATGATGACCAAAGTCCGAGGAAAGCTTACAAAGACGACCAATTTCTTAATAGTGCGGAGGCGCGGTCCATCCGCATTCTGTCCGAGCTCATTGAACCCGAGAACCGTTTAAAGGACGAGAATGTTTCGGATGTGATTGTGTTCTTCGGTTCAGCTCGGATCCACTCCCATGACGAAGCCCAGAAGATATTGATGGCCGCCAAAAACAATGGTGAAGATATTACGCGTGCCGAAAGCGACCTATCCATGTCTAAATATTATGAGGATGCCCGCACGCTCGCGAACAGACTTACTTCATGGTCCAAGGAACTCGAAAACAACAACCGGCGTTTTTTAATCTGCTCCGGCGGCGGCCCCGGAATAATGGAGGCTGCAAACCGGGGCGCCTCTGAGGCAAATGGAATTAATATCGGTTTTAATATTTCTCTGCCACATGAGCAGCATCACAATCCCTTTATTACACGAGAGTTGAATTTCGAATTTCACTACTTTTTTATGCGCAAATTCTGGTTCATGTATCTCGCAAAGGCTTTAGTCGTCTTTCCCGGCGGCTTTGGGACACTTGACGAGTTGTTTGAAGCACTGACCCTCATCCAAACAAAGAAGCTAAAGAAACGCCTACCTATTGTGCTTTTTGGAAAAACATTTTGGAGTGATGTTCTTAATCTCGAAGCCCTGGTGAAACACGGTACAATCTCTGAAAATGACTTGGATCTATTTCTGGAAACAGACTCGGTAGACCAAGCCTTTGAATTTATCACCTCGGAACTTTCCGAATATGCTTTGGAGAGCCCCGGTGCGATACTTTAAGGTGTGTGCGAGCTGCATTGCCATTCATTATTCCGGCCTGATAGTGCTAATGCGAATTCTTCCAGAAAACTCTTAAAACATTGCGATCGAATATGTTTGGGGAGCACCATTAGGATAGGAAGTAGCAGAAACGGGTTTTTCTGATGACGCTGGAGCAATCATATGTCTGCGTAATATTAGCAGTAACTCTGGTATTATTTATCTGGGGCCGCTGGCGTTACGATGTGGTTGCTTTGTTGGCCCTTCTCGCAGTTGTCATAACTGGAATAGTTCCGGCAGCGCAGGCCTTTGAGGGCTTTGGCCATCCGGCGGTCATCACCGTTGCTTCTGTGCTGGTTATTTCGCGCTCATTACAAACCTCTGGGATCATCATCTGGATCACCCGCAACCTGGATAAAATTCAGGCAGGTCCGTCTATACAAGTTGCAGCGATTGCGGGTTTGGTATCCCTGCTCTCGGGTTTCATGAATAACGTTGGAGCCCTGGCATTACTTTTACCGGTAGTATCTCAGACCGCGGAACGGACTGGGCGGGCGCCCGGCGAGCTCATGATGCCCCTCGCGTTTGGCTCATTGTTGGGCGGTCTTACAACAATGGTTGGCACGCCGCCCAATATAATAGTCGCGAGTTTTCGAACGCAATCCGCCGGGGTCCCTTTTGGTATGTTTGACTTCGCGCCGGTGGGCCTCGTAATTGCAATAGCTGGGGTCACGTTCATTTCCGCCTATGGCTGGCGACTGATCCCAATTCGCATGCCAGAGGCAGAAGCCGGCAAACTCTTCAATATCGGAGACTATATCGCCGAGGTTCTGGTCCCCAGAAACTCCGGATTATCAGGAAGTTCGATTGAGGATTTGTTAGCAAATGCTGGTGAGGAGGGCGTTGAAGTTCTCGCATTGATACGGGCTGGAAAAAAGATCTTGCGGCCAAAGTTGACCCACACTCTGCGCATCAACGATCGTTTGCTCATAGAAGGCAGTGCCGAGGCCACCGAAAACATTCTGATCAGCACACCTTTACGGTTGGTAGCAAAGGGAGATCCAACGTCATCCGAATTCCAAAACGAGGACAGCGGTGCAATCGAAGCTGTCGTGACCCCTGGGTCACAGCTTATTCGGCGATCCATCGCGCAGGCGCAACTGGAGCGTAGATACGGGATAAGTTTAATAGCTCTCGCGAGACAAGGACGTCAGGTGCGGACCGAATTAAAAAGAGTACGCGTGCGACCGGGGGATGTTCTCTTGCTTCATGGACAGATGGATAGCATTGCAGATACGCTGGCTCGGATTGGATGCCTTCCTCTGGCAAATCGCGATATTAACATCCATCGCGAAACAACCTTACTTCCCTTGCTTATTTTTATTATTGCAATTGCGTTGGGAGCGAGTGGAGCCTTAAGCCTGCCGGTGGCGTTCACGGCGGCTGTTGCTACGCTCGTATTGAGTGGGCAAATTCGGGTCCGGGAATTATACGACAGCATAGATTGGCCGGTAATCGTTTTACTGGGAGCCATGGTGCCCGTCGGTATGGCTATGAGCCTGTCAGGCGTGAACGCTCTATTGGCCGATAAAATTGCTGATCTATCCTACATCTGGCCAACCTGGTCGATCGTCATGCTTATATTATTAGCGGCCATGTTTCTCTCCGATATCGTCAACAATGCCGCAACCGCAATTATCATGTCACAACTCTCAATTGACGTAGCCGAGAAACTCAACGTCAATGCCGATCCTTTCCTGATGGCGGTCGCAATCGGAGCTTCCTGCGCCTTCCTGACACCGATTGGGCATCAGTCGAACATCCTCGTCATGGGCCCCGGTGGATATCGCTTTGGCGATTATTGGAAGTTAGGGCTGCCACTCGAAGCGTTAATCGTTATTCTGGCTGTGCCTTTAATTCTGCTATTTTGGCCGCTCTAGAAGTACAAGTGAATTAAAAACTCCAAATTCTTATCAAACCGATGTTACAATCCTAAGGTAACTTAGAGTTTTCCAAGTAGCGCACTATGAGGTTGCTCATATGGAAAAAAATATCGGAGTAATAGACGAGCCCGTCGCCCCCGGTGCCAGCGATAATCTTGATATAAATACGCATTCGCGGGCCCTCATCCGATTCATTAAAGATACAAAAACCCCAATCACGGTTGGCATTCAGGGGGAATGGGGTAGCGGCAAGACATCGTTGATCAATTCCATCCATCACGCTTTCGAAAGCGATGAAAGGGTCAAGCAGATTTGGATTAATTCCTGGGAGTACTCTCTTCTCTCAACTCCGGAGGAAGCGCTTCTCAAGATCGTAAATCGGATCATCGATGAACTAGTCGACGCTGATCCTGACAAGGCCCGGGTCGACAAGATTAAGGGCGGGGCGGAGAAGATATTCAAAGGCGCTCTCCGTGTCGGCGCTCAGGTCGCACTTGGGAATGAGGCGGCAACTGTCGCCAAGGAATTGCTGGACTCCGACTCTCAAAGCATTTCCGAATTGAGACGACACCTGGGTGATGTCGTCAACGGAATGGCACAAAGATCCTCAAATCCCTATGAAAAGGTCATCATCTATGTTGACGACCTCGATCGGATTGAACCGAAGAACGCCGTTGCCATCCTGGAATTGCTGAAGAACATCTTCAGTGTTCCAAAATGTGTCTTCATCCTGGCCATTGACTACCAGGTCGTCGTCAAGGGCCTGGAACACAAGTTCGGCAAGCAGACCCCCGAGAACGAGTGGGAGTTCCGGGCCTTCTTTGACAAGATCATTCAGTTGCCGTTCATGATGCCCATGGGCCAGTACAATATCGGAAAGTACGTCAATTCACTTCTGGTCGACATTGGCTTTGTCGAAGGGGAAGGCCTTGATGATGATGCCGTCCGGGAGATCATTCTCCGGACCATTGGCGGCAACCCCCGGTCCATCAAGCGCCTCGTCAACTCCGTATCCCTCATTCAGATATTTACCGAGGTTAAGTTAACCGAAGACGGTTCAGGTGAAACGGGGGAGCCGGATACCGATGAGGGAGGGATCAGCACGCAGGATGAAAAGTTTCTACTCTTCGCCCTTTTGTGTCTGCAGATTGCCTACCCGCCCGTATACAGCCTTCTTACGCGGGAACCGAATTTTTCCATTTGGGATGATGCCCTTGCCTTCAAGGAAACAAAACGGTCTGAGGAAGAGGAAAAAGAGGTCTTCGAGCGCGAATTCGAGGTTGCGAAACAAACCGAGGATTTTGATGAGGACTGGGAGCAGGCCCTTTACCGGATCTGTTACGGGCGCCCGCGCCTCAAGCCGAGAGTGGCGGATATTTCAAAATTCTTCAGTTATATCAAGGACGATCTACTTGCCGATCAGCAGGACGAAATCGGAACATTAATCGCAGATATACTAACTCAAACATCGGTCACCAGTGTAACCAGCACCGATCAGGGACAGGTCGTTCTCCCAGAACGGGAGGGGGCATACAAACGCCGCTATCTTGATGGGATCGACGCGTTCATTCTGGATGGCCGGGAAAACAAAAAAGCCAGTGATGAAGCCATCGAATTCATGACGGTGTTTTACCAGGACCTTAAACAGCACTTTCCGGACGCCGAATTTAAGTTTGCTGGTGGAATGTCACTGTATCTTAACAAACACAAATTTCTTCTCACCGGCTTTCAATCAAAAAAAGGGTTTAAAAACGGTGCCGCAGTCCAGCTCTTGAGGCATTATGATGATGATTATCGCATGCCTAAGATCTCCGGTTTACCAGCGCCGACCCCGGCACGAAAATTCACCCCAGGAAAAGGCTCTTCATGCCATAACGCGGATCGGTGGATGCTCTGGTTACCTGATCTGGATGCCTATCAGGCGAACAAGGAGATCTTGTTTACCATTTTTGACAAAGCGGCAGAGATGGCGACAACCGGGTGGGACAAGAGATTAAAAATAGCCTATTGGGATGGTAAGGTGACCTCGGTCAATGAAACCGTGGATGAGGGCCACCTTGAAACCGTCCGAAACCGTCAGGAGATACCGCAACAAGTAACAGAACTTTGCCTTAAATATCTTGATCCATCGTACACTTATAATGTCAACTAACTATGTGAGAACTGGATCAGACGAGAAGATCGCCTAAATTCAAACAAGGAGTAGAACATTATGAAAGTTGATCAGAGAAAAAAAGTCAGTGCGTTCCAAAAAGATTTCCAAAAAGAGTTTGGCGTCGGCATACGCCTCTATAAAGGCAGAAAAAAATTAGCTCCAGGAGAGCTTGAAGCAGGTGACGACGTGGCACTCAAAAGCTTAACAGAAAAGGGTTCGAAAGGTGGCGCGATGGATTTTGGGGGCAACACTAAGGTTAAGAATGTGGAAAAAGCCTTCATGGAACAGATGGGTATCAAGGTTCAGGTCGAAAATAAGAAAGGTGGACTTGCCGATGATGATGCCACACTCGCCTCGTTAAAAAAATAAACTATAGTTATAACCTCAACAGGGGAGCATACAGACATGGGCATTCTGAATATGGTGCTTGGCCTTAAGGATGTACAAGTTGATGGCAAGCAACACGTAGCAACGCTTCAAAAAAACTTTAAGGAGTCTTTTGGCACCGAGATACGTGTGTATAAACCGACAAGTGACGGTCGCATTAATACAGGTAAAGGAGCCAAACCCGCCGGAAAAAAAGATACACTGGCCAAGGTCAGTATCCAGAAAGTTGAAAACCTAACTATCAAGAAAAGTCACACCGTCGGCGACATAGAGGACCAGTTCGAGAATAAAATGGGGATTGGCATTCAAATCGAACAACCCGACGGCAGCCTTGCTCCTGATGATATGCGCCTAAAGGATGTTGCAAAGATGAAATAATTCTCCGTGATTTAAAAAGCGAAGGAAGTGGTAAATGCAAGCTCAACAACTAGCCCGAGTGGTTGCTGCGGTTCTGTGGGCAGACGAAAAAGATACGCCAGAGGAGTGGGCCGCAGCGGAACAAATCTTTAACGAAAACAAGGTCAACTGGGAAGAAGCCAAGCCGCTTATCGAGGAAGAGATTGAAGCTCTGATTGACGAGGGTGAAGGCGACGAGGAAGAAACAGAAGAGGAACTTGATTTCGGTGCTATCGACTTGGGGCCAGACGTGGACTCCTATCAGGTTCTCTGTGGTCTTGCCGACCTTGCCTGCTCTGATAGTGAATTGGCGATGCAGGAAATTGAAATTCTCCATCAGTTGGGTTCGTCCATGAATATCGCGCCGGAATTGGTCTCGGCCGCTCTGGTGAGGGCTGCCGCTTCCGGGAATGTCACGGTTGCGATTGATGGGGAGGTCTGACATGACAGATAAACCATTCCTACACCGGTTTCGCCAACTCACCTCATTTGACCATAGCCACGACGAAAATGAGCCGGAGTTGTATTATTCTTTGGACAAAAAATTAAGTGTTACCCTGGAGGGAGAAATCGCCTGGTCCGCGCTGTCCAGAAAGTATCCTACAAATACATATACGAAGGGACGTATGAGGAAAGGAGGATGGACCAGGGGAAAAAAACCAAAATACAGGTCAGCAAAATACATCCCGGGCAAAACGGATAGGCGGGCAGGAAAGTAGAGCGTAGATTTTAATCAACCGGCACATTCCAGACTTTCTTGAGGAACAGTGGCGGAGCACGATAATCGCGGCCTCGGCTAATGCCGTTAGACTTCAACAGGGGTGGTGTGTTTCGGAACTCCGCCAACGGCTTCCTGAAAGTATTGAGGCCGGGGGTCTACTGGCTCCTGAGGCGGTATCGATCGAAACCGGCATCCGGGATTCTGTTATCGCCGCCTCAGGTATATTTACGTGGCACAGTCATGTCGAAGAACCATGTATGTTCTCCACTCAGGATTGGTGTTCTTTTATTCTCTCGCCATCCCTATGGTCATTGCTGATTACACCCAAACACTGTCGGGCTTACGTCAAGGTTGATGAAGGAAAGGTCTCAGAATGCCGACGCTTCATTCTGGGTTACTCCCGCGGGACACCCTCCGTAGAATTAATGAAACGCAGGTTACAGAAATTCATCCATAAAGACGCTCCCTGTATTAGTCCCGAGGTTCCAGAGGAAAGTTTTGACGAGTTCTTTGGCAAAGCCGTTGGGATTTGTATAGGAACCAGATATAGATCATGACAAAAAGCCTTCTCATCTTGGCTATGGACCATGACCTTCATGCAGATGCCGTTCATGACCTTATTACACAGAAGGGTTATTCATCCTTCCGTCTGGATCCCGAAGCTGACTGGGCTTTCGCTCACCGTCCCAAAGAAGACAGACATTGGTTTCCATCTGCTGAAATGCAATGGCACTTAAACCTAGACAGCGACGGCTCTTCATCTCTGAAGTGGTATGATCAGACGATCGACCTCACGAATATAGGAGCTGTATTTTGCCGGAACTTTCAATTCGCCAGAGCGAACGCCGAGGCCCCCATTGAAACACACCTAAAATTTTCTGAGATGCGGGCGGGATTGTACGGGGTCTTAAGATCCCTCGACAACTGCTTCTGGATGAACTGCCCGTGGCTTGAGGACTCCATTGATAATAAAATGGTTCAGGGGCGAGATGCCAAGCACTTTGGGCTGGAAGTTCCTCGTACTCTGGTCACAAATCATGAACAATGCGCCCGGGACTTTATCGAGAGCTGTACTGACGGTGCAATCATCAAGCAACTCAGTGAAATATCGCTAATTGACGATGAGCCGGAGAGGCCAGAGACTTATGGGTTCTATACGGAACTCATATCTGAGAACGATTTAAAACATCTAGGTGACGTCAAATACGCACCCTGCCTCTTCCAAGAATCAGTCCCCAAAAAAGCCGATATCCGCGCGACAGTGGTCGGCGACAGAATCTTTGCCCACGCAATTGATTCCCAATCGAACCCCTTGTCCGTGACTGATTTTCGAAGGGAAATTGACCTTCCTTCGGAACCGTTCGATTTTCCGGAGCAAACAGGTAAAGCGCTAGTAGATATGCTCAAATTCTGGGGCATGGAATTTGCCACGTGTGATTTTGCTCTAACAAAGGATGATAGGTTGATTTTTTTTGAAGCAAATGTCACGGGCAACTGGCTTTGGCTAGAGAAAAAAACAGACCGCCCCATTCTAAATGAAGTTGTGAAACGTCTGTCACAATATTTATAGTGAGATGAGAGGCCGTAGTTGAGGAAATCAAAGATGTATACAGACGTTTACAATAAATAATAAGATTTTCTAATTTGATTTGAAACAAAGAACGATTTTTTAAATACTTGTCAGTAGGTGGTTTTGTTGCCTGGAGCATGTACGATCATCAATCAGTGCGTAATCATTGTCTTGCTCAAGAAAGAAATCAAAATATGGTATCCGAAAGCTCCGCATTATTCGCATTTTTTACCTGGTTCCTAATAGGAACCTGGGTGGTCACGGAAATTAGGATGTGGTGGAAATCGCGACGGTTCAAAGATACCGGAGATTTTGATTTAACATCCCAGGAGAGCACCCATCTCAATGGCGCTCAAAGAAGAGCGGTAAGTGCAAACCAGAATATTGCCAAAACGCATAAACAAATCGCCTCGCTAAATCATAAAGGGCGAAATCTTCGACGCAACAAAACAGGGGAGTTTGACCGCCGAAGTGCGCTTGGAAAAAAATTGAATAAAGATCTCAGGCGGGTACAAGCTTTGGCTTTACGATACGAAAATGAGCTCATCCGAGCGGAGAGCGAGGTTGAAGAACTTCTCGCCCTTCCATCAATACGCGCCCGTCCATGGATCCGCGGAGAGGCCTATCGGATTTCCGTTCGCTTGAGCCTTATGGGTCTCACGGTTTCAGTGTATACTGTGTCACTCTTTCATTGGAATCATCAATTGTTAATTATAGGGGTATGGGCTGCTTTATTTTTTTGTATTTCAAGTATCTACAGGAAGCATCTTTCAAATCGCCTCGGTTTCTAAATTCAATTGATCAAGCCTTTAGGCAAAAGGAGCAAACGATGGGCGAGAATATAATTCCAGACGTCGTACTTTCTGATAACACGAGCCAACGGTTACCGTGTGTGCTTGTTCTCGATGGGTCTGGTTCCATGGCCGGCAAACCCATCAATGAACTAAACGAGGGATTAAAAATATTAGAGCAGGAACTTAAGGATGACGACACGGCTGCTCAGCGGGTCCAATTGATGGTCATTCGGTTAGGTGATAATGACGCAGTTGAAATCTTGACTGATTGGACAGACGCGATTGATTTTTCAGCGCCGCGATTACAGGCTAATGGAGTTACTCCTCTCGGAAGTGCAATGCGCATGGCGCTCCAAAGAATTGAGGAGCAGAAAGAAAACTACAAAGACCATAGCATCCCGTATAACCGTCCCTGGATATTTCTAATAACCGATGGGAACCCTACAGATCTTGATTGGGAAGACGCTGCAGACGAGTGTCGCGACGCGGAGGCTAACGGTAAGGTTACCATTTTTGCAATTGGAACAGCAGATGCCGATTTTGAGGCCCTAAAGAAATTTTCGGGACGTAATCCAGTGAAGCTGGACGGTCTTAAATTCAAGGAATTGTTTGTATGGCTGAGCCGAAGTGCATCCTCGGGCTCACGAGCGTCCCAAGATACAGAAATACAACTCGAGGCCCCCAGCGATTGGGGCACAATACAGACATAAGGATTCTTGAGCCGTCCAGGGAAGATTAACAAATTTCAAAAACATAGCCTCACGTCTCGAACATTTGCAATAGACGGCACCTTTCAGAACGGTTCTAAGCTAAGAAAAGGGTTATGATTGGAAATGACCGCTGATAAAGATATTCCAACAGTTGGCGGTGTTTCAATTACCGGCTTTTCCCACCTTGAGGAAAACATTCCCTGTCAGGATGCCCACGCATATAAGATTAAGGATCACTCACGGATTATAGCTGCCATTGCCGATGGGGCGGGTAGTGCCCAGTTAAGCCATATCGGTGCTAAGGCATTCGTTGATGCCGTAGTAAACAGGCTTTTCAATTTGCCGTCGTCCCATAAGTTTGATGAAGAACGAATAGCTGCCGAAATTATCATGGCGATCAATGAAATGCGTGAACAGTTGTTGCGCCATGGAGACCAATTTATCGACGACGGGCCCCCATCTCTTAATGACTTTGCGGCAAC